>Ga0070762_10000535_pt1 | contig 16213 bp, 14 predicted proteins | sample HubBroMetageREF2_FD_66726 | JGI IMG/M metagenome (GOLD analysis project Ga0070762, IMG submission 66726) | Reference soil microbial communities from the Hubbard Brook experimental Forest, New Hampshire, USA - Hubbard Brook CCASE Soil... | ecosystem: Environmental > Terrestrial > Soil >...
CCTGGCGATACTCTGTCGGGCTAGCTCCGCAGACGTCACGAAAGACCTTTGCAAAGTGCTGCTGGGTCTTGAAGCCACAGGCAAGGGCCACGTCCAATACTCGCGCATCGGGAGCACGCACCGCTTCGAGCCCCACTCAATTGAGCCGGGTCGCGGCCGCCTTACACGGGATGCAATCCTGACCAGAATCTGTCATCCTATGCACGACGTGTTGTACCGCGTCTGGGTCGCGATGAACAAGAACGCTTCGCCGAAGGCGGATAAGTCTCCGCAGACCTCGCCTGAAGCTCCCTTCACAACGTTTATTCGATTGGACGGGAGTTCCCCCGTTCCATCGCAGTTTCGCGCTCCGGGGACGTTTACGATCACCCGGCTCCAGTCTCCGGCTGGGCTCCCTGACCGAATCACAAAGCTATCGCCCGTCCCCGCTCTGCTAGTGTCGATCTCCCTTAAGTCTCTGCCACCATCGAGCTATCAGGTGTGGACGGCAGACAAACTGATTGCCACGTCCGGCGTTCAGCCGTTTCGCTCGAATGTCATCGATTTCGATTCACAGCCAAGGTGCTGGGCAGGCAGTGCCTTCGATTACGTTCACTATTCTGTTCCTCGTAACGGATTGGATGACATTGCCGAGGACCTCGGTTTTGGCCGAGTAAGTGAATATCGCCTGGCAGTGCTCGAAGACGATCTAGTTGTGGCCCAGATCACGAAAGGCATTCTTCCATTCCTCGGGCTGGGAGACCGTCTCTCTATGCTGGCTCTCGATCAACTCAGCCTCGTCCTCGGGGCACATCTTCTCCAGCAGTACGGTGTTCAGCGGAAAACAGCAGGGCATTCGAAGGGCGGTCTGGCGCCATGGCAGAAGCGACGAGCGTCGGAACTCCTTCATGAGAACATGCATGGCCGGATCCAGCTTTCTGACATTGCGCGCGAATGCGGACTTTCCGTAAGCCACTTTGCCCGCTCCTTCAAGACCTCTTTCGGCATCTCCACTCACCAGTGGCTGATCCAGCATCGCATTGACCATGCCAAACAACTGATGAGCCAAACCAGCATGTCGCTGATCGACGTCGCGAGTCAGTCAGGATTTAATGATCAGGCAGCGTTCACCCGCACATTTCATCAATTGGTTGGGGTCAGCCCCGGAAGATGGCGACGGTATTACAGGACAAGAGATTTCCGAGCGTAAGGCCCCCATTTCCTAATGTTCCGAAAACAGTCGCGCTTCCTGGTCAGTAGTGCGACTTTTTTAGGCAATAAACAACAAAACCAGCAAAGTTTTGCAAGAGAGCAGCCAGGCTTGAGCCTAGGGTGAGAGAGGAACATTATGACTACAGATTCCACGCAACGCACAGAACGTCTGACCCGCAACAATGCCCTACTGCTCCTGGTGGATCACCAGGTCGGTCTGTATACCGGCGTTCGTGACATCGACGTCCTTCAACTCAAGCACAACATCGTTGGTCTGACGCGGGCCATGCTTGCGCTCAAAGTGCCCGTGATCGTAACCACGACCACCGAGAAAATGTGGGGACCCCTCATCCCGGAACTCGCCGACGTGTTACCCGGCGTGCCGGGCATTGAACGCACTACGGTCAACGCCTGGGACGAGAAGCGTTTCGTGGATGCGGTCAAGGCGACTGGGCGCAAGAACCTCATCGTCACCGGCATTTCCACTGACGTGTGTCTCGCGTTCCCGGCCATGGCTGCGCTTGCCGACGGCTTTCAGAGTTATGCGGTCATCGATGCGTCGGGTGGCTTCACTCAAACTCAGGTCGACATGGGAATCCTGCGTATGCAGCACGCCGGTGTCACTCCAGTGTGCTATTCCAACGTCGCGATTGAGATTTTGGCGGATAATGCGGCGCCGGAGGCCGAGGCGGTCTACGGCGCGCTCGGCATGCCGTTCAGCGGCTTGGTTTTTGGCCTCAGGCAGTATTTTTCGCGAAGTTGATCCGGGGGGCGGGACACGTGGATTCGGCAAAGGCCTCGCTATTAAAATGTCGAACCAGCGTTCACCGTAAGTGCGACTCAATTTTTGGCAACAACAAAATCAGCAGAATCCTGCAAGAGAAGCACGCACGCAAGAGCCTAAGGTTGATCGGTCACGCGTTTGATATGGCCCACTTCTATAGAAAAGGCTCTTTGGAGGTCTAAGAAGGGAGAGCCATATGGCTAATATTATTTCTGCGGCGCACGTGCGGGTGATCGAGGAAACGCCCGCGTGGTGGAGGGTTGTATTCGATTACCCGCCCTTCAACATCGTAGACGCCAGCATATTCGAAGCCCTACAGGATCTGCTCGCCCGAATGGACGCCAGCCCGAGCCTGCGGGTCGCCGTATTCGAAAGCGCGAACCCCGAGTTCTACCTTGCCCACTTTGATTTGACGGGCAAGATAGGGAACATCATGACTGCTGTCGGCGCTTCGGGTCTCCCGATCCTGCTGGATACGTTCGTGCGTCTCACCAAGTCCCCGGTGGTCAGCATCGCGAAGATCCGAGGTTGCGTTCGGGGTGTGAGCAGCGAGTTCGTCCTCGCCTGCGACATGCGCTTCGCGTCGCGCGAGAACACGCGACTCGGCCAACCCGAAGTCGGAGTGGGACTGCATCCCGGCGGCGGCGGTGCGGAACGTCTTCCACATCTGGTCGGTCGGGGTCGGGCGCTCGAAATCGTTCTCGGTGCGAACGATTTCGATGGCGACACCGCGGAACGATACGGATACGTCAACCGAGCGCTTCCGGACGCCGAGCTAGACGGCTTCGTCGACGCGCTCGCGCGCCGGATCGCCTCTTTCGACCGGCGTGCCATCGCCGCCGCGAAAAGTCTCGTCAACCAGGTCTCGTTGCCGTCCGCCGACCGGCTCCTCGATGCCATCACCTCCTTTGAGACCGCGCTGACGTGGCCTGAAGCGCAGCAGCGGATCCAAGCTTTGCTGGAGCGCGGACTGCAACGGGAAGTCGACTTTGAGAATCGGTGGCCCGAGATGCTCGGCACGCTCGTCGAAACGTAGTCAGTTTGAGCGGCGCCGCGACAACTACGCGGTCGCAACCTTTTTAAGCAATGAACGACAAAAACAGCTGCGTCAGACACAAACAAGGAGAGCAACAATGAAACCTACGCAAAACAAACCAAGTATCGTGTTCTGCCACGGACTCTGGGCGGATGGCTCATGCTTTAGCAAGGTGATCCCCGCACTCCAGGCCGAAGGTCACCAGGTGATAGCGGCCCAGTACGGGCTCAACACAGTCGCGGACGATATCGCGACCGTGAGAAGCACGCTGGGGTGGGTCAGCAGCCCCGCTATCCTGGTTGGTCATTCCTACGGTGGAAGCGTCATCACAGGCGCCGGAACCGACGACCGCGTTGCCGGGCTGGTCTACATCGCCGCGCTCGCTCCGGACGCCGATGAGACATCTCAAACCCAGCAGTCGAACTTCCCGATGACGGACGTCTTCTCGCACATTGAAGTCGCGGATGGGCGGATCTGGATGCGTCCAGAAGGCATCGACTGTTTCGCAGGCGATTTGTCCGAGCAGGAAAAGAAACTCGTTTGGGCAACCCAGTGCGTGCCAAATGCCGACCTGTTCAACGTGAAAGTCGGAGGAACTGCCTGGAAAACGAAGCCAAGCTGGTACATCGTCGCCAAGAATGACCGCACCGTGCACCCCGACATGGAACGGTTCGTTGCTAAGCGGATGGGCGCTATCACGACGGAGGTCGCTAGCAGCCATGTTGCCATGCTCTCCCACCCCGACGTGGTGATCGACGTCATCCGGACGGCCGCAAGAACCGTCCAAGGAGCCGCGGCTGCAGCGTAAGTCCTTAAGGACTTACGCGGAGGCCCGCAGTTCGGTAGGCCGTCCCCAGGGGCATGCGGGTCTTGAAACTGTGCCCCTCATTGTCGACGGCGCTATCTATGACCGCGATCACGTTGGATCGTTTCCGCGATGCTCAACAAGCTGAAAGATGTCGTCGTCTCCTGACATTCGGATCTCAACAACAGAGCGATCAGAGGTCTAGGAGATTGTAGTGTCCATCTAGCTTTTAGCAGGCTGTGATTCGAGCATTTGGGTAAGCAATCGGTTCACTTCGGCTCCTTTTTGGACGCGTAGATTTTCAATTGTGCCGAGGTAAAGGTCGTAGGCGACTGGATTCGTTTTCACTAAGATTTGCTCCATAGCATCAATCCTGATCCGGTTTTCGACCAATAGATCAACGACTTTGCTTAAGGCATTTGGTGATGGCTGACCGGCTGCTTTGCTCATTTCTGTTCCCCTGCATTCTAAGTTTTGGTTTTCGCATTCGCATAAATAAGCGCGAACCTCAGTCAGCTAATGGCGCGTTGCTCGTGTGTCCAGAAACTCTCGCGCAGAGTCTTCTTCAGTATTTTGCCGGAACTGCTCTTAGGCAAATCTGTTTCTGAAAACTCGACGCGCCTGGGAAGTTTGTAAGTTGCGAGACTTCGTCGGCAGAAAGCAATCAGATCGTCAGCGGTAAGAGTTGCGCCCGGCTTCAAGACTACGCAAGCCATTACAAGTTCGCCCCATCGCGGATCGGGTATGCCGAAGACGGCTACTTCACGAACGGCGGGGTGCCCATAGATCACTGCTTCCACCTCTCCCGAATAGACGTTCTCACCGCCCGTAACAATCATGTCCTTGAGCCGGTCGAGGATGTAAAAATATCCCGCTGCGTCCTGACGGCCGATATCACCCGTACGAAAAAATCCGTCGCGAAACGCTTCAGTGGTTTCTTCAGAATTGTTCCAATAGCCCCGCATGACGTTGGCGCCTCGTACGATCAGTTCGCCTGCCTGTCCCGGCTCGGCTTGTTTTCCTGAAGTGTCTGCCACCTGAAGATCGACACCGGGACAGGGTCGTCCGCACGATATCAGCTTGTCTTCAGTGTGCTCATGGTCCTGCAAGCCCGTGAGAAAACCTGTTTCACTCAACCCATAGACTTGAATTAACTTGACCTTCGGCAACAGTTCGCGCGTCCGATGGACGAGTTCCGGCGCCATGGGTGAGCCTCCATAAGCCAGCACCTGCAGGCTGCTCAAGTCATACTTTCTCGCTTCCACAAATTGCGTGAGCAAATTGATCATCGTGGGCACGAGCACGGTGTGAGTCACGTGCTCTCGTTCCACCGTCTCGGAGAAAGTCTGTGCGCTAAATTTTGGAATTGTGATTTGGCTGGCGCCGAATGCCGGAGCCGCGAACATGCTGGGAAAGTCCGCGATGTGAAAGATCGGAGCGGCGTGCAGGTAGGTCCCGCATTCGGTGTAGCGCATCCAGTAGTTGAAGTTGTGGATGTCAGCAAGGACATTCCCATGCGTCACTATGACGCCTTTTGGCTGCCCAGTCGTGCCGCTAGTGTAGATCAGGCCCAAGGCAGCGTCAGGGTCGTAAAAGATTTTCGGAACTGCATCGCTGCTGATTGGAAGAGGATCTTGATCGATCACCTGTTGCCAGCTCAACTGTACTCCAGGAACTGCAAGGGATGAATGGCGCACGATCCCACGCGGACGCGCATCTTCGAGTACCCGGTCGATCTCTGTGGTCGACAGGCGGGTGTTCAGCGGAACGGCGATTACGCCGAGCATACTGCACGCATAGATAAGTTCAATGTAGTCGGGCCCGTTCGGCAGCAATAGAGCAAGGCGATCTCCCACGCGAAAGTCGCGGCTGGTGAGCGTCGCCGCGATGCCTTCGACACGGGCGTGGAGGTCGCGAAAGGTCAGGAGTCGGCCGTCACGAGAAAGCGCGGCTCGGCCGGGATAGAATCGCAATGCCCGGCCGAGGGAGTGAACGTAGATCATCTTCGGTTCTCATTTTCTGCCCTCCGCGGCGCGCCTGAGGGAAACAGATTTAATCCGCGGCGGCGTTTGTCCCAGTGTGTGCGGTTTTTTCCACTTTCGAGCGGGTCGTGAGCAATTCCAGCAGCATGGAATCGCGCTCGCGTTCGAGCTCTACGATTGAACGGCCATTGGCTTCCTTCAATACGCCGTTCACAATGGTCTGCTTCACATCGGGACTGAATTCAGTGATCGTGCCGAGATCCTTCCACCATGCCGCCATTGGCCCCGTGAACTGTTCCATGAAATGCTGAATTCCGCCTGGACCACCGCCCAGATGGAACAGGAGGTTTGGACCCATCAGGCCCCACCGCAGTCCGGGTCCCCAGCACACCGCGGCATCGGAATCAGCGACGTCCAAAACACCCTGTTCGATGAGATACACGATTTCACGATAGAGCGCAGCTTGCAGGCGATTCGCGACGTGGCCAACTACCTCTTTGCGGACGTGAATCGGTTTCTTACCAATCGACGTGTAGAACGAGATGGCCCGGTCAACAGCTTCCGGGGACGTTTTCGCGCCCGCGACGACCTCGACCAGCGGAACAATGTGAGGAGGATTAAAGGGGTGGCCGGTCACGCAACGTTCGGGATGCTTGCACCCAGACTGCATCACGCTCATCGTCAGACCGGAGGAACTGGACGCGATGATCGAGTCTTCCGGGGTCGCAGCGTCCATTTCCGCGAACAGCTTTATCTTGAAGTCCTGCCGTTCGGGGCCATTCTCCTGAACGAGGTCGGCGTTGGAGAGCGCCTTCTTCATATCAGTCGTGAACTGCAGATGTTCGCGTGACGCGTTCGGAGAGAGCCCGATCACTTGCAAATCTTTCCAGGCAGCGTCAATAAAACGGCGGAGGTTTGCTTCTGCGTTCGGCGCGGGGTCGGTCGCCATAACGTTGAGACCACGCGCCAGGTACAAGGCCGCCCAACTCGCGCCGATCACACCCGTACCCACGATTGCTATATTTTGAATTTGTTTACTCGCCATAAGAATTCTCTCCATTCGTTAGTTAAGCGACTGCTGACTTGCTGGGTGTATCTTCCGCAGCCTTCGCTGGTTGTGGTCCATGGTGATTCACGATAAGTCGAGAACCCCTTTGGCCGGTGAAATATGTCCAAACCCATTGCAGGAAAACGGTCAAACGAAGACTTGAGGTCGCCAGAAACTGAAGGTGTACCGCCGCCCAGGCGAGCCATGCTCCGAACCCGCTTACTCGGACCTTGTGACTTTGCAAGACGGCAAAGCCCTTACCAACGACCGCCATCGTGCCTTTGTCGAAGTAACTAAACGGACCGGGTGGCGTTCTGCCGGTTATGCGGGCGTGCAGGACTTTCCCTGCATAACGACCTTGCTGCATGGCCACCTGGGCAACGCCGGCAAGCGGCTTGCCCTTTTCTTCGAATGACGCCGTATCGCCAACCACAAAAATCTCCGGGTGTCCGGGCACAGTGGCATCGTTTTGAACACGCACGCGGCCGGCGCGGTCAGTTTCCACCTTTAGCCACTTGCCCGCGGGCGATGGTGCAACTCCCGCCGTCCAGATGACGGTCTTGCTCGGGATGCGCTCGCCGGCGACTACGATGCCATCGGCATCAATCCGATCCACGCTATGGCCGAGCCGTACCTCGACGCCGAGTTTTTCCAGCCGTCTTTTCGCGGCTTCCGAGAGATCCTCTGAAAACGGAGGCAAGACTCGCGGCGCCATGTCGACGAGCATAATTCTTGCGGAGGCGGGATTGATCCGCCGGAATTCTGATTTGAGCGAACTTCGAATCAGAACCGCTAACGCGCCAGCCATCTCCACGCCTGTGGGGCCCGCACCGATCAGAATGAAAGTCAAGAGGTCGCGATGGCGGATTGGATCTTCTTCAGCCTCCGCTTGTTCGAATGCCTGCAAGATCCTGTTTCGACTCGCAACAGCGTCGGCCACGCTTTTCATGCCTGGGGCGAACTCCTCAAATTCGTTATGACCGAAGTAGCTGTGTGTCGCGCCCGAGGCGAGGATCAAATAATCGTAGGCGACGGGTACGGCTTGTCGATCTGCATCGCTCACCAGTACTTGCTTTCGCTCTTTGTCCACTCCGGTGACCTCGCCCATGATTACCGTGACATTTTTATGATTGCGAAGAATGCTTCGTATGGGTGTCGCAATCTGGCTGGGCGTCAGCACTGCTGTTGCCACCTGGTAAAGCAGCGGCTGAAACAGGTGGTGGTTGGCGCGGTCGATTAGGATCACCTCCGCGGGTGTTTTCCTGAGAGCCTTGGCGGCGGCAAGACCACCAAAACCTCCTCCGACGATAATGATCCGTGGTTGAGCCATTTGTTCCTCGACCTGTTTCAGTCCGCCGCGCTCGATTCGCGTCGCGTGGCTGGGATTGCTCCGCTCGCCCGAAAGCCATCGATATCGGCAGTTGTGAAACCGAGCTCTTTCAGGACTTCATCGTTATGCTCGCCGATTCGTGGGGCGCGCCTAGCAGGTACTTTCGAGACGCCGTGCACTTGAATAGGACTGCTGATGGTTGAGGTCAGTTTCTCGCTGGCTCCTTCGAGGGGAACGATGATGTCATTCGCTCGCAATTGCGGGTCATTAATGACTTCCTGCGGCTCGCGCACGGCACCGAAGGGGACGGAAACGCCATTGAAGACCTCATACCAATGCGACATGGGCTGCGCACCAAAGATCTCATCGAGCATGGCCGTCAGTTGCGGACGGTTCTGCGCCAGCTTGGCAGGATCCGAGAATCGCGGATCCGTCAAAATATCCTCACGACCCATTGCTTTCAGAACTGCGGGTACCTTGTCCGGAGTGGCTACAACAACGAACCAGATGCCATCGGAAGAGCGATACGTGTTCAAAGCTGCGTTGGCGGGATGGGTACGATCGTGCAGCCCATAGAAACTCGCTCCACATAGAGCGGCTTGGATAAAGACACCGGCCGACCAGACCCCCGCCGCGAGAAGGGAAGTCGTGACGTAGGATCCTTTTCCGGTGCGTTCGCGACGATAAAGCGCGGTCACGATCGCGCTATAAATGCAGACGGCAGTTGCGTTGTCACCGCTACCTGCGGCTGGCCAGGTTGGCGGCTCTCCAGCGTCGCGCGTCATGAATAACAAACCGCTTCGCGCCCAGTAGGCGGTGAGGTCGAATCCCGGAAGATTTGCGTCCGGACCTTTCTCGCCGAAGCCGGTGAGATCGGCATAGATCAGACGCGGATTCCAGCGCGCGACATCATCATATTCGAGCTTCAATTTCTTGCGCGCCGAATGTGGTGTGTTGACGATGAACACGTCGGCCCACTTGGCTAACCGTTCGAGAACCTGCTGCGCGCTTGCAGCTTTCAGATTGAGCGCAACGCCACGCTTGTTTCGATTCGACAGTTGGAAGGGATAAGGCTCTTCCGAATGCGGCTGGGGTGGGATTTTCTGCCCCTTTCTCCAGAACTCTCCCTCAGGCGGCTCGACTTTGACGACGTCGGCGCCGAAATCGGACAAGATGGTTGCGGCGCCAGGCCCGGCAATGAAGCTCGACAGATCCACGACCTTCAATCCGGAAAATATGTTGCTTTCTGTCATTTTCATCTCCTTCTTCACGATCGCCGCTGATGGCAGCGGGTCATTTGAAACTCCGAAGTGGCGCGCAAAGTTCTACTTTCCCTGAAACTTCGGTGCGCGTTTCTCGAGGAATGCCGACGTACCCTCTTTCTTGTCGTCGGTCGACGCGCAGACTGCAAAGAGTGAGGCTTCGATGAGCAGGCCTTCGGCCACGCTCGTCTCCAGTCCTTTGTTGACCGCCTCAAGCGCGTACTTCAGGCTGAGAGGAGCGTTCACAATGATCTTTTTCAACACAGTTTCGGCACGCTCGATGACCTGCGTGTCCGGCACCAGTTCATCCGCTAGGCCAATGCGATAAGCCTCTGCCGCATCGATGATGTCGCCGGAGAGGATGAGCCTGAGCGCCCGGCCTCTCCCAACCAGACGAGGCAGGCGCTGCGTGCCGCCATAGCCCGGCATGACTCCCAGCTTTACTTCTGGCTGACCGAATTTCGCGCTCTCGGCAATGATTCTGGTAGTGCACGCTATCGCCAGTTCGCATCCACCGCCCAGAGCAAAGCCGTTGACTGCCGCGATGACCGGTTTGCCAAGGTTCTCGATGAGGTCGGTCAATGCCTGTCCTCGACGAGTCGCCTCTTCTGCTTCGACAGCCGTGTCTTTGGCGACCTCCGCGATATCTGCGCCTGCGGCAAACGCCTTCTCACCGGCGCCCGTGAGGATGACCCCGCGGACGGAGGAATCGTCACGCGCGTCCTCGAACGCTGCTCGCAACTCGTTGATCGTCGCCTTGTTCAGCGCGTTCAAGACCTTGGGCCGATTCAGCGTCACATAGGCAATTGAACCTTTCTTATCGTAGATAACGTTCTCGAGTTTTAGAGCAGAAGCTAGCGAGCTCATTCCCTTCTCCTTATTAATCGTCAAGGCCCTATGTCGGTAGGATCGATGGTGACGTTCGTCATTACGCGGCAGGAATTTCGGCGTAGACGATGCCGGTCAGGTTCCCTTCCGCCGCAAGCAGCGTCTTCTTGTTAGATCCGTCGAGATTCGCGCTATAAACGGATCCGCCCAAGTCGGTCAGAAACATGCGCCCACCTTTCAGATCCAAGGCGATACCGATTCCTTCCATCAAATGATTGAAAATAATCTGAGGTTCTTTCTTGCCACTTCCCTGAGCCGGATCCATGGGCGCCCGATTGACCGTGTTGCCGCGCGGTGGATCGCCGCGATCCGTCCAGTAGATCGTCCGGTTGGCGAGGTCGAGTTCAAGGTCGATAGGTTCAGGGAGACCCTCGTACAGCAGTTCAATATCTTTGCGGCTTGCTGGGGTCTGGCCCTTGGGAATTTCGAGATTGGCGCGAAATATACGTCCTTCGCCGGCATTGTCCGGGCCCTTCTGAGTCCAATAAAACTTGCCGGCTTCGACGTCGAGCACGATGCCCACGCACCATTTCTTAATGTCCTTGCCCGGGCGCGCGTCACCTTCGCTAGTATCGACCAGCGTTTCGATGTTGGAACCATCCAGATTCGCGCGCATGACCCGCATGCCCTCGCGATCGCACCAGTAAAGCTTCCGGTTCTTCTCATCGAGTTGCAGTTGCTTGGGAGTGAAGGTGCCGCCCGGAGGGACAATGTGGGTGACGTTGCTTCCGTCAAGATTCGAGCGCTCGATAGAACCGTCATTGGCGGAGGGGTTGCCCATGTTGGTCCAATAGAGGTGACCGGCCGCGAGGTCCACAACGATCCCATCCGGAAGTCGCCTTCCCTCGCTCACAATGACCTTGAGGTCGGAGCCATCGGGGTTCGCGGAAAATACCTGGCCACTGCTTGCACTGAGAAAAAACAAGCGGGCGGTTGTGGCTTTGGCTACTGGCTTTCTGATTCTTGATTTAGAGGTCGTAACAGCCATGATTTTTCTCGCTCCTTTTCTACTTCAGTCTTTAGCAGACAGGTTGATTAAGAAACCGCAGTTCACTTCCATTCCGCTACACGAAGGCGCTGAAGCCCGTTATGGCTTTGCCGAGAATCAGGTTTTGTATCTGGAAGGTGCCTTCATACGAGTAGAGCGCTTCCGCATCGGCAAAGAAGCGGCCAACGTTGTAATCGGCGGCGATGCCATTACCGCCCAAAAGCTCCCGCGCCCAAGCGACCGTCTCGCGGCACTTGGCAGTGGTGAACGCTTTGGCAAGTGAAGCATGCGCATCCGTCAGCTTGCCTTCCGCCTGCAACTGGGCCATGCGGACCAGCAGGCATTGCGATGCGGTGATATTGGCCAGCATCTTGGCGAGGAGGTCCTGTACCATCTGAAATGCGGCGATCGGCTTTCCGAACTGAAGGCGTTCCTGACAATACTTGAGTGCGTTCTCGTAGGCGCCCATGGCGCATCCCGTCGCCTCCCAGCCAACCATGAAGCGCGTCATCTTCAGAACGCGGGCGGTGTCGCGGAACGACTGATCTTGTTGCAAACGGTTCGCTTCCGGTATTCGGCAGTTCTCCATCGTGATGAGGCCGTTCTGGACTACTTTGAGGGCAATCTTGTTCTGAATTTTCTCGACTTTGAAGCCAGCCGTGGTCTTGTTTTCCACGATGAACGCTTTGACTTGGTTGTCCGCTAAGTCTCGAGCCCAGATAATAGAAATGTCGCACCACGGCGCGTTGCCGATCCACTTCTTCTGACCATTGAGGATCCAAGTGTCCCCGTCCCGCTTGGCGGTCGTCAACATTCCGCCCGAGGTTCCTGATCCAACTAGCGGTTCCGTCAAGCCGAAACAGCCAATTTTCTCCCAGCGAGCCATTGGGGGGAGCCATTTCTGTTTTTGTTCTTCCGATCCGCCCAGGTAGATTGAACCCATGGCCAAACCGTTGTGCACACCGAAGAATGTAGCGATCGACGAGTCGAAGCGCGCCATCTCCATGGCGACCAAGCCAAACAGTTGCACGCTTCCGCCTCTGCAGCCGTAGCCCTGCATGCCGACGCCGCCAATGTTGAGTTCTTTCACCGCGGGCAGGATTTCGAACGGGAAAGCATCTTCGACCCAGTACTTGGTGATGATGGGCGCGACCTTTGTCTCCATGAAAGTGCGCACTTGTTTCACCACCGCCAACTCTTCCGTGGGCAGGGTTTCCATAAGTTCATAGAAGTCGCTATTAGGTGCCGGTAGCGGAGCAGGCTTTCTGTCTTTTACTGGGCTTGCCATTAAGACCTCTCTTCTTATTAATTGTGTTTGTCTCGCTGCTTGCGACAGTTCACTTGAAGCAAGCTGGCCGCCAAACACATCCGGAAATTGTTCGCTGAAAAGAAGTGAGTTGCAGTCTGAAGGGCGGCGTTGAATCAATGAATCAGTGTCATCAAAAGATCAGTGTCAAATGCCGGTAACACTAAGAGGATCTAGTCGCGTATGAAGCCTGGAGAAAACGAGACATACCGTAGGGAGTCGACACCGGACCGCTGCTTTGAAGGACCACGGAGGCGATGCTCGCTGCAGTCGGCATCTGCTGTGGCTGTTTGATGTGGGGACTGGGGTTCGGACTCCGACTCATGCTTGTGCTCGTGCTTGATAACCGCCGTTGACACCCCACGACATTAGGACAAAGGATGCAATCAGTGCTGAAACCAAGCGCACAAGAATTGCATTTCGCCTTGAACCGGTTGCTACTCTCATTTCTGATAAAGTTTCCAGTTGACAATTTCGGGGCGAGAGCGGGGTATTGTTTATGATCAGAATGTCTTCACTATTAGAAGCACGTGCACGCCAGAGATGGTTAGGGGTCGGGATTGCTCTTTTTACGTTCGCTACAGCCGCCCATGGACAGACCGCGCCTCTCACTCCAGAGATTCCTTCCAAGTTTGAGGCTCCGACCGCATCTTACGACTACGTCAAACGGGAAGTGATGATTCCGATGCGAGACGGAGTGAAGCTCTATACCGTGATTGTTATCCCTAAAGGCGCAAAGAATGCGCCGATCATCCTGACGCGCACACCCTACAACGCTGCCAAACGGACGGAACGCTTCCGGTCTGCGTCCATGCTCGCGACTTTGCCCCAGGGAGATGAAGTATTCGTGGCTGACGGTTACATCCGCGTCTTTCAGGATGTTCGCGGCAAATACGGCTCCGAGGGTGACTATGTGATGACGCGACCGTTGAAGGGACCGCTGAATTCGAGTGAAACCGATCATTCCACCGACGCCTACGACACCATCGACTGGCTAGTGAAGAATGTTCCCGAGAGCAACGGTAAAGTTGGGATGCTCGGGAGTTCCTACGAAGGGTTCACCGTGGTGATGGCTCTGGTCAATCCGCACCCAGCCCTGAAAGTCGCAGCGCCGATGAGCCCGATGGTCGACGGCTGGATGGGCGATGATTGGTTTCATTTCGGCGCGTTTCGGCAGCCTGGTTTGGATTACTTTACCGAACAGACGACAGTGCGGGGGCAAGGGCATCCCATCGTTCGCCAGGGATATGACGACTATGACAATTTTCTCCGCGCCGGCTCGGCCGGAGATTTTGCCAAAGCCGGAGGTCTGGACCAACTGCCGGTATGGCACAAAATGTCGGAACACCCAGCCTATGACGCCTACTGGCAAGACCAGGCTCTAGATAAAACCATGAGCGAGCAGCCGCTGAAGGTTCCGACCATGTGGATTCAGGGCTTGTGGGATCAGGAAGACATGTGGGGAGCGATTCACTGTTACCTGGCGGTCGAGCCGAAAGACACGCACAACGACATGAACTTTCTGGTGATGGGCCCGTGGCGCCACAGCGGAGTCAACTATGACGGTTATTCGCTGGGGCCGCTGAAGTGGGAGGGCGACACTGCCCTGCAATTTCGGCGCGACGTGCTCAAGCCGTTCTTCGATCAGTATCTCAAAGACGGCGCGACGAAGGCCGCTACGCCGCCGGTGCTCATCTACAACACCGGCGAAAATCATTGGGACCGTCTGAATTCCTGGCCGCTGGCGTGTGAGACTGGTTGCGCGGCGAAGTCGAAACCGCTTTATCTGACGTCCGGCCTTGGTTTGTCCTTCACTCCTCGTAGCGGACACAATGCTAAGTCGCCCGCAGGTTCCCAAGATTACGACGAATACGTTTCCGATCCCGGCAAGCCTGTCCCTTATTCGCCGCGCCCCATTGTTTCTTCCGATAGTGACGCCTGGCGGCGCTGGCTCATCGTCGATCAGCGTTTTGTAGCCGATCGTACGGATGTGTTGTCCTACACGACGCCGGTTTTGACCGAGCCTTTGCGAGTCAGCGGTGCGCCGGTCGTGAATCTTGTCGCGTCCACAAGCGGAACGGATAGTGACTGGGTGGTGAAGCTCATCGATGTCTATCCAGACGGAGTGCCGAGTCGTCCGGAGATGGGTGGCTATGAGCTGGATATTGCCATGGATATTTTCCGGGGCCGTTATCGGGAGAGTTTCGAGACTGCAAAGCCTATCAAGCCAAACACCCCATTACCTTACAAGTTCATCTTGCCGACCGTGAATCACGTCTTTCTACCCGGTCACCGGGTCATGGTGCAGATCCAGTCCAGCTGGTTCCCTCTGTACGATCGAAATCCGCAGACGTTCGTGGCAAATATCTTCTTTGCCAAACCGCAAGACTACGTGAAGGCGCTCCAGCGCGTTTACCACGCGGAGGATGCAGCCAGTTTTATCGATCTGCCCATGGTTCCAATGCAGTAACCGTCAGATGGGAAGGTCAATGAGCGCCGTCGCGCGATTTATCACCATTTGAGTCTCGCTACTCGTGGCGCTTGTTCCTGATAGTGGGCTTTCGCTTGAAGACCCGCCGACAAGCATTGGCGGCGACGAATCGCTCTCGGCGAAGATGCCCAGACTGAACATCCACCTCTTGGGTCCTTCACTAGGTTTGTTTCGGAAGTGTGGAAAGTTGACCATTTCTGGAACGCTTTGTCCGGTACTGTTCCTGTTCTCGATGCTCGAAATCGATTCAGCGGTAGTGTCGGAAAGTCCGACCAGCGGGCCATTCTCGGCGAGGAGAATAAATGAGCAAATGGGACTTTTGTATGGGAGCATGCCCTCTTTGCAGTGTGGGCGACGGCATGGGAACCTGGGAGTTCGGAGTTCGCGGCAAGATACATTCCTGCTCGTACTTCATCGCAGATGACGCAAGGCTGCCGCAAACGTTCGAGCTTCCCACTAACCGCGAAACATGATTACTCATTCTGCAAAATTGCCCGTCTGAATCTTTGTCTCGTTCCATTTCTTCGGGAGGAAGCGGATCGTTGATCTCAGATCTTCGGGCGCCAGCACCAGCAGCATCTTCACGTCTGGAATCGTTCTTGGCAACTTGTACATGCGAATTCCCCGCAGATCGAGAACTGTTTTAGCGTTCGTCTCAGAGCGAAGCTTTCGGCACCGCTGGCAACGGCTCGCCCGCCAGTCGTTTTTTCACCAGACCGGCGAGGAAGTCTGCGAAGGGCGCGATATCTCCACGGACACTCGCTCTTTCGAGAGCGTTCACGTAAGCGTTGCGGTCAGTTACCGGGATGACCGTCCACGGGTATCCACCCGACGCCATCATCGTGTTCATCAAGAAGCGCCCGATGCGGCCGTTGCCATCCATATAAGGATGGATGTAGACGAAGATGAAATGCCCGAGCACCACCCGGACGGCTGGGTGCAGCTCTTCCCGCAGGAGGTCGAAGAACGCCGGCATGGCGTCTCTCACCGCGTCTCGGTTCAGCGGCACATGCATTGACTTGCGGATATAGACCTGGCCGTTGCGGTAGCCCGCGAGATCGGCGGGCTTCAGCAGGCCGACGGTGACGCTCGGCGCGAACAG
>Ga0070762_10000536_pt1 | contig 16204 bp, 16 predicted proteins | sample HubBroMetageREF2_FD_66726 | JGI IMG/M metagenome (GOLD analysis project Ga0070762, IMG submission 66726) | Reference soil microbial communities from the Hubbard Brook experimental Forest, New Hampshire, USA - Hubbard Brook CCASE Soil... | ecosystem: Environmental > Terrestrial > Soil >...
AGGAGCGTCGCCCGGTGCTCGTGGAGGCGGTCACCTACCGCTTCCGTGGACACTCGATGGCCGACCCTGAGCAGTACCGCACGAAGGAGGAGGTCGCACAGTGGCGTGCGCGCGACCCGATCCCAGCGTTTGCGGAGCGGCTCGAGCGCGAGGGCGTACTCGAGCGCTCCGAGTACGAGCGGATCGACACGGACGCGATCGCGCGCGTGGATGCGGCCGTCGACTTTGCCGAGGCGTCGCCGTTCCCAGCCGCGGAGTCGCTGTACGACGACGTGTATGTGCTTCCCCGTTCCGGTACGGGCGAGCTGGAGGTACGCGGCTGGTACTCGATGCAAACGACTGACGGGGGTGCGACCGAGCAGGCCCAGGCATCGCCCGCCGACGGTGCGCCCACCGCCGGTGCGCCCACCGCCAACGACGAGATCCCACAGCAGCTGACTGACGCGCTGGCTGCCGGCGAGGACGGACGCGAAACCCCTGAGGAGGTCTTGTAGTGGCCGAGATGCGCTACCGCGAGGCGCTGAACGCGGCCCTACGCGAGGAGCTGGCGCGCGACGAGCGCGTGATCTTGATGGGGGAGGACATCGGCGTGTTCGGCGGCGCGTTCAAGGTCACAGACGGCCTGCTCGCGGAGTTCGGTGAGCGCCGTGTGCGCGACACGCCAATCTCCGAGAATACGATCGTGGGCGTGGGCGTGGGCGCGGCGATGACAGGGCTCAGACCAGTCGTCGAGCTGATGACGATCAACTTCGCGCTGCTGGCGTTCGACCAGATCGTCAACCACGCAGCGCACATCCACTACATGTTCGGCGGGCAGGCGCGTGTGCCGCTGGTCGTGCGCATGCCGCAGGGCGCCGGTCACCAGCTCGGCCCCACCCACTCGCACTGCCTGGAGTCGCTGTTCCTGCACATCCCCGGGCTGCTCGTCGCCGCACCGGCCACTGCCGCGGATGCCAAGGGCCTGCTCAAGAGCGCGATCCGCGACGAGAACCCGGTGATCTTCATCGAGCACGAGTCACTGTATGGCGTGCGCGGGGAGGTGCCCGACGGTGAGGAGCAGCTCGTGCACTTCGGGCAGGCGCGCATCGCTCGTGAGGGATCGGATGTCACCATCGTCGGCGTCTCGCGGATGGCGCGTACTGCTGAGCGCGCCGCCGCCACACTCGCCGCCGAGCACGACGTGCAGGCGGAGGTGATCGACCCGCGCACGCTGCGCCCGCTGGACCTGGACACGATCCTTGCGTCCGTTGCAAAGACCAACCACTGTGTGATCGTCGAGGAGGGCTGGCCGCACGGCGGCGTCGGTGCGAATCTCTCTGCGCTGATCTCAGAACAGGCCTTCGACGATCTCGACGCACCCGTCCAGCGCGTCACCGGCGCGGATGTGCCGATGCCGTACTCCAAGCCGCTCGAGGACATCGCCTATCCGCATGAGCAGCAGATCGTGGCGGCCGTGCTGGCGACGCTGAACCGCACGACGGCGGGACGCACCTGATGGCAGAGATCGTCATGCCGCGTCTGTCGGACACGATGGAAGAGGGCACGATCCTACGCTGGCTGAAGGCCGACGGCGAAGATGTGGCGCGCGGCGAGGAGCTCGTGGAGATCGAGACGGACAAGGCGACGATGACCTACGAGTCCGATCAGGCTGGGGTCCTCGAGATCGTCGCGGGCGTGGGAGCCACGCTGCCAGTTGGCGAGCTGATTGCACGCGTGGGCACAACCGCCGCGAGTACCGCTACCGCCGCAAATACGGATGAGGAGCCGGCCCCTGGGGGGCCGGCGGTGGGGCAACGTGAGTCCACCCCCACCGCGGCGGGTGATGCCTCAGCGCCGGACGCTTCGGCAGAGCCTTCCCACATGGCGCAGCCAGCCACATCCACAGGCGAGCGCGTGAAGGCATCGCCGCTCGCTCGGCGGATCGCCAGCGAGAGCGGGGTTGACCTACATGGGCTCGCAGGTAGCGGGCCTGGTGGGCGAATCGTCAAGGCGGATGTGCTCGCTCCGACGGCAGGCAACAGGGGCGACCCCAAGCGAGCGGAAGGGCCATCGTCCCCTGGCGCGCCCAGACAGCATGTCGCGGCTTCCGGGGCACCGGGATCCTCACCCGGATCGGCGCAGGGCCTTGAGGGCGTAATGACAGCGAAGGGCGAGACGACGACGGTGGAGTTGTCGCGCACACAGCAGACGATCGCGCGGCGCATGGCCGAGTCCAAGGCGACGATCCCCGACTTCACGTTGCAGATCGACGTGGACATGGAGGAGTGCGTGCAGCTACGGGCACAGCTCAAGCAGATCTCTCAGCACGAGCGCGAGCCGGATTCGCCAGGTGGGCGGGAGCAGTTGAAGGCACCTACGTACAACGACATGGTGGTGAAGGCCTGCGCGCTGGCGCTGCGCGAGCACCCTGGCGCAAACGGCAGTTATCGCGATGGGCTCCTGCAGCTGCACTCGCGCGTCAACGTCGGCGTGGCGGTTGCCGCCGAGAACGCGCTGGTGGTGCCTACGGTGTTCGATGCTGACGAGAAGTCCCTGGGTGAGATCGCGCGCGAGACGCATGCGCTGGCCGAGCGCGTGCGCGCCGCAACGATCACACCGCCGGAGCTCGGCGGCGGCACGTTCACGGTTTCCAATCTCGGCATGTACGGGGTCAAGAGCTTCACCGCCATCATCAACCCGCCGCAGGCGGGCATCCTCTCGGTTGGGGCACTGGCCCTACGCGCGGTCGCGCACGGCGGCGAGCTCGCCGCGCGCCACACGCTGACGCTGACGCTGGCCTGCGACCACCGCATCCTCTACGGCGCGTACGCAGCCGAGTTCCTCGCACGCATCCGCGAGCTGCTGGAGTCGCCTGCGGCATTGACGTTGTAAGCCGCATAGGACTAGAATAAACATCCCGGTTCAGCAATGGCCAACCCGGCACGGCAGGCGGGCGTGGCCCGAGGACGAGGAGGACGGGATGAGGCTATCTGGCAGGATGGCCCTGGCGGCTGTGACCAGTGTGGCCCTGGTGCTTGGGTACGGCGTGGCCGTAACGGGCGCCTATCCGATGACACATCGCGCGCCGCGGTTCGTGCTGCATCGCTCGAAAGCCCCCACCACAGCTGAATGCGAAGCCGAATCCGGCATCGCCTGCTATCAGCCGAGCCAGGTCGAGAAGGCGTACAACGTGCCCGCACTTTGGGCCCAGGGCAACGAAGGCCAGGGGCAGACGATCGTGATCGTCGAGTCCTACGGCTCGCCCACCATCCAGCAGGACCTGCGGCACTTCGACGACGCCTTTCAACTGCCCAACCCGCCCTCATTGCATGTGATCCAGCCCGTCGGCGCCGTGCCGCCGTTTAAACCCGCGAGCGAAGAAATGGCCGCGTGGGCCGGCGAGACCTCCATCGATGTCGAGTGGTCACACGCAATCGCCCCGAAGGCAAGCATCTTGCTGGTGGAGACGCCCGAAGCGGAGACCGAAGGTGTGCAGGGCTTCCCGCAGATCGTCGAGGCGGAGAACTACGTGATCAATCACCGCGATCACCGGTCGGGCGAGGTGATCTCACAGAGCTTCGGTGCCACCGAGCAGTCGTTCCCGAACGTGCGCTCGCTGCTGTCGCTGCGCTCGGCCTTCGAGAACGCCTCCCAGCAAGGCGTCACCGTGCTCGGTGCCTCCGGCGACGAAGGCACCGCCGGAGGCATCGCCGGAGAAGAAATCCTGCCCTATCAGGTGAACTCCTGGCCCTCGTCTGACCCGCTCGTCACCGCTGTCGGCGGTACCCGGCTGCACTTGAACGCCGCGGGAGAGCGCACCGCGCCCGACAACGTGTGGAGCGAAATCCTCGGCACCAGTACCGTTGCAAGCGGCGGCGGCCCGTCGCGGGTGTTCTTGCGACCGCCCTACCAGCTGTCCGTCAACACCGGCGCCGGCATGTACCGCGCGACACCAGACATCAGCATGAGCGCGGCCGTCAACGGAGGCGTGCTCATCTACACCTCCTATCCCACCACCGTGCCCAGCGAACCCACCCCGAACACGTTCAGCGTCTGGGGTGGCACGAGTGTCGCCACGCCGCTGTTTGCCGGCGTGGTCGCAATTGCCGATCAGATCGCGGGACATCCGCTGGGGGAGATCAACCCGCGCATGTACCTGCTCGAGCATTCACCATACGGCGGCATCATTGACATCACCAAGGGCAACAACGCCTTCAGCGAGTTCAACGAAGAAGGCAATCTGCTGTTCACGGTCCCCGGCTATGAAGCCGTCCCGGGCTACGACATGGCCAGTGGCCTCGGCACGGTGAACGCGTTCGCCTTCACACACGCACTCGCGGGGCGCTGAGGCGTCCAAAAGGCGGCTTGTGGTCGCCAATGAGATCTAAGAAACATTTCTCGCGTTCGCTTGACATCGTCGCGCAGCTGTGCCCAGACTAGCTGGTGACGTACTGTCAGCCAAGTACTGTACCCAGGACCCGCCCAAAGGAGAAGCTCAGCATGACTGGCGTAATTCCACTAGCCGGGTCTACGTTCCATCCAATTAAGGAGTTATAGGGGAATGTTGCAGATAAGGAGCATCGGCCTACTGCTGGTAGCCCTGGCCGTGGCAAGCGCCCTGACCGCGTCTGTCGCTTCGGCATCAGCGCCTGAATTCAATCCAGGCACATTGAACACGTTCACCGCTTTACGCGGTGTGAGCCTCTTGGAAACCAGTTCTACGTCACCCATAACCTGCACGAGCGGCACGACCACCGGCGAGATCACAGGCGTAAAGACGGTCGGCAGCGTGAAGGTAACCTTCTCTGGCTGCACCAGCAGCGAAGGTGAAGGCTGCTCGGTCACAGGCGGGGCAGCTGGGACGGGCAAAATATTAACCAACGCGCTGACCGGGGAGCTCGGCTCGGTCAAAACATCGGAAGCGGAATCAGGCGCTGGGTTGCTTCTCTCGCCGGCAAGCGGCACTACTTTCGCAACCCTCGAAGGGTCATGTCTTCTCGTAAGTCCATCGCCAGTCGAGGGCACGATAGCCGCAGAAGTGCTAGCGACGACCGAAGAAGGCAAGACCGGTGAATTGTCCTATCTAGGTAGCAAAGGCAAACAAAGCATCAAAGAAATCAATGTGTTAGGCACGGTGAAGAAACCTGAACTGAGGGCACTTGGGCTTCTCAGCGCTTCGCTGCAGGCACCTGAATTGATGACCTTCGCCAGCAGCGTGAAAGTCCGCGAACTAACAGGGGATCGCATAACTGTGAATCCGACCAGCAAGATATTCATGAATCGCACGGTCGCCCTGAACCAAAGTGAAAATGTCACCCTCACGTACACCAACCATGGTCCTGGCGGATGGACGGTACACAACTTGTATATTTTGCCCCAGGTGGGGCCAGGAGCGTTCGGCTTTTCTTTGCGGGCAGTGAACAACACGTGTGCCAATCAGAGTTTCGCGGAGGGCGGCACATGCAGTCTGGAACTGGAATTCCACCCCCCCGTGGTGGGCACTTTTTTCGGAGCGTTCAAAATCTTCCCATATGCGCCCTTCACATCCCTCGAAGGAAAAGGCGTCTAGTCCAGGGATTCGCGAGAGTACGACGACAATGGAGCGCGATCGGCCTCCGCCGTCTTGGAGGCCGATCGCAGCCCATAGATAGACTCTGCCCACCGGGTGCCGGTAGTTGAAGGGCAGGGTGAGTTGGGCGTCAGGCCAAGGGATCGACCCACCGTAGCCCGGAAAAGCGTGAAAAATCGTTATCGCATGAGTACAGCGTCGCGCCGTGCTCGATCGCCAGTGCCGCGAGATGGGCGTCGCTGGTCAGGTTGCCTGCCGCTCCCAGTGGCGTAAGGAGGTCGCCCAGCACCGCCGCGTGGCGGTTGGTGGGGTGTACAACCGTTACACGCGGCTGCGCCAGCCAACTGTCAACCAGATCGAGGGCGTCTGTTGCGTCCCACGGCCTTTCGTAGATCGCTCGGTTGGTGACAATGCGAAGGAAGCCAACCATGACGGCCCAGGCAAGCGCAACCGTCTCCGTGCCCGACAGCGTCTCCTCCAACCACAAGCGCGCAGCGGCATGACGTGGAGATTCCAAGTCGTACGCATACAGCAGGACGTTGACGTCCGGCAGCTTCACTTGCCAAGTTCGCGCTTGCGCAAGATCTCCGCGTCCTCCATTTCGCCCGCAAGCGTCAGGGCCTTGTCGAGGTTGACCCCCGGACGTACGCCCAGTGGTCGCGCATGCACGCGGAAGCGCCTGCCCTGATTAGAGCCCATCCCCAGACCGGCGCGCACAGAGTCGTTGATAGCGACCTTGAACGACACTCCCCGCTCCCGCATCACCGCCTGCAGCTTCGCATCCACGTCCGGGTCCAGCGTGACGGTGGTGCGCATTTTGGCATCATAGCATCAAAATTGACCACATCAAGATGCCAACTGAGCTGAGCGCTACGCTGAGGGTGAGCAGATGACTCCCGTCGACCGATCGCCGCAAGAGCTGTGGGTATGCCATCTAGGCACCGTCCCATACCTGGATGCGCTCGCCGTTCAAGAGCAGTTGCGCGCGCATCGCCAGGCCAATGAGCTGCCCGACACGCTGCTTTTGCTCGAGCATCCGCCCGTGTACACCCGCGGGCGGCGTTCCAGCGCAGACGACCTGGCGTTCGGCGAGAGCTTCTACCGCGCCAAAGGCATCGACGTGGTCGCCACCGATCGCGGCGGGCAGCTCACCTACCACGGGCCCGGCCAGCTCGTCGGCTATCCCATCATGCGCATCCACGACGTGCACCGCTATCTGCGGACCATGGAAGACGCAATCATCGGCGCGCTCGCAGACGCCGGCGTGACGGCACGCTCGCGCCACCCCGACGGCATCGAGTACACCGGCGTGTGGGTGGGAGACCGCAAGATCGCCTCAATCGGCGTGCACGTCTCCCGCGGCGTCAGCACCCACGGCTTCGCGGTCAACGTCGACAACGATCTCGACCCTTTCTCCTGGGTCGTCGCCTGCGGACTGCCTGACGTAACCATGACCTCGCTCGCCCGCGAGCTGGCCGACGACAGCGAGGGCGCAGCCACGCCCAGTCCCGCTTCGGCAGTGGCCTGTGAGCCGGCGCTTGACTGCTTCCGCAAGCGCATCGCCTACGCCTTCTGTCAAGCACACGACAGGCGCCAGCGCCTGGTCTCGCCACAGCGACTCGGCATCGACACTACGAACCCCTCCAGGCTCGCGGAGCGAGTCCCCATGAACGCAGGCCAACCCGCGCCGGTCGCCCTTGGCGCTTCTGCCGAACCGGTGCCCGTATGAGCGCAACCAGATCTCGATCCAACCCCGGTGGCATGGACGTCCTCCGAGTGCTCGGCCCCGACGTGCGGCCGCTGCGCGAGCGCAAGCCGCCCTGGTTCAAGGTGCCGCCACCGGGAGGGCAGCGCTACCGCGAGCTCACACAGCTGATCCGCGAAGAGAACCTGCACACCGTCTGCCAGGAGGCGGCCTGCCCCAACGTCGGCGAGTGCTGGGAGCGGGGCACCGCCACGTTCATGATCCTCGGCGACACCTGCACGCGCCGCTGCGGCTTCTGCAACGTCAAGACCGGCAAGCCCACCTGGAACGACCCGCTCGAGCCCGCCCGTGTCGCCCGCTCGATCGCGCGCATGGGGCTGCGCCACGCCGTGATCACGTCCGTTGACCGCGACGACCTGCCCGACAAGGGCGCCTCCGCGTTCGTCGGCGTCATCCGCCAGGTCCGCCGCCAGGCGCCCGGCTGCCAGATCGAGGTGCTCACACCCGACTTCCAAGGGCAGGAGATGCCGCTCGCCAAGGTCATCGCCGAGCGGCCCGACGTGTTCAACCACAACGTCGAGGTCGTGCCGCGGCTGTACCCCATCGCCCGCCGCGGCTCGCGGTTCACCCGCTCCTGCCGCGTGCTGCGCCTCGCGCGCGAGCTGGGCGTTGGGGAGGTCGTGACCAAGTCCGGGCTGATGGTCGGCCTCGGCGAGACCCACGAGGAGCTGGTCGATACGTTCGGCGCGCTGCGCGAGCACGGCGTGCAGGTGCTCACCGTCGGGCAGTACCTGCGGCCCTCAGAGCGCCATCTGCCCGTCGTGCGCTACTGGCACCCCGACGAGTTCGCCGCGCTCGAAGCAGCCGCCTATGAGCTCGGCTTCGATCACGTCGCAGCCGGGCCGCTCGTGCGCTCCTCCTACCACGCCGACCAGCACGTGCCACAGGCGAGCGCAGGTGTCGGTCCGCTGGCGGCAAGCGGCTAGTCTCGCTACTTCACCCATATCGGTGGCTTTGTCTTCGGAGCAGCGATATCATGAGAAGGATGTAGGAGACGTTTTCCGCTTTAGCTTGACACCGCTCACTGCCTGTGCTCAAGTAGATAGCGCGGTGCTGTCAGCGCAGTATCGCCAATCCGGATCAGCTTCTGGGAATTCCCAGCCTGGCTGCCGAGTGCCCCCGAAGCCGGTCAATCATTATCCATCAGGGGGACAGGGGGACATGTTATACATCAGGCGCATAGGACAAGTGCTCGTGGCCGCAGCTATCACGAGCGCCTTGACCACATCGGTAGCGTGGGCATCAGCGCCGGAATTCAGCCCGGGCACCTTAAATAAATTTACGGGCTTAGCCGGTTTAGTTCAGTTGGCGACGAGTTCGACTAAGCCCGTCGACTGCACCAGCAGCACCGCGACCGGCGAGATCACCGGCACGAAGCAGGTCGGCAGCGTACAGATCACCTTCTCCGGCTGTTCTAGCACAGAAGGAAGCGGATGCACTGTCAGTGGATCCGGGGCAGGCACCGGAAAAATAGTAACCAACACACTAGACGGCGAGCTTGGCTCAGTCAAAGCCACAGAAGCCGAATCAGGCGTTGGGCTTCTCATTTTACCGACGAGCGGTACGGTCTTCGCGACGCTTGAAGGTTCGTGCCTGCTTATCAGCCCATCACCGATTGACGGCTCGGTTGCGGCGGAAGTATCACCGACCACCGCAGTAGAAGAAACTGTCGATGAGCTTGACTTCGAAGGGGCCAACGGCAAACAGAGCATCAAAGAAATCAACGTGTTAGGCAGCACCGTAAAACCCAAGCTACTCGCGTTTGGCCTGCTGGAAGCATCGGCGGCGACAAGCGAGGAAGCTCTATTTAGCACGTCGGTCAAAATCGTTGGTGCAGTGGGGCCCACGATCGAACTTAAAAAACCCGAAGCCGGCAAAGATCTGAAACTGCTGGTGAACGGCGGTACCAAGGGTGTAGTTGAATATAAGAACGCCGATGCCTTGGGCGGCCAGAACTGGCGTCCAACGCGCTCGAGGTTCGCCACACAGAGCAATGGCTTCAGTGAAGTACTTTTTTCCAACAAATGCGTCAACCACGTGATCGGCCCGCAGGGCACCTGCACGGTAGAAATCGAATTCACCCTAGGGATGGCGGGCGTGCTGAATGAATTCAAAACGAGACCAGACGCACCTCCTGTTGACCTAGAATCGATCACATAGGACTTGTGAGGGTCGGCACAGAGCTCTTTGAGCGATTTCTGCCTCGGTGGAACTGAACAGCGGGCGGTTGACCGTGGTCGGCCGCCCGCTTCGGGGCTCCACAGCGAGCACGTCAGCGGGATAAGCTCGCTCGATCTTCCCGATCAAAGACAACATCCCGCTCGCGCGGTTTCCCATCGTCACCGTAGTGCTCGTGACGATCAACGTGATCGTCTACCTGCTCGAGATCCGCCACGGCGGCGGCTTCTTCTCCGGCCCCGCCAACAGCGTCGAGGTGCACTACGGTGCGATCCCCTACGAGCTCACCCACCCCGGCAAGCACTGCGCGCCAATCAGCCTGCGCACACCCAGCGGCGTGGGCGAATCGATCGCCTGCCAGGGCCAGCCTGGCATGAGCGGCAGCCCAGCGGCACAGCCCGCCACCTGGGAGACCGTGTTCTCCTCCATGTTCCTGCACGCCAGCTTCCTGCACGTCTTCGGCAACATGGTCTTCCTCGCCATCTTCGGCCCAACCGTCGAGGACACCGTGGGGCGACTGCGGTTTCCCATCTTCTACCTGCTCGGCGGGCTCGTCGCACTGGCCGCGCAGGTGGCCGTCGACCCAAGCTCCACCGGCCCCACGCTCGGCTCCTCTGGCGCCATCGCCGCCGTGCTCGGCGGCTACATCCTGCTGTATCCCCGCGCACGCGTGCTCGCACTCGTCTTCATCGTGTTCTTCTTCACGCTCGTGGAGGTGCCCGCCATTTTCCTGCTCGGCTTCTGGTTCGCCGAGCAGCTCTACCTAGGTGCCGCCGGCCTCGCCGGGACCGCCGGCAGCGAAGGCGTCGCCTACTTCGCCCACATCGGCGGCTTCGCCTTCGGGCTGCTCGTCATCCGGCTGTTCGTCAAACGCAAACGCGGATCGCCCACCGCGCCCCAACCGCCTCTGCCTGTGTACTAGTAGCCGTGGCCCCATCTGCGAGAACTCCCATATGACCCGCCTACTCGTGCTGGGTGCCGCGCTCGTCTTCATCGCCGGCTTTGCCTTCCTGACCACCACCGTCATCATCAAGCAGGGTGGGATCACCGCCGCGAGCCTGCTCTCGATCCTGATTGTCGTGCTGCTCGCAATTGGCATCGTCGGCGCGCTGCGCAATCCTCCTCGGGGATGAGCCCCTCGCCCTTCCTCACCACCGGCCACAGCCGTCGCCGGCGCGCGTTCGCCGCGCGTCGGCGACGGCGCAGGCGCCTGGCCGCATTCTGCGTCCTCGTCCTTGCCGCACTCGCCGTGCTGGTCAACGAGATAGGGCTCGCCAGTGGCTCCAACGAACGCGCACACGCAGCACGCCGCGCCGCCACCTCCAAAGACGGCAAAAACATTGCGCAGCCGACCCCTGCCGCAGCACGATCTCCCTCCCACCTGCCGCTTGGCAAGCCACCGCTCGCGCTCACCGGGATCTCCAAGCCACCGCAGCATGACCCCGTGCAGATCGACTTCGCGCATCCGCCACGCGCCGGCTTGCTGTTCAACCTCTCAACCGGCCAAGTCCTGTGGCAGCACAACGCGTTCGTGCGCATGCCCATCGCCAGCCTCACCAAGATGATGACCGCGCTACTCGTCGTCTTGTCCGCACCGCCGAACGCGCCCGTGCTCATCACCAGGCAGGCCATCGACATGCCCGGCTCCAAGGTCGGTGTGCTGCCACTCGGCAGGCACATTCCACTGGAGAGCCTGCTCTACGGTCTGCTGCTGCCCTCGGGCAACGATGCCGCGGTCGCGCTCGCCCAGCACGTCGCCGGCACCGTCCACAGATTCGTCGCACGCATGAACGAAGAGGCCGCCAAGCTCGGGCTTGGTTGCACCCGTTACTCCTCGCCCTCCGGCTACTACAACGCCAACAACTTCTCCTGTGCAGCCGACCTCGCCGTGCTTGCACACGTCGACATGTCTCAGCCGCGCATCGCCAAGATCGTCGGCACCTACCAAGCCATCCTGCCCTTCCCCATCAAAGGCGGCAAGCTCTATCTCTACAACAACAACCCCCTGCTCATCTACAAATACCCGGGCGTCACCGGCATGAAGACCGGCCAGACCGAAGCTGCCGGACGCTGCGTAGTGGCCACCGCCGAGCGTCACGGCGTACGCCTCGGCGCAATCGTGCTCGACTCCGAAGATCCCGGCACCCAGGACCGGCAGCTGCTCGACCTCGGCTTCGAGCGCGTCTACCACCAGCCGATCGTGCCCGAGGAACCGTTTCCGCCAGGCGTCTGATCGCCGACACCAACGCTCGCCGCTCAGCAGGACCGTCGCGAGGACTGGCGCCCACGCACCGCGCCGACCCACTCACGCGTAGTGGTACCGTTCCTCGAGTAGATTGACTGGTCAGTCAGCCAAAGGAGACGACGTGGATCTCGACGACACACCGGAGCAGGCCGCCTACCGCGTACAGGTGCGCAGCTGGCTCGACGAGCACAAGGCCGAAGCACCCATTTTGCAGGGGCCCGGGGCGATCGAGGACGAGGATCAGATCATCGCCGCCCGCCGCGCATGGCAGGGCAAGCTTGCCGAGGGCGGGCTCGCCGGCGTCACCTGGCCCAAGGAATACGGCGGGCAGGGCCTCGGCCCGATCGAGCAGGTCATCTGCAACCAGGAGATCGGCCGCGCCAAAGTGCCAGGCATCCTCGACGCCATCGGCGTCGGCATGCTCGGGCCCACGATCATCGCCCACGGCGCCGAGGAGCAGAAGACCCGCTACCTCGCCGCGCTGCTCCACGGCGACGAGGTCTGGTGCCAGCTCTTCTCCGAGCCCGCCGCCGGCTCCGACCTCGCCGCCGTGCAGACGCGCGCGCGCCAGCAGGACGACGGCAGCTGGCGCCTGTCCGGCCAGAAGGTGTGGACCACCAACGCCCAGTTCGCCTCCTACGGGCTGCTGCTCGCGCGCACCGACGCGGACGTGCCCAAGCACAAGGGCCTGACCATGTTCGTAGTGCCCATGGATGGCGACGGCGTCACCGTCCGCGGCCTGCGCCAGATCTCCGGCGAGGCCGAGTTCAACGAGGTCTTCTTCGACGACGTCTCGCTCGAGGAGGGCGCGGTCGTCGGCGGTGTCGGAAACGGCTGGGGCACAGCCCTCACCACGCTCATGTTCGAGCGCGTCACCATCGGCCTCGGTAGCGAGGGCATGGGCTATAACTCCACCCGCTTCGCTGGCGCCATCGCCGCCGACGAGCACGCCCGGCGCGACCCAGAGGTGCGCCATCAACTCGGTGAGATCTCAAGCGAGCTGCTCGCCGTGCGCTTCACCGGCTACCGCACGCTCACCGCGCTGCAGAAGGGCCAGATCCCAGGGCCAGAGGCTGGTCTTGCGAAGGTCACCATCGTCAGCGGCGCCATCAAGGCAGGGGATCTCATCACCGACGTCATCGGCCCTGACGCGCTCTCTGAGGACAGCGAGTGGGCCTACATGATCTCGTTCCTACCCGGCCTGAAGTCCGCCGGTGGAACCGAAGAGATCCTCAGAAACACGATCGGCGAGCGCGTGCTCGGCCTGCCACCAGAGCCGCGCCTAGACAAGGGAATCCCGTTCTCGGAGCTGCGCTCCAAGGAAGGAGCGCCAGCATGAATCTCGCACTCTCAGACGAGCAGGTGTTCCTCCGCGAGGCCGCCCGCGGCGCGCTGTCGCGCTTCAAGACACTCGAAGCCGCCCGCGAGGCGCTCGACGGCGACAAGGACGCCATGCCCGATCTGTGGCCCACCGCCAGAGATGCCGGCTGGCCCGGGCTGTTGATCGACGAAGCGCACAGCGGCGCCGGCCTCGACGCCTTCGACGCCATGCTCGTGCTCGGCGAGTGCGGTCGCGTCCTGGCTGACATCCCCCTGCTCGGACACCTGCCAGCCACCGCCATCCTCAGCGACGCGCCCAACGCCTCGGAGCTCCTGGGCGACCTCGCCACCGGCGAGCGGCGCGCCGCCTATCTACCCGCCCAGCCCCCCAGCGAGCTAGACGAGCGCTGGAGCGCCGACCCAGCCAGCGGGCTCGCCCGTGCCACGCTGGCCACGGCCACCGGCGGTGGCGAGGACGGACGCGTGTCGGTCACCGGCAGCTTCGCCTTCGTGCCCGACGCACCCGGCGCCGACGTGCTCGTCGGGGTCGCGCTGCTCGAAGGCAAGCCCGTTGGCATCGCCATCGACGCGGACGCCGCCAGCGTCAGCGTCGAGGCCGTGAGCCGCTACGACTCCACCCGTTCGCTCGGTCACGTCTCGCTCGATGGTGCCTCCGCCATGCTGCTCGACGCCCCCGAGGAGTCGCTCGCCGCCGCCTGGTATCTCGCGCAGGCGCTGATCGCCGCCGAGTCGCTCGGCAGCGTCGAGACGGCGCTCGACATGTCCGTCGCCTACGCCAAGGAGCGCTTTACCTTCGGGCGTGCCATCGGCTCCTACCAGGCCGTCAAGCACTCGTTGACAGAGGTGCTCCGCCAGCTGGAGAACGGCCGCTCGCTGCTCTACTACGCTGGCTGGGCCCGCAACGGCGCCCCCGGGGAGTTCCCCCTCGCCGCCAGCGCCGCTCGCTCCGTCGGCGGTCGCGCCCTCGACGAGGCAGCCCGCACGATGATCTCCGTCCACGGCGGCATCGGTGCCACCTGGGAGCACGACGCGCCGCTGTATTTCCGGCGCGCCCAGCTTTCCAGAAGATTGCTCGGCGGCACCGCCCAGGCGACCGACCGCGTCGCCGGAGAGCTGATCGCTCAGGCCAGCACCGGCTGAGCGCCCAGCGCCGGAAAGATGCGCTGCAGTGCGCTGCGCTGCAGTGCAGCGCGAATCTAAAGGAGCGGCGAGCTGAACTGCTCAAAAAAAGTCTGTATAGCCATCGCTATACAGAACTTTTTCGGTGCACATGGCCCGCGCGGCCAGGCCCAGTGGAGTCGCCGCGTTTAGCCGTCACCGCGTTTGCCGCAGCCTTATTCGCCGCCTTCGCTTGTTCCGCTTCAAGCGCCGCCAACACCGGCGCCCCATAGGCACCCTGGACCGCCTGCACCATCCGGGGTTCGATCCCGCAGTTGATGCAGAAGCCGTGCTGGGACCACTCGATCGCCCGCGCGAGCACCTGATCCGCGTAGGTGACACCGCTGGCGTCGTGACCGTAGTAGTCATATGCGGCATCCCACGCCGATTCGCCCAGCGCGTATTCGGCGCCGTCGGCCGACAGCAGGTGCGCGGCGGCCATGATCGCGTCGAAATCGTCGTAGATGGACGGGTGCTTGGCGGTCATGTGGTCGTAGTGCGCGGGGCGCTTGCCATAGATGTAGGAGTCGCTGACTAGATCCCAGGTGGACGGTGTGCCCACCCCCCCGTTGCTGACGTTGAACTGCATCGGCCCGCCGCAACAATGGGCGAAGTTCAGGCCGTGGTACGTGCCCCCTGCGGTCGAGAACGCGCTCTCCTGACGGTGGATCGAGGCCAGCAGCAGCCAGTTGACGCCAAAGGTGCTTTGCGCAACCGCATAGATCGGGTAGAAGCCTTCCATCCAGGCCCGAGATATGTGCGTCTGCGTCGCGTCAACCGCACTCCTCGCCTCGAGCTGCTGCTGGGCGGAAGACGGGTGCGCGACGATCGCCGCGTGCGTGCGTGCGGCCACACCTGCCGGGCTGACCGGTGAGGCGGCCCGGGCAGCTGGCGTCGTTGCGACGACCGGGACCGGCGGCGGCAAGACGACACGGGTGCCGCCGATGACGCCTGCGAGCACCAACACCAGCACGGCCACCCCCAACGTCCCGATCGTGCAAGCAAGCACCCACGCGCCCCGTTCCGACGGCGGGGCCGGCGGCGGAGCATATTCAGACGCAGGCACGACAACTCATCCTAACCATGCTCCGCGCCGATCTTGTCGGTGCCGGGTTAGAACTCTCATGCGCGCACTCACGCTCTGCTTGTCCACACTCGCACTCGCGCTGTGCATCGCGGGATCCGCAAGCGCGTCCTCACCGACGACGCGCTCGTCTGTGCGGGCCCCTGCCCTGCGGGCCCCTGCCCTGACAGCCCCGCAGCAGCGCTACCTGGCTTTGGCCGAGACTGGTGTCACACGCGCGCGTGAGCGTTGGCGGGATCGGCGGCTGGGTTGGTATGACGCGCGCCTTGACGACCATGAACGCTATCCGCTGGCCACGATCTGGGACAGCGTGCCACTGTTCCAGTCGCTGGACGCGATCGCCATCGCCCAGCCGAGCGCCGCCAACAGGCGCGCCGTGGCCAATTTCGCTACAGGCGCCGAGCGCTACCTGAATCGAGGACTACGACCCGTACCCGGCTACTCGCCCTACCCTGGCGACCGCGAAACGAACACCGAGACGTGGTTCGACGACAACGGCTGGTGGGGGATCGCATTCGTCAACGCCTACCGCGCGACGGGCTCAAAGCGCTGGCTGACAGACGCGCAGCGGGCGCTCTCGTACATCGCCGCGGCCGGCTGGGACCCGGGCACAGGCGGGCTGTGGTGGAACACGGAGCACCCGTACAAGGCCGGCGCCGCGCTCGCGTCCGACACGCTGCTCGCGACGCTGCTCTACCAGCAGACCGGCTCGAGCTTCGCGCTCGGACAGGCGCGCAAGTTCCTCGCGTGGGCCAACACGAGCGGCTTCAGCACGGCCGACGGCCTGTACGCGGGCAGCAGCCTCAACGCGACGCCGATCGACTACGCCGAGGGGCCGATGATCTACGCGCAGGCGGTGCTCTGCGAACTGACGCACACGCCGAG
>Ga0070762_10000537_pt1 | contig 16199 bp, 15 predicted proteins | sample HubBroMetageREF2_FD_66726 | JGI IMG/M metagenome (GOLD analysis project Ga0070762, IMG submission 66726) | Reference soil microbial communities from the Hubbard Brook experimental Forest, New Hampshire, USA - Hubbard Brook CCASE Soil... | ecosystem: Environmental > Terrestrial > Soil >...
GAGCCGGGGAAGCGATCGGGGAACGCTGGCTTGTCGGGGATGCACTCGGGGTTGCGCCTGCCGGCTGCGCGGGGTACGCAGGCGCAGGTTGCGACCGTCGGATAGCGGATACGGCGGGCGAAGCGGTTGCGCTGGAGTGGGCGTCCCGGGCGCGTCGCGCGATGAAAGCCGCGAGAAGAAGGATCACCAGCAGTGCACCGACGTAGAGCCGGTAACGATATTGGTAACGATGGAAACGATCGAGAAGAGTCAGGGATTCGAAACCAGGACGTGGAGCTTTTCCTGGCAGTGGCTTAGGTACTAATGTCGGCCGCAGTTCAGGCCGCGGTTCCTGCCGGAGTTCCGGAAGCAATCCGTTCAGGTCCGTGGCCTGGCGATGTACTGCTGCTGCGGCGGTGACGGCGGGTTCGATCGCGTCCTCGGGCCGGTCTTGAATAGTCGAGTCTTGAATCGCGTCGTCAATGGGTCGACCGCCGAGAGTGCGTTCGCACCAGCTCTCCGGGAACGGTGCGGTCTCCGCGACATGCGGCCGGCCTCTCTCCGCCCACTCCACTAGGGGAGCGCCGCACATCCCGCAAAATTCGTGGTCTGGTGAATTGTTGTAGGCGCACTCATTGCAAGTGAGAACGGGCTCCCGTACCGGTACGGATACGGATGAAGACCAGTTCGGGGAGTCCGCTATCTCCGTAATCTTGTTCGCGGGTTCGTCGGGGATGTCCTCCACCAAAGCAGGCTCGGAAGCGGAGACTTGCTCCAGTTCCCGCAGCAGTTCAGAAACCGCTTGATCACGCTTCTCGGGTGGATTGGTGAAATACACTTCCGCCCATCGTCCCATGTGGGCCGCCAGCAGCGGATTCAGCAGGGGATTCAGTTCGGGATCGGGCAATGTGTCGGGCAATGGGTTTGGGTCGGACTTATTGGGGTGAGACACCGGCATTCTCCGGAGAAGCGGCGCATCTGTGATCGGCCTATCGATGATTGGCGTATCTATGATTGCACTCCTGGGGAAGAAGGTTGTCAAACCCAGCAGTACAAAGTCGCGATTGAATTTGCTAAGTCGGGCAAAGTCAGTCGCAAGCCTTGCGATTGGCCGGTTCGAACTGATCCAACTGCGCATCGCGCTGGGTGGCGAGCTTGCCTTGCGATGTCTTGCCATACAGATCGGAACCTGGACAATAGTACAGAGCAGTGTGCAAGTCGACCCAAACCTGAGTGTCGGGGTTGCCTTTGTACTCCGGAGCTTCGGGAGCCTCAGCCAGCCCGAGACTGATCAGGAGCTTGTCGAAGGCAGAAATATCAGGAGCCGGCGGCCTTCCCCGATTTGCGCTGCCGGAAACCGCAGTTCCGCGGCCGGTCGCGCCCACCGAGTGGTTTGACCAGATTCCCCAGCGAATCACGACCATGACCAGTATGACGGCGACCCCGAGATAGAAATCACCGCGGCGGGAACGCCAGAAGCCGGCGATGGCGGTGGAGGCATCGGTCGTGGCCAGCGATTCCAGAAAATCTCGCGCCCTCGCCGCGGAAGTCCAAACCATCTGCGATTCGCGCGGCGGCAACTCTGGCTTTGCATCCTCGTTCGCGCTCGCGGCCAATGACTGGGTAGAGAGTGAATTGCTCTCCTCCAGTTCAGGCAAAGACAAAGATTCAGTGAGGTTAAAGCCGGCGTTCTCTTCTTCAAACGCCGCCTCGTTCCCCGGCTCATTCGCCACTAACGGGCCTGTCAGCTCTTTGTTTGTGCTGAGGGATGCTCCGCCGGGAAGCGTGGTCGAGGAGGCTTCCAGGCCATTCTGCTGCAACTGCCGGGCTGCTGCCAGATTGCTTTGCGTGCTGGGGAGCGCGGCCTCGCTGGTCCGCGGAGCGCCGCATTTGCCGCAAAACTGTTCCTCCAACAGCAGCTTATTCCCGCACTTCCAGCAGGCGAGCTTTGTCGCAGAGACCGGGCTCGCGCCCGTACTCAGGCCGGTGGACGCCGGCGTTTGACCCTCGGCCCAAGCGACCAAATTTGGTTGGAGCCTTTCGATTGCGGCCAGCATCGAAGAGCGTTCCGCAGCCATGGACTTCTTTAATGTCACCTCGGCGTCTCGACCAATCGCTTCGGTCACCAGGCCCGCCATCAGTTGGCAGGTGTGGATGTCTTGTTCGGCGAAGCCGTGAGTTTTGTCGAAGTAGAGTTCCAGTGCTCCTATGATTTCGTCCTCGCGATAGATCGGCACGGCGCACAGCGAAACGATTCCGCGCGGGCGGCAGGTTTCCGGGTCGAATAAAAACTCGAGATCCACATCCTCGCTGCGAATTACCTGCCCGGTTCGCAGGCTGGCAGCGCAAACCGCCTTGTCCAGCGGCACTTCGGTTCCCAAGGGCAAAGCCGAGGCGCCGGCTCCCGCACGATAACGCACCGTGCTTCCCTCTAGAATTGCAATCGCCGCGCCGCTCGCGCCCGTGATTTTTGCCACTCTCTCGGCCACCACCGCCATTGCCTTATCCAATTCGAGATGGCGGGTTTGAATCTGCCGCTGCGCTTCGACGATCTCCGCCAGGGTGAGTGTGTAGTCGCTGTAGGCGCGGGAAGTCTCTTCTGATTTCGCCTTGCTGCGATCGAGCGGAGCCTGATTCGCCAACTCTTGCTCCCGGAGCTTTGCGCTCCGCGACTCCACTCTTTCCTCCAGTTCCCGCATCCCGCGATTGTGCTCCTGCAGCACGTGAGCCGCTTCCAGCAGCCTTTCAAAAGTCTGCTGGTCGAGAACTGGTTTTTTCTGTTGTTCGGTCACGATATTCCTGCGCGCCGTCGTGGCCAGCCCGCGGAGGCGGAAGTTGGCCTAGCCGGAGACTAGCCTTATTCTAGTGCAATTCCTACACCAAAAGACCTATCTTACAAAGACGACCCGGAGCCGGACCCATGGAGCAGGAGGGCCAAAGATCCCACTGTGCCTGGGGCGATGATGAGCGCGCAAACATACTGAATTCAAGTAACTACAGGGAACAGAACCAGGGTTCGATGCGTTCTGGTTCTGCAGGCGCCGCCACGGGTTACTCTGGTAAGCTGCAAGCGCATGCACACTTGGTCACGGCAAACTCCCTTCGTTCAGTGAACCCCCTCAACGTCCTTGTGACGCGATTTTGATCATAAACCCTTCTTGATGCCGAGGCGCTTAGGGGCACAAATCGCATTTCTCGATTCGTGGCCAGCGGGAAAATGCCTTCTAAAGCTACACCCGGAGCGAGCCTGTGGAAAAAGTGACGGGGCTGTGATCGCGAGGGTCAAAATGAACAGAGGTACCGCGCTCTGATTCCATTTCGGAACCTCCGCATTCTCCTGCTCCTGGGAAGAAGCCTGACCCTTCTCATAGCCCATTTCGCGAACCCGTCTATTCAGCTGAGGACATGCCCAAAAGTCTGAAGCGATAGGGCTTGTCTTGACCAATTGGTCAGCGCGGTCGCACTGCTCGCCGGCTGGCTGCTCTCTCTCGCAGAAGCCCGTCATGCCAATCCGTAAGCTATGACCGAAGCATTCGCTCGGCCCGATTTGGAACGGACCGACCGAGCATGAGGTTTCGCGGTCTCTTCGGAAAGTGCTGGTTCTTGCTCCTAAGAGCAACGCTGCGCTGGTGTTAGATCGTTATCTCGGGCACAGAGAAGGTTTGGCGAAGAATGTGCTTTAGCGATGGTGCGGATCGCAATCGGAAGAATGAAGAAAAACGCGAGACCGCAGGAGAACTGAAGTGATGGACTTAGACCGAATGAAAGTTACGCCACGAGATCAGCAAGTCTTGGATTTGCTGGTTGAAGGTTGCAGCAACAAGGAAATTGCCGGGCAGTTGAGCATCAGCCCGCGTACCGTAAAGCAGCACCTGCGCACGCTTTTTCTGCGGGCCGGAATTCGCGATGGCCGCAAGCGGGTGCGGCTGGCCACCGCTGCCTTCGAACGGGCCGGGGTGAAATCATGATGCCGCGGGAGCGTTTGACGCCAAAAGAAACTCAAGTGGCAACCCTGGTTTGGGAGGGCCTCACCAATCGTGAGATCGGCAGGCTTATGGGTACGTCGGAGCAGGTCATCAAGAACCACTTGCGCACTACCTTCGACAAATTGGGAGTGTGGAGCCGGCTCGAATTAGCCATGTACGTCGCCAGCCATGGCGGCAAGAATTGGCTGGAAGAGCCGCAACGGCCTGCCTTCCCGCTGGCTCGCGCCGCGGCGAGCTAGAAGGCAGCGGGGGAACCAGTGCAAGTTCTTGCGTGCTCCTCGCTCCTCGCCCTGTGCTCCTCGCTCCTCTTAGTGACTGCACAACTGGCGCAAAAGCTTTGCACTCTAAAGCAGCGACCCTCGCCCCGAAGCTGGTTAAGGCGTTGAAAAAACAGTGACTTGTTTTTTCCTGCGGTCGGTCTGCAAATTGCACTGGTTGACCTGACCCAACAGAGCGGGCTCGCAAGCAGCCTCGAGCCGGTTCCGCAATCCCTGGGCGGAGCGGGATGGACTACTACAAAGAGACTTTCTGGATGGCTTGTGACTCGACCGAGCAGCTGCGGGCCGAGTATGGCCCGTTTCACACTCGTGCCGAGGCGGAGGCCGAAGCCCGCAAACTGGGATTCTGTTACCTGCTGCGCTACGAACACATGCTCGATGGGAACGAGGAGATTCAGGAGGTCCGCTGCGTCTTCATCGAATTGCCGGGAGCGGTCTCAGCGGAAGTGAATTCCATCAGCTTGCACACGCGCTGCGCGACTTGCGGCGACTCCGCCAGCCACGACAAGGCCTGGCAGGCCGAAGTATGGGCGGATATTCACGAGTTCGAACATTCCCGCCATCTCGTGCGCCTGTTCGAACACGCTCGCGGCAAGGGTCTGAAGGAAATCGGCGGCTGGCGCGGGTAGCCATCCGGCGCGCGTTGGAATCCTCTTCACGCCGCCGTTGAAAGTTCACTGGCTGCAGCCCGATCCACAAACCAGATCAGCTTGCCATCACTTGGCTGCACTAACTTCGAGGGATATTTCTCAGCCGGGGCGTGGCCTTCGAGAACTTCGTGCAGCACCGCCGCCTTGTCAATTCCACTTACCAGGAACGCAACGCAACGGGCCGCATCCAACGTCGGCAGCGTGAACGTAATCCGGCTGGTGCCAAGCTTCTCCACCCAGTTGGCCACCACGATACGCGATTTCTCCTGCAACGCCGCGGTTTCCGGGAACAAGGATGCCGTATGTCCGTCCGGCCCCAGACCGAGCAGGATCAGATCAAAGCGGGGAAACACGCCAGGTGCCAGGGCGAAGAACTTCCGGACTGTCTGGTCATAGGCTTCAGCCGCGGCGGAGGCATCCGGGTTCTCCGTAGGAATGCGGAAGATATTGGCGGGAGGAATGGCAACCTTCGACAGAAGAGCTTCATTGGCCATCCGGTAGTTGCTGTCCGGATCGTCGGGAGGGACATGCCGTTCATCTCCCCAGAAGAAGAACATCTTATCCCAGGGCAAGTTGGCGCTGGCGTTGGCCGCGATCAGAGTGTACATACTTTTGGGAGTCGATCCGCCGGAAAGCGCTATGGTGAAGCGCCCGCGCTGAGCCACTGCGTGGGTAGCAGTACGTATCACTTCGTCCGCGGCCGCCTGAAAAAGATCCTGCGGCGTCGTCAGTCTGCGCAGTTCGAGGGGTGCACTCATGATCCTCCTACCTGGCCGTTGCTGGATTTTGTAGCGGCACATCGAGCCGCGCCCAGCAGACCGGTCTTATCGTTAGTGATAACTTGTACCGGCATGTTTTCGAGCAGCGGGCGCAGTCTGCCCTTTTCCAGAAACGCCTGCATAAACAAAGGCCCCGTGAGCTTGGGAAGAATCTTCGGCGAGATTCCACCGCCCAGAAAGATTCCGCCCGTCGCCATAGTCTTGAGAGCCAGATTGCCTGCTTCCGCTCCGTAAACCGAGACCCACAGATCCAGCGCCAGCTCAGCCAATGGATTTGTGCCGTCCAGGGCGGTGCGGGAAATTGCCGCCGCCGCGTCTCCCTGAGAAAGCTGTGCGGGAAATCCGGCCGGTTCCTCTGCACATTTCTTTTCGCGGAGAATCTCGTACACATTGACCAGGCCGGGTCCGGAGAGCACGCGTTCGTAGCTGACGTGTCCGTAACGGCTCGCCAGGACTCGCAACAGTTCGATCTGCAAATCGCCTTGGGGTCCGAAGTCCGCGTGTCCGCCTTCGGTGGCGAAGATTTGATGTTGGCTACCGTTCCAAAACAACCCAGCTTCTCCCAAGCCGGTTCCGGGCGCGATGACTGCCTGATTGCCCGCCGACGGCCCTACCTGGTTAAGAGGGACCAGATCCTGCGCGCTGAGAGCCCCAATACCCCAGGCACTGGCTTCCAGATCATTGATCAGCAAAGTTGCGGGCAGGTGAATCTGCTTCGCGAGACGGGACTGGTCGATGACCCAGGGAAGGTTCGAAACTTCCACGCGTCCGTTATGCACTGGGCCAGCGATGCCGAAGCACGCAGCCTCAGGCCGCGTCGCAGAGTCGGACAGAAATTTGGAGACAATTTCACCCAGTTCGCTGTATTCGCGGCTGGGGAAGACACGCTCGGAAATCAGTTGGAGATGGCCGTTTTGCGGCTGAAAATAGGCCAGTCGAGCGTTGGTTCCCCCAATGTCGCCGGCCAGGATCATTTCTCGAAGTTCCTCCAGCGCCGGCCATCGCGCTCCACCAATTCGTCGGCCTCTTTCGGTCCCCAGGTACCGGAGGCGTAGTTCGGAAAATTACGTGGCGGCAGCGCCTTCCACAGATCGAGCACCGGATTGACCACGCTCCAGCCCGCCTCCACCATGTCGGCTCGCTGAAACAGTGTCTGGTCGCCGATCATGCAGTCGTGCAGCAGCCGCTCATAACCGGTGCTGGGCTGCTTTCCGAAGTATTCCTGATATTCGAAGTTCATGTCCACTGTTCCCAGGCGCATCACGGGGCCGGGCACTTTGGCGGCGAATTGCAGCGAGATGCCTTCTTCCGGCTGGATATGCAGCACCAACTGGTTCGGCATCAGAGTTTCCACGGAAGTATCCCGGAAAAGCACAAACGGAGCGCGGCGGAACTGGATCACGATGTGGGTGTTGCGCGCGGGCATCCGCTTGCCCGTACGAAGGTAGAAGGGAACATCGGCCCAGCGCCAGTTGTCGATGAGCAACTTCATCGCGACGAAGGTTTCAGTGCGTGAATCCGGTGCAACGTCGGGCTCGGAACGGTAAGCTGGCACCCGTTCTCCGTCCATGGTTCCTTCCCCGTACTGCCCGCGCACCGAGCGAGTGAGAACTTCCTCATCGTCGATGGGCTGGATGGCATGCAGAATCTTGGCCTGTTCGTCGCGCACCGCGTTGGCGTCAAACGAAATTGGCGGCTCCATCGCAGTCAGGCTGATTAACTGCATGATGTGGTTCGGCACCATGTCGCGCAGCGAGCCCGCGTGCTCGAAATAGCTGCCGCGGCCTTCCACGCCCACAGTTTCGGCTACCGAGATCTGCACGTGGTCGATGTAGCGCCGGTTCCAGATGGGCTCGAAGATTCCGTTGGCAAAGCGGAATGCCATGATGTTCTGCACCGTCTCTTTGCCGAGGTAATGGTCGATGCGATAGATCTGGTTCTCCGCCGCCAGCTTGAGCAGTTTCTGATTGAGCGCTTTGGCGGACTCCAGGTCGTGCCCGAAAGGCTTTTCGATGATGACCCGCCGCCAGTGGTCGTTATCCTGTTCTACCAGTCCGTTGGCTGCCAGCTTCTCGACAATGGGCCCGAAGAAACTCGGAGCCGTGGCCATATAAAAAAAGACGTTTTGATGAGTGGAGTGATCAGCGTCGATTTTGGCAAGGCGATCTTTGATCTTCGGGTAAAGCTGGTCATCGTTGAAATCGCCCGAGTAGTAGTAGAAGCGCCGCGAGAAGCTATCCCAGGTGGCGTCGTTGACGCAATCTCCGCAGTACTCTTTCACATCCTCCAGGATCTGTTTGCGGAAATCCTCGTCTGACATCTGCTTCCGGGCCACACCCAGCACCGCGAACTCCTTCGAGAGCAAGTCTGCCCGGGCCAGGTTATACAGTGCCGGGATCAACAGGCGCGCCGTAAGATCGCCGGCTGCGCCGAAGATTACCATGATGCAGGGATCCCCTTGTTTGCCGACGCGCGGTGTGGCTGTCGTGGGCTGTTCCGCCAATTGAGCCATGATCAGATCCTTCGATTCTTAGGCTGATGATTCTCAGGTAAAACGATTCTCAGGTTAAATGATTCTCGGGCTAAATGATTCTCCCGCTGCAGTGCCTTCCGGCTAAGCGCTCTTCTTCTTGGGGCTAGTCTGGTTAGGGCTAGCCTGGTTTGAGCTAGTTTGCTTCGCGCCGGCTTCGATGTGTCCGCCGAACTTTTGCCGCATCGCAGAAAGCATCTTCTCCGCAAAGGTGTGTTGCTGCCGCGAGCGGAAGCGCACGTAAAGCGCCGCGGTCAGCACATCCGCCGGCACAGCTTCTTCCAGGGCCGCCTGAATTGTCCAGCGACCTTCGCCGGAATCCTGCACGTACCCCTCGTATTCGGAAAGCGTAGGATTCTCCGTCAAGGCCATGGCCGTAAGATCAAGCAGCCACGAACTCACCACACTGCCCCGCCGCCAGACCTCCGCGATATCCGGCAAGTTCAGATCGTAGCGGATATCTTCCGGCAAGTCTTTACTGGTGGCATTCTTGAAGATATCGAAACCCTCGGCATAAGCCTGCATGATCCCGTATTCGATGCCGTTGTGCACCATCTTCACAAAGTGGCCGGAACCTGACGGACCGCAGTGAATGTAGCCCTCTTCCGCAGACCCTCCAAGTTTTTCCCGACCCGGAGTCCGCGGGATGTCGCCTCTTCCAGGGGCCAGCGTCTTGAAAATAGGATCGAGCCGCTGCACCGCTTCTTTCGGACCGCCAATCATCATGCAGTAACCGCGTTCCAGACCCCAGACCCCGCCGCTGGTACCCACGTCCATGTAGTGGATGCCTTTACCCTTGAACTGCCCCGCGCGTCGCACGTCGTCTTTGAAATAGGAATTGCCGCCGTCGATGATGACGTCGCCGGCTTGCATGGACTGCGCCAGCTTCTGCACCGTTTGTTCGGTCGGACCGCCCGCCGGCACCATGACCCACACCGCACGCGGCGGCTTCAGTTTGCCGACCAGATCTTCCAGCGACGACGAACCGCCGGCTCCTTCGCCGGCCAGTTGCTTCACCGCATCCGCGCTCAGATCCGACACTATAAGTTGATGTCCACCGCGCATCAGACGGCGCGTCATGTTCGCGCCCATCTTGCCCAAACCCACCATTCCTAATTGCATGCGTCACTCCTTAAATCCCAGCGCCTGAGCGGCGGCGCCCCTTGAAAGTAGCGCCGGCGTCCCGCCGGCCGTCGCCAAAAAACTATCCCAAAGCCTTTTGAACCGCGGCCGCCAGCGTAACCAAACCCGCGTCCACATCATGCAGATGCACGCGCAGCGCCCGCCGCCCCCGCTCAGCCAGTACCTGGAAATCGCCGCGCGCTTGCGCCGCTTTCACTACGCCGAACGTATATTTCTGCTCTGGCACCGGCAGTTCCAAAGCATCGTCGCAAGTCACCTGCAGAAATACTCCAGAATTCGGGCCGCCTTTGTATGCCTGTCCGGTGGAATGCAGAAAACGAGGCCCAAAGCCCAGACATGTAGCCACCTGTTTCACGTCCCGCACCGCATGTCGTATGGCCTGCAGGATCTTTTGATGTGCATCGTTCATCTGAATGAATCCCAGCACAGCAAAGTAGTCGCCAGCACGAATTCGGCCTAAGTGAGCTTTTAAGTATCCGGCCACAGATTTGTCCGCGCCCGCCGCCTGCGCGAGCGTCGCAGCGTTCTTCTCGTCGGTGAACAATTTGATGCCGCCGTCCTCGACCACAGGTTTCTCCGCAGGCAGGGAACCGGTCTTTTCATACTCAGAAGTGAAGTTCCGGGTCGCAATCTTGCTGGCTTCCACGTCAGGCTGGTTGAAAGCATTGATGCCGATGATGGAGCCGGCCACTGCGGCGGCAATCTCCCAGCGGAAAAACTCTGCTCCCAGATCGTAGGTGTCGGCCATCGAGATTCGCACCACCGCATGCCCCGCCTCTTCGAGCGCCGTCAGCTTTGCATCCTGCGTTACATCCGTTCCGTGATCAGTGTGGACGCACGCAAACAAGCGGTCATGGCCGTAAGCCTCTGGCCCGGCCAGTTCTTCGCGATCCACCGGGATGATGCCCTTTCCAACTTTCCCGGTAGACTCGGCAAGCAATTGTTCGAGCCACGCGCCGAGGTCAGAAATGTCTGGAGAAGTGATAATCGTGACCTTGTCGCGGCCGCTCCGAGCTGCCGTGCCCAGAATGATTCCGAGCATCGCGCCGGGATTTTCTTCGAGCGGCGCGGCAGGCCCGCATGCGCGCACCATTTCCTGCGTGCGGTCGAGGAATTTCTTTGCGTCCAACCCCATTGCCGCCGCCGGCACCATGCCGAAGTTCGAAAGCGCCGAATAGCGCCCGCCGATCGATGGTCGGCCGTAATAAATCAGCCGGAAACGGTCTACTTCCGCCACCTCCTGCATCTTCGATCCCGGATCGGTGATGGCAATGAAGTGGCTGCCGGCATTATCCGCGCCCACAGCCTGCTTCGTACGTTCAAAGAAATACTGTTTGAAAATGTTAGGCTCGAGCGTGGTACCCGATTTGCTGGAAACGATGAAGAGCGTCCGGGCAATATCGATCTTGTCTTCAACTGCTTTCACTTGCGCCGGATCTGTGGAATCGAGCACGTGCATGTCAGGGTAGCCAGCAATCTTGCCGAACGTCATCCGCAGAACTTCCGGACACAAGCTTGACCCTCCCATGCCCAGAAGAAGAATATCTTTGAACCCCGCGCTCCAGACTTCCTTGGCCAGACCCCGCAACTGGATTGGGTGCGCAATCTGATCTTCGATAACGTCGAGCCATCCCAGCCAGCTGGTCTCATCTTCACCAGTCCAAAGCGTGGCATCGCGCCGCCAAAGACGCTGCATCTTTCCGCCCGCCTTCCAATCGGAGATGTTCATCTTGACCGACGCAGCCAGATCTTCCGGCAGCGATGTCTTCAGGCTGCTCAAGCAGTTCAAGCAGTTTTTCCTTTGAGCTCAGTACTCTTCTCTACCGCGGCCAGCAACTTGTGGAAGGCATCGGCAAACAGCTTCACTCCGTCATCTGTGAGCTTCGTGGTGACTTCCTTGATCGAGATGCCGGTCTTCGCCAGGTCGTCCATCACCTTCTGCGCGCCGGCCACGTCCTCGGTAAGGCTGTTGCGCAACTTTCCGTGATCGCGAAACGCATCAATCGTGGCGGGAGGCATGGTATTCACCGTGTCCGGCCCGATCAATTCCTCGACATACATCACATCGCGATACGCGGGATTCTTCGTGCTCGTGCTCGCCCACAGAACCCGTTGCGTCTGCGCTCCCTGGGTTGCCAGGGCCTGCCATCGCGGCCCGCTGAAGATGCGCTGATACCTCTGGTAGGTCAGCTTTCCGTTGGCAATAGCTACTTTGCCCAGCAGGCTCTTCAGCAGTGCCTGCTGTTGCGGATCGGTCGTGGTCTTCAGCTTCTCGTTGATCATCGAATCCACCAGCGAATCGATGCGGCTGATGAAAAAGCTGGCCACGCCGCCGATCTTATTTAAATTGCCGCCGCGCTTGGCCAGGTCTTCGAGTCCGGCGATATGTGCCTCCGCTACCTTCTCGTACACTTCCTGCGAGAACAATAAAGTCACATTGACATTGATTCCTTCGCCAATTGCCTGGCGAATTGCCGGAAGTCCCTCGGCCGTTCCCGGAATCTTGATCATCACATTCTCGCGATTCACGGCCTTCCACAGGCGGCGGGCCTCGTCGATCGTCTCCTGCGTCTTCAGCGCCAGCAGGGGAGAAACCTCAAGGCTGACATAGCCATCCCTGAACTTCGAACTCTCATACACCGGGCGCAGCACGTCGGCGGCACCTTGAATGTCGCGGATCGCAATCTGCTCGTAGCGGCCCTTTGTGTCGAGGTCAGTGCGCGATGCTAGTGTCTTCAAAATATCGTCGTAGAGCGAGCTTTCGGCGATCGCTTTCTCGAAAATCGCGGGATTCGAGGTCATCCCGCGCAGTCCGTCGTCAGCAATCATCTTTTTCAAACTTCCACTCGTGATCAAGTCGCGCCGGATGTAGTCGAGCCACATCGACTGCCCATAGCCAAGCAGTGCCTGCAAAGGATTCGTAGTTTTTGAGGTTTCCAGAATTCCGGTTGGCTGCATGATGACTTCTCCTGAAGGTCTTAGTTAAGGGCCAGAAACCATGTGGCGACAGCCGCCCTCGGCTGTCCGTCGAGCGAAGCTCGACGATTTTTCGCTCTCGCGCGGCAAACTGAGCCACTACATCGAATGTCGCTACTTCTCTGCGATTGCCTTGACCGCTTCCGCAACTACCGCATCAGCGGTGAAACCAAAAAACTTCAACAAATCTTTCAATGGGGCCGAGGCTCCAAACCGGTGCATGCCAATCTTGCGCCCCTTTATTCCGACGTACCGTTCCCAGCCAAAGGTGGACGCCATTTCCACCGAAACCCTGGCCGTTACCGAAGAGGGCAGCACACTCTCTTTGTAAGCTGCATCCTGTTGTTCGAAAACATCCCACGAGGGCATGCTGACTACGCGTGCCGCGACGCCTTCCGCCTTGAGCCTCTCGTAGGCCTCAACGCACAACGAAACTTCGCTGCCCGTTGCCATCAGAATCACGTCGGGTTTGCCGCCAGGCGCATCGGCCAGCACGTATGCTCCTCTTGCCGTGCCTGACGCCGGAGCGTACTTCGTGCGGTCAAAAGTCGGAACCGCCTGCCGCGTCAGCACCAGCGTAACGGGCTGGTGTTGCAACTTCGCAATGATCTTCCACGCTTCGACCACCTCATTCGCATCTCCCGGACGCAGCACGACCATATTCGGCATCGCACGCAGCGACGCCAGTTGCTCGATGGGTTGATGCGTTGGCCCGTCCTCTCCCAGGCCAATCGAATCGTGGGTGAAAATGAAAATGGAAGGAATCTCCATCAGCGCGGAAAGCCGGATGCTGCCCCGCATGTAGTCGCTGAAATTAAAGAAAGTCGCACCGAACGCACGGATCCCAGATACCGTGAGCCCATTGACGCTCGCCCCCATCCCGTGCTCACGCACGCCGAAGTGCAGATTACGTCCGGCATACTGGCCGGGCTGAAAATCTCCCGCGCCTTCAAACTTCAGCGTGGTCTTGTTCGAGGTAGCCAGATCGGCCGAACCCCCGATCAGCCACGGAATATTCTGCGCCAGCACATTCAGCACCTTCCCTGAACTTTCACGCGTAGCGATTCCCTTCGGGTCGGCGGGAAAGGTGGGCAGATTCTTATCCCAGCCCTCCGGAAGTTCGAGGCGTTGCATGCGATGCAACCGGTCAGCCAGGTCTGGATACTTCTGCGAATACTCGGCGAACGTTTTCTCCCACCGCTCGCGCGCGTCACGCCCGCGCTTCCCAACCCCATCCCGGAAATGTTCCAGAACACCCTCCGGCACCAGAAACTTGGCATCCTCCGGCCAGCCATAAAACTTCTTCGTCAGCCGCACTTCTTCTTCGCCCAGCGGCTCTCCGTGCGCCTCATTGCTGTCGTGTTTGTGCGGCGAACCATAGCCAATGTGGCTGTCGACGATAATCAGCGTAGGACGATCCGTGGTCTTCTGGAATGTTTTAAACGCCCGCGCCAGCATCTCCAAGTCGTTCGCGTCGGCCACGCGCGTCACATTCCATCCGTAACCGACAAAGCGAGTGGCTACGTCTTCGCTGAACGACAAATCGGCAGGACCATCCAATGTGATGCCGTTGTGATCGTACATCCAGCACAGATTCGAAAGCTTGAGATGCCCCGCCAGCGAGGCCGCTTCGCCCCCAATCCCTTCCATCAGGTCGCCGTCTGAACACATGGCGTACACATTGAAGTCAAAGATCTCAAAATCAGGCCGGTTGAAATTCGCCGCCAGCCACCGGCTCGCAATCGCCATGCCCACGCTGTTTCCCACGCCCTGACCGAGCGGCCCCGTAGTGACCTCAACTCCGGTGGTGAGGTGCGATTCAGGATGTCCCGGAGTCCGGCTTCCCAACTGCCGGAAGCGCTTGATCTGCTCCAGGGGAACTGCCAGTTCCTTCAAAACCTTCCCGCTCTTATCGACGTCGCGCACGCCCGCCAGATACAGAATGGCGTAGAGCAACATGGAAGCGTGGCCGTTCGAGAGCACGAAGCGGTCGCGGTTCAACCACTTCGGATCTTCCGGGTCGTAGCGCAGAAACTCCTGCCAAAGGCAGTAAGCCACCGGCGCCAGCCCCATCGGTGCTCCGGGATGTCCGCTGTTGGCCTGCTGCACCGCGTCAATGGCCAGGGTGCGGATCGTGTTAATGGAGAGCGTATCCAATTGTTTGGCGGTCACGACCGGTTGTTCACTGGCTACCATGCGATGCAAACTCCTCCCACGGGATAACCCCGCGTTTCCTCGATTTGCCCCACTCGCTTTAGAGTTCCTGGGACAGAAAAGGGTTTCGCATGGAGTGTACCAATTTTCGGCTGGCCAATGTCGCGCGACCTGTGAAAAATGCAGGGACTTGTAGCTTTTCAGGGAAGGAAGAACCGAAGGAAACGGCGTTAATTCTACTTCAGCAGTTGCAGGTAGCTGCTTTCGCTGTTCGACGCCCTCGTGGTTTCTTGGACATACCGGAGGAACTGCCGGAGGTTCTCTTTTCCGGTGGGATCCATGCCCTCGAAGCGAACGCGAACGCCTCCAGCCGGACCGCTGCGCGTGACGATTCCAGTCAGCGCCAGACCCTTAACCCAGATCTTGCCGCTCGCGACCCAAAGTCCGATTTCGACTTTGGCGCCGCCGCTGATATGGCTGGCGGTCTCCACCTGGCATCCGCCCATGCTGGTGTTTGAAAGATTGCCCCACACGGGAGCATCCCCGTCATTGACCCGCAGCTCCACGGCCACAAAACACTTAATCCTGGGATGCCGTCGCCGATCTTGTCCCCAGTTCGGGCTGAACAGATCCGGCTCAAACGGAGGAGTGGCCGAGACCGGGGTAGGCACCGGCGGCGGCGAAGACTCCGCCTCCACTTTAGTCGACGCTGACGTGGCAGTCCCGCTGGAAGCTGCTTGTTTGATCTCGCGCATCGCCGAAAGCAGAGCTTCTTCTCTGCGCTCCGGAGGGGCGTCGCGATACGTTTGCAGCAGTTTCCCAAGGTTCCGGGCCAGGTCGGGATCGGCCAGCAGCCCCGTCCAGTCTGTTCCGACCGCTGCGTTAGGCTTGGAATTACTCATAGAAATGGTGCTTCCGCTCGTTCTCGCGAACGAGTCCCCGGTACCACCTTGAACCAAAGGTCACCTGTCTACAAGATGACGGAAGTCACGCGTCAGGGCGTCAGACGGCCGGTTTCAACCCTTTGATGAAACTCTTCAGCAATTCTTGCTGCTCGACCGTAAGTGATAGGAATTCGAAGCCGTATTGGTATCCCCGGCGATAGCGGACCACCGCGCGCACTTCCCATGGAATGTCCGACCCCGGGAGTGAGAAGCTCAACCCCGCCACCTCGCCGCTATTCAGTTCCGCCGCCAGCAGTATGCCGATTCCGGCTTGGGCAAGATCCCTGCAGTGGCCCTCAAGCTTCTGGTAGTGATTGTCCAGAAGATAGCTGACTGCCACTCGGAAATCGACCGAGTATCTCGGATGCCGTCTCCGGCGCCGGTCGATTTGCTTGCTTGCGGGTTTGGGAGTCGAGGCAGACATGTGGCGGGTAGAAGTTCTCTAGCGCTTAAGATTGCCGTTCTTGCGGGTCGTGCATGCGTTGAACAATCTCGATGGCTTCTTCGGGCGCGGTTTCAAACCTCCACTTGCGGACGGCCATGGGCCGGTCTCCTTAGTACTCTATCGGCAGGCGTCGCCAAGCGGAAGTGTCGAAAGTAATCTTTCCAATTCTAATTCGCTTCGTCGGCTGCCAATCCGCGCGTCTGCCGAGTCATTTGCCGGTCACTTGGCGAAACACCATGCGCCGCGGGCCTCCGGCAGTTCCCGGATTCAAACCTGCAAGCCCCTGGGTTTTTGCATCGTGACGTGTCTGGAAGGAATCAATAAGGGGACAATAT
>Ga0070762_10000538_pt1 | contig 16179 bp, 17 predicted proteins | sample HubBroMetageREF2_FD_66726 | JGI IMG/M metagenome (GOLD analysis project Ga0070762, IMG submission 66726) | Reference soil microbial communities from the Hubbard Brook experimental Forest, New Hampshire, USA - Hubbard Brook CCASE Soil... | ecosystem: Environmental > Terrestrial > Soil >...
AGACAACGGACCTGGTTGCAGTTGAGAAATGGTTCGGTGCAGAACGGGATTTCCAGGAGGACCTATGATCGGTGTCGTGCGGAGTTTGCATCCCCGTCGTACAAGCCACCTGAGGGCGACCTGAGCGCCGAAATCAGCGAGGGAGTTTCATACCCGCGCCCTTAGCCGCATTGCGATCGAAGGTCACGGTGTACTGGCATTCCGCGGCGTGGCCGCAGCGCTCAATCAGACAATCAGCAAAGTCTGCGTCGCCGGCGTTGAACTTGCGCAAGGCCTGCATCACGATTTCCGCTCGCTCAACGGCCAATTCCTTGCTTCGCAGCAGGGTCTCCAAGACCTGTTCAATTTCGTTCTTCTTAAAACGGTAGGAACCCTCCAATACCCAAACCAGCTCAGCAATGACGATCAGGGAAAGGAAACCGGGTGAATCCGACGAGAGCGAGTCCATCAATCTCACTGCCGCTACGGTTTGGGTAGGTTCGTCGTGAGTAAGATAGCGAACAATAACATTCGTGTCGAGGCCGATCGTCGCCCGGGCGATCATCGCGATCCGGCTGCCCGCTTTGCAATGGCAGCGTTCATCTCTTCAATCGATACCGGCTTGCTTCGCTTGCCTTTAAACAGCCCTTTCAGTTCCTGCACCGAGCGAGTAGCCGCCACGATCGCGAATTGACGCTTGCCCTGCTCCACGAATTCCACACGATCTCCCGCCTCCAACCCCAGGGCGTTGCGTACCTGAGACGGAATGGTGATTTGACCTTTCGAGGTGACAGTTGCGGTTGGCATTTCGTATCCCTTACATAATAGTAAGGAATCAGCACAATGTCAAGGCAAGGCTCTGCGATAGATGACGTAATTAGCGTCGCCATGACAGGGTAGGGCGCCAGAGAGAACTAGACAACAGTTTCTTCACGGTACAATTACAGATTCAGCCAAAGCGTTGACCGCAACGGGCGGGTCAGACTGCCCCATTCGATTGGCGCGGGCAGCAGGAACGATATTTCGAGAGGAAGCCGAATGCTTAGAAGATCATGGATTGTGGTTGCGGCATTATTCCTATTTACGTCGCTGGGATTCAGCCAGGATGACGGTCGCTTCGACGTCAGCATCAACGGCGGGCCTGTTCTCACCAAGTCAACCAGCGGAAACGGTATTCAACAAAGCGCCACCATCGGCTCGAACTTTTTCGGTACGTTCCGCTTCAAGTTCAGGCCCAAACTCTCGCTGGAATTCAATTTTGGTTCCGGTAAGAACTCGCAAATCTACCAAAGCAACGTTGACTTCCACACCTTAGACTCGATCCGGGAACTCAGCGGCACCTTTGCCTACAACGTGTACGAAAAGGGCAAAATTCAGGCCTTTGTGCTGGCTGGCGCTGGAGCGCTCAGGTTCGCGCCCAAAACCACATGGCTGATTCTTCCCGATTTCCTACCCGACGTTCCCAATCGCGTCCTGACCCCTCTCAATACGAGCAACCAGACTGGGGTCACATACATCTTCGGTGGCGGAGTGGATTATCGGCTGCCTTGGAGGTTTGCCCTCCGATTGCAATATCGCGGGCTTGTCTACAATGCCCCGGATTTTAATGTGACCGCAGTTTCAGGAAGTTCCGTGAGCCTGGCGACGGGAACCAAGGCATTCATGTCGGAGCCATCCGTCGGCATCGTGTTCAAGTTCTAGATTTAGGGAGGAAACGGACTCACGGTTTTCTGCGAATCAAAAACAATTCCGCAAAATCCGTGGCCGCTCTTAAGAGTTCAGCGCAGCTTTACGTAACTTCCGGCTCTCCGCAAGCAACGCCATCGAGTGCATCAGGTTTTGCAGGGTGACAATGCCAATCAGGCGTTCGTCTTCGACCACAGGGATAATGCTGAGGTTGCGCGCAGTCAGCTTGCGAAATGCCGAGGCCAGCGATTCCTTCTTCTGCGCGACTTCGAAGATGCGATTCATCACCGCCTGCACATATCCATTTCCCTCAGCACGCAGCGCCGCTAGAATTTTCTGCTTCGAGATCACGCCCACCATGTCGCTGCCTCGGATGACGGGAAAATCATCCTGTAAGGAATGCACAGCCTTCTCCAACGCGTCTTCCAAAGTGTCTGCCGGAGAGAGCGTGGCGAAGTCGGTCAGCATGATGTCTTCAAGACGTACTGTCTCGAGCACCGACTGAAATACGGCCGACCGCTCTTCCAGTTGCGCCGCGATAAAAAGGAAAAAACCAATCATCGTCAGCCAGATGTTCCACAGCATTCCCACCAGCATGAATAGAGTCGCGAAGGCCTGGCCAATCGAAACCGCGCGGCGCGTGGCTCGAACAGGATCCATGGTGCGGCTGAACACGGCTCGCAGCACTCGCCCTCCGTCCATCGGATACGCAGGCAGCAGGTTAAATAAGGCCAGTCCCAAGTTCGCCCAGACCAGGCTGCGCGGCAGGTTTCCAGAATAAACGTAAGGCTTCGTCCACAGATGAATCTGGGGCGCTACGGCAAGCAGTACGCCGGCCGCAACTGCGGCAATGAGAATATTGACCAAAGGGCCGGCAACCGCGATACGGATATCGCGTTTCCACGTCAGCATGCCGGGTTCGAGCGGACGCTGGGTTTCGTCGAGCAGAGTCACTCCGCCGATAGGCAGCAAAATAATTGCCTTCGCAGGAATCCCGGCGCGCATGCTGACTAGCGCGTGCCCCAGTTCATGCAGCACGACGCTGCCGAAAATGATCCCCACTAGAGCCAGACCGCGACCAGCGTTGGCGGCCCCATGCGCGGTGGATTCAGTCAACCACACGAAGATCAGCAGAAAAAAGAATGTCAAATGAATTCGAAGTTCGACTCCGAAAATCCGCCCGGCCGGAATAGACCAATTTCTCATTTGGAAAAACTCGCAACCCTCTCTTACATCTATTCTAATAGTTTAGACGCCATAGCGTGGCCCGGAGATGCGGCTGCAATAATCAAAGGTGCTGAGGCTGCCGGGATTCTGTGAGGATGGCTGAAGCTGCCTGGGTGGGGACGGCTGCCCACGGATCTCCAGCTGAGCAAAGGTCAGCACGGAGCCGTTTCGCGAGATGACGCCCGAACAGACGAGGGCAGATTGTCCCCATGTGAATCATGAGAGTGATCGCAGGAAAATATCGAAGCCGCCAGTTGAGGTCGCTACCTGGCCTTGACCTCCGCCCCACCTCTGACCGCCTGCGCGAGACGCTGTTCAACGTGCTCACAGGTGGGAATCCCACAGCACTCGAGAGAAGTGTTTGGCTTGATCTTTACGCCGGAACCGGAGCCGTGGGTATCGAAGCGATGAGCCGGGGCGCCACTATGGTTCACTTCGTGGAATCGTCCGCACGCGCGGCCGAGCTCATCAAACAAAACTTGGACTCGCTTGGAATCGGAACAGGTTTTCAGATCCTGAAGCAGGATTCAATTCGCTTCTTGCGCGGATTGGGGCCAAGCAGCGCCCGCGCAGATTTTGTCTTCCTTGACCCTCCTTATGACATAGAGGAAGCCTACAGGCAGAGCTTGCAGGCGCTATCGCGATCACCCGTACTGAAGACCGAGACTATCGTCGTCGCTGAACATCAGAAAAAGTTTGACCCGGGAGAAGCGTTTGAGTCGCTGCGGAGATACAGAAAGTTAAAGCAAGGGGATGCGGCACTCAGTTTTTATCGGCTGGATCTCAGCTTATAGAAAACCGCCCGGACGAGGCGTCCGAATTTACGCATTCCTTACATCAGAAGTTCGTTCGTCCGCTGCACAATGGGGTGTTGCATCTCCTGCAAGTCGTTCTTCACCTGATTGAGCCCGTAAACGCACTGCTCGAAATGGCTCGACAGGCTGGCAAAAAGCGGCGCTACTTTGGTGTACTCGAAATGCTCAAACTTCGAAACGATGTAATAGCTCTCTTTGCCGGCTTTGATCCAGTCCACAAAATTCTCCTTCCGATTGCGGCGCAGGCGGAAGTGATTGATGCTTTCCGGAAACATACCAGTAAAGAATAGTGTGTAGTCCCCAATATGTTTGCGAACCTGGCGCTCTCGGTCGAAAGACGGCGCTGGACCGTAGACGGGGTTAGACTCGATCAGCATCTCGCCTACATCCGTGATTGGCTTGTCGGCAGCGTTACGTATTTTGAATAACTGCTCGACTTCGCAGAACTCGGCCATGAGATGCGCAACGTAATTCACGATCTGCGGGTCGCGAATCCCAATCTCCTCGGCGTAGTGCCGGCCAATCAGCTCAATAAACAACTGCTGCAGCGGATGCGATTCCGGAATCATTCTTCAGAGCCCCCGAACCCCGCCTCCAAAGCGGCGTTCCTATGTGTTGCGTGATGTTTTATCGCGATCACGACAAGAAGGCAAGTGACTTTTGTAAGTCACAGCTATCTACTCTTCTTATGGTGCGCAATTGTTGCAAAAGGTTTCTCAGCGACTATTGGCAGCCGTAACGATCGACTGCTGATCGCCCGCGTTAGCCTCAAGTTACAATCACCGGCAGGAGGGAATTCGCACTTTTATGGAACGACAAAACATTTCGAGCGGCACACCGTGGGAGCCGATTGTAGGTTACTCTCGTGCGGTTAAGGTCGGTTCCAACGTCCATGTGGCCGGGACCACCGCTACCGGCGCTGATGGCAAAGTGGTCGGATTGGGCGATCCTTATGCCCAGACCGTGCAAGTCCTGAAAAACATCGAAGCGGCCTTAAAGAAGGCGGGAGCTACATTGAAAGATGTAGTGCGCACGCGCATGTTCGTGATCAACATCGCCGACTGGGAGAAGATCGGCAGGGCGCATGGCGAATTCTTCCGCGACATCCGCCCTGCGACATCGATGATCCAGGTGAGCGCTCTGATTTCTCCAGAGATGCTGGTTGAGATTGAAGCCGACGCTGTAATTGGCGCTTCCCAAGCGTAGAATGCGTTGGACATTGCATTGCCTTTGATCTTAATTCGAGGAGCAAGGCGAATGAAAAACTCTTACTGGGTCTTCTTCTTTGCGGTCGTGATTTGCTGCAGCGCTGAGGAAAACCGCAGCCCCGTTTTGCACCCGTTCACCGCGATCCGTGCAGGCGTGTTGATTGACGGCAAATCAGATTCGCCTCGGCACAATCAGGTCATCATCCTGCGTGGCAACCGCATCGAAAGCGTCTCGGATGCTGCAACCGCGAAGATTCCCGCCGGCGCAGATGTGATTGACTTGTCTCACGCGACCGTATTGCCTGGCCTGATCGATTCCCACACCCACATCTTCTTGCAAGGCGAGGATCCGGCGCAGGGCGGCTACGACATCAACATTCTGAAATATCCCTTGGCGTTGCGAGCGGCACGAGCAACCGTTTCCGTCCGGCGCGCGCTGGAGCAAGGATTCACAACGCTGCGCGACCTCGAGACCGAAGGCGCAGGCTACGGCGACATCGGAATCAAAGAGGCCATCGAGGGCGGATACATTCCCGGGCCGCGGCTCTTCGTTTCGACTCGCGCGATTTCCTCGACTGGTGGCTATCCGCTCGAAGGCTACGCGCCCGAGCTCGACATGCCCACGGGAGCGCAACTTATCGACGGCCCCGTTGAAGCGCGCAAAGCGGCCCGCGAGCAATTGTCCCACGGCGCTGACTGGATCAAGGTTTACATGACGCATCGCTCGTGGGTGGGAAAGAACGGCGAACTGGTTTCGCAGCCCACGCTGACGGTCGAAGAACTAAAAGCGATTGTCGATGAAACCCACGGTTGGGGAAAGAAAGTTGCCTGCCACGCGTACGGCGGAATTGGATTGCATCGCGCGCTCGACGGCGGATGTGACTCGATTGAACACGGTCTCGATCTGGATGACGCTGCCATCGCGCAGATGCTCAAGCAGGGAACCTGGTACTGTCCAACCCTGAGCGCGTACTACCACGATTGGGCTCCCGCAGACACTCCCGAGGGAGAGCGCGACAGAAAGCGCGCATCGGTACACGAAGTATCGTTTCCCAAAGCGCTGCACGCCGGCGTGAAGATAGTTTTCGGCACCGACATCGGAGGCATTCCGTGGAGCGAGCCTATCGCCCAGGAATTTCCTCACATGGTCGACCTCGGCATGGCACCCATGGGCGCGATCAAGAGCGCAACTTCACGCGCCGCCGAGATGCTCGAAAGGCAAGGTCAACTTGGCACGATCTTGCCTGGGGCATATGCGGATATTGTCGCCGTAAGCGGCGACCCTCTCAGTGACATCAAGACCCTCCAAAACGTCCAGTTCGTCATGAAAGACGGCAAGGTCTTCATGAACGAAATCAAGTAATCCGCATTTTGCCCCGCGTGGTGTGATCAATGTCCTTGACACCGGCTCCGCATACGTCATAATGCCGGAATCGTTTTTCATCCATCCCTGAACTCGAAAGGGCAGCGCGGGTACTCCCCGGGAGGCGAGTATGAATGTCCTTGAACTATGTGATCCCGAAGCAGCAGCGGTTCCAGTGGAAGCCAGCGTGGCGGAAGCCATCCAAAAGATGCTCGATTTTCACGTCGGCGCTGTCGCAATTATCGACCGCGAGCGGAGGGTGGCCGGTATCTTCACCGAACGCGACGTGTTGCGCAAGTTTTCTTTGAGCGGGCGCGACCCTGCCCAAACAGCGGTTCGAGAGCTTATGACCACGCCCGTCGAGCTGGCCACTTCACAGACGAGTCCGAGTGAAGCTTTGGTCACGATGGTGGAACGTCATTTCCGCCATCTCCCCGTGATCGATAACAATGGCAAGCTCCTCGGAATGCTCTCCATTCGCAACGTACTGGAGTGGCGGATCGAGGACCTGAACCGCGAAGTTGGCTCACTCGAACAATACGTCAGCAACGATGCGCCCGGCGGAGACTAGCAATCCATATACATGTCAGCTAGGCACTCCGGTGAGTCTAGTCATCATCAGGGTCAAGCGGAACATTCTTGTCGATGACTAGTTTAGTCGCATCCATGGGTACGGTCTGGAACGTAAGCGGCGTCTGGGTGAAGTCAAAACAATCGGAAAGATCATTCGTAGCCAGCGCATCCGCATAACCGGCGGAGACTGCCTGCAGCCCGAAGGTGTTTTCGATGAACTTCAGGATGCTGCCGAAATCATTTACCTGGTGAGAAACGTGCTGAGACTTTGCATAGGGCGAAACTACGAGGAGCGGTACTCGGAATCCATACTCGTAGGAGTTGATGATGGATGGTGGGGGAACGTGGTCGTACCAGCCGCCCCAGTCGTCCCAAGTAATGATGATGGCGGTGTTGGACCAGTATTGGCTGCTGCCTATCGCGTTCACGATGCTTGCGACCCAGGAAGGTCCGCCGCCATTGTTAACGCCAGAGTGATCTGAAACGCTGCTGTTGGGAATCACCCAACTAACGGCGGCCAATTGCGAGTTCGAAATGTCCGTCAAAATCTGATTGCCGCCGGCCTCTAAAACCACGTTCTTCGTCCAATCAGATCCGGTGCAGACAGTGCCATTCGGCGGAGGCACATTCGGTACGCACATATGTTGAATCGCATTGGGCGCCGTCCAGATGCTGCCGGCCGAAGGCGTGTAGTACTTCCAGCTGATCTGCTGGCTGTCAAGCTGATCGGTCAAGCTCGGGTGCTCGTAGCAGGGATACGCCGGATGTTCAACCCCTGAAGGATCGATCAAGTTGACGGTCTCGTTCGGAGGCGCAGTGCACCCGGTGTCACTGTCTGCGTTTACAGGGCCGATCGGAAGCTCGGCTGCGAACCAGTTACTCATCGGCGTTCCCGGTGGAGTCGGAGCTGATGTTCCGGAGATTATGAACTGGTGGGCGGGGAAGCTCGGTCCCTGGTTGGTCTGGAACATCCTGTCCCCAAACGTATAGGTCTCCGCCAAATTAAAATATGGGGTCACGTCGGTCGGATTCACATACGCGAAGCCTTGGTTGGGCGGAGGACAATTCTGTACGCCCGGATTGCAGGTGACCAGGATCAGGTCCGTACCGTCCATTTTCCCGTTGTCGTACATCTGCAGAAAAGCTTTGTGAGCGTGGCTGCGATCATATGGAGTTGCGAGAGGAACCGGCACCAACTGGACGGCTTGTCCGGAAGAATTTGTGCCGCTGCTGACAATATCCGCGCCCCGGCCGATCAGTACCGGGTCTTGGAACAGGTTGTCGGGAGTCCTGTTCTCTTGAAAAATCACGACCACGTGCTGAATTTTCCCCGGGCCCGGATTGGTCTGACTCGCCGGCGAGGACGAGCCACCGCATCCATTCGCCTCCAGAAGAATGGCCGCTATCAGCAGTAGCAAGGCCAGGAAGGGAAGCGATGTGAACTTTCTCACATAAGTAAGATTCTTCATTAAGATTGTCCTTGGGAAAATACGTCCCCATTTAGAGTAGCGATAACGGTTCGAAGTTGCCTGACTGTAAGATGGACCATCAACTACCTTAGCCAGGCGCGTTGCCAGCATAGGATCTTTGCGTGGGAAAACAAAATAGGAAAGGCCGACTCTTCAGCCGGCCTTCGCATCAAGCCAACCCCGCAACTACTTTTTTGCCGGAGGGGCGATCGCGTCTTTTGTAGCTTTCGCGACGCGGAACTTCACGACGGTCTTCGCTTTGATCTGGATCGGTTCACCGGTTTGCGGGTTGCGTCCCATGCGGGCCTTGCGATGAGCCTTCACCAAACGGCCCAATCCGGGGATGACGAACACGCCATTTTTCTTGGTCTCTTTTACGGCCACATCGGTTAAGTGCTCTAGAAATGCTGCCGCGGTCTTGTTGTTGCTCTCAAGTTTCTCAGCTAAATGCCGGACGAGTTGAGTCTTGGTCATGCCTGACGCCATGAATCCTCCTCTTGGGTGGAACGTTGAATTTTCCTGCGATGTGAGCATGTTATACCATGCTTCCTGTGGAAAAATAGCGTTTCAGCCCCATTTTATGCGGTTTTTTTCATTTAGGAACCTCAAAAGCCCACAAATATCACGTTTTTTCGTGATCGCGCCTTGCCAATGGTCCTCCTGAGCACCTTTGGCCATCGTTCGGGATGGACACGCCGCTCAGCCCAGACAATCGATTTCGCGTGTGATAATGACTTCAGGAGCTGGCATTCGTGAGTTGTGCGATCTGCGAAAAGCGAAAAGAAAAACGCTTTTGTCCCGCCGTCCACGGACGCATCTGCCCGCAATGTTGTGGCGAGCAGCGCGAAGTCACGCTTGATTGTCCCAGCACTTGTGTCTACCTGACGCAGGCAAGAGAGCATGAGAAGCCGCGCTCCTTACAGGATTTGGATCAGGCGGTGCTGTTTCCCCAAGTCGACATCGCAGAGCAGTTCCTCTACGAGCACGAGCACCTGATCATGGGTCTGAGCTATGCCTTGGCGAAGAGCGCAGCGGCGGATCGGGCAATCACGGATGCCGATCTGATTGCTGTCCTCACTTCGATGGTCAAGAAACAAGAAACGCTGGTGAATTCAGGCCTGCACTATGAGATCCCAATCGCCAGCCTTAGCCAGCAAGCGGTCGTCGCCGAAGTGCACAAAATGTTAAAAGAGTATCGCGAGGCGGAGCAAAAACACCTCGGCTTCACCAGGCTTCGCGATTCCGATGTGCTCGGCGCGCTCGTCTTTCTCGTGCGCATGGGCCACGCCCGCACTTCGGGAAGGCCGAAGTCACGAGCTTTTGTGGACTTTGTCCACTCGCAGTTTCCGGAAAAACAATCGTCAGTGGCCACGCCGGAAGAAGCCGGCGCCCGCATCATTATTCCCTAGCATTCTCTAACCGCGAGGTGCGAACAAAAAGTCAGCTCTGGGCAGGATTACTTCGGGCAGCACCGACCAGTTGAAAAATCACCTAAAGACCACTAACCTTTCAGCCGTTGGCAAGTCGAACTACTGATCTCGAGCCACGGTTTTCGAACTATTGTTCTCATGCGCCGCACTTCCATCACGTCCATGCTGCTGATCCTGGTGCTCAGCGCCTCAGCCTCAGCTTGCGTGGCGGGAGGGGAAAGCCGGCCAACACCTTCCTGCACTCATCCGATCGCCCGACAAGCTTGTGCACAAAACAAACCAGGCATCCTGACAGCCCTGAGTCCCGCCTGTGATGTCCTTCGATCGCAGCCGGGCAGATGCGGCATGCGAAGTTTCCTCCAATTGCAGTTCGTGGCGTTTCATGCATTCGAGATTTCCGCTCCGCTTCATCGCGCGGCCGGCAGCATCTCCGTTCCATGGGATGCAGTTATCATAATTTCCTCGATCGGCTCTCCCGAGACCGACCGTGGCCCACCCCGCTCCTGAGAAACCAAGCCCGCTCTGCGCATTGAGCTACACGTGTCTCTACTCGTGCGTTTGGTCAAACGTTCGAACTTGGTTCTAGAGGAGCTATCATGAAAACTGTTTCTCGTATTCTGTTCTGCCTGCTTTTCGCTGCAATCAGCTACCTTGCCCTGGCGCAAACCAGGCTCACGGTCAGTCAGGCCCTCGATTTCTGGATCACCACCACCGAAACTGCCGTGGTTGGAGCTGCCGACGCCATGCCCGAGCAGAAATATTCCTTCGCGCCGACCCATGGTGAGTTTGCTGGCGTTCGCACGTTCGCGCAGCAGGTCAAGCACCTCGCCGCGAACAACTATCGCATGGCTGCATACATCCTCGCCCAGACGCCGACCCCCGAACAGGAGTCCGAGACCGGGCCCGATACAGCCCAGTCCAAGGCCCAGATCATGGAATATGTCCGTGGTTCGTTCGCGGCGCTGCATCGGGCAATGGCTGCCATCAATGACGGCAACCTGCTGGAGCCCATGCCAGCATTTCCCAGCCCCAAGCAGAAGACGCGTCTTCAACTGGCCGAGGACGTGGTGGCCCACTCTTTCGATCACTACGGCCAGATGGTGGAATATCTTCGGATGAACGGGATTGTCCCACCCGCTAGCCGAAGATAGACTCGCTGACCCAACTTTGCCACCCGACACACTTCGGCCTGTCGGGTGGCATATTCTGGCCAGCGAGTTTGGCCGGCGAGCGCGGTTAACTCAGACGCCGGAACCCACGCTCTTTTATCACCCTCTATCTCTCGGAAACTTCCACACGTGGTTCGTGAAGAGCCTTGGTTTTGTCCGCGGCCACTTTCGGGTTCGCCCACACTGCGATCCGGTATCCCAGGAGAACCGCCAGAATAGCGGCATACTTCGCCGGTTCCCGAATGTCGGCTTTTACCAGCCACCAGTAATGAACCACCCCGGCGATCGCGCTGAAATAGATCAGGCGATGCAGCGCTTGCCAGCGTTTCCCTCCCAGACGCCGGATCCATCCTTTGGTCGAAGTGAGCGCCAGCGGGATGAGCAAAACGAATCCAGCGAATCCGACGGTGATGAATCGGCGTTTGGCGATGTCGTGCAGCATGTCATGCAGGTCGAAGAATTTATCCAGCCAAATGTAGGTCAGGAAATGCAGCGCGCCGTAGAAGAAGGCGAACAGTCCGAACATGCGGCGATAACGGATCAGCCAGAGGCGTCCGGTTAGTTTGCGAATCGGCGTAATGGCGAGCGTGATGATCAGGAAACGCAGAGTCCAATCGCCGGTCGCGTGGGTGATGACTTCGATAGGGTTGGCCCCCAGACCGCCGCTGTAGGCTTTCCATCCCAGGAGCGCCAGCGGGATCAGGCAGGCGAGAAAGACGACCGGTTTGAACCAGCGGATCATGCGTTTTGGTAGCGCCACCGTCGCGGCGCGATCTCATTGCTACAAAGGTCAGAAATTCTTCTTCAAATCCATGCCGCTGTACAGGCTCGCCACCTGATCGTAGCCGTTGAACATCAGCGTGGGACGCTTTAGAAATTCTCCCAGCCGCCGTTCTTTGGCCTGACTCCATCGGGGATGGTCCACATTCGGATTCACGTTCGCGTAGAAGCCGTACTCTCGCGGAGCCATTTCAGCCCACGTGGTTCGCGGCTGGCTGTCAGTAAAGCGAATGCGCACGATCGCCTTGCCGCTTTTGAAGCCGTACTTCCATGGAACCACGAGGCGCAGCGGAGCGCCGTCCTGATTGGGCAATGACTCGCCATACATTCCGAAGCTCAACAGAGCTAGTGGATGCATGGCCTCGTCCATGCGCAAGCCTTCGACGTAGGGCCAGTCGAGAACGTGGCCTCGCTGGCCCGGCATCTGTTGCGTATCCAGGAAGGTCGTGAACTCGACGAATTTCGCTTTGCTCGTTGGCTTCGCTTTGTTGATCAGTTCACTCAGTGAGAAGCCCACCCACGGAACGACAATCGACCAGCCCTCTACACAGCGATGCCGGTAAATCCGTTCCTCAGGCGCAGCCATTTTGATAATCGTGTCGACGTCGAGGACTTGCTTTTTCTCAACCGCTCCGTCGATGGTTACAGTCCACGGTCGTGTTTTGAACTTCTTAGCCAGGTCTGCAGGCTCATATTTGTCGGTCGAGAACTCGTAATAGTTGTTGTAATTGGTGACGTCTTTGTAGGGCGTGATGGTCTCGTTGGTCGAGAATGAACTTTTCTTGATGCCGTCAATCCTGGCGTCGGCGTACACGGCCGTCGAAGGCGAGACCAATTCGCGCAGGCTCACGCCCGCCATCGCAGCAGCGCTGGCTGCGGCTGCACCCGCCAGAAACGTGCGACGGTTCAAGTACAAACTTTTCGGCGTGATCTCCGACGACGGAATATCCACTGGCTTCTTGATCAGCATGGAACGTCCTTGCTCAAAGTGTACGAGAATCGTCCGGCGTTGGATTGCCGGCTGGATCGAGGTACCGTCTGATAGGACTCACTGTGGTCGGAAAAGTTGCAACGGCGCTCTTAGCTGGAAAGGTCCGAAACGGAGACGTCGCAAGCAACGTCGCTACAGTGCCTATAATATTCTGTAGAGACATAGCTTGCCACGTCTCAAGACCGGCGCTCGTCCAGGACTTCCCGCACCTTTCGAGAGAGCATTTGCAGGGTGAACGGCTTTTGCAAGAAAGCGGTATCGGGATCGACCACTCCCTCGTGCACGATGGCGTCTTCGGTGTATCCCGAAAGATAGAGCACCTTGGTTTGCGGACACAACGCGCACAGCCGTGCGGATAGCTCGCGGCCACTCATTCCCGGCATGACTACGTCAGTAATGAGCATGTCGATCTTGCCCGGATGTCCGGAAACGATTTGCAGCGCAGCTTCTCCATTTTCAGCCTCAAGAACTTTGTATCCCTTCGATTCCAGAGTCTCCCGGACCAACTGGCGCACCGATTCTTCGTCCTCGACCAACAATACGGTTTCTGAGCCGCCCGCATGTGATCGTGTTGCGCCCACCGCGCCCACTGGTTCGAGCGCATCTTCGACTCGCGGCAAATAGATCCGAAACGTCGTACCCTTTCCCGGCTCGCTCTCAACCAGAACATAACCGCGACTCTGCTTAATGATGCCGTACACGGTTGAAAGCCCCAGACCCGTGCCCTTCCCTTTCTCCTTGGTGGTGAAAAAAGGTTCGAAAATGCGCAACTGAGTCTCTTTGTCCATGCCCTCGCCGGTGTCGGTGACCGAAAGCACGATGTACGAGCCCGGTTGGATGTAGGTGTATTCGCGCCGGCGATCCTCGTTACTCAGTATCGCGTTGGTAGTTTGAACCGTAATTTTTCCGCCTTGGGTCATGGCGTCCTTCGAATTGACCACCAGGTTCATGATGACCTGCTCGATCTGGCCGGCGTCCGCGCGAGTCCGGCCGAGGTCGCGCGCGAGTTGGGTCTGCAACTCGATGTTCTCGCCGATCAAGGGGCGTAACAGCCGCTCCATATCCTCGATGATGATGTTCAAATCCACCACTTTTAATTCCAGGAGCTGTTTGCGGCTGAAGGCTAAAAGTTGGTGCGTCAAATTGGTGGCACGATCGGCTGCCTGGTGAATCGCCTCGATCTTCGGATAAAGAGGATTGCCTTTCCGAGTCTGCTCCAGCAAAACTTCCGCGTAACCGCTGATCACCATCAGCAGATTATTGAAATCGTGGGCCACCCCCCCTGCTAAACGTCCCACAGCTTCCATCTTCTGAGCCTGGCGGAATTGGTTCTCGAGCACCCGCCGTTCCGTAATGTCCTCGGCAATGATTTCCACAACTTCGGCAGTCTCGTCCGGATTGTTGACTACGCGGCCACTTAAACGCACGGTAATCGCGCTTCCATCTTTGCGCTTCCACCGGACCTCCACATTGTCCAGCCGCGCCCCACGCTGAAATTCACGCATTACCCGTTCCTGTTCGCTGGGGTCCAGGAAGACATCCGACTTCGGATCTAGAGCCAGAATCTCTTCTGCCGAATCATAACCAAGCATGGTGATCAGGGCGGGGTTCACGTCGAAAAACCTGCCCTCTAGGCTGGAACGGTAGATCCCATAAACCGCGCTCTGTACCAGCGAGCGGTAGCGTGCTTCAGAGCGTCGCAGTGCCTCCTCGTTGCGTTTATATTCAATCGCGCTGGCGAGTTGTCGCGAGACGAAGGTGAGAATCTCTTTCTCCATTTCCCCGAACCGCACGTTGGGGCTGTAGCTCTGCACCACGACTACCCCGAAGGTATTGTTTCCAGCTTTCAGCGGAACTCCCAGCCAGTCCAGCGACGGGGCGCCGATCGATTCCACTTCCTTCTGTTTCTCCAGACCCTCAAATACCTCGGGACTGCACAACAGTGGCTCTCCGGTTCGCAGAACGTACTCAGTCAGACCTTTGCCCAGCCTCTTCGGCGCGGGCCTGGAGTCCATCTCATCTTCGAAATAAGGAAAGCTAAGCAGCTGGGTCACCGGATCGTAAATCGCAATGTAGAAATTGCGGTCGTACATGAGCTCGCCCACAATGCCGTGAACCGCCGCATAGAATTGCGGTAGGTCTTCCGCCGTGCTGGTTTCCTGTGTAATCCGGTGCAACGCCGAATGCAGAGCCTCCGTCCGTTTCTGTTCTGTGATGTCGCGATACAGAACGCACATTGCCACCTTCTCCCCGTCTTTCATGATGGGAGCGGTTGAGATGAAAACATCCAGCAACGTTCCGTCCTTCCGCTGACGCTTGGTCTCGAGAACGACCTTCTGCCCTTTTACCAACAGCTCCCCGATCCAGCGGGTCTCCGCGCTCCGGTCGGGTGGCACGATCAGCGAATCAATACGTTGTCCTAGCGCCTCCGCCGGTCCAAAGCCAAAAATGCGAGTGAACTCACCATTGAGGCGTGTAATCCGGTAGTCCGGATCCAGAATGCTGATCGCTTCCGGCGCGCATTCCACCAATTGCTCGAGGTAAGCTCGCTGTAACTCGGGACTATCGAATTCAAAGCTGGGAGTGATCGCTTCGGTAGTTGCGGGGACGCTCTCGGTTTGGCCCGAGTGTGCCAGCGTGCGGCGTTGCAGTGCCTCTCTGAGAAACTTCGCGCGTGCAAGCTCAGCTGACGTCGCTGGCTGGGTGATGTTGTCACCCATTCGAATCCCCCTCGGTTCACAACCAGAGCCGATTCAGATGTTAGATTACGCAACAGTTACTCGAAAGTTACGGAGGTAATTCCAGGAAGGAACAAGCCCACATCGTTACATCGGACAACGCTTCTACTGCCCCGTCGCCAGCATTTCGCAAACCCGCCGCAGCACGTCCCGCTGCTGCTCATTCACCGCGAGAAATTCAAAACCGTGAAGCAATCCGATGCGGTAGCGCACCAGCGCCCGAAGCTTCAATGGATACGCCGCTAAAGGCATCGAAAGCTCCATGGTGACAACTTCGCCGACCTCCAGTTCTCCGGTCAGCGTCCCCCCAACTCCATCCTCACCCAGCTCATTCGAACGTCCCCACAACGATATCGTCTCCCCCGAACGAAAGATCTGCACCGAGATCCGCATATCGACTTGATAACGGGGAAATCGCCGCGGGCTGTGCTTCGCAGCTCTCGAGTTGGAGATAAGAACCTCCGCCTGATCGTTCCTGACTCTAATTCCCGTGTAACGGATATCCAGGTTGCAGCGGCAGCTTCCCGCCAACCTTTAGCACGGTGACCGCTCCGCTGATCGAATACACATCCACCAAGCCAACCGCCCCAGGAGTCGATTCCACTTTCTTCAGTACTCCTTCGTCCGACTCAACCACCACAATCGCCGGATGACTGACTCGGCTGTGATTCGCGCTGGCGATCGTCGCCTTCACTTCGTCCTTCGACATGCCATATACCTTCTCCAGCAACAGTTTCATCTCCGGCGCCGT
>Ga0070762_10000542_pt1 | contig 16152 bp, 11 predicted proteins | sample HubBroMetageREF2_FD_66726 | JGI IMG/M metagenome (GOLD analysis project Ga0070762, IMG submission 66726) | Reference soil microbial communities from the Hubbard Brook experimental Forest, New Hampshire, USA - Hubbard Brook CCASE Soil... | ecosystem: Environmental > Terrestrial > Soil >...
AGACTGACCAGCAGCCCCGCCGCCAGCAGCGCAGTGTAGATCAAATACATGCAAGAAGGAACATTCTACCTGCACACGCGCCAAGCGAGGCACCACCGTTTAGGAAGCTTGCATCCTATAATCGACAAAATGCAGTGCACACGTCCAACTTTTTTCCGGCTGTCGATGCCGGTCTGCGTTCTGCTCTTGTCGTCGATCATCTGCCTGGCGGCTAAGCATTTTGTCATGCCTGCGGCGCAGCCGGCGAAAACCTATCCTGCACACGACGAGCATCCCAGCGAAGCAGTCACGGTCGCGCTGGATCCTTATGACATGGCCGACAAAGCGAGCATTTTTTCGGTTCACTATGGGGAGATGGGTCTGATGCCGATGTTCCTGGTGATCACGAATGACGGCGATCAGCCAATCTCGCTGGCGGGAATGAAGGCGGAATTTGTTACCTTCGATCGCACCAAGATTTCCGCAGCCACGGAGGAGGACATTTACCGGCGCATTTCCCGGCCTGCGGGGAAAATTTCTCAAAATCCGCTGCCCTGGCCCAAGAAAGCGAGCGGCAGCATGAGCAAGGACGCGATGGACGAAGTTCAAAACTCCCAGTTCGCCGCCAAGGCAGTCGAACCTCACGGTACGCAAGCCGGCTTCCTGTTCTTCGACGTCTCTGGAATTTCCACACCGCTGGCGGGCGCGCATTTCTATCTGACCGGGGTGCATGATGCAAAGGGCAACGAACTGATGTATTTCGATGTGGCACTGGAGAAATACCTGAGCGCGCCGTCCAAGCTTAACTAGCCTGCGGGAGGGGCCAATCGCCGCGAACCCTTTATAATCACTGGATATGGCCACCACGCCGGACACAGCCGCAGGGGCTCGCGCCAAATACGAACCCGTGATCGGGCTGGAGGTGCACGTCCAGCTGTTGACTGTGTCTAAGATTTTCTGCTCGTGCTCAACGCGTTTTGGCGCTCCGCCGAATACTAATGTTTGCCCAGTTTGCCTGGGTCTTCCGGGAGCGCTTCCGGTGCTGAATCGCAAAGCGGTTGATTTTGCCGTGCTAGCGGCGATGGCGTTAGGCTGCCGCATCAACGAGACTTCGATTTTCGCACGCAAGAATTATTTCTATCCAGACCTGCCCAAGGGCTATCAGATTTCGCAGTACGACAAGCCGCTAGCCGAGTTTGGCAAAATCGATATCGCGACTGCAAACGGGCCGAAGACGATCGGCATCACCCGGCTGCACCTCGAAGAGGATGCGGGCAAGAGCCTTCACGAAGGTTTCGCCGGCTCGGCCGAGACCACGGCCATCGACTTGAACCGCAGCGGAGTGCCGCTGATCGAAATCGTCAGCGAGCCCGACATCGCTTCCTCCGCTGAGGCGCACGAATATCTCACCCGATTGAAAGAAATCATTCTGTACACCGGGGTGAGCGATTGCAATATGGAAGAGGGTTCGCTACGTTGCGATGCCAACGTCAGCGTGCGCCCTCGAGGCCAGAAACAATTTGGCACGAAGACCGAAATCAAGAACGTGAATTCGTTCCGCTTTATTCGCGAGGCGCTTGAGTACGAAATCGATCGCCAGATAGAGATTGTCGAATCAGGAGGCAAAATCACGCAGGAAACGCGGCTCTACAACTCGGCCGAAGGCAAGACTTACGGCATGCGCTCGAAAGAACAGGCGCATGACTACCGGTATTTCCCCGAGCCAGATCTTCTTCCATTGGTCGTAGACGAGAGATGGCAGGGGGAAATTCGCAGCACTCTGCCTGAGTTACCCGAAGCTCTGCGCAAACGTATGATCGCCGACTACGGCATCACCGAATATGACGCGCACGTATTGACCGCCTCGAAGTCTTTTGCCGATCGGTTCGAGGCGGCTGCAAAGGCGGCAAAGAATCCGAAACGCGTGGCTAATTTGGTGCAGGGTGAACTGATGGGACGACTAAAGGCGAAAGGACTCGAAATTGAGCAGTCGCCGATTTCGATGAAAGGGGTGGCGCTGTCGGCGGATCTGGTGGAGAGCGGAGCAATATCAGGAAAGATGCTGAAAGACCTGTACGACCGGTCGTTCGAGCTGGGCAAGGACTTCGGCGAAGTTTACGAAAAAGAAAAGCCGCAGCAGATCACTGATTCTTCCGCGATCGAAAAGGTGATCGACGAGATCATCGTGGCTAATCCCAAGCAGGTCGAACAGTATCGCGCCGGAAAGAAGACAGTCATCGGCTTTTTCGTCGGCCAAGTGATGAAAGCCTCGAAGGGACAGGCTAATCCGCAAATGGTGAATGATCTTCTGAGCAGAAAGCTGGAGGGCTGACCAGCCTGTTCAAGAAAATTCTGATTGCGAATCGGGGGGAGATCGCTGTGCGGGTGATCCGCGCCTGCCGCGAACTCGGAATCCCATCGGTTGCGGTTTATTCCGACGTCGATCGGGCTTCGCTGCATGTTCGCAAGGCCGACGAGGCCTACCACATCGGGCCGGCAGCAGCGACGGAATCCTATTTGAACTTCGATAAGATCCTGGACGTTGCGAAGCGAAGCGGCGCGGACGCGATCCATCCCGGATACGGATTTCTTTCCGAGAATGCGGAGTTTGCGCAGGCGTGTAGCGATGCTGGCGTGAAGTTCATTGGCCCCAGTCCCGCCTCGATGGAAATGATGGGATCGAAGACACGGGCTCGGCAGGAAATGGAAAAAGCCGGAGTGCCGTTTGTGCCGGGGACTTCGCGAGGAATCGAGTCCGCCGAGCACGCTGAGCAGGTGGCTGAGAAGATTGGCTATCCGGTAATGCTGAAAGCCGCAGCGGGAGGCGGCGGCAAAGGAATGCGCCTGGTGCATGCGCCGGGAGAGCTGAAATCTGCTCTAGAGGCAGCACAGAGCGAAGCGGAGCGTGCATTTGGCGATCGCGAAGTTTACGTCGAAAAGGCAATCGTCAATCCGCGACACATCGAGATGCAAGTGCTCGCGGACGAACACAGCAGCACAGTTTATCTCGGCGAGCGGGAGTGTTCGATCCAGCGCCGCCACCAAAAGGTACTGGAGGAGTCTCCATCACCGATCGTAGGCCCTGACATGCGGCGGCGAATGGGCGAGGTCGCCGTGCGAGTGGCCAGGGCGGCGAACTATACCAACGCAGGGACGGTAGAATTCCTGGTCGATCAGGAAAAGAATTTTTATTTCCTCGAAATGAACACGCGGCTGCAAGTGGAACATCCGGTAACAGAATTGATCACGGGATTAGACCTTGTGCATCTGCAGATTCGAATTGCGGCCGGAGAGAAGCTGCCGTTTAGACAAGAAGACATTTTCTTACGCGGGCACGCCATTGAGTGCCGCATTTACGCGGAGGATCCAGACAACAATTATTTTCCAAGCCCAGGGAAGATCACCTTGTTGCTGTCGCCTTCGGGACCTGGAATTCGCCGCGATAGCGGAATGTACGAAGGCTGGACGGTGCCCATCGATTACGACCCGCTGCTCGCCAAGCTGATCGGATACGGAACTAACCGGACGCAGGCGATGGCACGCTTAACTCGCGCCCTGCACGAATATTTTGTCGGCGGCATCAAGACCAACATCTCGCTTTTCCGTCGCATTCTCAGCGATCCTGACTTTCAGGCTGGAAAGGTGGACACTGGCTACCTGGATCGATTGCTGAAGTCGCAGCCTCCTGACATTCGGCGCGACGATGCGGAAGTTGCGGCCGTTGCGGCTGGGATATTCGCAATCCTGGATCCGACATCGGCGGTCCCCGGTAACGGAAGCTTATCTCCAAATCCTCGGAACGAACTTGCCTCTGGAATGGCTACATCGGGTTGGAAGCGAGCGGCAAGAGTGGAAGGATTGGGTTGAGCAGAATCGTCCTTGGCTTCACGGACGGCCCGCGGAGTATCAACGCGTCTCGCTGATTTCTTATGGTCTACGATGTCACCATTGACGGGAAACGCTATCGGCTCAGACTCGAGCGTGCGGGGGCTGGCTGGCATTGCCGGTTGGACGGTCGCGAGATCGAGGTAGACGCAATCTTAGTTCGGCCCGATGTGCTGTCGATCTTAATCGGCGGAAGAGCCTACGAGATCAAACGAGAGTACACGGCGACGGATATGCATTTGTGGGTTGGTGGCGTCAGCTACCTGGTGGAATTGCATGATCCAAGATCACTGCGCGGCCGACGAGGCGCGACTGCGGATGAACAAGGCCCGAGGAAACTTCTCGCGCCTATGCCTGGCAAAGTCGTGCGCGTCCTGGTTAGCGAGAAGCAACCGGTTGAAGCGGGGCAGAGCATCCTGGTCGTGGAAGCGATGAAGATGCAGAACGAAATCAAATCGCCAAAGAAAGGCGTGGTCCAAAAAATTGTGGCTGCCGAAGGTGCGAATGTGAATCCTGGAGATGTGTTGGCGATTGTGGAATAAACAAGGTTTTAGCTTTGGGCCTTGGCTTTTCTTCACATCCTATAAAAAGCGCGGAGGGCTAACTGCTACTCAATTCGCATTGCCATTGCCTTCCAATACTTTCTGGGCGTAATAATTCTCTACTTTGGCCTGATCGCGCAGGACTTCGTAATAAGCGGCCTTCAGAAGTTGCTCACGCCGGTCGCGAAGCTGCGAGCGGATCGCCTCTTGCACGCGCGGGTCGGATAACTCCCGCTGCCCCGCGCTTTCCTTTGTAATCAGTTTCACGATGCGAAAGCCTATTAGCTGCTTGGTCATCGGGTTGATAACGGTGATGACGGTGGTGTACTGCCCCGGCTTTAGCTTGATAACAGCGTCGCGAGTGACGGAGTCGGTGTTTTTCAGGGACGATTCCGGCGTAAAGCCCAGGTCACCTCCGTTTCCCGAAGTCTCAGGGTCCTCGGAATAGTTCATCGCAAGCGTGCCAAAGTCATCACCGCTGTCCAGGCGATTCACGAGCATTTGAATTTTCTTGCGCGCATCTGCCTCGTTTTGCGCCTTGTCGTTCTTTAGATTGTGTACCTGGGGGTTGGGCGCGACGGTTACGAAGATCTGGGCCAGATGATATTGGGGCTCCACCAGGTTGAACTCGGCCTTATGCGCGTTGTAATAATTTGAGATGTCCTGGTCGGAAACGTTGATTTTGGACGTCACCTCTTTGTTCAGAACCTTGTCAACTGTAAGCGAGCGGCGCAAGTCACGCTTGAAGTCGTCAAGCGTGAGCTTTTTTTCCTTCATGCGAGCGTCAAATTCCTCTTTGGTGTAAGGCGACTTAATCTCGTTGACCTTGCGCTCAACTTCGTCGTCCGTTGCCAGGAGCCCAAGTTTTTCCGCGCGCCGCATGAGGATCTCATTATCCACCAGTTCTCGCAGGATGCTTAAGCGCAGGCTGGTGGCTTGTTCTCCGACGGGCCGCTGCTGAGAGCCAGCAGTCTGGTTGTCATAGTATTTCTCGACATCGGCCCGGTAGATCTTGCGGCCATCGACCGTGGCGGCTACGTCATCGCCCGCCAACTTGGTTCCGCATCCCACGCAAAGCGCAAGAAGGGGGAAGGCAAAAAGCGTTGCCACGAAGAGACGAACTAGCGGATTGGTTTTCAAATGATCCTCTCGACACTACTTGCTGGGCGGCGGCTGCTCGCTGGCAGCAGGCGTTGGCGGCTGCGAAGGCACTGGAACTCCGGCCCGTTGCAACGCCGCATCGATGGCTGCCCGCATTTCGCTAGCGGGAAGAGCTCCATCCATTTCTTCCCCATTCACGAACAAAGTCGGGGTGGCGCTCACGCCCACGCCCTCGGCTTCGTGCATCGAAGCTTTTATAGCGTCTTCATTCTGAGCCTTGACGCAGGCCTGTAGCTTGGTCTGGTCGAGGTTATGTTTTTGCCCTTGTTCGAGGGTCAATCGGTCCAGCACCGCGAACTGCGCGTCGCGCGCTTTTTCTGAATTCACTTCCCGCTGGTTGGAGTGAATGTGATCAGCGAAATCCCAATATGCGTCGTTGTTTTGGGCGGCCAGGCAGTTCGCATCCACAGCGGCGTGCACAGCCCAAGGATGAATCTCCGTCAACGGATAATCCTTGTAGACAAATTGCACGCGATCTCCGTATTCCTTCAGCAGTTCGGGGAACAACGTCTGGTGCATACGCGAGCAGAATGGACACTGGAAGTCGTCGAAATTAACTACAACGACTTTGGCATCCTTGTTGCCACGAGCGGGGCGACCGTTCAAGTCGATCTTCTTCATGTTCTCGACATATGGATCTTTGGTTAGGTCCAGCTTGGTCATTCGAGCCAGGGTTTTGCCATCCTTGGAAAGCAGGAACTCGTACGTCTGCTTTTTCTGGTCGCCGTCCATGGTGATGGTCAATGCATCATAATTCGCAAAGTCACTGGGCCGGAGCGGGCCAACAGTAATTTTTACGCTGGCGGGAATGCTGTACGTAACTCGCACCTGCCGCTCGATTTTCGGGGTTAGATCAGACGGTACCGGGGCTAACTGAGCGGAACACCCGAGACAGACCAGCATGAGGACAAAGATCGAACGTCGCAGTATCGTCACCAAGAACCGCCTGTACATTAGGAATAACGGAATAACTTAGATTATCTCACACGGAACGCAGGGGAAGGGCTAGGCATGCGGGTTTTGCGAAGAATCGACTCCGAGGAACTGCCGCCGATCAAATTTTCCGTAAGAGTTGTTCGGCTGGCAATAGAGAGTTCATCGAGCCGGAGCGGAATCCCTCAAGATCCAAAGTCACGAACTTGAACCCGAGAGTTTTGAAAATGCGTGTGAATTCCGCGGCCATCGCCGGACTCAGCGCGCGGGGCAATTCGTCTCTTGCAATTTCAATGCGCACAATTTCGCCGTGGTGGCGAACGCGAAACTGCCGAAAGCCCAGCGTGCGAATTGCATCTTCCCCTTGCTCGACTGTGCTAAGAGCTTGACGTGTTACCGGGCGTCCATACTCGATGCGCGAGGATAAACAAGCCGAAGCCGGTTTATCCCAAACCCGCAGGTTGGCGATGTGGGCCAATTCTCTGATTTCCTGTTTGGTCAATCCAACTTCGAGCAGAGGAGCGGCGACATGATGCTGGCTGGCGGCAATTTGTCCGGGACGAAAGTCGCCTTGATCGTCGACGTTGACGCCGTAAGCGATCGAGTCAAATCGATGCGCCACCCGAAAGGCTTCCATCACCGTGAACAGTTCGTCCTTGCAATGAAAGCAGCGGGAGCCGTCGTTGCGCACATATTCGGCTCGATCGAGTTCGCTGGTATCGAGGACTTCAAGCGGAATATCTTGCTCACGAGCGAAGGCAACGGCCTCGTTAAGATGGGTACGAGCAAGGCTGGGCGAATCAGCGATCACCGCGAGCATGTTCGCTCCGAGGGCCTGGTGGGCAGTCCAGGCGAGGAAAGCTGAATCCACTCCGCCCGAATAGGCCACGAGGGTTCGACCCAATTCGCGAATTTTGGCGTCGAGGGCATCGCGCTTGGATACGGTCGTGGCCGCAATGGGCATCTAGATATCCTAATACGCCGGGGCTTGGGGCGATAGCGCCGTTACGACCTGTTTCTCAGCTTTGCTGTAAAGCAGAATCTCGATGCCTGGGAAATCATGCTGCTCGACTGTCGGATAAAGCTTCTCTAGAAGCTTGGTGAGTTCAATCGACCGCGCATCCGGCAGGCCCGATTGAGTTTCAGCGTAGGTGAGCACGAGCCAGGCACGCTGATGCTGGGGCAGAAAGCTTTCAAGCTGTGCTTCGTCAGGCTTCTCGACGAAATCAAGAAACGTTACCTGATCACCGTGGTGCGGATAAAGAACAATCGGGGCGACTGACGTGGGCTCCAACGAATGATAAAACTCGTAGGACATGCGGCCCATGGGCACATGAAACAGCAACGCGTCCCCGGATTGAGCCTGGTTCAGCAAGTATCGGGTCGCGGCTCGCCAGTCGTCGCGTTGAATGTCCACATCTTTTTTGTAATAGCCGATGGTTCCGCTGAAGGAAAGGAGAAGAACAAGCAGAAGTGCGGGCGCCATCAACATAGGCCGAAGGCGGGCAATTCCGCAGGCCACAAGCAGCAGAAGCGCGGGTAAACAGAATATGAAATAGCGTGGAACAAACAACGGCTTGACCAATGACAACGCCAAGGTAAGCGCGATTGGAAAAAACAACCAACATAGAAGGAAGCGGTAGCGCCAAACATCCCAGGGCAAGCGCGACAATCTACGCGCGCGCAGAATCGGAAACAGGGCTGACAGACACAACGCCACGCATGCAAGCAACAACCATGGGCCACCGTTTCCAGTCAGATTCAGCCCAAATATCCAAAGATCTTTCAGGCTGGGGCGTTGCACCCAGCGCAGGGGACCGGTGCCCGTAGTGGCGATGAAAACAAAATCCGGTGCCGAGAGGAGTGCGATCCAGCGCCAGCCTTTTCTGATCTGGCCGGGGACCTCCTCTTGATTCAGCATTTTCAAGGAAACCCAATGCGCGATCACCAGCAGCAGCGAAAAGAATTGAGCGTAGACTGCAAGTGCGCTGATGACGACATAAACAAGTCGATTGCGCCGCGAGGGCTCGCTTATGCACTTCAAGAAATAACGACTCGAAAGGAGGCAAATAAGCACCATCAGCGAATAACTGCGTGCATCCTGCGAATATTGGACGTGATAGGCATTGGCCGCGAGCAGCACGGCCGAAATCAGACCTACTCGCGAATCAAAAAGCCTGCGTCCCAAGACGTAAATAGCTGGGATCGAGGAAAACGCAAAAAGAACTGAAAGCGACCGGACGAAAAACTCACTTCCTCCAAAGTGCAGCCAGAAACGAAGAAGTAAATAGTACAAAGACATGTTGGCTTCGCGCCGCCATAGGATGCGCACAAAGTTGTACCAATCCAAACGGGCGATGGCGACGCTTACTCCCTCATCGAACCAGAAGGACTTCGCTGCCAGAGAATGAAAGCGCAGGGCGGCTGCCAAGGAAGTGATTAGAACAACCAAGATGACTTCGGTTGGCGACGAAGCTCGCTCTGGCGTGCGAGCGGAAGCCGATTCCGCGGTCTTGTCGTCAACCGGGCCTCCGGCAGTAGCATCCAAACTTTTCACGATTGAGGTCCATGGTAGCGCGAAAAGCAGCCGTCGCCTTACGTCCGTGCGAGACTAGAACAGCCTTTCTGTCCGCCTGAGATTCCCTAGCGCGCCGAGATTGGCCAAGGCAAATGTGAAACGGTACTGGTTCTCATTCCGCACCGAACCCAGGGCGAAGCGACGGAATTCGAGACTGATTCCGCAGCAATCCCAGTTATACGTGGTTTGCGCTGCCGCATACTGCACAAAGCCCAGCTTCGCATCGAATCCTACATTGGTTGCAACGCTGAAGCCCTGTTTGCCCGAGTGTCCATAACCCAGCAAGAGCCGGAACTGATTAAAGAGCTCCGGCCAAAAAAGAATATTCGGGTCCGTGGTTGTGTTGAACATGCAGCTGCTGACGGCACACTCACCGGGCGCTTGCAGATAAGCATCGCCGCCCCCCAATGTAAAGGCGCCAACACGGTAATTCGCGAGAATCGTACTTGCGTTGAGACCACCCCGCACAAAATCGTAGTCGACGTCCCACTCGATATCAGTTCGATCGCTGGTTTGAATACGCAGCCGAGAGATGAGCGGTGAAAGGTGGCGAGACGCGGTCAGGAACGTGGTGCCAGTTAGGTCTGCGGTGCTGGTAAAGACATTGCTCTGTCCGGTGACCAGCGCACCGCCAAAGGTCGGATCGATAAAGTATTTCTGGGCAAGCTCCCAAGTCACGACCTCTCGGACTTCCGGTTCACTCTTGCAAGGCGCTTCGGCCGTTTCGCCCTGCCTCTCCCAGGGGATGCGATTGGGAACAGGTGCGCCTCCGATAAACAAAGCCGGCATTGCAGGTTTCTCGCAGTTTTCTGGTTGGCCGGGAGTTCGCTTCGTGTACAGGCGATTCACCACGCCATATTCCACTTCATTGGTGTTGGTAAGAATGTCGCGTTCATCAAAGCGGAGAATGCCGCCGAAATTGTTTACCCCCGTCACATAGCTGTAAACCACGCGAGGCTCGACGACGTGTTTCCACTTACGTCCCATGAACTCGCGATCAAAAATTCGGCTGAGCGCAGGCGGCCGCACTTCCACCGAGCCTTCAACGGCCCACCGATTGACAGGATCGGACTCTGCCACTTTGCTCCCGCTGGTGGACGTTCCAAGCTGCTGTGTATATTCAGTGTCGCGAAGCGAAAATTCTGGACGAAACGACCATCCGCCAAGCTTCAGCGGCAAGGAAATGCTCGGTTCCAGATCAAAGCGTCCGACTAGAGCTGCGGTGCTGAAACCCGGTTCGCTGCGGGAAAGTCCTTCGGCTGCGGCCTCATACGACCAATAGAAAGGCGAGGGACCGAGTCGGCGATCAACGCTCGACACTTCGAAGCTCGGGGCATGAAGAATGGTCACCACATCCCCAGCAGTGGTGCTTTCGAAGTCCTGATAGCGCTGCATAGAGGCGTTGTAGAAAAAGCCGTCGGTCGTGTTGGAGAGAAAAGCCTTGGACTTCACTTCGGAGTCGACTGCCTCAGCGAAAACGTCATTAAAAGCAAGGCGAAAAACATATGAGCTGAGGTAATCGATGTTGGCGACTCCGCGAAAGTTGTGGCCGAACTCACTTTCGCCGTTAAGCCGTATTTCTTCCCCGCCCTGGTTCACTGTCGGATTCCCAACACCGCGGTCGAGCACTTCGTAATAATTTAGATCGAGAAAAGAGGTGCTAGTGGGTTGCGCTCGAAACTCGGCCTGCGGAGCCCATCCCCGAGCTGAGAAATACTCTGCCCCGATATGCGCGTCCATTGTGCGATTGATGGCCCAGAACAGCGATTCACCAAGGATCGTTCCCTTGACCGACGAGGTCCCAATATTCGGAATGAGAAAGCCGGACTGGCGTGGGATACGTTCTGCAGGAAGAGTGGCAAACGGAAAATACAGAACCGGAATGCCTTTTATGCCGAACACACTGTGGTAGATCTTGGCAGTGCCTCCGACGTTGACGACAACCTTATTGGCATTGAATTGCCATTTGGGATGAGGCAACTCACACGTCGTCACCGTGCCGTCATAAACCATGTAATGGTCCGGGCCTGTCTTCTCCACTACCTTTCCAGTAAAGAAGAATGGATTCGAGGACGTCAGCATAAGCCGGTTTCCTCGCGTCTGGACGCCAATACTGCCGGTTACGTTCTCGAATCGCCCACTTTCCGCACGGACATTGTAGGTTCCGTGGCTGGCCTCGATATGCTCGTCGTTGGGTCCACCCTCAAGCAGAACATGCCCATCGGCTGTGGCCTGTCCTGTATCTGCGTTGTAAGTGACCTCATCGCCATGAAGGATGTAAACGCCGTAATGAATCTCCGCTTTCCCATGCAGATTATAGATGGGGCCGCTTTTCTCCTGCGAAATCGCGCTTATGGTCACGTCCTCCTCTTTCGGTGCCGAGGGAGTATTAGGCAGGTCTTGGGCCCGATTTGATGCATTCGCGGGAGAACGCAACTGGCTGGTAACTAGGGAAGGCGCGAGTAGCAGATGACAAACGAACGCCGCCGTGATAAGGAATCGTGTGCGGGAAGTCATCGGAAAGCGCACGAACTCCCCGAGTGTGAAGTCCACGCTGGGGTATCGTGAAGTTAGCACGGCGCTGGCCCGAGAGGCAAAGTTGCCATTCCGATATCTTCGATAAAAGCTCTGGCTTTTACACAGCTTGTTGCTTTGGCTGCTTACTATCGATGGTTCTAACGTTGGAATACCGGTTCACTTGCTGGCTGCGGCGCGGCACTGTCCATCGCTGTGCCCGGAAGTCCGCGCAGTTTGAGACCTCAAGACATGAAATCCAGATTTGAACCCGATATCGACTCCGGCTTGAGGCTGCCTCCCTCAGTTCGTTTGATCGACCCTGAGGCATACGATGCCAGCGAACAACGCTTTGCCGCCAGCGTCGAAGAAAAGTCTGCGCCTCCCCGGTTTGTACTGGACGCCGTGCAGGAATCGTCAGGTCCGCTGCGAGCCGCAGGTTCCGAGAATGCGCCATGTCGGGAGTCAGACGGGCCAGTTGGTCCAGCCGAGGACAGTATCGTAGTCACGGAAACGGGGATGGTCGCGGCGGACGCCACGCTTCAGGCCGAATTTCTGGAGCCCTCGGATTCGGAGTCTTGGCGGAACGAAGTGGCAGCTCGCGTAAACAACTACCGGGCGCGGAGACGCCCACGAGTACCTCGCTATCCGTCTTTGCAGCTAAAGTTCGACCCTCACGAGCCCTCGTGGACTGGTCACACGGCCAAAAGCCAGCCCGCACCCCCTCTGGCCGCTAATCGACTCGCGGTTGCAATGAAGGATGCCGTTGAGGACCAAGAAGAACAGCCAGTTCGAAACAGAATTGCTGATGGGGGCGCTTCGAGCGTGGCGGAAGTGGGCGCAAGGATTCTAGAATTTCCTCGCCCTGCGACCCCTCCCCCGGTTTTCGACGAGTTAGCCGAGCCCGTGGTTGACCGCCCACGGATCCTCGAAGCCCCAGAGCTTATGCCTCCGCCACCCGCGCTCGGCGGCATACTGATGGAACCCGTGGAAGAACCAGCCGAGGAACGGCGTCCCGGCTTCGAATTGCCACTGCAGGCCGCTCCTATGTCAAGACGCCTCGTGGCGGGCGGAATCGACAGCCTGCTTGTGATCGTGGCCTTCGCGGCTTTCGCATATATTTTTTTCAGGATTACCGCGATCGTCCCGTCCCTGCAGCTGACAGCAGGAATTTCTATGGGTCTGATCGCCCTCTTGTGGATCGCCTATCAATATCTTCTGATCGTCCATACTGGAACAACTCCGGGACTAAAGCTGGCGCACCTACAACTTAGCCGGTTTGACGGCACTACGGTTCCGCAAAAAACTCGCCATTGGCGCGTATTTGCTTCGTTGCTGTCAGGATTGTCCTTGGCGTTGGGGTACGCTTGGTGCTTTCTCGACGAGGATCGCCTTTGCTGGCACGACCGAATCACTCGAACCTATATGGCCCCCAAACCATCCAAATCGCAAGACCCGCCTTCGGCCTAAATCTAGATCTGAGCTTCGCCGGGTGAGCTGCCAGCGGGGCTTCTTTCACTTCTGGTCACAGATTCCGCTCCTCTACTGTGCTAAATTCGTAGACCTATATTTCCGGCATTCTTTTAAATGTCTTCATCCGTCCCAAACGTGCGGCGTCCCGCGGTAAAGGTGTTCGTTGCTACCACGGTGATGCTGACCTTCATTTCGTTCTGGCGGGCGGCCGCCATCGTCCTTGCCGATCTTGCCTCTTCAGCGTACTACGCTGGCGGGGATGCAGAGAAGGTCATCGGCAAGAGCGCGCCCTGGTTCATTCTCGCGGTGATGCTATTCAGCTACTGTGTGCGTGCTCTCTATATTGAGTCCAGCAGTATGTTTGTCCGTGGCGGCGTGTACCGCGTGGTGAAAGAAGCCATGGGCGGCACGCTGGCGAAGTTCTCGGTATCTGCGTTGTTGTTCGACTACGTGCTCACCGGCCCCATCAGCGCCGTTTCAGCCGGCCAGTATCTTGCGGGCTTCATCGAGGATATCGGCAAATACGCCCACCACCCCCTGGTTTTTTCCGAAGACCACTTTTCCGCTGGCTTCGCCCTTCTGATCGTGGTGTATTTCTGGTGGAAAAACATCCAGGGCATGCATGAATCGAGCGAGAAAGCCCTGCAGATCATGATTGTCACAACCGTCATGGTTGTTATCCTGATCATTTGGTGCACCATCACCGTCTTCAGCGCGCCGATTCATTTGCCGCCAAACCCTTTGCACCCTGGGGTCGTAAAGCTAAACAAAGAATCTCTGGGCTGGCTCTACGGAACCTGGATCAGTCGTTTCACCTGGATCATCGTTTTTGTCGGATTCGGGCACTCAGTCTTGGCCATGAGCGGCGAGGAAACACTGGCCCAAGTCAACCGCGAGATTGAGCATCCCAAGCTGAAGAACCTGGAAAAAACCGGCCTGGTTATTTTCATCTACAGCTTGTTGTTTACATCGCTGGTCTCGTTCTACGCCGTCATGATTATTCCCGATGGCGTGCGGCACGACTACTTCGCCAACCTTATCGGCGGCATCGCGATGTACCTGGTCGGTCCCACTGTGTTGAAGCTGATCTTTCACGCTTTCGTAGTGTTGGTCGGCGTATTGATTCTGGCGGGAGCGCAAAATACTTCGATCGTGGGCGCGAATGGGGTTTTAAACCGAGTGGCCGAAGACGGCGTGCTCACCGATTGGTTCCAGAAGCCGCAAAAGAGATTCGGCACCAGCTATCGCATCATCAATTTGATCGTCGGGTTGCAGTTGTTGACCATCATCCTCAGCCGAGGCAACGTATATGTGCTGGCGGGACTGTATGCCTTCGGAGTGATTTGGAGTTTCGCCCTGAAGTCGCTGGCGGTTCTGGTGCTGCGTTTCACCGAGCCGGAGAATCGACAATGGAAGGTGCCTGGCAATTTCCACATCGGCAAGACAGAAGTGCCTCTGGGCCTGATCGCGATCTCCGCCGTGCTGCTGATTACCGCGCTGGTGAATCTGTTCACTAAGTCCGAGGCTACTATCGCAGGGGTCACATTCAGCGCCGTCTTCTTCGCGCTCTTTGCCTACTCCGAACATCGCGTCGCGAAGGAGCGTCATGGCAAACCGGAGAACCTGGATCAGTTCCGGGTCTACGGAAACCAGGAACTTGGATCCGGCGCGCTCGGAGTCAGGCCGGGAAATATTCTGGTCGCCGTCCGCGATCCCAGGAATCTCTACTATCTGCGCGACATCCTGAGGACCACAAACACCAACCGTCAGGATGTGGTCGTAATGACCGCCCGGCTCTATCAGCGAGAGCATTCCTTCAGCGGCAGCGCGGTGGTGGAGGCTTCCCAGGTTTTCGATCACTACGAACAGGAGTTGTTCACCGCCGCCGTCGCGGTCGCTGAAAAAGAAGGCAAACCGGTTTCGCTGCTCGTGGTCCCGGCTGCCGATGTCTTCGATGCCATCGTAGTGACCGCCCAGCGCCTGGACTCAAGCCGCATTGTTTGCGGCCTTTCCAATAAACTCACCGCTGACGAGCAAGCCAAGCTCACGGGGGATGCTTGGGAACGTCTACCCGAGCCCCGGCCGCGGTTGATCGTGGAGATCCATGAACCTAATGGGAAAATCCACGAATACCCGCTTGGTCCCCACGCCCCGCGCATGCGCACGCAGGATCTCGAACTCATGCACAAAGTGTGGCTCGATATCACCTCGGATCCCAAGTACTGCGGCGCTCACCACTATCACATCGTGGCGCTGGCCCTGGAAGAGTTGCGGCGCGAACTAAACAGCGACCAGCGCGCTGAGGTGTTGGCAAAATTGCTGGATGAAATGCACAGGGATGAACCGACGAAAGGTGATGGTAAGTCTCTAGATTGCTGAAAATTGCCTTGATTCCACGGTCGTGGTCGTCACGAGCGGAGCGAGGAATCTCGGTTTCCTTCGCGTGGCCGGAAGCCCGGATTCTTGGTCGCCTTCACTCCTCGGAGTGATAGAGGATGGGGATCTGGAGCAGATGATTCGCTTCCACTCTCCTGTTAACATCGTTTGGTGAGCCCAAATTCTCCCGTCCGAGTGCGCTTCGCGCCTTCCCCCACTGGCCATTTACACGTGGGGAACGCTCGCACCGCTTTGTTCAACTGGCTTTTCGCCCAGCAAAAGCGCGGCACCATGGTGCTGCGCATCGAAGACACCGATGTCGAGCGTAGCGAGGCTCGCTTCGAGGACCAACTCATTGGCGACCTCAAGTGGCTGGGGCTCGATTGGGACGAAGGCCCTGACGTTTGCGGTCCCTATGCTCCCTATCGTCAATCCGACCGGCTGGATCTCTACCGCGAACATGCGGAGCGCCTGCTGAATGAACACAAAGCATATTTGTGCTTCTGCACTGAGGAAGATTTGCAGAAAGACCGCGACCAAGCCCTGGCTGAAGGGCGCCAGCCGATCTATTCGGGCAAATGTCGCATCGTGGATCCTGAGGAAAGCAAACGCCGCCGCTCGGCCGGCGAGGCCTGCGCCATTCGGCTGCGAATTCCCGAACATCCCATTCGCTTCCACGACATCGTTCACGGAGACGTTGAGTTTTCCAAC
>Ga0070762_10000543_pt1 | contig 16135 bp, 10 predicted proteins | sample HubBroMetageREF2_FD_66726 | JGI IMG/M metagenome (GOLD analysis project Ga0070762, IMG submission 66726) | Reference soil microbial communities from the Hubbard Brook experimental Forest, New Hampshire, USA - Hubbard Brook CCASE Soil... | ecosystem: Environmental > Terrestrial > Soil >...
TGGACAATTTGGCCTATGTTATCTACACGTCGGGATCAACCGGCCAACCGAAAGGTGTGCAGATCACAAATAGGGGCCTGCTTAATCTCATCTATTGGCATCGCCGAGCTTTCTCTATAACCGCCGCGGATCGTGCCAGTCAGGTAGCCAGCTTCGGTTTCGACGCTGCGGTGTGGGAAGTCTGGCCATACCTCACGGCTGGTGCCAGTGTTCACTTCCCCAATGATGCTACGCGCGGTTCCGCCGTGAGTTTGCGGGAATGGCTGCTGGAAAGGAAGATCACGGTTAGCTTTGTTCCAACCGCAATGGCGGAAAGCCTTTTGGAATTGGACTGGCCAGCACAGTTACCGCTACGGTTACTGCTGACGGGGGCCGATACGCTGCATCGCTATCCGGCGGCCAGCTTGCCATTTGCGCTGATTAACAACTACGGCCCGACTGAGTGCACCGTGGTCACAACCTCCGGCGAAGTTGTTCCCGACGCTAGCAAGGATCGGCAGCCTTCGATTGGACGTCCGATTGACAATGTGCAAGTGCACATTCTCGACGATCAGCTCGAGCCCGTTCCTCTGGGAGAAGTCGGAGAGTTGTTCATCGGAGGAGACGGTCTGGCTCGTGGATACTTGAATCGTCCCCAGCAGAACGCAGAAGCTTTCATTCCTAACCCGTTTAGCGATGCTAACGGTGAGCGTTTGTACCGCACCGGCGATCTGGCGCGTTATTTGTCGGATGGACAAATCGCTTTTGTGGGCAGAACCGACGAACAGGTCAAGATTCGCGGTTACCGGATCGAGCCAAACGAAATTGTCATGCGGTTGAACCAATATCCCGGCGTGCAGACCAGCCAAGTCGTCGTGCGGACGGAAACGAGTGGAGAAAAACGTCTCGTCGCGTATCTGGTCGCCGCCGAAACACGGCTGACCCGCAGCGCTCTGCAGGATTACCTGCGAGGCTACTTGCCCGACTACATGGTGCCTGCCGTCTTCGTTCGGCTTGACTTGCTTCCTCTTAAAGCCAGTGGGAAGGTTGATCGAGCGTTGCTTCCCGCTCCCACTGCAACCAATACGATCGACGACGATGTCTATATTGCGCCACGAACAGCAGTCGAGCGCAGAGTAGTTTCAATTTTGTCTGAGTTGTTGGGCATAGAGAAAGTCGGAGTGAACGACAACTTTTTCTTTTTGGGTGGACACTCCCTGTTGGGCACGCAATTGATCGCGCGGGCCCGGGACTCCTTTAGTGTTGAGCTTCCCCTGCGCACGGTTTTCGATCGCCCCACCGCCGCGGAACTTTCGGCAGAGATTGAACGAATGCTTCGCACGGATGCGATTAGCGCAGACTGAGCGCATGCCCACAGCAACACCCAACCGTAAATTGACAGACATCATGAAACCCACATCGGTTAAGCCAGAACCGGTTTTGAGCCTTTATCACCTGCTCGATCCTGAGGTTCTGGCGGACCCCTATCCGCTGTACGCGAGGTTGCGTACGGAAGATCCGGTGCATTGGGATCCGTTTCTGCATGCCTGGGTGGTCACTCGTTATGATGATGTGCAGCGCGTTCTCCTCGATTTTTCCGCCAATCGCACACCCACGCCCGCGCAATTGACGGAGATGGGCCTATCCCAGTTGAGTCCCATCGCCAGCGTGATGGTTAAGCAGATGCTTTTTATGGACGCACCTGCGCACACTCGCCTGCGTGGGTTGTGTTCGCAGGCATTCACTCCGCGGCGGGTTGAGCGACTTCGTTCGCACATCCAGGAAATTGCGGACCGCCTGATCGATGCCGTCGCGCCGGCGGGCCGTATGGATCTGATCCATGACTTTGCCGCCCCTTTGCCAGCGACCGTCACTGCGGAAATGCTGGGGGTGCCCATCTCCGATCATCGCCAGCTGAAAACCTGGTCCGCCGACTTCGCGGAGATGCTGGGCAATTTCCAGCACAATCCGAATCGCACGCAGCGGGTCTTGAGTACTCTGGAGCAAATGACGACGTATTTCCGGGACGCGATTCGAGAGCAACGAATACACCCGGGCGAAGGACTGGTTCAAGCGCTGCTCGCCGCCGAAGTCGATGGCGACCGCCTGACCGAAGAAGAAGTCGTTGCCAGCCTTATCGTCACAATGGTGGGGGGGCAAGAAACCACGACCAACCTCATTGGAAACGGGATTCTCACTCTGTTGCGCCATCCTGAAATTCTCGAAGAGTTGCGGGCGGACCTATCTCTAATTCCCTCCGCGGTAGAGGAGTTGCTGCGCTTTGAAAGTCCCAGCCAACACACCGGACGAATTGCACCGCAGGATGTTGAAATGGGAGGCAAGAGAATTCGCGGACGGGACGCGGTGATCGCCGTGATGGCTGCTGCCAACCGCGATCCTGAGCATTTCCCCGATCCCGATCGACTGGACATCAGGCGCAGGGAAAATCGCCACATGGCTTTTGGTTTTGGAGCTCATTTCTGCTTCGGAGCTCCGCTGGCTCGCATTGAAGCTCAAATCGCCTTTGCTTCGATTCTTAAACGTCTTAGCCAACTCGAACTAGAGCCAGGGCCACTTACCTGGCGAGAGAATCTGGGTCTGCGTGGGTTGAAGGCGCTGCCATTGTCCTTTGTTGGAACTGCTGCAAGTACGACGGTCTAGCTTTGGAAAAAGACGCGCACGCAATTCACACGCATGGAATCTAATCCTTCTCTGGCAAAGGCACGCACAGCGAACTGTTGCGGACGCCGATGGGTTATCACAATATGGCTACGATGAGTGAAACTGCCGGAATTAAGTTGGGGCTGAAGTCGCGGCAGGCCACGTTCGACGACTACGAGGAGATTACAGCCTTGGCGTCTCGCTATCGCCTGGAGCCTGAAACACGCGAGGAATGGGTCCACTTGTGGGCCAATAACCCGGTTTATCACCAGCTTCGTGACTGGCCCATCGGCTGGGTGTTCGAGAACGAAGAGAAGCGAATCGTCGCTTATATCGGCAACGTCCCGCTGCTCTATGAATTAGGTGACCAACGGCTGACGGTCACGGCCAGCCGCGCCCTGGTGGTGGATGTTCCTTATCGCAGTTATTCGTTCCAACTCTTGAATCAATTCTTCAAGCAGAAACAGGTTGACTTGTTTCTTGATACCACGGTCAACGCCGAGGCATCCAAAGTGCACGAGGTGTTTCGTGCTTTACGGGTTCCTATGGGTACCTGGAATGAAGCCGCTTTTTGGATTACCAATTATCGGGGGTTTAGCGCGTCGGTGTTAGCGACGAAAGAATTTAAAGCCGCTCGCTGGCTCAGTCAACCGCTTTCGGTAGGCCTGTTTCTGCGCGATCGCATGGAAGGTAGATTCTGGAAGACCCGATGTAACGGAAACGAGGCCAGCTTTTGTAGCCAGTTCGACGAACGCTTCGATGATTTCTGGCAGCAGCTGCGGCGGAACTTCCCGCAGCGCCTGTTAGCCAACCGTTCCCGCGAGATGCTGTCATGGCATTTCAAGCGGCCGATGGAAAATGGCAAGGCTTGGGTACTGACTGTCGACAACGGGTCGAAGCTAGCCGCATATGCCATTTTCTTTCGTCAGGACAACTCAGCCTCGTCGCTCAAGCGAATGCGCCTGGTGGACTTTCAGGCGCTCGATGGAAACGCAGAGTTGCTCCGGCCGCTGATTTGTCTCGCGCTCGCGCGCTGCAGAAGCGAAGGCATTCACATGCTGGAATGCATGGGTTTCGCTCCCGACAAACAGCGGGTGATCGAAGCCCTTGCTCCTCACCGGCGAAAACTGACGTCGTGGCGCTATTTCTATAAAGCGACTAACCGGCAGCTGGCGGAGACTCTGAAAGATCCGAAGGTGTGGGACCCGTCCTGCTTCGATGGCGATGCCAGCCTGTGAACACGGAACGGCGCCACAATCATTAACGACAGCGAATCCTGAAACTTGGCTTTCTAAGCCTAATTTGTAAGATGGGAACTAACGTACAACTGAAAGAATCCGGCAACGATTCGACTGCTACGCAGTCGAGTTTGAAGAGCGTTCCTCGTCTTGCGAGCGCCCGGATAGCTCCGCTTTCTTCCGCGCAACAGCAAATCTGGGTGCACACGCAGCTGGTTCCAGAAATTCCGATTTACAACGAACCAGTAACCATCCATCGTCGCGGAGCCCTCGATGTGCCGACTTTGGAGCGCACGCTCACCGAGATTGTCCGCCGCCACGAAGGCTGGCGCACTACATTTACCCTGGTAGGTGGCGAGCCGGTTCAAGTCGTCAATGCGGTTAAGCCGGTCCAACTGCAGGTGACCGATCTCAGCCGCCTGCCCGCATCGCAACGCGAAGCAGAAGCCCGGCGATTAGCCGTTGAGGACGCGATCCGGCCTTTCGACCTATCACAGGGACCGCTGTTTCGGGCTTTGCTGGTGCGCCTTAGCGAGACCGAACATCGGTTATTTCTAACCCTCCATCACATTATTTTTGACGGCTATTCCATCTACCGTGTGCTGCTGCCCGAGCTAGCCGCCATTTACACAGCGTTTTCAAACGACCAGGAATCGCCCTTGCCCGAGCTTCCCACCCAGTATCCCGACTTTGCCATGTGGGAGCGAGAATGGCTTTCGCGCAACAATCGTCTCGTATCTCAATTGGCGTATTGGCGGAAGCAACTGGGTGGAAACTTGTCGGTCCTGCAATTGCCTTCCGACCGTCGTCGTCCGGCGATTCAGAGTTTCCGCGGGGCTATTCAGCCCGTAGCGTTTTCAAAAGGCCTGAGCGACACTTTGAAAATGCTGAGCCGGCAGGAGGGTGCAACGCTCTTCATGAGTCTGGTAGCGGCGTTCAGCGTGTTGCTGCACCGTTATTCGGCGCTGGAGGATGTGTCGATCGGTACTGTCAGCTCCGGACGCAAACGGTCTGAGCTGGAAGGACTGCTGGGGTATTTTCTGAACCCGGTGGTTCTCCGTACCGATTTGTCCGGCGATCCCAGCTTCCGCGAATTGCTGCGCCGGACGCGCGAAGTCACGCTGGACGCGTTATCGAACGACGATGCGCCCTTCGCGCAGGTGGTGAACGAAGTTCACCCGAGCCGCAGTTTAAGTTTCAATCCTTTATTTCAAGCCCTGCTTACGCTTGAGCCGCCGTTGCCTGCGACGCAGGATGGGTGGACGGTGGCGCTCACCCAGTCGGAAGTGGACTCCGGAATCTCGAAGTTCGACCTCTGTCTTGAGCTTGACGATCAGCCCTCGGGATTGGTCGGCCGATTCAAGTACAGCACTGACCTTTTTGAACCCGCGACCGTCGCACGCATGGCCGGACATCTCACCACTCTGCTGGAAGGAATCGTGGCGAATCCGGGCACGGCCATTTCAAGCCTCCCGATGCTCACGGAGCAAGAGCGGCAACAGGTTTGTGTAACGTGGAACGAAAACAGCGCGGCGTATCCTGCAGATCTCTGCCTGCACCAGCTTTTCATGCGGCAAGCCGAACGTACTCCGGCAGCCGTCGCCCTGGTTGGTGGTGACCAGCAGCTTACCTATCGCGAACTGGAGTCGCGCAGCAACCAACTCGCTGCATATTTACAGAAACGTGGCATTGGTCCGGAGACACTCGTCGGTCTTTACTTCGAGCCCTCTTGCGAAATGGTCGTGGGCATTCTTGGAGTACTGAAGGCGGGCGGCGTTTGCGTTCCTCTGGATCCCAGCTATCCAGCTGAACGACTGATGCATGTCTTGGCCGACACTGCCCTGGGAATTTTGCTCTCACAGGAGTCGCTGCGATCGAAGCTGCCTGCAAGCGCCGCTGAAGTTTTGTGTCTCGATTCGGAGTGGGCGCAGGTCGAGCAGGAAAGTTCGGATCCAGTTCGGATCCTCGCCACACCCCAGAACCTCGCTTATGTGATCTACACGTCGGGCTCGACCGGGAAACCAAAGGGCGTTCAAATCACGCACGCGAATCTGGTTCATTCCACGTACGCTCGTTTGCTTTACTATCGAGCTTACTCCGGCGGGCGCTTCCTTCTGCTCTCCTCGTTCGCTTTTGATAGTTCGCTGGTGGGTATCTTCGGCTCACTATGCGGCGGCGACACTCTTGTGCTGACTCCTGGACCGTTGCAGTCCAGCTTGCCGGGTCTGGCACAGTTGGTCTCACAGCACCGGATATCTCATTTGTTGTGCGTCCCGTCGCTGTACAGCCTGCTTCTGGAGCAGGCAAAGCCAGGGCAGTTGGCCAGCCTGAAGGTTGCTATCGTGGCCGGGGAGACGTGTCCGGTCGAACTGGTCGAGCGCCACTACGACACGCTTCCGCAAGTGACTTTGTTCAATGAATACGGCCCTACCGAGGGCAGCGTCTGGAGCACGGTTTACAAGTGTGAGCCGGCAATGAGCAGGGAAGTTGTTCCCATCGGGCGTCCAGTTCCCAACGTCAAGATTTATTTGCTGGATCCCCATCTGAATCCTTTACCAATCGGAGCGCGCGGCGAGCTTCACATCGGCGGTCCTGGCGTGGTCCGAGGATACCTTGACCGTCCGGCAGAAACTGCGGAGAGGTTCATTCCTGATCCGTTCAGCGATATTGCTGGCGCGCGATTGTACAAGACCGGGGATATGGCTCGTTACCTCCCCGATGGCAATCTTGAGCTCGTCGGACGGCTCGATCATCAGGTGAAGATCCGCGGATTCCGCATCGAGTTGGAAGAGATCGAGACCGTCATTTCGCAATACCCAGGCATCGCGCTGGCTGTGGTTGCGCTTCGGGAAGAGGTCGCCGCTGAGCCTGCCCTGATCGGCTATGTAGTGCCGGTTGTTGCATCGGAATTTGACCCGGAAAAGCTGCGCGGCTTTCTCACTGAGAAATTGCCGTCGGCGATGATCCCGTCCGTTTTCGTCGTGCTCGAAAGCTTGCCCTTAACGCCCAACGGCAAAATTAACCGTCAGGCTCTGCCTGCTTCCTCGCAGACTGGGCGGTCGACGCGGTTGGTTGAACCCAGTGATCAAGTGGAATCCGATCTGGTGGAAATTTGGGAAGCAGTTTTCGATCGTCGAGGAATTGGCGTAACCGATAATTGTTTTGACCTCGGAGGGCATTCGCTTCTGGTGGCAAAACTCTTGCTGCGCATTGAACAGCGATTTGAGAAACGGCTCTCACTGGCGCATGTTTTTCACGCGCCGACCATCCGTCAATTAGCTCGGCTGCTCGATGGTCAGAGTGAAGTGCTGCACAATCCCGCAGTGGTTCCGATTCAGCCCCGAGGTTCCAAGCCGCCCTTGTTCTGGGTCCGCGGCGGTCCTTTGTTTCTTCCGCTCGCGAACCGCTTAGGATTTGACCAGCCGCTGCTCGGACTCCACCTGCCAGCTGCCGATGCCGGCCTGCTATCGACTCCGTACCAACTGGAAGATATTGCCTCGTCGCTTATTTCTCGCATGCGCGAGGTCCAGCCTGAGGGACCGTATTATCTTGCGGGCTTGTGCGTGAACGGGGTGATCGCGTATGAAATGGCGAGACAACTCGAACTGGTCGGGCAGCAGGTTGCCTTGCTCGCACTTTTCGACGCGCAAAATCCAGCGTATTACGAGGACTATTCGCTTGAGAGCCATGGCCAGTTGTTGTGGCGAAGGATCGAATTCCAATTGTCGAAGTTCCGCAAGGGTGGGCTTGCAGGACTACGGAGCTTCCTTCGCGAGCGCGTCGTCGGGGCTCATCGACGGCTGAGCGTGCGATATTGGCGATCCTGGTATGCCATGGGTTTACGCGTGAGGGTGAAGAGGCTCGAGGATCTGGAGAACATCGTTCATCCGGCTTCCTTCGTTTATCGGCCAAAGACTTATCCTGGACGAGCCGTCTTCTTTCAGTCCAGCGATTGGCCTGCTGGTCCTTATTGGGATTTCTATTCAAGCTGGAACGGCATGCTGGCCGGCGGTTTGCAGGTACATAGAATCCATGAAGGCCACGAGGCGATGTTCTACGAGAGAAACGTCGACGTGGTCGCAAGTAAGCTGCAGCACAGCCTGAGCATCGCTCAGCGAAACGGTTCCACGCGGTCGAGTGCCTTTCCGGATGATGGAAAACAGAGTTTTGATAGCCTCTAAGATCGCTCCGGTTAGATTCCGCGAGGCGACGTTCGAGGACTATCCACAAATCGCGACGCTGGAATCCCGCTACGGTCTGCAGCCAAAGACCTACGATGAATGGACACATCTGTGGCTGCATAACCCTACGTACCGCCGGCTTTCCGATTGGCCGATTGGGTGGGTATGCGAAAACGAAGAGGATGAGATCGTCGGCTGTGTTGGCAACGTTCCTCTAGCCTACGAGTTCGGCAATCGCGCCTTGATTGCGGCGACCAGTCGCGCCTTGGTGGTAGACGCTCGCTATCGGCCCTACGCCTTTGCCCTGTTAGGCCATTTTTTTAACCAGACCAATGTCGATCTTTTTTTGAACACCACAGTCAACGCGAGAGCATCGACGCTGCAGCAAGCGTTTCGAGCAACACGCGTGCCGGCTGGGACTTGGGACCGATCGGCATTTTGGATTACGAACTATCCGGCTTTCGCCTCCAGCCTTCTGGTGCGGAAAGAGCTTCGTGGTGGAGCTCTATTGAGTTATCTGTTGTCCTCCGGTCTGTTGCTCAAAGACACTTTTTCCCGCAAGCGCTTGCGGGCTTCTGGAAAAGGCGTAGAGATCGAATTCTGCGAACATTTCGATGAGAGGTTCGATGTGTTCTGGCAGCGGGTGCGAAAGAGTACAGACGGCCTGCGGGGCACACGTTCCGGCGCTGTGTTGGACTGGCATTTCAAGGACGCACTCGCGACCGGCAGAGCTTGGGTATTAACCGCCAGCGATGGTACCGGGCTATCCGCGTACGGGATTTTTCGCCGTCAAGATAACCCCGAGTTCGGACTCAATCGAATTCGCTTGGTCGATTTCCAGGCCTTGGACGGTCATGTCGGACTATTGAAGCCGATATTGTTCGGCGCTATAGAGAGAGCCCGACGGGAAGGCCTGCACATGCTCGAAGCTCTGGGGTTTTGCGCGGGCAAACAAGAAATTATCGAGAGCCTGTCTCCCTACTATCGCGAACTCAGTTCGTGGCGCTATTTCTACAGGACCAACGACGAAAGCCTGGCCGCCAGCCTGAAGGACCCGGAGGTGTGGGATGCGACCTGCTTCGACGGTGACGCCAGCCTTTAACCGTACCCAATACACTCCCTCGAAGCGCCCGCAAGTTGGCGTTTGGCATTGACATTTTGATTGGAGGAGAGAGCCTGATATGCAGGAAGTAATGATGGAAGGCTTAGAGAGTGTCGATCAGAAGATCAAACCAGAGTCCGCACCGCTCCGTGACGGTCCTCTGTTTGTAGTGGGCATGTTTCGCTCCGGCACCTCGTTACTCTATGCCCTCTTGAATCAGAATCCCCTAATCGCGCTAATGTATGAAGGCGATTTGGCTCACCTGCACTCGCTGTTCTGGTTTCCCACGAAGACCTCGCGATGGGTGGCAAAATGGGATTTTTGGAATGGCGGGCCATCGCGGCACAAAGTCGATACCAGCAAACTGCCAGCGGACATTACCGATCTAAGAAGCGCAGTTCGAGAAGTGTACGTCGAGTACGCGCAACAAAAAAAAGGAGCGACCATCTGGGGATGCAAATCGCCAACTTATTTTGATTCGCTTGCCCGCCTGGGCCGCACTTTTCCGAACGCTCGTTTTGTCATCATCTGGCGCGACTTGCACGATATCTGTCGCAGCATTCGCAAAGCGGCCGAGCAGCCGACCTATTTCCGTAGAAGGGGCATGCTCCTGCGCGCCATGATCGGCTATCACGACATGAAAGTGCAGCGTGACTGGCTGGTGAGTAACGGCCTCCCGGTTCATGAGATTTATTATGAGGATCTCGTGAGCGATTCCGAGGCCACAATGCGTGGAATTTGCGAATTCCTTCAAATCCCATTTGATCCCAGAATGACCACGCTGCAGGGTGCGGATCGCAGTGCCATCGACGACTCCAGCCATCACACGCTGGTCAGGGCCGAAAAGATTTTCAAACCCAAAAAGAACCGTTCCGCCAGGCGCACGGTGCTCGAAGCCAAGATTGACCGTTATCTCTTCATGTGGCGAAAACAATATGGCGAGGCTTGGCCTCGATATCCCAAGTCGCTCGATGGCGAAGCCGAGGGACCTTCGATGTGGGAACGATCACGCGATCGCCTCGCCTACCAGGGCTTGCGGATCTGGCACCACACCATCCCAGTCATCTTTTCCCTGGTGCCGATGCGTGCCTGGAGCGCTTATAGCCGCTTCAGAGGCAGGTCATTTGAATGGCGGGAGAAGCGATCTGACGTAGCGGAAGCGACCAGGGATCGCAATCAAGCTAGCTGAGCAGTCAGAGTCTGGGCATAAATCACTGTGCGCGCCAAACATGCGCTCGACGAAGGGAACTCTAGTTAACAATCACGCCATCAAAGTTTTTTCCACTAGTCCGCAATCCAGCGCCTTGGATCGGGCAGCGTACGTTCAAAATGTCATTGACGTTGCCCACTGGAGCGAGGATGCCGGCTGTGAAGGGATTCTTGTTTACACCGATAACTCCCTGGTCGATCCCTGGCTGGTGGCGCAAATTGTCATTCAGAACACCAAAAAGTTATGCCCGTTAGTCGCCGTGCAACCCGCATACATGCATCCCTATTCTGTAGCCAAGATGGTCAGCTCCCTGGGGCATCTCTATGGTCGTCGGATATACCTGAACATGGTGGCGGGCGGCTTCAAGAACGATTTGGCGGCGCTGAACGACACCACACCGCATGACAAACGTTACGCGCGGTTGGTGGAATACACCACCATCATTCAAGAGTTGCTAAAGAGCGCAGCTCCGGTGAGCTATCAAGGCGAGTTTTACGTGGTCGATAAACTGCGGATGACGCCGCCTCTTGATCCGGATTTAATTCCGGGCGTTTTCGTTTCGGGCTCGTCGGATGCGGGTTTGCTGGCTGCTCAAACGCTTGGCGCGGTTGCGGTCAAATATCCGCAACCCGCCGAAGTCGAACCTCCACATCAGGATGAAGACCTCGAATCTGGAGTGCGAGTGGGGATCGTCGCCCGACTACAAGATGACCAAGCCTGGCAGGTGGCGAATTCGCGATTCCCGGGTGATCGTCAGGGTCAGCTGACTCATCAATTGGCGATGAAGACGTCCGACTCCGCCTGGCACAAGCAACTCTCGGGAATGGCGAAGCAAGCCAAAAATGGCGGCAGTGGCTGCTACTGGCTGTGGCCCTTCGAAAATTACAAGACTTTTTGTCCGTATCTGGTGGGAAGCTACGACGTTGTCGCAGCTGAGCTGGCGAAATATATCGAACGCGGTCACACGCGATTCATTCTGGATATTCCGGCCACGCGGGAAGAACTCGAACACATCAATCACGTTTTTTCTCAAGCGCGCGAGTTAGTCGCGAGATGATTTCTCTTCTACAGAATTGGATTTCCGTGCAGGCGCAGCGGCAACCCGAAAGGGTCGCCGTAGCCATGGACGGCCAGACAATTACGTACGGCCAGCTCGAAGAATCGACCAACCAGTTTGCCCGGCTCCTCGTAGCTGCGGGCTGTCGCAGGGGAGATCGAGTATGTTTTGCCATTCCGAAGTCTCCGGCTGCGATTATTGCTATCGGAGGCATTCTGAAGGCGGACTGTATTCATGTGCCCATCGATACCCTCAGTCCGGCCCCGCGAGTTGCCAAGCTGCTGAAGGCGAGTGAACCTCGATATCTTTTGGGCGTGGCGGCGTCCGCAGGTTTGCTGAACGACCTGTTGTCCCAGGACGATTTTCGAACCTGGTTACGCGTCGGCTGGATGGACGATTCTGCGGCGGATGCGCGGAACTTCAGCTCAACGTTCCAATGGAGCGATGTCGTCCTCCATTCCGCGGAGCCGATCATGAGCCAAAATACGCCTGATGACGCTGCTCACATTCTTTTCACGTCGGGCTCGACGGGGGATCCCAAGGGTGTCGTTATTACGCACGCGAATGTAATTCATTTTGTGGAGTGGGCCGTCCGATATTTTGGCATGGCCGAATCCGATCGTGTTTCGTGCCATCCGCCTTTGCACTTTGATCTGGCAACGTTTGATATTTTTGGCGCCTTCGCCGCTGGCGCGAAGCTTCACCTGGTTCCCCCGGAACTCAGTCTACTGCCGAACAAGCTCGCAGACTTTATCCGTGATTCTGAGCTGACCCAGTGGTTCTCGGTTCCCTCAGTACTGAACTACATGGCGAAGTTCGATGTCGTCAGACAGAACGACTTCCCGGCCCTGCGTCGCCTTCTGTGGTGCGGCGAGGTGTTTCCGACTCCGGCGTTAAGTTATTGGATGAAGCGTCTTCCGCGAGTTAGTTTCACCAACCTCTATGGACCCACGGAAGCAACCATCGCCAGCAGCTACTACAAGGTTCCAAATTGCCCCGCGGACAACACACAAGCAATTCCTATCGGCACCGCGTGCGATGGCGAAGAATTGCTGGTGTTGGACGGCAGCCTGCGGCCGGTGCCGCAAGGTGAGGTGGGGGATCTTTACATCGGGGGCGTCGGATTGAGCCCGGGATATTGGCGAGATCCCGCGAAGACTGCCGCTGCGTTTGTTGCTTATGGGACCGACCGTATTTACCGAACCGGAGATTTGGCACAAGTGGGCGACGACGGTCTGGTCTATTTCGTCGGCCGCGCTGATACCCAGATCAAGAGCCGCGGATATCGCATAGAGTTGGGCGAGATTGAAGTAGCGTTGAACGCCTTCCCGGAACTCAAAGAGTGCGCCGTAGTCGCGGTTCCGACCGATGGGTTCGAAACGAATTTGATTTGCTGTGCCTACGTTGCTCAGGAGGGCATTCGCGCTACTCATGCCGAGATTCGCCGCAAGCTCAGCGCAGTCCTTCCGGCCTACATGTTGCCCGCGCGCTGGATGGATTTTGTGCAACTTCCGAAGAATGCAAATGGCAAGATCGATCGGCGGAAAATCCAGGAAATATTCGCTGCCCAAGATTCGCAAGGGCCACTTTCAAGACCAGCTGAATCCGATGGCAGCGACCACACGAGTGTCGCCAGGGAAGATCCGGTGCCAGCCCTGAATTCCTCCGGCGCCAGGCCGAAATGAACGTCGTTTTGGCGGCCGGGGAGTCGGCTGGGTTGCAGATGTTGCGCACGCTGGCCAACAGTCACCACCGGTTGGTCGCGGTACTGGCTGAATCTCCTCGGCACGGGACTACTGGGGGCAGCGTTTGGAATGCGGCGCGCGAACTTGGTTGTGAAACCTGGTCTGCCCGGATGGTGCAGGATCCAGAACTGGGTAAGCGGCTACGTTCTGAGCATGTGGACATTCTGTTAAACGTTCACTCCCTCCATATTCTTCACAACGAAGTGCTGCAGGCGCCCGTTCTAGGAGCGTTTAATCTGCATCCCGGCCCACTGCCTCGCTACGCTGGTTTGAATGCCGTGAGTTGGGCAATCTTTCGTGGCGAACAGACATACGGAGTCACGGTCCACAAAATCGAAGCGGGAATCGATACTGGAGCGATTGTCTACCAGTCTTGCTTTCCGATAGAGAAGGATGAAACGGCTTTGTCACTAAGTTTGAAATGCGTTCGCGAAGGTGTCAGCCTTATGCTGCGGTTGCTCGACGCTGCGGACCAGGATCCGCAGAGCATTCCTTTGACGCCACAGGACAGCGCCAGGCGAGAATATTTCGGCAGGGAAGTCCCCGAGCAAGGTCGCATTTCCTGGTCCTGGCCGGCGCAGAAAGTCGTGAATTTTGTCCGCGCTTGCGACTATTTCCCCTTTTCATCGCCTTGGGGGCATCCGCGAAGCCGCTTGGGTGTGAAAGAAGTTGCACTCGTGAAGGCTCAGGAAACCGGCCTCCCGTGCCAGGTTTCGCCGGGAACGGTGGGGAAAGCAACTGACTCTGGAGTTTACGTGGCCTGCGAGGACGCGTGGATTGTGGCCAGCAAATTGCACTTTGAAGGAAAGTTTGTGCCTGCGCGGGAGGTTTTAAGTCTTGGAGATCGCCTTGCTGAGTGCGCCGTCTGACATGGTGAACGGAGACTACAAAAGCGTAGAAAGACGCCTCACGACATTATTCTCCGAAATAATGCACGTCGACGTGCCGTCCGTGGAGACTGATTTGTTTGACAGCGGCATTCTCGACTCCCAACGGTTTGTGGAGTTGCTGCTCCATCTTGAAACACATTTCAATACCCAGATCGACATCGACGATTTCGAGATCGAGAATTTTCGCTGTATAGAAAAGATCGCTGCGCTGATCCTCCAGCGACAAAACGACGCCGGAGTCGCTCATTCTTCCAAAGCCGGCAATCCGGTCCGTTGAAGCGAAACCAGGGATTTTCAGCGATGAATGACGCGACTGATCCGGTGCAAGCCTTGGTAGATCAGATGTCAAGTTCGGGCAAGATGCTGCGAGTGTTGGAAGCGGGCGCGGGCTCGCGCAGTCACATTCGGTTGGGCGCAAATGCACGACTTGTTGGCATCGACATTTCGCGGGAGCAACTCGATCAGAATGGCGATCTGCACGAGAAGATTGTGGGCGACATAGAAACGTTCCCCTTGGAACCTGGCTCTTTCGACATTATTTTCTGTTGGGACGTTCTCGAACATCTGCGTCATCCTGAAAAGGCTTTGCGGAATTTTCTGCAGGCGACGCGGCAGGACGGCATGATCGTGCTTGGTGCTCCGGTCGTGACCTCTCTGAAGGGGATGGTCACCAAGTACACGCCGCTGTGGTTTCACGTGATGGTGTTCCGCTACATCGTGGGCAACAAGAACGCGGGAAAAAGGGGCGAGGGACCATTTCCGACCTTTCTCCGCTACTCAATGTCGCCGCGCTCCATCGAACGTTTTGCCCGCGAAAATCAACTGGCGGTGGAATACGTCGATGTTTACGAAGCCATGATGCAGGTCCGATGGAAGCAAAAGTTTACGGCGGTTCGTCTTGCTTTCCAAATTCTAGGGATGCTCTCCAATATCTTTACCCTGGGAAAGATTGACCCGAACGTTACCGACTTCACAATCGTGCTGCGAAAACTGGCAACGAAACCGTTAAACAGAACGGCATCGCAGGAGATCGCGTGCCACGCTTAGCCGCCCGACCGTCAGAGATGCTTGGGTACAAAAGTATGACAAATTTACTGCACTGCGGAAAGTACGACGTTGCACTTGGCCGTGGTCAGGGGTTCAGATACAATTGGCAAAGCCGCTTCAGTTCCGTAATCCCCCAAATTAGATCCACGCAGAATCAAATAGGAACTCTCAGGTTCCCGGAGGCAATATGTTCACCACGACTTTCAGTTCTTCTGCCTACTCTTGTGAAGCAAAGCGGAAAAGTCCGCGCTTCGTTCCCGCGATGATGGCAGTCTTGGCACTTTGCTGTTTCGCGTTACTCGCTTCGTTGCCGCTTCAGGCGCAGAGTAACATCATGAGCACTGTGGCTGGCGGAGCTGCTCCCGCCACCGTAGCAACTCAAGCCGACCTGCCCGGTCCGGCTGCCGTGGTAGAGGACGCGAGCGGTAATCTCTACATCAGCGCGCCCTACACTTATTATATCTACAAAGTAACTCCCGCCGGCGCGCTCAGCATCTACGCGGGCATCGGCATTTATGCTGGCGGCGGTGACAATGGCCCAGCCACAAAGGCAGGCTTGGCCGGGGTCATGGCCTTGGCTATAAACAGCAAAGGCGATCTCTACCTGGCCGACAAGGGAAACAACAACGTGCGCTGTATTATTGCAGTCAGCGGCGGCTGCGGCGGTTCGGCATTGCCAGTCGGCGATATCGTTGAGGTCGTAGACGCCAACGGCAAGGCCTGCTATCCGGTCACTGCAGCCTGCGGCGATGGCGGCCCCGCGATTAACGCGCAGATCAGTTATCCCGAAGGCTTGTTCATCGACAGCTCGGACAATCTCTGGATCTCCGACACTTATGATTACCGGATTCGCTGCGTCGTAGGAACCACCGGCGGTTGCGACTCGACCTTTTTCTTCGGCTCACCTCTCCCGGTGGGAGACATACTGACGACGGCGGGCACCGGTCAATTCTGCGATGGTCCGGCGTTCGATTGCGGAAACAATGGCCCGGCGCTCAAGGCCTTTTTTGACTTACCCAACAGCG
>Ga0070762_10000549_pt1 | contig 16084 bp, 13 predicted proteins | sample HubBroMetageREF2_FD_66726 | JGI IMG/M metagenome (GOLD analysis project Ga0070762, IMG submission 66726) | Reference soil microbial communities from the Hubbard Brook experimental Forest, New Hampshire, USA - Hubbard Brook CCASE Soil... | ecosystem: Environmental > Terrestrial > Soil >...
CTGCGCGCGCTGATCATGCGCCATTTGCGCAAGCCCTCCAAGTCCACCACCGACCGCGACAAAATCGACTTCCTGATGGTGCAATATTTCGCTCTCTGCGCTCCTCCCAAGATTTATCACAAGCAAATTGAATTGACCGACGTCGCACAGGTGATGAAACCGGTCTTCGGTGAAGTAGACACCGCGCCGATTTCCTGGTGTGAGCCTCTGGAAAAGATGATCGTGTCGCTGCGCTCCTTCAAAAGCCTGCGCGACATCTTGAAAACCAATTTCATCGAGCAAGGTCGCAAGGTTAAAGAAACTGCCGGCGGCATGTTCTACGATCCTTCCGCCATGCTGGCGTTTGTGCGTTTCAACTTTTTACTGCGGCGAACGTTGATCGAATTAATGCACGCCGACCTGATTTTCATTCGTTCCGGCATCAATCATCTGGAAAGCGCCGGCGCACGGACGCTAGACTGCCACACTTCAGGATTGACCGCCTCGGAACCGATTGCAAGAGTTCGCCAACTCGCCGATGAATGGAAACAACCCTTCCAGCGCGAATACACGGAACGCTCCGTAAATCAGGCCTTTGAAAAGCTTTTGGCGCTGCGCACCGACGTCGACCGTGCTTTGGAAAAGATAATCGGCAAGCCGGAAATTCCGGTGACAAAATCCGCGGAGAAACCCAGCGCAAGTAAAACGGGCGCTGCAACGCTTGCGCCAGCCGCACGTGGACCAGAGAAGGGCACCCTGTCGGAACCGATTCGCGCGGATGACGTTGTCCCCGAACTCGATTTCGAAACGTGCATGGAGCAGGTTTGGGAACAATTGATTTCCGCTCCGCCATCTCGCGGACGTTCCATGACCACGGTTCGCCTTGGCGGTGTGCGCTTGCTGATGTCTTCATGGGAAGTAGCCGCCTTCGTCACCGAAGATGGTCCCGCCGCGGAAGACTTGCGCCGTGCCGTTGTCGCCCGCGCCCTGGTCACCACCGGGCTCGAACGCGCCAAGGAAACCGGTAACGCCACAGGCTTGGATCGCGTTCTGCCCATTGCCCGTGTGGAAGTCTCTCGATTGCAGGAACGCGTCGAAGTTGCCAAGCAGGCAAAAGATACTGAAGCAGCCGTAAATCTCGGGATTAGCACCAAGCGGTTGCTCTCCGCACTGGACGAAGCCGAGAAGATGTAATTCCCTGCTGCATTTTAAGCAGGCGTGAACGACTTTCAGGGAGCGGATTTCCTTTGCGAACAACGAACGCACTTATTCTGACGGATGACGGAGAATTCGCTCGCCTGCTCACCGCGTGCTGGCAAGTGGAACGGCAACTTCCGGGACTGTCTGTATTAACCAGCGATCTGTGGAAGAATTTTGAAGCTGCTCCCGATCTGATCGTCATTGGCCCGCTAAAAGAAGGCAAGCTCACGGAAATTTTGCGCTCTCTCGAGCCGAGCACCGCGCTGATTCTCTGCGCACCTGCAGATGCGCAGGAACTGGCCAGCTTGCGCAAGCGTTACCCGCGGTTGGCGCACGTGCCGCTACGCGAAGATTGGACCCAAGTGGTGCTGCTGGTCGCCGGCGAATCGCTGCGGCGCACCGAAGCTCTCAAGATGGCCCGTCAGGCCGAACGCCACGCCGAAAAATATTCGAATCAAGCCACGCTGGGCCGCTACATGGTCGACATGAAGCACAGCATGAACAATGCTCTGACCTCGCTGCTGGGAAATGCGGAACTCCTGCTGCTCGAGCCCGGACAGCTTTCCACGCAATCGCTCTCGCAGATCAAGACCATTCACACCATGGCTTTGCGCATCAACGAGATCATGCAGCGATTCTCATCGCTCGCCAGCGAAATGCGGGTTGTTGAGACGCCTTCTCAAGCTGAGACCGAAGACGCCGAATCCTCGGTATTCCCCCGGCGCTAGGCCCGGCGACGGCTCAGCTAAGTCCTTACGTCACAGCGGGATAAGAAAACTAGACACCTTCCCAGACACTTTCCTCAAGCTGGCCTCTGACGTGCAATTTTCTAAATCGGAGAACTGTGCGGAGTAAAAGCTTGTGCAGAAAAAAGTGCTCATTGTCGACGATTCACCGGCCCAAGTGAAGCTGATTCAGGGCCTGCTGGAAACCGAAGGCTATTGGCCCGTGGGTTTGAACGATCCGAAGCGCGTGGAAGAAACGATTACGTCCGAACGGCCCAGCCTGATTTTGCTGGACGTGGTGATGCCGGAGCGCAACGGGTTTCAGGTTTGTCGCGAATTAAAGGGGAGCGCGGAGTTCAGTTCCATCCCCGTGATTCTGGTGTCGTCGAAAGACACCGCCAGCGACAAGTATTGGGGCGAGCAGCAAGGCGCGGATGGCTATGTCACCAAGCCGTTCACGCGAGAAGAATTGCTGCGCGCGGTCCGGCGGTTTGCATAAGGGATTTGAGGATTAGAGGCAGATGAACGACGAATTCCAGTTGACACCGCTTGCCGCTGACGCCGACTTTGGCGATCTGCTCGAAGCGCTTGGGCCAGTCGCCGAGCGCGCGCCGGAATCGCAGTACTGCGTTTTCCGCAGCGGCCGCGAACGCTTCTGCTTTCCGGTTCTGGATGTCGAGGAAGTTTTGGAATGGCCGCTGGTCACCAAGCTTCCGCTTTCGCCCGCGTATGTTCTGGGAATCTTCAATTTGCGCGGCGCAATCGTGCCGTTGATCGACATCGCGCTGACCGAAGGCCGTCGCCCAGGATTGCTGCCGAAGCACGTGGTGGTCGCCTCTTTGCGCAGCGACACTCACGACGATCTCCGCTTAGGGATTGCCGCGGACGAAGTGATTGGAACCTATTCGGTGAACGATGCCGAGGATTTGTTGGAGCAAGCGCCGGAAAACGTGCCGCATTGCGTGGGGATGCTGCGTCACGACGACCGCCTAGCGCTGGTGCTCGATCTGCGCCGGCTGCTGGAAGTCTATCCGGGACCTGGAATTTAACGACTTTAGGTAAGAGTTTGGGAGGAAGTAATGAAATCGCGACTCAGTAGCACCATATGGTTGCTGACCATCTTTAACGGCGTCGCCTTGTTCACCGTGCTAGGCCTTGCCTACAGCGCGGGACGCCAGGCCAGCGCCGGATCGGGATTTGAACCGAGCGGCCTGATTATCCCGGCGATCATCGCACTGAGCATGTGCGTGATCTTGGCGTGGAGGTTGATCGCGGCATTCATTTCTCCCGTCAACGAACTCTCAGAATTCTCGGAGCGGCTGGCTGCGGGCGACGCGAAAGCACGCGCCGACGTGGGCACTAACGACGAGTTCGGCTACATCGCGGACAATTTGAATCGCGCCGTCGCCAGAGTTTCGAAGGCTTCGAGCAATCAGGAAGCGACGGAATCTCTGCAGCGCAGCATCACCGACTTGCTGGCCGTTATTAACCAGGTTGCGCGCGGCGATTTGTCACTTCGCGGCAAGGTGACCAACGACGCGCTGGGCAACGTCTCCGACTCCATCAACTACATGCTCGACAACTTTACCAAGGTGCTGGAGCGTGTTCGCAAGGCCGCCATGGAAGTTACCGCTTGCTCCAACAACATCCTTGTCGCCGCCGATGAAATGCAAGCCGGCGCCACCCAGCAAGACCAGGAAATCACCAATACGTCGAGCGCCGTGGAAGAACTTACGGTATCGATGAAACAGGTTTCGAACAACGCCGAAGCCAGCGCCGAAGCAGCACGCCGCGCCTTGGACGCCGCCGAACAGGGCAACCGCGCCGTTCGCGACACTTTGGACGGCATGCAGCGCATTCGTTCTTCCGTGCAAGCTACCGCAAAGAAGATTAAGTCGCTCGGCGACCGCTCGCTGGAAATTTCCGAAATTATCAACGTCATCAACGACATCACCGAACAGACTAACTTGCTGGCGTTGAACGCCGCCATCGAAGCAGCCCGCGCCGGTGAAGCGGGCCGCGGATTCGCCGTCGTTGCCGACGAAGTTCGCAAACTCGCGGAACACTCACGCAGCGCCACTAAAGATATCGCCGCCCTTATTAAAGCGATTCAAGCCGAGACAAACGAAGCCGTGGTGGTCATGGAAGACGGCACCAAGGAAGTGGAATCCGGCGCGCAACTTGCCGATCAGGCCGGACGCGCCCTTGACGCGATTTCCAGCGTGGTGCGCCAGTCTGCCGAACTCGTACAGGAAATTTCTCTGGCCTCCAAACAGCAGGTGCGCGGTACAGAAGGTGTGGCGCACGCCATGCAAATCATCTCCAACATTACGCGGCAGACTTCGCAAGGCACCCGCGGCACCGTGGCAACCGTCAGCCAGTTGGTGAAACTCTCTGACCAGCTGAACGAAGCGTTGGCACAATTCCGCGCACAGTCTAAAGCTGCCGCATTGGCAGCCGAAGAGCACGAGCGGCCAGTTCCAGCAGGCGCAGTTCGATAGTTGTAAAGAACGCCTCTGGTGATTTCTCCAGGGCAAGAGCGTGACAACGATGAACGAGCGCCACGGGCCCGGCCACGGTTTGAGCGAACACGAGTTGAGCGAGATCCGCATGCTGATTGAAGAGCGGACAGGCATTCATTTCGACGAGTCTCGCGCGAGATTTTTCTCCGCGCGCGTCGAGGAACACCTGCGCGCCAAAGGCAACACTAGCGGCAACGACTTGCTGCGTGCCATCCGTAAGTCCAACGTGGAATATGAAGCCTTGCTCGAACGGCTGCTGACCCAGGAAACGTCGTTCTTCCGGTATCCCGCGGTATACGACGCGTTTGAAAAGCGCGTGCTTCCCGATCTGCACACCAAGAAATTCTGGAAGAATCCGCGCACCTTGCGGGTGTGGAGTGCCGGTTGCTCCACAGGCGAAGAGCCTTATTCGATTGCTATTACCATCGTTGATTCCCTTTCGTTTGCTGACGCCTGGAACGTGGAGATCCTGGCTACCGATGTTGGTCGTGTTGCTCTTAAGCAGGCGGAACGCGGCATCTATTCGGGCAGAAGCATCGCCGGTGCTTCTGAAAAACAATTAGCTGCGCACTTCACCCAAGTAGACGGTGGCTATCAGGTGAAACCGCGGCTGCGCAAAATGGTGACGTTCGCGCAAATGAATCTGGCATCACCCGTCTATATGGGCCGCATGGACCTGATTTTCTGCATGAATGTGCTCATCTATTTCTCCGAAGAGCGCCGTCGCACCGTGGTGCAGCGTTTCTACGATGCTTTGGAGCCGGGCGGCTACCTTTTCCTTGGGCATTCTGAATCGATTTCGAAGATGACCGTGAAGTTCCAGGCCATCGTTCTCGGTGATTGCATCATGTATCGCAAGCCAACTTCCGAAGAAGCGCAAAAGGCCGAACTGGTGACGGAGGGACGCGCGTGACCACGCCGGACCGCGAAGCCGTCGAGATGTTCCTTCAGGAAGCCTCGGAGCACCTGCAATATTTGCGGGAGTACGTTGGCGTCCTTCAGGAGCTCGCTCCGCACCGCGAAGACATGGAGCGCCTGTACATTGCGGCTCACACGCTGAGCGGCACTTCGGCGAGCTACGGATTCCCCAAGTTCTCCGAAGTCGCCGCAAAACTCGCGCACGTTTTTCAATACGCACTAAACGCACCTCTTGGCGAAGATTTGCACGGCCCGCTTACCGAATTTCTATCTGACGGTATTTCCCTGCTGGAGACCAGTCTGCTCGAGATCAGCGATACTGGCCAGGAAAACGTCGAGGATGTCGCAGCGTTTAAGGAAAGATATCGGTTCGCGTTTCCAAGTGAACTGCCGCCTCTGAATCTGAGCAATTCCTACGCGGGTCAAGCGGAGCAGCAGTCGGATGCCGTTGCGGATAGCGAAGAATCAGCCGCCGGGACCGGTGCCACTGGCTCGTATTTCGATGCGCTGCCCGCTGACGATGAAGTCGGCGATGAAATTCTGGAATTCTTCCAGCCTGAAGCGGAAGAGCATCTACAAATTGTTGGCGATTGCTTGCTTTCCCTCGAAGGAAATAATAATCCCGAGGAAATCAATCGCCTATTCCGCGCCATCCACACAGTAAAAGGTTCCGCCGCGCAGGTTGGACTACGCCGGCTCGGTGCCATTGCGCATCGCGTTGAAGATTTGATTGGCCGCCTGCGTGACGGCGAAATTCAGCCATCGCCAGCCGTCGTTGACGTCTGCCTGGAGTCCGTCGATGTCCTGAAGAAGACTTTGCATCGCGAATGGGCCGACGAAACGGAAATGCGCAACAGCGTCGACTCTTTGTTGGGTCGCATCGCGCAGTTCGCTCCGCTTGAGTCCGAAGAAGAATCGCCGCAGTCCGCCGATCAGGAAGCCGAAGCCACCGAACAGATTCAGGTTGCCGCACCAAAGCGTCCTGCCGGAAAGCCCGCGCCCAAGCAGACCGCCAAGCAAGCTGCCGCCGCGAAGTCCGTGCGTATCGCACTGGGCCGCCTGGACCGCATGATGAATACGGTCGGAGAACTGGTCATCAACCGCACCAAAATGGTTGGCCGGGTGGCCGAACTCGAGAAACTAATCGAGACTCTCAGCTTTTCCAAAGAACGCCTGCAAGGCAAAGTGAACGAATTCCAGGAAAAATACGAATTCAACCGCCTGCGCTCCACCCAGGCAGCCATGCCTTGGTCTAACAACAACACTCAGAAATTGCTCAGAAGCGCTGCCGCTGGCGAAGCCAACTATCTCGATGATTTCAGCGAACTCGAGATGGACCGCTACGACGATTTCAACATTCTTTCCCGCTCGATGACGGAAATTTCCGCCGACGTCAACGAAGTGCTTTCCCAGCTCGAAGGCTTCATCGGCCGCGTGGAAGGCGACATCGACGAATTCACCAAGCTCGCGCACCACTTGCAGGACGAAATCACCGCCGCCCGCATGGTGCCCATCGGCACGCTGTACTCCCTACTCTCGCGAGCGGTACGTGACGCAGCCAAGTCTTCTCGCAAGCAGGTTGAACTCGATTTTGCCGGCAGTGAAACGGAACTGGACAACAACATCATTCAGCAGATTTCCGATCCCCTGGTGCACCTCGTCCGCAACTCCGTCGCACATGGTATCGAGTCTCCCGACGTCCGCGCAGGTTCCGGCAAAGCCGAACAAGGCAAAGTTTCGCTGCGCGCTTACCATCGCGGCAACCACATTTACATTGAAGTGGAAGACGACGGCCGCGGCATCGATTATGGCCGCGTCAAGCAAAGCGCCATCGAATCAGGCCTGGTTTCTCCGGAAACAGCGGACCGCCTGACCGAGCGCGACCTCCGTGAAATGTTGTTCCACCCCGGTTTCTCTACCGCCGCAGTAAAAACAGAACTCGCTGGTCGCGGCGTCGGTCTCGATGTAGTGCGCTCCAACTTGAACGCCCTGAACGGCGAAATTGAAGTAAACAGCGTTGCCGGCCAAGGTACCAAGTTCACTCTCAAGGTGCCTCTCACTCTGATCATTTCGCCTGCGCTGTTCGTGCGTTGCGGCTGCAACCACTTCGCGCTCCCCTTGGCTGTAGTCGAAGAAATTCGCCGCCTGCGCGCCGATGAAATCGAAGACGTTGGCGGAAAGCTGCTAACCAAAGTCCGCGACGTCGTCACCGAAGTCGTCCGCCTCGATTCCTATCTGGGCTTGCCTCCACTCGAGCCCATCAACGGATATTTCCGCATGGTCGTTGCCAATGCCGGCAGCCGTCAGATCGGCTTGGTCGTCGAAGAAGTTCTAGGCAAAGACGAAATCGTGATCAAAAATCTTGGCGAATACTTACGACGCGTGAAGCTTTTCCCCGGCACCACCATCGCTCCAGACGGCAGCCTGATTTTGCTGATCGACTTGAACCGCATGGTCGCCACTGAACCCAGCGAGCGCCGTGCTCTGCAGGCCAACGCCAGCACCGCACGTGTTTTCGCGCCAGGTTCCACCGCCGTCGCCCGCGGCACAATTCCCACTGACGCAATCGACCGTGTCGAGCAGGAACGCGTCATCGTCATCGCTGACGATTCCATCAGCGTGCGCAAATTTGTCGGCCGCATGCTGGAAAAGAATGGCTACCGCGTTAAATTGGCCGCCGACGGTCTGGAAGCCGCCGAACTTGTCACCCAACACGGCTGCCACCTGGTCATCACCGACTTGGAAATGCCGCGCATGACCGGCTACGAACTAATGGCCCAGTTGCGGCAGACTCCGGCAACACGGCGAATTCCGGTGATGGTGGTAACGTCGCGCGCCGGCGCAAAGCATCGCGATCGCGCCATGAAAGAAGGCGCCGCTTCATTTTTGACCAAGCCCGTTCAGGAAGATCAGTTGCTTGCCGCGGTGGAACAACTCATGGGATCGGAGGCGGCACGTTCCGTCGTGCCGGTTGGATAGACGCGTTATGGTGAGTACCCAGCCCAAAAAGTTTCGCGTGCTCGTCGTCGATGATTCCGCCTTCATGCGCAAGGTGCTGGAATCTATTTTCAGCTCCGACGACCAATTGCAGGTAATCGGCCAGGCGAAGGATGGACGCGAAGCCATTGCGTTATCCGAATCCCTGAAGCCCGACGTAATCACCATGGACTTGAACATGCCGCACATGGATGGGCTACAGGCCACCGCGCAGATCATGACCAGCAACCCGCGACCCATTGTGATTGTCAGTTCAGAAAGCAAAGAAGGCGCTGCCAGCACACTGAAAGCACTGGAACTCGGCGCAATTGAATTCGTAACGAAGCCTACGTCCGGCATCGATCTCGATATGCAAAGCGTGAAGGACGAACTGGTACGCAAAGTGCGCATGGCCGCAAAGGTTCGCGTGGTGCGCACTGCGTCGCGTCTCGCCAACGCCATTCAGATGCCATCGTCGCCAAACTCCTCAGCAGCTAAGCCGGCGTCTCCATCGCCAGCGCCGCCAGTTCGAACTTCCAACGTTGCCCAATCGGAATTGCGGTTTCCTGTCGTTGTTCTCGGTGCCTCCACAGGCGGCCCCGCCACAGTAATGCGTTTGGCCCCCGGATTTACGCGCGACTTCCCTGCTGCCGTGTTTCTCGTTCAGCACATGCCGGCCGCCTTCACCACGCAATACGCTTTGCAACTCGCCGAATTCACCGGTATTCGCGTCAAGGAAGCGGAAGCAAACGAAAGCGTGCAACCAGGCACACTTTATATTTGCCCCGGCGGACAACATTTGCGAGTAACGCCCACCGGCCGCATCAACCTCGACAGCGTGACTGGCCGCATCGACGGCTACTTGCCAAACATTGACGTAACTTTAGAATCCGTCGCCGCCTACGCCGGCGCGATGAGCATAGGCGTCGTTCTTACCGGTATGGGTAGCGATGGAGCTCGTGGCGCCCGCGCGATCAAAACTGCAGGCGGCGTAGTGTTGGCGCAAGATGAAGCCACTTCCGTAATTTTTGGCATGCCTGCTGAAGCCATCAAAACTGGCGCGGTTGAACAGGTTCTTCCCCTCGACGACATTTATCCCGCCATCGAAAAGCGCGTTCTGGCCTTAAGCCGCATCACCCCGGTGGGAGCACGGTAATGCAGCCTGCTCCTGCTCCGAGACACGCCGCGCCGCGCACCGAACAAATCATTTTGTTTCGCTGCAGCAGCGAGATCTTTGCCATTTCCTCTTCCTCGGTCCAGGAAGTGCGCAGCGTCGACAGTCTGGCTGGCGCCGAAACCGACATCACCGGCAGCAGTGTCGCGAAGGTCCGCCACGCCATCCGCCGCAACGATAAAAACATTTACGTGGTGAACGGCGCCATTCACTTCGGCCTACGTCCCTCACCAGCCTCGCTCATTTTTCTTCTGCGCAATCTTCGCGTTGCCTTGCTCATCGACGGCATCGAAAAGATGAGCACCATGAGTCGCCTGCAAGCTTTGCCCTTGGCTTACTGCCACGAAGAGCGCAACTGGTATCGCGGGCTCACGGTGCTTGACCAAAATGTCGTGCCTGTCGTGAACCCGCACGGATTCCTGTTGCAGGAAGAATTGATGCTCCTCGATTTGGTTACCGGAGACTCAGATACTCCGATGGCCGCAGCAGCCACAACTTCGCATTCCGGATTGGTGCCATGAGCTGGCTGGAACAATCCGACACACTTTCTTGCGTGCTTCTGCGCCTCGGCGAGCGCCGTTTCGCTCTCGCTGCTGATCAGGTCGCGGAACTTGTTGCGCCCAGCCGTATTTTCCGCTTTGCGCATTGCACCGCGGAAATTGACGGCGTGATTCTGCGCCGTGGTCGTGTCGTTCCCGTCTGCGATGTCGCCGAGAAGCTCATCGGAAAAAAGTTAATTTCGCGCCGTTTTTATTTGATTGCCACGCGGCGCCAAGGCACTTCCTTCGACTGGATCGCACTCCCGGTAAGCGGCGACTGCGAACTGATCCAGGCAGACTTGACTCCCCCGTCGCCTTCGGACTCGGCACACGTAGGAGGCTGGCTATCGCACGGCGGAGAAGTTATCGAAGTTCTGAATCTGGCAGCGATCACGCCAGGCATGATTTCGCAGGAGTCTGAGTCTGAGCCACTACAGGAAACTACGCCGGAGGCACAAACATGTTGATGCCCGGCAAAGCGGCCAAAATCCTGCTGATCGACAGCAATGTGCTTTTTGCAAAACGGCTCTGCGAGTCCCTTAAACGTGAAGGATTCGAGGTCACGTCCTCCACGCAAGCTTCGTTCGCGTTGACCACTCTCGAATACGACACGCCTTCCGCTATCGTTTGCGCCACCAAAATGCGCGAAATGGGCGCGCTCGAAATAGCCAGGATTATTCGCGCTGACGCCAAAAACAATTCTCTGCCTATCATCGCGATGGGCGATGGCAGTCAACGAGCCTTGATGGAAGCCTTTCAAGCCGGCTGCGACGATTACATTGACCGGCACCTCGCGCCCGCGACCATCGCCAACCACGTCAAGAACATCATCATCAGCAAACTGGAAGGCTTTCAGCCAACGCAAATGCTCGGCCAGGCCGACACCAGCCTGAGCGGCAATCTCACCCATCATGACATCACCGGCGTGATGCAGATGCTTGGCCAGGCTCATCAAACCGGCGCATTGACGATCAACGCGGGCGAAACCGATGCGGTCATCTTCTTCGATGCCGGCGAACTCACTCACGCGGAGTGCGGCTCGCTGTTTGGCGATGAAGCGGTCCTGCACATCTTGAAAAACTGCGTCCAGTGCGGCTCCGGCGTATACAAATTTGTTTACGGTGCAGCATCAGCGCAACGCACTGTCTTGCGCTCCGCCACCGATTTAATGCTTGACGCGATGCGCGAGTTTGATGAAAGCGTTCGCGACACTAACGATGAAATGGCAGAAGCAGATAAGGAGGCTCCATGAGCGAGACCATTGCCATGCCGCCGCTGACTGAAACGGACACCAAGCGCACTCCCACTGTCTATTTCATCGACGACAGCGCGACCATGCGCGAAGTCATCAAGATCGCCTTCCGCCGTGAGAGCATCAATGTAATCACCTGCGCCGATGCCGCCTCCGCACTTGGCCAATTTGAACAGACGCCACCCGACGTGGTCATCACCGACGTGATTATGCCCGACCAGGACGGCTACTCGGTGTGCAATCAGATCCGTCAGGATCCGCAATTTGCGAAGACTCCCGTAATCCTGATGTCCGGTGTGGTCAACAAGAGCGTCGCTGATCGCGCCGTCGCCGTCCAGGCCGATGAACTGGTTCGCAAGCCGTTTCAACCGCAGGAACTGATCAGCCGCGTCAAAAATCTGCTGGGACATGGAAACGGAACCTCTCCAACATCGTCGCCCGCACACGGGCATGCTGATCGCCCGAGCGGCAGCGCGGCTCTCAGCAGTTTCTTCGCGCCACCGCAGCCTCCTCCTCAAGCACGCGTGACGCCTGCGGCGCCACCTGCTGCCCAGATGCATTCCGCGGCAGACGTACAGCAGGCCGACGGGGTCTGGCCAAAAGCACTTGCGGAGGCATTTTTCCAACAGTCGAGCGCTGCGGCGCCACAATCACCTTCGAATGCAGCTAATCAACCACCACGCACTGCGGCTGCAGCGGCAGACGTCCACAAACTTCGCGGCGAGATCAGCCGCCTGGAACTGCTGGTGAAAAAACTGCAAACCGAACTGCAGATCGAGCGGCAATACAATCAGGCGCTTGAGATTCAGTTCAAGAATTTCACTCAAGTTGATTGAGTGCGTTAACCTGCTTGCCCGATTACTGCACTGCTCGCGGTCCCTCGCCGAATGAAGCGAGCTTCACCGTCCGTTACCGGACACGGATTCTTCTCAAACCTAGCACAGTGCCGAATTCACTCGGTTGACGCTTCTCGCCGAATTAAGTAGCCTCCCTAAGATTCACCAAAAATGGTTTAACTGTACTGGAGCCGTTCGCGCATGGCCGAAAACGAATCCAAGAAACTCTCGCGCAGAGATTTTGCCCACTGCGCCATCCTTCTCTCCGCCACCGCTTCGCTCGCCCCGGCCGCCATCGCCTTGGAACCTCGTGCCCCTCAAGATAGTCCCTCAGCGAAGAACCAGGAACAGCCCAATCTGCCAAAGCTTCCACTCGCAAGCCAAGCCGAGGCCGACGCCCGATTTCAGTTCGTAACAACTTTGCCCGCAAATCAGTTCGACGACGAGCAGAAGGCCATGCTCAAGACACTGTGCATCTATCTGCAGCCTGCCCTAGACCATGTCCGCGCCTATCATCTCGAAAATTCCGACGGTCCGGCGCTCTACTTGAAGCCTCTTGTCGAACACGAAAAGAAACCGCAGCCCATCCACAACGAATCACCCAAGAAGTCCTGACGGAGCTCATGAATGCTGAAGGACTCAGTTCTTTTCGAAACCGTTGGCGAACTCGCAAAAAAGATTCAGTCCAAACAGCTTTCCCCAGTCGAACTCACTGAGAGTTATTTGCAGCGAAGTGAGACTCTGGGGCCACGTTTCAATGCCTACGCGCGACTCACGCCAGATCTGGCGCTCAAGCAGGCTCAAAACGCTGAAAAAGAAATTCAGCGCGGACATTACCGCGGCCCGCTGCACGGAATCCCTTACGCTGCAAAAGATCTGTTGACCGTTAAAGGCATTCCCACCACGTGGGGAGCGAAGCCCTTCGCCGATCAGGTCTTCGATTACACTGCGACCGTCATCGAGCACCTCACTAACGTCGGCGCGATCCTCATCGGCAAAGCGTCGATGATCGAACTCGCCGGCGGCATGGGCTACATGTACGCCTCGGCTTCACTGCAAGGTGAAGCCAAAAATCCCTGGGACACCAAGTGTTGGACCTGCGGCTCGTCCTCCGGCTCCGGCGCGATTGTCGCGGCAGCGCTCGCTGGATTCGCCATTGGCACCGAAACGTGGGGCTCCATCGTGTGCCCAGCAGCTTTTTGCGGTGTCAGTGGCTTGCGTCCCACATACGGGCGCGTCAGCCGTCGCGGCGCAATGGCCTTGACCTATTCGATGGATAAAATCGGGCCGATGGCGCGCTCCGCGGAAGACTGCACCCGGATTTTCGCGGCAATCGCAGGACACGATCCACTCGATCGCGGCACCCTGCCTGTCGATAAAGCGGCCTTCACATATTCACCTGCAGCAGACTTAGGCTCGCACATGCTGCGGGTCGGCTGGTTAACGAATGCCTGGAAGAATTACGATCCCGCTGTGGCGAAGGTCGTTGACACCGCACACAAATACATGAAGCGCCGTTTTCCCACCATGAAAGATGCCGCGTTGCCGGAAGGCCCGTGGGAAGATGCGGCAAACATCACCGTGCAATCCGAAGCTGCATCTTCGTTTTCGGAATTAATTCGCTCAGGCCGCGTCAAAGAACTGAACGACCCAATGGGCCGTGTCGCCGGCTATGTCGCGCAAGCTATTCCTGCCGCCGATTACGTCAGCGCGCAACGCATCCGCGAAATTTTGCAAAAGAAGATGAGCGAGCTGTTCGATTCGTACGATGTACTGGTCACGGCTTCTCAGCCGGTCCCCGCCACACCGTTGGACATGAATCTGTTAACCGGGCTCTCGTTCCCTGACCCACTCGGCGCCATTGGAAATCTGTGTGGCTTGCCGGCTCTCTCTGTTCCGTGTGGATTCACCGACAAGAATCTACCTGTTGGCCTTCAATTCATAGGTCGCGCTGGAGATGATGCAGCAGTTCTGCAGGCAGGGCGCACGTTTCAAGCGGGAAGCGATTGGCATCGCAAACATCCCACAATCAAGCCATAGCTAATTGAACCAAGAGCCACGCGGGTCCAGCTATTCCCCGCCGTGCAGCACTTCCCGCACCGCACGCAAAAACGCGAATCGGCTAAACGGTTTCGTCAGCAGCCGCACCGAAGGATCGGCATCCGCCATTCCCGTAGCAGCATGCTCGCTGTAACCGGACATAAACACCACGCAAAGTCCGGAATGATCGCGCTGCAACTTAACCGCAAGCTCTTGGCCGGTCATTCCCGGCATCACCATGTCCGTCACCAATAAATCTATATGTCCCGGAAACTCTGCCGCCAACCGGATCGCATCCGCGCCATCCTTGGCCTCAATCACCCTGTATCCGCCAGATTCCAAAAACTGCCGCGCAATCTCGCGTACGTCTTGTTCATCTTCTGCCAGCAACACCGTCTCTGTCCCGCTCGGAATATCCGTCACCGCACGCGGCGTGATGGCATGCTCCGCCGGCTGATCCACACGCGGCAAATAAATTTTGAACGACGTTCCCTTATTCAGTTCGCTGTACACCCAGATGAATCCACCACTCTGTTTAATGATTCCGTAAACCGTCGCGAGCCCCAGCCCGGTCCCTTTACCTTTATCCTTGGTGGTAAAGAAGGGCTCGAAAATGTGCGCCTGCGTATCCGCGTCCATACCCGTGCCGCTGTCGGTCACCAGCAATTGCACATACGATCCGGGCTTCATCAACGGATGACTCAGTGTATAGCTCTGATCCAGATCCAGATTTCGCGTCTCGATTAGCAATTTGCCGCCATTGGGCATGGCATCCCGGGCGTTGACCGCCAAATTCATCAGCACCTGTTCCATCTGGCTGGCATCCGCGCGAATCCGGCCCAGGTCATTTGCGGTGTGAATCGCCAATTCGATATCTTCCCCGATCAAACGCGGGAGCAGCTTGCCCATTTCCTCGACAATCGAATTCAGGTTGATCACTTGCGGCTGCAGAACTTGCATGCGGCTGAAAGCCAGCAGTTGCCGTGTAAGCGTTGCCGCGCGGTCTGCCGAGCGATCGATTTGCTCGATTTTGCGGGTGATCTGATCGGCAGGGGGCAAAAGACTCAGAAGCAACTCGGTATGCCCCTTGATCACCATCAGTAAATTGTTAAAGTCGTGCGCCACTCCACCAGCCAACCGGCCAATCGCTTCCATCTTCTGCGCCTGACGCAACTGTCCTTCAAGATGTTTGCGCTCGCTGATATCCTGCGCCACAACCAGCCGCACGCGCCGCCCCGCATACCCCAATTCGTGCGAAATCACTTCGACATCGAACGTTCTTCCGTCCTTTGCCTGGTGCAACCAAATGCTGTGCTCTTCGACGCTAGGATCGAGAGTTCGCACATAATCTTGTGCGGCATCGCGTTCCGTTGTTGGCCGGATATCCAGAATCGTCATACGCTCAAATTCGCCCGCAGAATAGCCATACTGATGCACGGCCGCCTGATTCACGCGCAAGAATCGCAACGATTCCAATTCATACAACCACGTGGCCATCGGGCTATGTTCGAATAGCAACCGCAGAATTGATTCATTTTTACGGAGTTCGTCTTCCACGCGGCGCCGTTCAATCGCCAGCGCGATGTGCCCCCCAACGGAGTCCAGGAACTCTAAATCCCGTATCCCATACGCATGCTCGTTCTGATAGTGCTGCACCACCAAGACGCCAATGGTAGCCGTGGGCGTTTTCAAGGGCACTCCAAGCCACGCTGGAGAAGGTGAACCTACCAGTTCCACCTCGCCCGCCGATGCCAGCCGGTCAAAATCCGATTGCGGAATTAGTTTCGCCCGGCCGGTCCGAAAAACATACGCTGTGCAACTCCGTCCTACCCGCTGCGGCGGTGGCGCTACGTCGTACTCATCGGCAAAAAATGGAAATTCGAAACTATCGTGCTCCGGATCATGCAGCGCCACGAAGCAATT
>Ga0070762_10000551_pt1 | contig 16046 bp, 13 predicted proteins | sample HubBroMetageREF2_FD_66726 | JGI IMG/M metagenome (GOLD analysis project Ga0070762, IMG submission 66726) | Reference soil microbial communities from the Hubbard Brook experimental Forest, New Hampshire, USA - Hubbard Brook CCASE Soil... | ecosystem: Environmental > Terrestrial > Soil >...
CCCGTTTCTTCGAGGTCAACGTGCTGAGTGGAGTACGCCTCACCCGCCACTATCTTCCCGGCATGTTGCGCAAAAAATGGGGCCGCGTGATTTTTATTTCCAGCGAGTCCGGGCAACAGATTCCCGCGGAAATGGTGCATTACGGCATGACCAAAACCGCGCAGGTGGCCGTCGCGCGCGGCATCGCCGAATCGTTTCCAGCCAGCGGCGTTACGGTGAATTCGGTGCTGGTGGGACCCACCGAATCCGAAGGTGTCGGCGACTTCCTGAAAAGTATTGCCAAGCAACAGGGCGTTACTCCCGACGAGGTCGAAAAGCAGTTTTTCACGACGGGCAGGCCAAGCTCGTTGCTGAAGAGGTTTCAGACTCCGGAAGAAATCGCGGCGGTCGTAGCCTTTGTTGCCAGTACGCAATCAGCCGCCATCAATGGCGCCGCTGTTCCCGCCGAAGCTGGCGTGGTTCGCAGCATCTTCTAGCTCTGAATTAAACGCCCCACGTTTCTCTGGGAATTGCGTTTGCTCGAAGCGGTCGTCGCCAGCAAGCCTAGGCTCGCAGATAGTCGGCGCGCCAGTTCTTCACCATCTGCTTGATCGCTTTGCCCCCGGCCACTTTGTCGTCCAGCACCCTGCGCGCCAGTCCCGGCAATTCCGAATCGCTGGCGAAACGCAGCGCAACCAGCTGACCAGGTGCAAACTCTCCGATGCGCGCCTGTAAATCCGCGGGAAGAAGCCGTTGCATCCGGAGGCGCTCCTCAAGGCGAATCACACGGTCCTGCACCCGCAACGCAAAAACCCGCGCAAGGAACATCAGCAACACTAGCGCCGCTGCAGTTAATGCGGTAACGAACCCATCGAACGAAAAGTGCGCGTTCTTCCAACGAAAGATGGACCACACGAAATTGAACGTCAGCACCGGCATGACAAAAAAGTGAAACGCTGGCACCCACTTAGTATGATTCGCAAAATTCTGTTCCGCCACTGTCGCCTCCTCCGTCTATCTATTGACACGAATCTTAACAGACCTGCCCGCTGGTACAGTGATTAACCGGCCACTCTGCGGTACTCCCCTCTTCCCTTTGCACGAAATCGGCGCACAATCAACGAATCTCGTAGTGGGGTAGGAGAACACCGTGTCCAACGTAAGTTTTGCCAGAATCATGTATGGAACTAATGAAAACGCTCGCAGCTTTACACGTATGAGTTCGCCAGGGCTTTCCTCTGTGGTCACCCGGAAAGCCGATTCGTTCCTCAACTCAGCAGCCGGCGCGCACGGCGCCTTCGAAGAACTTCTGCGCAAGGCGTGGCTGGCGATCTCCGCAAAGCACTAAAACGCATTCTTGAACGTCGCGCCATCCTTCATCACAAATTTCACTCGCTCTAGTTCCGTAACATCCTTCAAAGGATCACCACTCACCGCGATGATATCTGCATACGCTCCCGGCGCAATCACGCCTATGCTTCCCTTGCTTTCCAGCATCTCGGCGGGGCGCGACGTTGCCGACTGAATTGCATCCATTGGTGCCATCCCAAATGACACCATCCGCTTGAATTCCTGTGCCATCGGCTCCTGCCACGGAATTCCGCCCATGTCCGTGCCATACACGATTTTCAGGTGCGCCTTCATCGCTTTGCGAAAGCTGACTTCGTGCAACTGTGCGCGGGCGCGATCGCGTTTCCCCGCCAACGTATCTTCATCCGCCCAATCTGTGTAGTACACCGCGATGGTCGGGCAATACCACGTGCCCTGCTTTGCCATCTGTTCGATCTGCGCATCGGTAATGTCCAGCCCATGTTCAATCGAATCGCAGCCGCCATCTAGTCCGCGCTGTAATCCAACGCCGTTGTACGCGTGGCACGCCACTTTCTTTCCCCAACCATGCGCCTCGTCCACAATTGCTTTCAGTTCCTCCACGGTCAGCGTTGGCTGCGAAACAAGCTTGCCCTGCGCGTCGATCCACGACCGGTGCGTCATGTATACCTTCAGCCAATCTGCGCCATGGTCCAGTTGTTCACGCGCAGCCTTTCGCGCTTCGATTGGCCCGTCAATAATCTGCACTCCCTTAGGAACCGTAATTTCCGGCGCATATCCTTCCAGGTTGTAGCCGCCAGTCGAGGAAATTCCGCGCGTCGCACCAAATATCCGCGGCCCGGGAATGGTGCCCTCTTCGATAGCTTGCTTGATTTCGATATCGCCGTAGCCCGCCCCTTCTGTTTCCACATCGCGAATCGTGGTGAATCCCTGTTCCAGGGCCCGCCGAGCCGCATAGGTCGCACGTGCTGATCGCAGCGCAATGCCTGCCATTAAAATATTCGCGTCGTAGCCGCCCTTGACGGGATCTTCGCCCCAAAGAAAAATGTGCGTGTGGGAATCAATCAAACCAGGCAGCACCGTAGCATTGCGCAGGTCGATTACTTTCGCGTCAGAAGGAATTGTGGCGGAACCATCCACAATCTTTTCGATACGCTGGTCGCGAACGAAAACCAGCTGATCTTTCTTGGGCGTTTCACTTTGTCCATCGATCAGCACGCCGGCGCGAATCACCGTCAGCGTCGCTACAGGCGCGGCGGTCTGTGCCTGCAACCCCACGGCGCCCAGCAGAAACGCAACACACCATCCCGTAAAACTCTTCATTCCACACGCTCCCACAGCACTTTTAATTTTGTCGCTGGCGCTTATGTCCCCAGCAGGTTGGCTTGAATTCTGGCGTATCCGTGTTCTTCCGTCCAGAAACTTAGCGGCATGGCTGCCAGATCATCCACGATAGGAACGGCGTGGCCATCTTTGGTCAGGTCAATCGTGCGCAAAAAGTGTTTGCAGGTGTCGCAGGCTTCCACCCGCACGTGGGCGAACTCCTCTGCCACGTATACTGGCAACTTGTCTTCCCGTTCTTCTCCGCAAAATGCGCAAAAAATTCGCCGGAACTCCCACTCTTGCGAGCAGAACGAACACTGCAGAAATCGTTTGCCGCCATCGCCTTCGGGCCGCAAAAGGCCAAGCAACGGAAGGGAATTGCACCGTGGGCAGCGGCATACCAGCATCGACAGAGTTGGCGGAAGCATCGCGCTCACCACGAATTCCGCATAAGGCTGAAGAAAAGCGCGGCTCAAAAATTCCTTCAGCGGTGCGGTCGTATCTGTTTCCGGATCGACACTGCCATCGCTCGGCGCTTCATGCAGCCCGTCTCGCCAATACGCTTCCAGAAGTTCGCCCCAAGCCGTCATGCCCTGCGACTCCAATAGTTTGGCCTCCGCTGCAAGTGGCCCCGGCGCGCTCGCAGCAATCAATGAAAGGAAATCTTTGAAGTGCGGGAGTAGCACCGGCAGATTTAATTCGGAGCGCAGTTCGCCATTAGCAGGTGCAACGGCCTGTTTGCCCCATTCCTTGGGCAGGCGCTCATAGAGTCGTTGCTGAAATTTGGCGAGACCCGAGTAGAACTGCAAAACTTCATTTGCGAATGGGTATTCCTTAGCCAGAAAGTCCGCGCGATCAATTCGTGCGCGATAGTTTACCTTTCCAGAGGAGAGAAAGGTCATTTCCGCTGCGAGTTTCCGACGATTTCAGCGTACCACCCGGGATGGTAGCGTTTCGCAAAGGCCAGCGAGACATCACCGCGAATCACGGAACCAAACGCGCCACGTTCCGCAAATACGCCCATATATACGTGAATCATGAAATTCCCAATGGTGATTAGCGCCGCGATGGGGTGCAGCAGCACAGCAGTGTACCGCAGCCAACGCAAACTCCACGGAATGTAATCCGTGAACCACAGAACCAGCCCAGAAAGCAGCAATATGAGCGCGCCATAGAAGAAGCTCCAGAACAACAACTTCTGGCCAGCGTTGTAACGTCCGGCTGGCGGCATCTTTTCGTCCTGATTCGTAATGTAGTAGTGCAGCGAATTCCACCACTGTCGATCGACGTCATTGAAATGCATTTGGCCGGACCACAGCACAAACATGTAGCAGACCGATGTAGTGAAAATCAGCCCGGCCCAGGGATGCAAAAAACGCGCGAGCGGCCCGCCACCAGTCATGGCCGCGATCCAATAAAGTGCCGGCGTCCAGAACGCCAAGCCGGTCAGCATCGCATAGAGGTACGAGCCAGCCGCCACCCAATGATTCAGGCGCTCTTTGAAGGTGTAGCGCAGGATATGGCCATGCGGGATGAGTTGTTCCTGGTGGCTCACGGTTGCGCTCCTTCGTGGGGAACCAGATCTTCTTCTTCACGCGACTTCGGGCCGAACCGCAAATAGTGGATGAACAATCCCACCAGTCCGCCGACCAGCGCCAGATTTCCCAGCCATTTCAGCGGGTGCTTCCACAATTTCACGGCCAGCGGAATTGTAGGATTGCTGGGCAAGCCACCGTAAAGTTCCGGCTTCGTTGCGTCGTGCAAAACATAAATAACGCCAGTGCCGCCGACGCCGGGGGGATCGTACACGCCCGCATTCGCGAATCCGTAGTGATCCTTCAACTGGGTTGCGCGGGTCTGGGCCAGGTCGCGCATGTCATCTTTGGTGCCGAAGTGCAAGCAACCCGTGGGGCACGACTTGATGCAAGCCGGCTCCAGTCCTTCGCTCACGCGATCGGTGCACAGCGTGCACTTGTAAACCCGCTTCGTGACGCTATTCAGCTTGGGAATGTTGAATGGGCAGCCGGAAATGCAATAGCCGCAGCCGATGCAATGATCCTGCTGAAAATCCACCACGCCATTGGTGTACTGCACAATTGCGCCATCGGCCGGACACGCTTCCAGGCAACCGGGCTCGGCGCAATGCATGCACTGGTGTTTGCGCATCAGCCACTGCAACGATCCATCTTCACGTTCGTGCTCATTGAAGAGAATCAAGTTCCAATAATTCCACCGCGTATCCGGCATGGTCTGGTAATTGTTTTCGAACACCGTGGGCCCGAATGGCAGGTCGTTCCATTCCATGCAGGCCACTTCGCAAGCCCGGCAGCCGATGCAGGTGGTTGTGTCGATCAATTTGCAGACGATCTCTTCGCGTTGCGTTCCCTCGCCTGGAGCGGTTCCGGAGTGCGCCGACATTTTTTGGATGCGTAGTGTGGCTTGGCTCATCGCTGCTCTCCTACGCCTTCTCGACCTTCACCAGGAAACCCTTGAATTCGGGTGTGTACGCGTTGGGATCTACCACTGTCGGCGTCACCAGATTCGCCAGTGTTTTTGCGGTTTTCCCTTCATCTTCCGAGATCCCGCGATAGCCCCAGTGAATTGGGAATCCCACCTGATACGTTTTCTTTCCATCGATCAGCATCGGTTTGATTCGCTTGGTCACCATGGCCTTCGCTACATACTCACCGCGAATACTCGACACTTTTATTTTGTCGCCGCCTTGCACTCCGATGTCGTGCGCCAATTCTTCCGGAATCTCCACAAAAGGCTCAGGCACAAGCTGCACGTTCATCGGATTGTTTTTCGTCCAGTAGTGATAGTGCTCCGTCATGCGGTACGTGGTGCACACTACCGTGTAGCCATCCTGCGGCGTGCTGTATTTGTCGTCCGGCGTCTTGAACCGCTTGATCACCGGATTGCGGCTCTGCTGCGGGTGGAGAATATTGTCCGACGGGCTTTCCGTCGGTTCGTAAAACTCCGGCAGAGGCCCTTCAGCGAACGCGCCTAGCGGTGCGAAGATTCGTCCCACGCCCTCGGGATTCATGATGAATGGGCCCATGTGGTCGGAAGGTTTCGAATCCGGCTTGAAGTCCGGTACATCGTTACCCACCCACTTTTGCGTGGATTCATTCCACCAGACTTGCCGGCGTGAAGGATCCCAGGGCTTGCCATCGACATTGCAGGATGCCCGGTTGTAAAGCACGCGCCGGTTAGCTGGCCACGACCATGCCCAATTCTGGTGCACGCCCATACCAGATGGGTCGCTAGGATCGCGCCGCGCTGTCAAATTCCCCGCTTCGGTATACGCACCGGAATAAATCCAGTTGCCGCAGGCCGTCGAGCCGTCATCCTTCAGCCAAGCAAATCCGGGTACTTGCTGCCCCGCTTTCAACTGCTGCTTGGTAACGGGATCTTCGACGTCCACAAACGTCTTGCCGTTAATTTCTTTCAGCACTTCGGCCAGCGAAGGATTCGTAGGATCGGTATAGTTCCAGGTCAGCTTCAGAATTGGATCCGGGAACTTGCCATTGCCATTTTGTGCTTGATAAAGCGCGCGCACCCGCAAGAAAATCTGCGCCACAATGGCTTGATCGTATCGGCAATCGGCCGGCAGCGGCAGCGCCGCATTCTTCCACTGCAGCCAGCGCGCGGAATTTGTAAATGTGCCATCCTTTTCCGCGAAGCCGGCGCATGGCAATCGATATACCGTGGTTTGAATCTGCTTCATCTCGTCGGTCGAAATTCCCGGCGACTTCCAGAACTCACTGGTCTCATCGGGATAAATTTCGCCGACCACCAGCCAATCCGCCTTCTTCAACGCGTCGATGTTTTTCTTGGAGTCCGGACCGATGGCCACGCCGTTCATTCCGAACGCAAACAGCCCTTTGACCACGCCGTTGTACATATTGTCCCAAAGGTAGGTCCATGAGTAATTGCGATCCACCTTGGGCAGATACTCAAACGCAAAATCGTTCTGCTTCGTTGCGGCGTCTCCGTACATCGCCTTCAAAAAGCTCACGCCAAACTTCGAAGTGTTGCTCCAGTAATTGAACGATTGCCATTGATCTGGCTTAGACGGCGTGGGCGTAATTCGCTTCACCCAGTCGGCCAACGTTTCATCGGCTGGAATGGGCACCTTTAAATAGCCCGGCAGGTTGTCGAATATACCCGCCATATCCGTCGCGCCTTGAATGTTCGAATGCCCGCGCAGTGCGTTCACGCCGCCACCAGCCCGCCCCACGTTGCCCATCAGCAGTTGCAGTATGGCTGCGGTACGAATGATTTGTGTGCCGAAGCTGTGATGCGTCCAGCCGACGGCATAAATAATCGTCGCTACCTTCTTCGTATCTCCATCGTTACGCACCGACGTGAACAGGTCCGCAGCCTTCAGAAACTGATCCTTCGGTATGCCGGTGATACGCTCCACGATTTCCGGCGTGTAGCGCGAGTAGTGCTTCTTCAGGAGCTGGTAAACGCATCGTGGATTCTGCAGAGACAAATCGAATTCGACGGTCGCCGGTAACGGCGGCGGTGTCGGCGCTCCACCACTAGGTGGATGAGCAGCCTGACCCATCGTGTATCCCGGTGCCGCATTCCGCCCGCCCCCACCACCATGTCCCGAGTAATTCCATGTAGCTTTGTCGTAAGTTTGCGTCTGAGCGTTGAAGCCCGAAAAGAGTCCATCGTCCTCAGGCAACTTAAACTGATCATTCACGATGAAAGCAGCATTCGTGAAGTTCAACAGGTATTCTTTTGCGATCCGGTTGTTCTCAAGCGCATAGCGAATCATCCCGCCCAAAAAGGCGATGTCGGCCCCCGCACGGATTTGCAGGAAAAGATCAGAGACCGATGCGGTGCGCGTGTAGCGCGGATCCACCACAATCAATTTCGCATTGCGATTGCGTTTGGCTTCGATGGCCCACTTGAAGCCGCAAGGATGGTTCTCCGCCGGATTTCCGCCCATGACCAGCATCATGTCGGTGTTTTTAATGTCCACCCAACCGTTGGTCATTGCCCCGCGCCCGAATGTTGGTCCCAAACTTGAGACCGTGGGGCCGTGTCAAACTCTAGCCTGGTTTTCCAGGTGCACGACCCCCAGGGCGCGCATGGACTTCACAACCAGATAGTTAAATTCGTTGGTGTCGGTGCAACCGCCGGTCCAGGCGATGGATTCGCAGCGATTCACGCGGTGCCCGTCTTTGTCGGTCTCGATGAAGGTGTCGTCCCGTGTCTTCTTCACCTTTATCGCAATTTCCGAAAGCGCATCCTCCCAGGAAATGTCTTCCCACTGGGTGCCGCCGGGCCGCCGCACCTGAGGTTTAATTATTCTCCGCTCGTTGAGGATGTCCTGTTCTAGGGAAGAACCCTTAGGGCAAAGCGTACCGCGATTGATGGGGTGGTCAGGATCCCCTTCGACGTGCACTACTTGAGGAGTCACGTTCTTGGCGCGATCACCAATCGTGTAGATGATGACGCCGCAGCTCACCGAGCAGTAGGGACACGTCGAGCGGGTCTCGCTGGCCCGAGCAATTTTTAGTCGTTTAAGTTGAGCGTAGGCAGGTTGTAAATCAAAGCCAAAGACCGCTGCAGCAGTACCGCCTATAGTCGCAAGCTTCAAAAAATCACGGCGTGAAGAATCCAAAAGATCCTCCTGCAATCAGACGGCTTGTCTTGCGCGGTGGTTACTTATTATTCTTTCTTGCGAATTCTGTCAAGTTGAAGTGCAACCCCTGAGCAGACATCCACATTTACCCTAGAGGCGAAACCCTGAAGTTCGCCCCGACAAAAATGAGATGCTCCAGCAACGCGAAGGTTGCTAAAACTTTAGATCAAGTTAATGCACTTAGCGTGCTTGGTGAGTTCGTCACGAAAGGATGGATGGGCGATGCTGATCAGTGCCAGTGCCCGCTCCCTGGTCGATTTTCCCCGCAGGTTTACCATCCCCTGTTCCGTCACGATATATTCCACGTCCATACGGGTGTCGGTGGCCATTTGCACGCGGGGCACGACACATGAAATGGTCCCGCCCTTTGCCGCCGATTTCAGCCCAATGAAGGATTTGCCACCTTGGGAAAGGAAAGCGCCCTTTACGAAGTCGAATTGTCCCCCGGATCCGCTGTACTGGTGCCCGTTGATGAATTCGGCGTTGACTTGCCCATACAGGTCGACCTCAAACGCGGTGTTCACGCTCATCAGGTTGTCGTGTTGCGCGATGGTGCGGATGTCGTTCACATAGGCGGCGGAATAGCTTTCCATCGAAGGATTGTCATTGATAAAGTCGCACATCTCCGCATCCCCCAGCGCAAATGTAAACACATGTTTGCGCGGGTGCAGCGTCTTCTTCCGGCCGTTGGCCACGCCGCTCTTCACCAGTTCTGCGAAGGCGTGGCTGAACAACTCCGAATGGATGCCCATATCGTTGTGCTTTGCCAAGTGAAGCGCTACCGCGTTGGGAAGATTCCCAATCCCCAGTTGCAACGTGGCCCCGTCGGGAATTTGTTCCGCGATCAGCTTACCGATCTTCATGGCCTCTTCGTCCGGCGCGTGATAAGGCACTTCGGGAAGCGGCACATGGTTCTCCACCACCGCGTCTACTTCAGAAGTGTGCACCAGCGAATCGCCGAATACCCGCGGCATATTGCGGTTCACTTCCACAATGGCCCGGTCGCAATTGCGGATGACCGTCGACGCATAATCGTTATTCGTACCGAGACTGAAATGCCCCGACGCATCCATGGGAGAGACGGTGACCACAAACGTGTTCACATGCATGTGTTCGGTGAGTGCTCGTGGAATCTGCGAAAAGTTACACGGCACGTAACTTAAATATTTCCGTCCTGCCGCTATGCCCTGTTGAATCACTTTGCGGTCCGGATCACCCAGGAAAAAACAGCGCGCATCCATGGCGCACAAATGTTCCAGTTGAATCAGCGTCTCGGCGCTGTACTTCATCGAATGTTGGTAATAAAGGTTCAGGTCTTTCAACCCGCCGGTCTGTACGCGGTTAGCCACGGCACGCGCCAATCCCGACGGCATGCCCATGCCCAAGGCCAGGCACAGAAGGCTTCCATTCGCGACGCCAGCCACGGCTTTTTGAGGCGTGGTAAGTTTCGACGCGTATTGTCCCTGTGACGTTTGGTACCCCACGGAGCCCCCTAGTTACTTCATGCAGATGCATGCAGATGCTTGAATCTTTGCGTCAGCGGAGCGAGACCTGCAGCATCTTAAGTTTCCTTAGGCCGCAATCTGTTAGCAAGGTCATCCGACACAGACTTCAGCACCGATTGAACACCCCCTGCGCGTAACGTTCGCCGCACACCTTGCGCAATTTCCCGGCGCTTATCGCTGTATCTGCCCAACAATAGGTTAGATAAGGGTCGTAGCAGCGTCGCACGGCGAGCAGTCCCGGCGTTTGCCGTCGCACTGCATTTCTATTGCTCATACGTAACAAGGGTTAAATATCTTCGCGTCCAATGGAAGCCGCGGAAAATTTCGCTGCCACTCCCGCCAGTTTTGGCGTGCACTCGCGCCAAGCGCTGCGCCTGTGCTTGTTTTTGTTCGCAGGAATCGTGCTTTTCTCCCTGGCTGCTTCGCTGCTTTTTGCGAAGGGATACTGGCTCGCAGCCTTTGCCGACCTGCTTCAGCTGGCCATAGTCACCGTCGCGGCCGTAATCGCATTTCTAAACTGTAAACGCAGCCAATCGCATGCTCGCGGATTCTGGTTTGCCATTTTAGTCGGTGCCGGCATGTGGGTTGCCAGTTTGCTCCTGTGGGCGGTCTACGAAATCGTGCTGCAACGCCCCGTCCCGGAAATTCCTTTTTCCGACATGCTGTTATTCCTCAAGCTTGTGCCCTTCACCGCCGCTGTCGCGTTGCAACCAAAGAAACGCCAAGACGCGCGCTTTCGCGCTTTCGGAATTCTCGATGTCACCATCTTGATGCTGTTCTCGCTATATCTCTACGCGTATTTCGTTTACGCCTATCATCTGCTTCCCGATGGACGTGATCTCTACAATTTCCAATTCAATATTGCCGATGCCATCGGTCACCAGGTCTTTATCTTGGCCGCCGCATTTGCGTTACTCCGGGCGCGCGGTTCGTGGCGCTATCTGTTCTGGGCCTACTTCTTAGCGGCCGCGTTTTACACGGTTGGCTCCGACCTTTGCAACGTGGCCATCGACCTCAATCGTTATTACAGCGGGAGTCTGTATGACGTTCCTTTGTCTGCCTCTTCCGCCGCGTTGCTCTGCGCTGCCGTTCTGGGCCGAGCCATCATTCAGGACCAAAAACCTGTCGCTGCTGCCGATGCTGCGCCAGAGACCGAAGTTGTGCCTGAGAAAAGAGATGTTTTTCTGTCGTCACATGCGGCCATGCTGGTCACGCTGTCTATCCCGGTCTTCGGGCTTTGGCTTTTATCCGGGAATCCAGGGGCACCGCAGCTCTTCACCTTTCGACTGGAAATTACATTTCTCACGATTTTCCTGCTGTTGCTGCTTCTTTCCATTAAAGAGGATTTACTGACCACCAGCTTGGTGAGTTCCCTTAAGCGCCTTTCCGACACTTACTCCAACATCAACCGGTTAAAAAATCACCTGATCCAAAGCGGAAAACTCGCCACGTTGGGCGAGTTAGTGGCGCACGTCGCGAATCAGATCAAAAGTGCAATGACCCGCATTCTTGAGTTGTCCGCCTGCATTGTTGCTCATCCTTCGCCCGAACCGCGCATTCACGCCATGGCCGGAAAAATCACGCAATACGCGCGACGAACGGATTCCCTGGTTGAAAATATGTTGCGGTTCGCCCAGGAAACTCCGCTGCAACTCACCTCCGTGGAAATTAAGCCATTGCTGGAAAGCGCTCTGCAATTAAGCCGCATCGGTTCGCTGCCAAACTTGCAAGTCAGCCTGTCGCAAGAGGGCGTGTGCCCCAACGTTAGCGGCGATTCCAGTCAGCTCTTGCATGTCTTTTTGCAGTTGATTGCCAATGCTGCCGACGCTTTGGAGCAAGTCGAAAAAGGCGAATTCCGTATTTCCATTCACGCCGTCGGCAACCAGATTCACATTCAGTTTGCGGATTCCGGTCCCGGCTTACAGCATCCCGAGCGCGTTTTCGAACCGTTTTACACTACCAAGCCGGTAGGCAAGGGAACCGGCCTGGGCTTGAGCACCTGCTACGGCATTCTCCAGCAGCATCAAGGCGAAATTCTTTGCCGCAACCGTGCTGAGGGAGGCACGCTTTTCACGGTAATCCTCCCAGCGGTCATTTCTCCCGAAGTCGCGACGAAAGATGCTTCCTCCGCCGTAGTGGAAGGCGCGCGATGAGTGCCAATCCGCGTCACCGATTTTTTCTGCGCCTGGGCGGAGCAGTTTTACTCCTGCATCTGGTCGTTGCCGCCACGCTTAAATCCTCATTCGCCCTGACCATCTTTGGCGACGCGCTTTCCTGCTTCTTTTTGATCCTCGCGATTCTTGGCTTCCTGGAAAATACCCGCGAAGGCTCGGGCATCCTACCGCTGTTTTGGAAGTTGATGACTACCGGCCTGTTCTTGCTGTTTCTGTCGGAATCCTATTGGCTTTACTACGATTCCCTTCGCCGCTTCTCTTCTCCCAGCCCGGTGCCCGGAGACTCTCTGTTCCTGCTCGGGCATATTTTCTTTCTCTTCGCGTTGGCGCTTAGGCCGCAATCCGCCGCGGCGGGCCGCAACCTTCATTTACGTTGGCTCGATTTTGCGCTGCTCACTTGCTGGTGGTTTACGCTTTACGGATATTTCTGCTACCCGTGGCAAAGTATCATTCAGGATTTCCACAAATATAATCCCAGTTACTATCTTCTGGCGCTTATCTTGCACTTGGTCATCGTCGCCTCCGCTGCCATTTTGCGGCAGCGAAACCCCGGCCCTTGGCGCGCTTTTTATACCCACCTGCTCATCGTTTTCGTCCTGATTGGAGGCGGATTTTTGCTGCTCAGCGTGGCCATCGACCGCGGTTACTACTACGCGGGAAGTTTTTTTGACACTCCGTTTTTCCTCGCTCTTTACTGGTTGTCGTACATCGCCTCGCTAGGCTCGACTCTCGAAGCTCGCGAAGACACGCGGCCCAATCGCGAACTAAATCAGGGCATCTGGACGGCGCGCGTCGCCATGTTTGCCATTCTTTCCTTGCCGGTGCTGGCGCTCATCGGCTATTCCAAACAGCATGTCATCCCGGCGATCAGCATCTTCCGTCTGCGCTTGATCTTTGGCGCCATGTTTTGCCTGGCCGCTCTCCTGTTTTGGAAGTTGCATCTGCTTTCCCGCCAACTCATCGCGCTTGTTCAACTGACCGGCGCCTCGATTGAAAAGTTGAAGTCTGTCCAGGATCGCGTAGCGCATTCGCAAAAGCTTTCGGCGCTCGGACGTCTCGCGGCAGGGGCTACGCACGAAATCAGCAATCCATTGACCGCCATACTTGGCTATTCCGAGTTGCTGGCAGACATCCCCTCGCTATCGCCGGAGGATCGCGAGTGTGCCCAGGGCATTCAGAAGCAAGTTCATTTTGCACAAGGAGCGGTCAACAGTCTTCGCAACACCCTGCGTAGCAGCCCTTCACCGCACATTAATCTTGGAGAAAGGCCAGCCGAAGACGCTTGGTAAGCTCCCTCGTCGACTCGCGCTGCATCCTGCTTATTTTCTGGACTTTAACAAGAATTCCTTCTGCGCCTCTGGTACTTGTCGGCACTCAACGATTACTTTTCCCTAAATCCCTTCTTCCCGCTAAAATAGCCTCGGTATCAGGTTGGCTCGAAGATTCATCGAAACTTCCAGACCACCGGTGCGTATCCACAGACGGAACCTTTCCTAAGGAGCTGCCGCCCTCATGGCGACAACACCCAGTGTGAAGCCAGATCTAGGCTCACTTCGCATTCACGACACCAAGCGTGGCAAGCCACGCTCCAGCAAACGCTGGGTCTGGATCATCGTAGCCCTCGTCGCGCTGGCGTGCCTTTCGGTCGCCGCTTCGGCCTATCTCAATCGCAAGCCCGAGGTGGAAGTTGCGGTCGCTCGTAAGCCGGCAACTGGGCCTGCTGGGGTTTTGAACGCCAGCGGCTACATAACCCCGCGCCGCCGCGCCACTATCGCCGCCAAAATTACCGGCCGTGTCACTGGAGTATTTTTTGACGAGGGCACGCGCGTTAAGGAAGGTCAACTCCTCGCCACCTTGGACGATTCCGATGCGCGCCGTGGTCTGGATTCTGCGAAAGCCGATCGCGACTCAACTCAGGCTGGCATTGCCGATTTAGAAGTCCAGTTGCGGAACGCGCAAATCGAGCTGCGCCGCGCACAGGAACTCCAGAAAGCCGGCGTGCAGACGCAGCAAGCTCTCGACGCTGCACTCACTGCCGCGGACAGCCTGCGCGCCAAGATCGCCTTAGCCAAACAGCAGGTGATCGGCGCTGACGCACGCATTCGCGAACAAGAGCAGAATGTCGCCAATTGCACGATTCGCGCGCCGTTTGCGGGCATCGCCGTTTCCAAAGACGCGCAGGTCGGTGAAATGGTCTCCCCGGTTTCTGCGGGAGGCGGTTTCACGAGAACGGGTATCGCCACACTGGTCGATCTGCATTCCAACGAGATAGAAGTGGATGTCAGCGAGGCCTACATCGCCAAGGTTCAGCCCAACCAGCCAGTCAAAGCTGTACTCGACGCCTATCCCGACGTGGAATTTCCGGCTAAGGTTCGCACAGTGATTCCTACGGCCGACCGCCAGAAAGCCACAGTGAAAGTTCGCGCGTCGTTCACCGACGCCGGTCACGTAAAGCTTGCCGACCCCGCGGCCGATCCGCGCATTCTGCCGGACATGGGCGTGAAGGTCACTTTTCTTGAAGAAGATAATCCGGCGAAAACCAAGGAAGTGAAATCGCCGGCCGTTGCGCTGATCCCGCAAAATGCGGTGCGCGGCGACAATACCTCCAAATACGTTTTCGTGGTGAAAGGCGACACGCTGGAACGCCGCGCCGTTTCCCTCGGGGCCACACGTGGCTCCGACGTGGAAATCGTCTCCGGCATTCCCGCCGATGTTTCCGTAGTGGTAAAAGGTCCCGAGTCTCTTCGCGACGGTCAGTCCGTCCAAGTTAAACAATAGGAGCACCCATGGTACGTGTCGATGGAATTGCAGACGAACGAAGCCTGATCCAAGTACGCGACCTCGATAAAACCTACAAGCGCGGCGGCGAAGAAATTCACGTTCTTCAAGGCCTGAACTTGAATGTGGGCAAAGGCGAATTCGTGGCCTTTATGGGCCCCAGCGGTTCAGGCAAGACCACGCTGCTCAACTTGCTGGGCGGCCTGGACGTGCCCACCCGCGGCAGCATCACCGTGGACGGCGACGAAATCACCAATATGTCCGCGGGCAATCTGACTTCCTGGCGGGCGCGCCACGTCGGCTTTATTTTTCAGATGTATAACTTGATTCCTGTGCTCAACGCGTTTCAGAACGTCGAACTTCCGTTGTTGCTCACCAAACTCTCTAAGGCTGAGCGTCGTTCGCACGTCGAGACCGCGCTTTCCGTCGTAGGGCTGTCTGACCGCATGAAGCATTTCCCGCGCCAACTCTCTGGCGGTCAGGAACAGCGCGTCACCATTGCCCGCGCCATTGTGTCCGATCCCACGTTCCTCCTCTGCGACGAGCCCACCGGCGATCTCGACCGCAAAGCTGCCGATGATGTCATGGCGCTGATTGAAGAGCTGGTGAACAAGTATCACAAGACTGTGCTGATGGTCACGCACGACGCCTTGGTTGCCGAGCGCGCTCACACCACGCTGCACCTCGACAAGGGCGTTCTGGTTGAGGGCAGGCGCTCGCAAGTCACATCGATAGCGGGGGGTGTTGCATGAAGTTTTCTCGCATCATCTTGGCCAACCTGTTTCGTACTAAGGTTCGCCTGCTGCTGACCATTGGCTCCTTTGCCGTAGCCCTGTTCCTCTTCGTGTTTCTTGCCGTGGTGCGTGATGCGTTTGGTCGCGGAGCCGACGTAGCTGGCGCAGACCGTTTGGTGATCATCAATCGCACCTCCATCATCAACCTCATCCCACTCTCCTATCGCGATAAAATCCTGCGCATCCCCGGCGTGAAATACATCACTCACAACAACTGGTTCGGCGGCATCTACCAGGACGAGAAAAATTTCTTCCCGCAGTTTGTTATTGATCCCGACAATCAGCGCCAGGTCTTTCCTGAGCTGATTGTTCCCGAGGATCAGTGGGCTGCCTTTGTGAAAGATCGCCAAGGAGCCATCGCCGGCGCGGCCACCGCGGAGCGTTTCCACTGGAAGATTGGCGACCGCATTCCCATCAAGACCACTCTCTACGGTGGAGGCTCTTGGGAATTTAATCTGGTCGGCATTTACCATGGCAAGCGCCCGCAAGACGACGAAAC
>Ga0070762_10000552_pt1 | contig 16044 bp, 13 predicted proteins | sample HubBroMetageREF2_FD_66726 | JGI IMG/M metagenome (GOLD analysis project Ga0070762, IMG submission 66726) | Reference soil microbial communities from the Hubbard Brook experimental Forest, New Hampshire, USA - Hubbard Brook CCASE Soil... | ecosystem: Environmental > Terrestrial > Soil >...
AAACTTGCCGCTTCCCTGCTGGTCGCGCTCATAGCCTAGCACTGCTAATCCATCCCCAAATGCTTTTATGAATTGCTCGCGATCGCGGTCCTGGACTTCTTGCGCTTGGCTTCGCGTTGTTGCCGACGCCTTCCAATCATAGATCTGAGCTGGAACCGAAATCGTGGTCAGGGTTCCAAAGCTCGGCATTTGCCTTCCTTGCAGCAACGCTTCAACCCGCGTCGACTTCAGCCACCACTCAGCTACCAATCGATCAGTGGGCAGGCCGCCCTGCAGCGGCGATGACGTAATTCCATATTGATTGACGCTGTAACGCCGGGCGATCGCGCCCAACTTTTCGATATTGAGATACGCATTCTTGATTTCGAGCGGATCAAACGTCCACTCGATGAGGTCAAAACCACGCGCCAGCGCATCATCGCGCTGGAAAAGCTTTATGCGGCGGCCCAGTCCAGCATTCTGATGCTGTTTACTGACGGCCAGCATATGTGAATGCAGATATAGACGTCCGCCTCGAGCGCCAGGAACTGAGAGGGCAAACCCCACCATTTCGTTGCCCGCAAACGCTCCGATCACCTGCCCACCGACCTTCTCTGCCACCACAAACATGCGCAGGGGAACCAGGTCGGCATCAGAAAAATTCCAGACGTCTTTCTGTAGCGCAACGCAAGCTCGCATTTCGTCAAGCTGGTGGCATTTGCGAACGGCGATTGAATCCGCGCTCACTTGGCATCCCGCTCCTGCGCCTTCGCCCGTTGCCATAAGGATTCCAGTTCTTCCATCGAGGCTTCTTGCGGAGACCGGCCCGAAACCCGCATCTCATCTTCCATCCACTGAAATCGCCGCTTGAACTTACGATTGGTTTTCTTCAGTGCCGACTCGGGGTCAAGCGAAAGATAGCGCGCGATGTTCACCAGCACGAAGAAAAGGTCGCCGACCTCGCCTTCCAAGCGCTCGCGCAGGTCTTCGCTAATCGGCGGGCGGCCAGCTCCGGCAACGCCTCGCCCCTGTGGCTGGGGTCCGGGTGCGGGGAATTCTTTGAGCTGCTCCTGCAGTTCTTCGGTTTCCTCTTGCAGTTTTTCGAATAACCCTTGAACGTTCGGCCAATCGAAGCCGACGCCGGCCGCGCGCGAACTGAGCTTGTGAGCCTCAAGCAATGCCGGCATCGCAGCGGAAATTCCAGCCACCACGGATTGGGGCTTCTCGTCCTTCTTGGCAGACTTCCCCCCACCCGCTTCCAGGCGTTTTTTCTTTTCTTCAGTCTTGAGCGCTTCCCAGTTGCGCAACACTTCAGACGAGGTCTCGGCCTTCACGTCTCCAAAGACATGCGGATGACGATCGACAAGCTTGTTCGATAGCCGGTCCAGAACGTCGTCAATCGAGAACGTACCTTGATCCTTCGCCATCTGCGCATAGAAGAGAACCTGGAGCAGCAGGTCGCCAAGTTCACCTGGCAGCTCGTCCCAATCGCGGTTGTCGATAGCTTCGAGAACCTCGTAAGTTTCTTCAATCGTATAAGGCTTGATCGAATCAAAAGTCTGTTCGCGATCCCAGGGACATCCTCCCGGGCCGCGCAGGCGGGACATAATCGAGACGGCTCGTTCGAAACGCTCTCCAGTAGTCGGCATGCGGAGCCATCAATGTAAATGAGGCGCGTGTGCGGCGGCAATCAGATCACAACCCCGGACGACGGCGCCCCAGGGTCGGGCGAAGCTCGGCAATGTCGAACCCCGAAGCTAAATTGCAATCGCAATGACGAGAAACTAACGTTATCTTTTCAGGTGCGAGGGACCTAAACCAGACTAGAGGTGATATCAGTTCATAATCTCGGCTCCATGGGCACACAACCAGACTCGAGCATAAATCCCCGATCGCCGCTCGGGAACCAACGCTTCCATGTTATCGTGATTGGCGGCGGCATCAACGGGGTCGCCATCGCTCGCGAATGCGCCCGCGCAGGACGGCGCACGCTTCTCCTTGAGCAACACGATTTTGCCGCCGGAACAACCAGCCGCTCCACACGCATTATCCATGGAGGCTTGCGCTACCTCGAGCACGGTGACATTGCGCAGGTGCGCGAATCATTGCGCGAACGTCAGTGGTTGCTTCAGCGATACCCAAATCTGGTTCATCCCCTGCAATTCCTGCTGGCGCTGGATGGAAAAAGTCGCCGCAGTGCACTCGCCGTGCGCGCTGGGTTATGGCTTTATCGAAAACTAGGGAACGATCAGCTTGGCGGCGATGCAGGCCGCACCCCGCAAGTCCGGCTCGAGCGTTTGCTCGATGCGGGACGACGGTTTTCGATTTTCAGTTTCGACGACGCGCAGTGCGAGTTTCCTGAGCGCCTGGTTGCGGAATGGCTGGTCGATGCTATCGAAGCCGGCGCGGTGGCACGCAATCACACTCAGGTTCTAGCCGTAGAGATTCGCAATCGACGCGTTACCGGTGTGTCGCTGAGAGATCAGCTCACCGGAAAAGAAGAGCGCGTCGAGGCCACCTGGATCATCAATGCGACCGGCCCGTGGGCGGACGGAATCTGCCACACTTCGAACATTCGGACCGACCATCCCATGGTTGGGGGCGTACGCGGGTCGCACATCGTTGTGCCGACGTTCGCGGGTGCGCCACCAGCCGCGGTATACACCGAAGCGGTCGACGGACGTCCGATCTTCGTCATCCCGTGGAACGAACAAATCTTGGTTGGAACCACGGAAGTTCCGGACGACAACGATCCTGGCCGAGCGCAACCGTCAGAGGATGAAGTCGATTATCTGCTGCGGTCTTTTCTGCATCTGTTTCCGAAAGTTAACTTTTCACGACATGACATCCACTATGCCTTCGCCGGAGTGCGTCCGCTTCCCTTCTCGCCCAAAAAAGACCCCTCGGCAGTGAGCCGAAAACACTATCTCCATGACCACACCGCGGACGGCGCCGCGCAAATGATCTCCGTCATCGGAGGAAAATTGACTACCGCAGGTAGCCTGGCGCGCGAGTGTGTGGCGAAAATTGGCACAACAATCGCGTCGCCTACGCTGGCTATTGCTTCCGAGGATGGCGTCGATCCGACGCTGGAACAATATGTACTCGAAGTCGCAGACGCGGGTGGAATCAGCGCTGACGCGGCCCGCGGCATCGTCGAATGGTACGGAAGGCGTGCTCTCGCAGTCGCTCGTAAGGCGCGCTGCAGCACCCAAATGCGTGCTCCATTGTGTCCGCATACCAGCCATATCGTGGCCGAAGCCCTGCATGCATTCAGCGACGAATGCGCCATGACGTTGGCCGACGTTCTGCTGCGGCGAGTGCCTGTCGCTCTGGGATCGTGCTGGTCAGATGTCTGCGGTAGAGAAGCCGTAACTCGCATTGGTGCCGCGATTGGATGGAGCCAGGAGCGCACAGCCTCAGAGCTGGACGCCTTTGAAAGAGAGCGAGAAGCGTTTCTGCGCAAGGCGTCCCAGCCAGAAGCCACTCGAGAAGCTAAAGTCTAGCCACGCGAACCTTTTACGAGCTCGGCCCACATCGAGTTATGACGCGAAGGTTTGCGCCAACAATTCCGTATCATCGGAAATGATGCCATCAACTCCCCAGTCGGCAAGCCGCAGCATTTCCTTTCGATCGTTTACCGTCCAGGTAAACAGTTTGCGGCCCGCGCTGTGCGCCTCTTTTACCAACTTCAGCGTGACCAGGGAGTAGTGAGGAATCACATATTCCGCGTTGGTTTCCCGCCAGCCTGCAAGCTGCCCTCGCTTGTCACAGATAATCCCGGTCTGAATTTTCTGACTGCGGGTCTTCAATTCCATCACGACCTCGGACAAGAATGAAGAAACCACGTAGTCCTCTTCCATCCTGTATTCGCGAAGCGAGTTGAGCATTCTCGATTCCAGCCCCGCGACTTTGAGTTCGATATCGAGGAACGCCCGCTGGCCGTAGCGCTCCAGCACTTCTTCGAGGAGCGGAAGATGCGTTAATTGATTAGCCTCCGCGCGCGCGACCTCAATGCCGTCTACGGAGGGGTCATGACAAACTACCGCGCGCCCGCCGCCGGTCAGACGTACATCGAACTCGAAACCGTCGCAGCCCTGTTCGAGAGCGAGATCAAAGGACGCAGGCGTGTTTTCCGGTACAGATGAAGACGCGCGCGCGCCGCGATGACCGAGTAGGAGAGGAAGATCGGGCATCCCGCGCCATTTTACGCCCGATTGCTTGGGTGCGCAGTCAGAAAAAGTATCGCCAGCGGCGAATTCACGGAAGTTTCACATTAGGTGATATTTCTTACACCACCCTTGTCGCGTAACGCCCTCAGTCGAGGTCGAAATCGCGAATGGGCTTGCCCGTGTCGGGAGATTCTTTAGCCTTCTTGACGGCTTCCTGAAACTTCTTCTCCAGAAGATCTCCGGCATGCTTCTGCGCTTCGACGGACTGGCGGAAAATCGATTCGCGGCGGCTATCCTGCTCTTTCATGGCCTTTGCCGCTGCCTCGAAATCATTGAACATCTTGGGCTTCACGGCGGGAGTATGGGCGATGACGCCTTTGGCCGTGGGATCGACTTTAAGCACAGCACTGCAGCACGGGCAGGTTATATCGAAAGCCGAAGTGTTCTCTGCCATAAACCAAATCATAGCGCAATTGGGCGTCCTCGATCGAGAAACTCAATGAGGTTGGATTTTGATGGGGAAGATGTGGAACAGCGAGAGCATTTCCCATCCGAGGAGCACCACCGAAACGACAGTCACCGTGATTGCCAGGATTTCGCCGAAATTAAGATTGCTGCGCCGGGGCTCGAAACGTCTCGCCACCAAGCCGAGGATGTTCAGGGTCGCAAAGCCGAATACGAGGACCCAGAGGATGTTGTAGACATTGCTCTTCTTGCTGGAAAACTCGTTGGAAAACTGAAGCGCGAAGAGCAGCGATGATTGCACGCCAACCAAACTCGCCCCCGTCCAGCTATGCGACGTAACCCGTGCGACCGTAGTGGTTAGGGGCGATACCATGGTTTGGATAGTTGGATCTCCAGTAGCCCTGAAAGGTTACGATATTACTCTGTTTGGCGCGCGAAAGTCAGCGTCAAACCGAGGTTACTCTCCTGCGTCCAGCTAAGTCCTGCTTTATAATAGAAGATTCCGCATCCCGCTCTGAGGCTGTCTGGTAGGCCGCTGGCACGGCAATCGAGCGCGTCAGCATTCCTTGGGCAGGTGCGGCGGTATGTTCACAGATATCTCATAACTGATGTCCACAGAAACCATTGTTGTTCGCGGGGCGCGGGTACACAACCTGAAGAACATAGATTTTGAGATTCCGCACAACTCATTGACCGTGGTCACTGGGGTGTCGGGATCGGGCAAGTCTTCCCTTGCCTTCGACACCATCTATGCGGAGGGGCAGCGCCGGTATGTGGAATCGCTTTCCGCCTACGCCCGCCAGTTCCTGGAGCGTATCGAGAAGCCGGATGCGGATGTGATCGACGGAATCGCGCCCGCCGTAGCCATCCGGCAAAAGAACACCACTCGAAATCCTCGATCCACCGTCGGCACCGCAACCGAAATCTACGATTACTTACGCCTGCTCTTCGCCCGTGTTGGCCGAACCTATTGCCTGCAGTGCGGCCTGCAGGTCAAGAAAGATACGGTCGACGAAGTAGCCGGGGCCGTGCTGAAACTAGGCGAGGGGACGCGGCTGAATGTCCTGTTTCCGCTGCAAAGCGCGGCCCCGCAAGCTGCGAACGCGCCAGAGGCTCCTGCGGCCAAGGTCAAGCGAAAGAGCAAGAAAAAGGGAAAGACGGACGCCGACAAGCTTCCATCGGATCAACTCAAGGCTCGCCTGCTCGACCTTCGCACTCGCGGGTTCAACCGGCTCTATCAAAACGGACAAATCTTCGAGTTTTCCACGCCAGAGTCTTTGCTGAATATTAGCTTTGCGGAACCGGTTTTTCTGCTGGTGGATCGTCTTGTCGTGTCATCAGATTCCCGAGCGCGAATCGTGGACGCGGTCGAGATCAGCTATCGCGAGTCGGGCGAAGTCATCTTCGAAACCGCTCCGCGCGAAGGGCAGCCTTCCGAACAACTGCGCTTCTCCCAGCGCTTCGAATGCAAGACCTGCAACATTCGCTACGAGGAGCCCGAGCCACGGTTGTTCTCCTTCAACAATCCCTATGGCGCCTGCCCTCGTTGCCAGGGCTTCGGAAATACAATCGACTTCGATCTCGATCTCGTCATCCCCGACAAATCTCTGACCCTGAATCAGGGTGCGGTCGAGCCTTGGACCAAGCCCAAATACCGCTCGCTGCTTGCTGACCTCAAGCGTTTCGCCCGCGAAGCGGATATTCCCATGGATGTGCCCTGGCGCGAACTCGACCGCGAGCATCAGCGATTAGTTATTGAAGGGGAAGGCCGCTTCCCCGGAGTGCGCGGATTCTTCAACTATTTGGAGCGGAAAAAGTACAAGCTTCACGTTCGCGTGTTTCTGAGTCGCTACCGCGGATATTCCGTTTGCTCCGCGTGCAATGGAACTCGCCTGCGCACGGACGCGCGGCAGGTCAAAATCAACGGCAAGAATATCTGCGACGTATCTTGCATGACGATCGAAGACGCGTCGAAGTTCTTCGACGGACTCGACCTGACAGAGCAGGAAGCGGGCATTGCCGACCGGCTACTTCAGGAAATCCGCGAGCGCCTGCGCTTCCTGAACGAAGTTGGACTGGAGTATTTGACCCTTAACCGGCTGGCGTCGACGCTATCGGGCGGCGAAGCGCAGCGCATTCAACTTGCCACCTCGCTAGGTTCACGGCTGGTGGGAACGCTCTATGTGCTCGACGAGCCCTCCATCGGGCTGCATAGCCGGGATACGCATCGTCTGATTAAGATCCTGCACAATTTGCGCGACTTGGGTAACACGATTCTCGTCGTCGAGCACGATCGCGATGTAATGCAGGCTTCCGACACGATCCTCGACCTCGGACCGGGCGCTGGAGAAAACGGTGGCAGAGTGATCGCGGCCGGCACCTACGACCAAATCCAAAAGATGCCAGCTTCGCTTACGGGACGCTATCTCGCGGAAGAATTGCATATCCAGATACCAGGCACCCGCCGCAAACCGGGGCCGCAGCAAATTAAAATTTACGGCGCTCGCGCCCACAACTTGAAAGGCATCGACCTTGAGGTTCCACTGCGGATGCTCGTCGCCATCACCGGCGTGTCAGGTTCCGGAAAATCCACCCTGCTGCACGACGTGTTGTATCAGGCTCTCTTAGCTGCGAAGAAGCAGCCTGACGGCAGTCCTACATCGGCCTCCTCGTGGGATCGGGTGGAAGGGGCCGAGTTCGTCGACGAGGTTGTCTTGGTCGATCAATCGCCGATCGGGCGCACGCCGCGCTCGAACCCAGTCACATACATCAAAGCCTTCGACGGTATCCGCGATCTGTATTCGTCCCTGCCCGAGGCCAAGAAGCGCGGCTTTACCGCCGGACACTTCTCTTTCAACGTCCCAGGGGGACGCTGCGAAACCTGCCAGGGCGACGGCACCGTCACCGTGGAGATGCAATTTCTGGCCGACGTCGAACTCATCTGCGAGGAGTGCAAAGGCGCGCGTTATAAGCCTCAGGTACTGGAGGTTCGTTATCGCGGCAAGAACATCCACGAAGCCCTGAATCTCACCGTAAAGGAAGCGCTGCAGTTTTTCGCCAGCGTACCGAAGATTGTGGACAAACTGCGGGTGCTGGAAGAAGTGGGCCTCGGCTATCTGCGGCTGGGGCAGTCCGCCACGACGCTTTCCGGCGGGGAGGCGCAAAGGATGAAATTGGCGGCGCATTTGCAGCCTGCGGCCCGCGAGGCGAATCGGCCGCGCACCGCAGATGACCGACCTCGACGCAGACCGCACATCCTGTATATTTTGGATGAGCCGACTACGGGTCTGCATTTTGACGATATCAGCAAACTACTATCCGCATTCCGCCGTCTAATCGATGCAGGAGGTTCGATCCTCGTGATCGAACATAACCTCGAAGTAATCAAGACCGCGGATTGGGTAATCGATCTCGGTCCTGAAGGCGGCGAGCGCGGAGGCCATATTGTCGGCTCGGGTCCGCCTGAAGCGATCGCCAAACTTCCCGCTTCATATACTGGCAAGTTTCTGGCAAGCGTATTAAACGGAAATGGTTTCTCGGGAAATGGCTCATCGCGGATCGGATTGTCGGAGAATGGATCGTCGGGGAGCGGGAGTAAATAAGCCGATCTGCCTCGCGCTGTTGCTCATGGAGTTCTTCCTCGGCGGGACCGTCTTTGGTCAGAGTACCGGCCAGACCGTGCGCCACCATAAGGTGGCCGAGCAAGACTCGTCCTTCCCTCCCGAACTCACTCAAGCCGAAACTGCAATCGAAAAACGCGACTACGCGTCTGCCGAGCCGCTTTTAAAAAGGGTCGTCGCCGCCGATTCCAACAACTTTCAAGCCTGGTTTGACTTGGGATTTGTGTACAACGCGCTGGGAAATACTCCCGACTCGATTGCCGCGTATAGAAAATCCGTGGCTGCCAAGCCGGACGTGTTCGAATCCAATCTGAATCTCGGACTCATGCTGGTAAAAACCGGCCAGCCCGATGCGGAACAATTTCTGCGTGCCGCAACCACATTGAAACCTACTGCCGAGGTCGACCAGGGCCATGCTCGAGCCTGGTTGTCGCTGGCTCACGTACTTGAAAACAACAAGCCCGACGAAGCGATCAACGCCTATAAGCAGGCTGCTGCCCTCGATGCCAAAGATCCGGAGCCTCATCTTTCGGCCGGTCTGCTGCTGGAGAAGAACAACCGCTTCGCCGATGCAGAACAAGAATACAAGCAAGCGCTGGCACTCGATCCCAACTCCAGCGACGCCTTAACCGGACTGGCCAACGTCTCCATGCGCGGGCAGCGTTATGGTGAGGCCGATCCCATTTTGCGCAAGATCATTGCCATGCATCCCGAAGATGTCTCCGCCCGATTGCAGCTTGCCCGCATCCTCCTCATTCTCGGCAAAAATGACGACGCAATCGCTCAACTTCAGGAAGCGCTGAAGCTTGATCCCGGAAATCCCCTTGCCCAGGCCGATCTCGGCGACCTCTACCTGCAAAGCAAAAAATACGATCAAGCGGAAGTTCTGTTCCGCTCCATGCTGGCCGCACACCCGGAGAGCGCTCAACTCCATCACTACCTCGGCGTAGCACTTCTGAAACAGCTGAAGTATGCGGACGCCCAACAGGAGTTGCTCACTGCTGTCAAGCTCAAGCCCGATTTCGGCGAGGCCTACGGCGATTTGGCAGTGGCCGCCGACGAGAACAAAAACTACCAACTCGCGATCAAGGCCGCCGATGCGCGCGCCAAGTTTCTGCCCGAGATTCCAGTGAGCTATTTTCTTCGCGCCAGCGCTTACGATCATCTGCGCGATTACAAAATGGCGGCACAGCAGTACCATCGGTTTCTTGAGGTCGCGAACGGAGCGTATCCTGATCAGGAATGGCAAGCTCGCCATCGGCTGATTGCCATCGAGCCAAAAAAGTGACCGCTATGCGCCTGCAGACAACTATTGCCGCGGTTCTTTTGGCGACGTCTTTCCTGGCATTCGCCTACAAGACCGAAACCCTTCAGGAACTGCTCGCGCGCGCGGCGTCGGCGAAGCTCGATGATCAACCGGCCTTATATGTTGAGGTCGCCGAGCGCCAACTCAAATCGGCCGACGATCTGTACACCGCCAGCAAAGTCGATGACGCCCGAGCCGCATTGAGAGATGTCGTCACTTATTCCGAAACCGCGCACGATTCGGCCATCCGATCTGGCAAGAAGTTGAAAAATACCGAGATCGCTCTTAGAAAAATGGCCGCCAAGCTACGCGATATCAAACGCAGCCTGAATTTCGATGACCAGGGGCCAGTTCAAGCTGCCGCCGATCGCCTCGAGAATTTTCGGACTGACCTTCTATCCCACATGTTTGGTAAGGGCAGATGAGATCTACACTGGGCACACTGGTCGGCTTTATCTTGGCCCTCTCGCTGCTCCCGACTGCGTCGGCGCAGCGACGCCCTGACCCGCTCAACCCCAACGAACAAGATCAACTACGCGACGCCGCGCAGGATCCTGCCGAGCGCCTTAAGCTCTACATCCTTTTTGCCCGTACCCGGCTGACCGCGCTCGAGCAGATGCGAGCCGATCCCAAAACAACAGACCGCGCTCAGCAGACCCGCGATCGGCTGCAGGATTTTCTGGATGTTTACGATGAATTGAACGACAACATCGATACTTTCGTCGGACGAAAGGCGGATCTGCGAAAACCGCTAAAGTCCGTCATTGAGGCCGACACCGAGTTCCAAGCCAAGCTTCGGGCTCTGAAAAGCTCGTCGGATTCAAGCAAAGACCAAGCCAAATACGATTTTCTGCTGAGCAACGTGCTCGATACCGTAGACGGCAGCGTGCAGGATCACCGGCAGTTGCTGAATGAACAGGAAGAAGCATTCAAACACAAGAAAAAGTGAACGGTCACGATATTGGAGGGTTTTCTCAGCGTACTCAGCGAGACCTTCGTGCCCTCTGCGTTTTAAGATTTGGGACGTGCTAATCTAGCGCAAACGTGACGGAAAGACTCCTTCACATCTTCGAGGAAACCTATCGGGAGCTGCGCCCTCGCGCCCCGATGCCCGAACTCGCGGTCGAATTCTTCGCCTTTGTAAACATCAACAACACGATCCGCTTGCGCGAGGGAAAGCTGTTTGTTCGCCTTTCCGACTTGCTGGAAGGCGCTCCAGACACGGTGTTGCAGGCAATCGCTCACATTCTGTTGGCCAAAATGTACCGCCGGCCTATCGAGCGAGGATACGCAACTCGCTATCGCCGGTATATTTCCGGGCAGGACATTACCAGAAAAGCTCACCTGGTGCGCCAGGTGCGTGGCCGTAAGCGAATCGAAAGCGCGCAGGGCCGAACCTACAATCTGGAAGACATCTTCGACGATCTGAACACCCGATTCTTCTACGGCCTGCTCGCTCGACCCCGGATGACCTGGAGCCGCGACCCCGCCCGCAACCGGCTCGGCCACTACGATCCCGCGCACAACGCCATCGTCGTGAGCCGCGTCTTCGACCATCCCCGAGTTCCTGGCTATGCTGTGGAATACATCGTCTATCACGAGATGCTGCACCTGAAACATCCGGTGAAATTGCGCGGTGCCCGCCGATGCGTGCATTCGACAGAGTTCCAGGCTGAGGAAAACCTCTTCCCTCAGCTGGACCAAGCGAAGGCTTTTCTCAAGCGTTTATAGATCGCGCGCCCAACCGCAGCATCTGACAAAGAGCGGGGCTTCAGATCACAATCCCCGCGACTCCGCGCGTTGACGTCGCGGAAGTCGAGAGACTATCCTAGATAATGAAATTGAAATTCATTTTCAATATCGCAAGTTCAGGAACTGAGGCTATTTCTTAAGATGTTAGAAGCATTCATCGTTACTTTGCGAGAAGGCGTCGAAGCCGCCCTGATCGTCGGCATTACTCTCGCGTATCTGTCGAAAATCAATCGCCCGGAGCTCCGCAAATCCGTCTACGCGGCCCTGATCGCCGCTTTTGTGGGCAGCCTTGGGGTTGCAGGCTTGCTCGCCCGCACGCAGTGGAACCAAGACATTTTTGAAGGCTGGGTCATGCTGGCCGCCGCTTTCTTCGTCATCACCATGATCATTTTCATGATGAAGACGGGCCGCAAGATGCAGGGCGAAATCGAGGGTAAAGTCAGTCTGCTGGCTGGCAGGAACGCATGGTTCGGGCTTTTCGCATTCGTATTTCTGATGGTTTTGCGCGAAGGCGTCGAAACCGTTCTTATTCTTTCCGCCGTCTCCCTGAACTCGACCGAACTGCTCAGCTTCCTGGGCACGTTCCTCGGCGTAATTGCCGCAGTCGCGTTCGGCGTGATGTTTGTAAAGGGCAGCGTCCGCATCAATCTGCAGAAATTCTTCCGCGTCACCACGGTGATTCTGTTCTTCGTCGCTGCGCAATTGGTGGTGTCCGGTCTGCATGAGCTCTCTGAAAATGGCGTGCTGCCTTCTTCGAAGACAGAGATGGCGATTGTCGGCCCCATCGTGCGCAACGACCTGTTCTTTTTCATCACCATTCTGGCCTTGGCCGCGCTCATGGTGCTGTTCGAAGTCAAGCGCCGGCAACCGGGAGCGTTGCCCGCCTCCCCTGCCGAAAGGCGCAAAGCTATTTGGAGCGCCCGCCGCGAGCGCCTCTGGATGGCTTCCGTCTACGCCAGTTCATTCGTATTCATTGTTTTAGTCACAGCCGAATTCATCTACACCAAGAGCGTGAGCGCGTTGTCGCCAGCGACAGAAGTCACATTTGTGAACGGCCAAGTCAGCATTCCTCTTACCCAGGTTCAAGATGGCGATCTGCATCGCTTTTCTGCTCAGGAGAGTGGCACGACAGTGCGTTTCTGGCTTTATCAGAAACCGGACGGCAAAATTGCCACGGTCCTTGATGCCTGCGAAATCTGCGGCGCCGTCGGCTTTTATAAAGGACCGAACGGAGTAGTTTGCAAGAACTGCGCCGCCCCGATCAATCCGCAATCGGTGGGAATGCCCGGCGGATGCAATCCCGTGCCGCTAAGGGCGCAAGTCACCGCCGATGCGGTCATCATTCAAGAGGCAGACATCGCGGCCAAGACCCGCATGTTCCAGCAATAAGCCATGTTCGGACGCCTCGTCTACGAATCATTCCGGCGGCAAAAGCGGCGCAAACTCCTGGCCGGTATCGCGATCACTCTAGGCGTAGGCGTGGCCACCGCAATGCTCGCCGTGGCGACGGACATTGGCAATAAGATCAGCCGCGAACTGCGTACCTATGGCGCGAACCTGATTGTGACTCCGCAGGAGGATACTCTTGACGTTCAAATCGGCGGAGCTGATCTCAAGCCGCCAAGCGACGGCGCATACCTCAACGAGGCCGACCTGCCCAAAATCAAAGGGATGTTCTGGCGAAACAATATCGTCGGCTTTGCTCCCATGTTGCCGATCAGTGTCCGCGTGAATTCGGATGCGAAGAATTTCACCTTGCTGGGAACTTACTTTTCGAAGCGGCTCACTTTGGGCAAAGAGGATTTCGTCACCGGGGTACGCATTACTCATCCCTGGTGGAAGGTGCAAGGCGCATGGCCCGATGACAACTCTTCCGACGTGTTGCTGGGCGAAAGCCTGGCCGCAAAGCTCGGTCGCAAGGCCGGAGACGACATCGAAATCGCCGCCCAAACACATCACATCGCCGGCATTCTTTCTACCGGCGGAGCGGAAGATAATCAGATCATCGCTCCCCTCGCACTGACGCAACAGATTCTGGGCAAGCCCGGAGCCGTGCGCCGCGTTTATGTAAGCGCGCTTACTAAGCCCGAAGATGCATTCGCCCGGCGCGATCCGCAAACCCTGCGTGGCGCCGAGTACGATCGTTGGTATTGTTCACCCTATGCGGCGTCGATTGCTTTCCAGTTGCAGGAAGCGATTCCGCACTCCCACGCGGAACAGATTCGTCAGATCGCGCAAAACGAAGGCACGGTGCTCTCCCGTATCAAGGGCCTGATGCTGTTGGTGACCCTGGCGGCTCTGTTCGCATCCGCGCTTGCCGTCTCCGCAGCCATGGCCACAGCCATTTTTGAGCGTCGCGCCGAAGTAGGCCTGATGAAGGCTCTGGGTGCAGGAAGCCTTTCCGTGGCGGCGCTGTTCTTCGCGGAAGCCCTGCTGCTCGCCCTGATCGGCGGTGCCCTGGGTTTCACCGGCGGCGCATTACTTGCCCATCAGATTGGCCGCTCCATTTTCGATTCTCAGATCACCATTGAACCCGTTCTCTTTCCCGTAATCCTGGCCATTGCCGTAATCGTGACTTTCGCGGGCAGCGCCATGGCGATTCGCCGCGCCGTGAAGTTCGATCCCGTCTACGCACTGCGAGGTGAAGCGTGAGTTCACGGGCGAAATCGGACTTGATCAACCGCCGTTCCCCGAAGCCTCACACTTCAATGTTTCTTCGCATGCTGATGCGCGCAGCCACGCTTCGTCGTGGACGCGCAGCGTCTGCTTTGTTAGCGATGGTTGTCGCTGCTGCCGTCGCCACGGCCATGCTCAATCTCTACGTTGACGTACAAGCCAAGCTGCGCAAGGAGTTTCGCAACTACGGCGCTAATGTTGTAGTGATTGGGAAAGATGGCCAGGCGCTTCCCGCCGACGCTCTCCCCAAGGTAGACTCCGCGCTGGCGGGACACGGTCTCGCCGTACCATTCGCGTACATTGTCGCCCGCACTTCCGACGGCCAATCCGTCGTCGTCTCCGGAACCAATCTCGATCAGGTTCGCAAGCTGGATAGCTGGTGGTCGGTGACAGCCTGGCCCAACACGTCGCAAGATGCGCTGCTCGGTACGCGCGCCGCTGCGGTAGTGAGTCCGCAAGGAAAACCTTTCGACCTCAGCTTCCAGGGACACACAATTCACCTCAACCCTGCAGGAACACTGCGAACCGGCGCGTCGGAAGACAGCCTCATTTATCTTTCGTTAACCGATTTCGAAAACTGGACTGGAGTTCAACCATCAACCATCGAGATTGCGTTCTCCGGTTCATCGGAAGAAATCGCCGCTCTGATTCAAATGCTATCGCAAACTCTCCCCACTACAGATGTCCGTCCCATACGTCAGATCATGGAAGCTGAAGCGCGCGTGCTGGGAAAAACTCGCGCCACATTGGCCGCCGCCGCTATTCTCATAATCGCGACTGCGGCTTTGTGCGTGCTCTCTACACTGATTGGATGGGTATTTGACCGACGCCGCGACTTTGCCATCATGAAGGCCTTGGGCGCTTCCGAAGGCCTCATCACTGGATTCTTCGCCGCCGAAGCCGCCGCTTTGGGTGCCGTCGGCGCGATCGGCGGATTCGGAATCGGCGTGGGAGTTGCCGCCTGGATCGGCCGGGTTAACTTTCACGCGCCGGTAGTGCCGCGCTTCAACATCCTGCCTGCCGTTTTCGTGGGCAGCATTGCCGTGGCCCTGATTTCCGCCGTGCTTCCGATTTTTCTCCTCCGGCGCGTGCAACCCGCTATGATCTTGAGAGGCGAGTGAGATGATCAAGCTTAGAAAGGTCAGCCGCGAATACCCTGCACGAGCCGAAGCCAAAGGCGGCATCATCCGCGCTCTCGACAACTTCTCGCTCGACGTCGATCCCGGCGAGTGGATCGCGATCATGGGTCCGTCCGGCTCTGGAAAATCAACATTAGTCAACTTGATCGGCTGCCTCGATCGCCCAAGCTCCGGCGAAATTTGGCTCAATGACGAAAACGTCGCCGACATTTCCCCGAGTGAACTGAATCGCGTCCGAGCCGAGAAAATCGGTTTCATCTTCCAGCAATTCCATCTGATCCCTTATCTCACAGCGCTCGAAAACGTCATGCTGGCCCAGTACTTCCATAGCATGACAGACGAGCAAGAAGCACTCGAAGCCCTGGAACGAGTGGGATTGAAAGAACGCGCGAACCACGTGCCTTCGCAGCTTTCCGGAGGTGAACAGCAGCGCGTCTGCATCGCGCGCGCCCTGATCAACGACCCTAAGATCGTGTTGGCCGACGAACCCACGGGAAATCTCGATGCCATGAACGAAGAGATTGTCCTGCGCTTGCTGCGCGAACTGCATCGGCAAGGACGCACCATCGTGATGGTTACCCACGACCCTGTCGTCGCCCGCCTGGCCGACCGCCGCATTGAATTGCACCACGGCAAGATCGCAGCACAGGAAGTCTTCGCCATGGCCGACGAAGAACAGTTCGATGAAGTTCTTGAAGAACTCTGGGCGCTTGCCGAACACGGCGAGATTGCCGAAGTCGGCCGCATGGAAGTGCACGGCGCGTTACCAGTAAGCATCGCCATAGAAAAAATGATCGCGCTCGGCTTGGTGACCGCGACTCCGCATCCGCCGGAAGCCCACGACCACAAACCGTTCATCAACCCTTGCCACGACGCGCTAAAACCCACTGGCGTCTCGACCGGCGACGGCAGCATGATCGTTGAACTCACGCCCC
>Ga0070762_10000553_pt1 | contig 16043 bp, 13 predicted proteins | sample HubBroMetageREF2_FD_66726 | JGI IMG/M metagenome (GOLD analysis project Ga0070762, IMG submission 66726) | Reference soil microbial communities from the Hubbard Brook experimental Forest, New Hampshire, USA - Hubbard Brook CCASE Soil... | ecosystem: Environmental > Terrestrial > Soil >...
GGCCCGGCACCACCGATACGTTATTGCTATCCAAGTCAACCGGTCAGCTGTATGACGCCAGCGCCATGCTCCTGCATGCACGTGCGTATACACATGACGCAAGTGACGGCGTCATCGACTCGCAGGCCGATATCGGCATTTTCTTTAACAACATCTACAGCGAGCCGAACACTCCTCCGAAGTTCTTCTTTGACTTGAAAGGATCGGGGAGGTTTAAAGACTCCTCACAGCTGCTGCCCCCCGCATCGCAAAGAGCACTTATCCCGCGTATACTGCATCGGCCTTGGTCGGCCTGACGGGCAACGGCCGTTCTGATCTCATCGTCGCTGCCGAGAACCTTGTGGCCGGTCCTTCTATGGTCTATTTGAATCCGGGCGACGGAGACTTTAGCCACGTTAAGCCAATCATTCTTCCGAAGTCGCCGCTTCCTCGGACGCCCGGTCTCTTTTCTAAGACGCCCAGCGGCCCCGTCATACTGGACATCCGGCCGATACATATATCGAGCCCAAAGTATGCAGACCTTGTCATTACCTACCACCGGAAACTACGGAGGTTATGCCTTCCAAATTCTCATTAACGACGCATTTTAGTGACCAAACAGCAAAGCGTATTCATGGTGCTCCGTACAAGGGCCAAGATAAAAAGGACGCCGGCTCTTATTGGATAAAACGGACCTGGGTTTTTGAACAGGGCGGCGTTCCGAATATCGCCACCGAAACCGGGGGCGACTTAACCGCGCCGTCCGAGGTTTTTACAAACGATGGCACCGGGCACTTCAGTCTAGCTGGAACGTTTACCGGTGAATCGATAGCTGCCGTATGTACGATTGGCAACCGCACGACTTTGACCGAGACAAACGATGAGACGGTCTCGCTCGTTCCCTACCCATAAGGAGCACTACGCTAAGCGTTCGTGACTTTTGCGTTTTGAATGCGGTTCGCTACTCTGGCTTGCCCCAGCAGCCGTGAAATGCAGCGATCATCGCTGCGATCAAGTCGAAGTGCTCGGATGCCAGACGCCCAAGGAGTTCGCAGAGACCTTCAAAATCAACCCACCCTCACAGTTATCAGCTGCCTGAAAGGCGACCTCAGGTCAGTCGATGCTTAATTGCGCTCGCTAAGGGGTGAACGCGAAAACAGTTCCGCATCTACGTGCTGAGTAGAGTCCGCATCGCAGCCCTCCGCGGTCGGTGGTGCCGTACAACGCTCCCTTTACTTCGATCACGCTTGCCAGCGGGTGGGCGCCGGAAGTGCGCCCGTCGAAACTGTAGACTACTTTCTCCGCGCCAGTCCCAGTAATGCTAAAGATTGTCCCGCAACCGCCTCCGTGGCATTTCAAACCGCCATAGGCGGTTGTACCGTATAGGTGTTTCTTTAGGTTGACTAAGCCTCCGGACGGTTCGTATCCTTCAGCGCCCTGACTAAAGCTGTATAGCACCGTTTCCTTGCCAGTCGTCGTAAGGCTAAAGACGGTTCCATAACCGCTTGCGCCACCACCAAACGTCGTGCCGTAAAGCGTGCCCTGTACGTTAAGCAAGTTACATCTCGGACTTTCGCCGTCGGAGCCGCCAACGAGGCTGTGCAGCACTTTCTCCTTGCCGGTCGTCTCAACTCTAAAGATCGTTCCGCACCCGAGATCGCATTCGGAACCGCCTCCACCTTCAGTTGTGCCATACAACGCACCATTTACGTAGATTAGCCCCGCTTCGGGGGTCGCTCCGTCGGGGCTGCCACCGAAACTATACAGCACCCTTTCCGCGCCGGTGGTTGTAATACTAAAAACTGTTCCATGACCATACGCGCCACCGCCTTGGGTTGTGCCGTACAAGATACCATTTACGTTGATCAAGTTGCCGGTTGGAGTCGCACCGTCCGATGGGCCGCCACCGAAGCTATACAGAACTTTCTCGGTGCCCGCCGTCGTAACGCTAAAGACGGTCCCGCAACCGCCGCCGCCGCAGAGATGCACGCCACCTGCGAGGGTCGTGCCGTACAGTTTGTCCTTCATGTTGATCAAGGCTGCGGCGGGCCGCTCTCCATCGGGCTCGCCAGTGAACCTGTACAGCACCCTCGATGTGCCCTTCGTCGTAACGCTAAAGATGGTTCCGCAACCGTAGCCGTCGCATCCCGAGCCGCCCAAATACGCTGTGCCGTACAGGACGCCGTTCAAATCGACCAAGCTTGCTTGCGGGAGTGCGCCGTCCTTCCCGCCGTTGTCAAACCTGTCCAGCACCTCATAGGACGATGCAGGCGCGACGCGATGCACGATGAAGGCTGCTGCCGCGACCGATGCAGGCTTCTTGATCGCGGCGGCTTGTAGCATCGCACCCGGCGCGCCGATCGGCGGCTGCGATCCACCGCACCCTGCAAGCATTGCTGCAGCGACGTAGCTGCCGAGTGTGTAGCGGCTAAAAGCTGAACGCTTCATCTTGCTTACTTTCATGTCACGCATGGCTTAGGGCACTACCGGCGGAAAATAGGCTGTTCCCACCGGGGTATGGAGGCCTTGGCTGATTTCGCGGCGCGACGGAGTGGTTGAGCCACGAGGAAACTCGACGATCACGTTGCTTGCGAGGTTAGAAACGTAAAGATACTCTTTGCCGTCAACCGTCGCCGCTACGGGCTCATCCATGCTGTCCGTGATGCTCTGAAAAGGTTGGCTCTGTCCGTAGCGATACTCTTTAACGTTGTTTTCTGTTACATTCGTCACGTAGAGCGTCCTGTCGGCATCTACGGTAATACCTACCGGAGAAACGACACCGTCGGTGATCGTCCTGTTAGGCGACCTGCTCCCAGACGAATAGACGACAACGTTTGCGGGGCCGGAACTTTCGGTGAAATGGTTCGCGACGTACATGTTTCCCGAACTATCAATCGCAATGCCGTCGGGATAGAATAGCCCCTTCGTTATGATCGTGTGCGGCATTGTCGAGCCTTTCTCGTATTCAGTAACGTTCTGGCCACCGATGTTCGTTACCCACAGGTTTCCGTTGATATCAATCGCGCAGAATGCCGGGGTATTAATTCCCCTCGTTATTACCTTTGATGGTTTCGTCTTGCCGGCAGGGTACTCCGAAACCCAGCCCAACCCGGCCGGTTCGTTGAGGACGTAGAGCGTCCCATCGCCGTCAAGGCAATCGCTGATGGGAGCATTCAGACCGTTTGAAATGACCTCTATTGGGCTTGGGTCCTTTCCCTTCGCATGGTAGACCGTAACGTCATTGTAATCGCCCGACGCATTAGCAACGTAGAGTAGGTCGTCGCTCTTCGTTTCCGGCAGCACCCACGATCCGTCGCGCTCAACGTGTGCCGCGCTCGCCGACGTTTTCGGGATCGCGCCCGGCACGCCGATCGGCGGCTGCGATCCGCCGCACGCGACCAGCATTGCTGCAGCGGCGCAGCCGCTAAGTACGTAGCGGCTGAAATCCAAGCTCTTCATCTTGCCTTGTTCCTCGAATCCATAAAACGGACAGCGGCTAAGAATGTTCGGCGCAGTACGCTCAGCAGCCTCGGCTCCGAAATGCAAACACGGTCTCGCATTCGCGAAGCCGTGCCGAGGGGTAGAGCGCGGGGAAGCGTCAGCCTGACTGAGCCAGCTTAGTGACGGGAAGCGGCGCTTGCTAAAACGCTGTCTATCCGGTACAAGTTCTTACCAGCATCATCTAAGGTCCGCTCAACCTTACCACCAGCCGGATATCTCCAAAAGCCGATTTCGCGCGTTGCAGGAGTTCCCAAATCTTCCAGCTGTTATCGCTGCTATATCCGGTGGCAGTACGTTTAGTGCGTTAACCTTAAACCAGAAACTCTCAGCGCTGGGTTCGTTGCAATGGGTCTCGCCATACTTGGCTGTTGCCGCCAAAGATCGCATCTATCGAGTCGATATATCCGGCTCTGATGCAACGGTCGTCGCACTCTCGTCGGTTAGACGCGGCGCCTAGCGCGTTGCAACGGATCGCGGCGGCTTTTGACGGCTTTGAGTCGGGCGGCGTCGTCGCCGGGCTGCCAGGGGCGCAGAGTTGTGCATGATATCCCCTATCCCCGGAAACTCATGGGGAAGGTGGGAGTCGAACCCACATGAGTTGCCTCGGCCGCTTTTGAGGCGGCTGCGTCTGCCATTCCGCCACTTCCCCGGAAGCTAGGGCTGATTCGCGCCGAGTACCCGTTGAGCCTCGGCGGCGTTTTGGACCGGGCGGACCCCAAGGCGCATCTCGACCGATCGACGTGCGAAGATCAATGTTACGAGCTCCGCACCGCGCGTCGTGCGGAGGTCCATCCGCGTCACATCTCCGCGGCGCCAGCGCAGCGTCGTCAAACGGCGGCCATGGAGTATTCCGATTGCATCCTCGCCGGATGCCTTGAGAAGCACGTCGCCTGGAACAAAGGCGAAGCCGGAGATACTCTCGAGGCGCGCGTCAGAGCGCGCAACGTGTGGCGTAAACTCCTCAGCGACGACGAGCTCGTCGCCGCCTCCCAGCGTCAGCGTGCGCGAAAAGAGCGCACCGCCATCAGGCACGTCGGGCGCGTCGTAGGAGCACGTAATGCGCGCGGTCGTCAGCACGTCGTTTCGGCTACACGCGTACGGACGGTTGAACGTGCCCGCCGACAACGGATGCGTGTACGCCGCAATGTAATCGCGCGACGACGCCGGCGGCTCGGGATCGGTTGCATCTCTCAAGAGGCCGATGCTCGTCGCCGAATTTGTCCGTCCGTCACTAAGCTCGGCAACTCTGGCGCCGGCAAAAGGAGCAAAAACAACGCGGAGGCGTCCGTTTGCAAGCGACGTGCCGTCGGGATCTCGAAATGGTGGGGGACTCCCCAACCGCGGTAGGGGCGCTCCCGCCGGCGCCGCCGCGGAAATGCCGATGGGGATGACTCGCGCACCGCGAGCCGGCAGAACGAAGCCTGCTACCGCAACGGTGCGATTCGCTAGACGAACGCGCATCGCGCCGATGCGGCGGCGCACGCCGCTCGGATTGATCGCGACGACAAAAGCGTAGGAGAAATCGTTGGCGAGCAAGATCGTTACATCGGAAGCTTTCCTGAAGCGCTCTGAAACGTGCACCGACGACGGTCCGGCGGCTAGTCGGCCGGATCGTTGTAAAGCGGCTAGCCGCGTGACGGCCGCAGGTTGCATTCGACCCATGACCGGGTCCGACGGAAGCAACGGAAGGAGAAGGAGCCGCGAGCCTAAGGTGCGATTGCCATCGGCGATAAGGTCAACCAGCGTGCACGACAAACCGCGATCATTGCACGCACGTTGCATAGCGATTGTGGCACCCGCAAGAGCGCTAAAATCAGCGTCGCTCAAACTGCCCGGCGCGAAGAGGCTCGGGGGCCAGATAATCGACGCATCCGCCGCAATGTGAGTTCTCGCAAGGGCGGCTCCGTAGCGCGTAATAAGATCGCCGAAGATTCGTGTTGGCGCGTAGCGCGCCGACGCGTGAAGGTCGACGGTGAGCGCGGCATCCCACGCGTACGACCAGTTCGCCCATGGTGCCTCCCAGCCGTGTGGATAGATCGTATCCTGTGCCGGAAAGTTGACGAACCCATGGGCGCCGTCTCGCAGGAGCTCGCCTAGCGCGAGCGCCGTGTTGGAGGAATCGCTCGGTCGCGGCGCCGCCTCGTCAGCGCCCTGCAGCCAGCCGGCCTGAAACTCAGACTGCATTACTGGAAAATGCGGCTGCGTCTGCAGCAAGCCGGTCGCAAAATCGAGATCCGCGAGGTCGTGCGCGCCGATGCGATACGAATTGCCTTGATACCAGTTGCCCCACGCCCATGCGGGTGAGGCGCTCGGAACTTTCATCTCGTAGGTGTTGATGAAGAGGGGCACGCGCGAGCCAACGACCGACTCCACCGTGCGGCGGAGCCAGTCGACGTACGCGTGCCAGTGTGGCGCCGGCCACGTGTCGTTATCGAGATAGGCGCCCTGGTCGTCGTCGAGTGCGATCGCGATGACGTCGTGCGAGTAGGGCTCGACGCTGCGCAACACGTCGGTTAGCCATTGGCCGGCGGAGCCCAAGTGCTGTCCGTTGGCGAGCCATTCCGCGGCGGCCGCATCGGCGTGCGCGTTTTGGAGCGTCGCCGTGGCTGGATAGCGCCCCTCGAGGACGTCGTGGAGTGGCATGTTATATTGCGGACGCTGCAGCAGCCATCCAGGATATCCGCCGTTTCGCCATTCGTTGCGAATCACGGGTCCCGGCCGAAGAATCAGTTTGAAGCCGAGCTCGTGCGTCAGCTGCAACAAGCCTAAAAGATCCCGGCGCGGATCCGTCGCACCGGTGAAGTCGCGCTCGCCTTCGGACGGCTCATGCCAGTTCCAAATGAGATAGAGATCGATCGTGTTGATGCCAAGATTCTTGTAGGCAGCGAGCGTAGCGCGCCAGCGTTCGCGGGGGATGCGCTCGTAGAAGAACGCCGCGCCGTAAACGAAGAACGGCCGTCCGTCAACGCTAAAGACCGGATAGCCGCGTTCCGCGGACACGCGCGAGGCGCTCCACGTCGACCACGTCGGTGCCGAGCCTCCGGCGACGGCCGCCGGCGAAAGAACCAGCGATAGAAGAAGCAACGCAAGGAAGGGCCACCAGCGTTCCTTGTGCGCGGCGATGAGAAAGACGACCGCTCCGGCGGCAAGCCAGCCGAGGCCCAACGCAATTGCGGCGGTGCCGGAGCTGGCGAATGCGAGCGACCATCCTGCGAGCGCCACGAACGCCGGGACCGGGTAGAGCGGCATTCGAAACGGCGCTCGGATCTTGCGTATTCGCAGCAGCACGAGCGCAAAAACCTGTGCGACGCCCTGAATGAGTACGATGCCGGCGGTCAAGAACGCGATCACCTGATCGAGCGTGAACAGACTCGCGAGCAACGATAGTATGCCAACGGAAAAGAGCGCAACGTGAGGGATCTCCTTTCGCGGGTGCAGCTTCGCAAAAGCCGGCAGGAACGCGCCGTCGCGCGCTGCGGCAAACGAGATGCGCGAGAAGCCGAGTAAATTTCCGTACAGCGATGCAAACGCGGTTACCAAAACGAGCACGGTGACGGCCACGGCCGCCACGCGGCCCCAGGTATGTTCGACGACGAGGGCGCCGACGTATTGGGCCTGGGTCGTCGGTCGGCCGTGTGAATCGAGCAGCGACTGCCAAGGTATGGCGCCGAGCACGCCGATTTGCAAGAGCACGTAGAGGATCGCGACGACCAACACCGAGAGCAGAATGGAAAGCGGAATTGTGCGCCGGGGCCGGATGACTTCGTCGCCGAGCAGCGCCACGTCGGCATAACCCACGTAGTCATAGAGCGTGATGTAGAGGGCCGTCCCGAACCCGGCGAGCAGGCCGCCGCCAAAGCGGATCGGCTGACTCAAGTGAAACGCGCGTGTAAAGTCGGCGTGCGAAAGCCCTGCGATGGCAACTAACGCGACGGTCGCGGTCGCGGCGATCGCGAGCAATGCGCTCAAAGCCGACACTTGCGACGTGCGCCGGTAGAGCAAGAGGATCGTAACGCAGCCGATCGCGATGGCGGCGAGATCGTGGGTGACGCCGTCTGCAAGCGGCGGATAGAGATAGGCAGCGTAGTTCGCGAAACCGATATAGCCGCTGGCCAAAAGGCATGGCGCATACAAGAGGAACTGCCAGTTGAAGAGGAAGGCGAGCGCCCTTCCCAAGCTTTCGGCGCCGAAGATGTTGCGGAGATAAACGTACGTTCCGCCCGATCCGGGAAACTGCGACGAGAGCTCCGCCCACACCATGCCGTCGCAGAGGGCCACAATCGCCCCGGCGATCCAGCCGATAAGCGCGAGAGGACCGCCGAGCGCGGCGATGACGAGCGGAATCGTCACCAGCGGACCGATGCCGATCATCGTTATGACGTTGATCGAAACGGCGCCTCGCAGGTCGATCGCGCGCTTCATACGGTGCGTGGAGTTCGCGGTGCGAGGCGCGAGCTCTTGGTACGACGAAAAGAGAATCGAATGGAGGACGCCTCTGCGCTGTCGCGCTTATTACGGTTGCACGGAACGCTGAAGGTCGATTTCGTACACAGCGAGGCGCTCGCAGGGAACTCACTTGGCGATCCGGCAACGCGGCCGTTGGCCGTCTATCTACCGCCGGGATACGATCCTGCGGGTTCGCGCCGGTATGCGGCATTATACGTGCTGCACGGCTATACCGGCGACGTCGCCGCAATGGTGTCATCGCGGCCGTGGGAGACCAACGTCGTTCAATGGGCGGACCGGCTGATCGCATCGAAACGCATGCCGCCGGTCGTCCTCGTTCTCGTTGATGGATTTACGCGGTTGGGCGGCTCGCAGTACGTCGACTCGATCCACAACGGAGCCTATGCCACCTACACCGTGCGCGACATCGTCGGGCACGTCGACCACAACTATCGCACGATCGCATCCGAAGGCGGACGGGCTGTCTTGGGCAAGTCCTCGGGCGGGTTCGGAGCGATGCATCTCGTGCTCGAGCATCCGGGCGTCTTTGGCGCGTTCGCCTCACATAGCGGCGACTCGTATTTTCGTTACGCTCACATCCCGGCGTTTGCAACCGTGCATCGGGCGCTTGAGGCCCACGGTTTCGACATTGGCGCCTACGTCGATGCATTCGAACGCAAGCCCAAGCGCGGCTCCGCGGATTATACGACGATGGAGATGCTGGCCTATGCGTCTGCGTACTCGCCGCGCAGCGCCACGCCCTACGACCTCGAGTTGCCGTTCGACCGGAGCACCGGCGAGTTACTGGACGACGTTTTCGCGCGCTGGCTTGCTTTCGATCCGGCGGAGCGCGTAATCCATGGCCGCGACGCGCTGGCGCGACTTCGGCTTCGCTATCTGGACTGCGGGCGGCGTGACGAATATAATCTCGATATCGGTGCGCGGGTCGTTACCGAGCGCATTCGCGGGCTGGGGCTCGCGGTGCGCCACGAGGAATTTGACGACGATCACCGCAACACCGGTTACCGGTACGAAACTTCGCTTCCGGCGCTTGCCGCCGTGTTGGATCAGGAATGAAACGATTCGGATTTTTCTTCGCTCTAGTGCTGACTGCGACGAGCTTCGCGCGAGTCTCCGCGCAGGTTCCGCCGCCTCCGACCCCCAGTCCGGACCCGCACACCTATAGCGATGCGGGGATGACTTTCACGGCGCCGACCGCCGCCGTTCTGGTGAACCGGCAGGAGATCCCGTTGGCGCAACTCAGCGAGGATCTTCAGCCGGTTGCCTTATGGGTTCTCAATCCCGGTAAAGAAGATGCTCGGACCATTACGCTTTCGATGGAGGCCTATACCGCCGCGCCCAATGAATGGGAGGGGCAGTTTGAAAGTCAGACCCATGGCGCGCAAGAGGGGACGCTCATTCGCAATAAGACGCCGATGACGCTGCTCAACGGCATGCCGGCGACCTTCGTCGAGGTCGCCTATGGCAGCGGATTCGACGCGAAAAAAGAGTACGCCATCGTTTGGGCGGACGGTCAGCGCGGAATCGTACTCGCCGAGACAACGCGCATGGGCGACGGGAACGACGAAGAGGCGCGCAGCTTCCTCAAGCAGGTAACGGCCGTTCAGTACCCACTCTATCAGCCGTAGCGTCGAGCGTCGCGCGAAGATCGCCGATTAGGTCCTCCACATCTTCGATTCCCACCGAGAGCCGCAAGAGCGCATCGGTGATGCCGCGACGTTCGCGTTCTTCCTTTGGAATCGACCCATGCGTCATGCGCGCCGGATGGGAGATAAGCGACTCGACGCCGCCGAGGCTCTCGGCAAGACTGAAATAGGTAAGCCGGCTCGCAAAATCGAGGGCGCGCTCGACGGGGCCTTCCAAGACGAAGGAGAGCATGCCGCCAAAGCCGCTCATCTGCCGGCGTGCGAGTTCGTGCTGCGGGTGCGACGGAAGGCCCGGATAGTAAACGCGCGCAACGTCGTCCCGCGACTCGAGGAACTCGGCAATCGTTTGGGCGTTCCGCGCGTGCTCGCGCATACGCACGGCCAGGGTCTTGGCTCCGCGCATCGTCAGCCAAGCATCGTGCGGGCCGGGAACCCCACCGGCCGCGTTCTGCGCGAACTTGATCCGTTCGTAGAGCTCGCTGTCGTCGGTGATCGCGACGCCGCCGACGACGTCGCTGTGGCCGCCGATATACTTGGTCGTTGAATGAACGGCGATCTGCGCCCCCAACGCGAGGGGCTGCTGAAAATACGGCGTCGCGAACGTATTATCGACCGCGACGATCTGATCGGGACGGCGTAACGACGCCACGGCCGCGATATCGACGATGTTCAGCAGCGGGTTGCTGGGGGTTTCGATCCAGAAGAGTCTCGTATTCGGCCGAACGGCGGCTGCGACGGCGGCGAGATCGCGCATATCGACGTAGGTGAACGTGAGGCCGTAACGCGTGAAAATGCGTTCGAAGAGCCGGTAGGTGCCGCCGTAGAGATCGTCGCCTACCACGACGTGATCGCCGGCAGAGAGCAGATTGATTACCGCCGACGTCGCCGCCATGCCGCTTGAAAAGGCGCTCGCAAAGCGCGCTCCCTCGAGCGAGGCCAACTGACGCTCCAGGGCGACACGCGTCGGGTTCACCGTGCGGCTATAATCGAAACCCTTGTGTTCCCCGACTTTGGCCTGCGTGAACGTGGAGGTCTGATAGATCGGAACGATCGTCGCGCCCGTGGCCGAATCGGCCTCCTGTCCGACATGAATCGCTTTAGTTGAAAACTTCACAGTTCAGCGCTTGTCATCCCGAGCTTGTCGAAGGACGGACGACGTCGGAGCTGGTGGAGAGAAAGCTGATGATGTCTTGGCGGGTCAGCACGCCGATCGGCTCTCCGTCGTCCGTTACGACGATCGCCGGGTTGGCCAGCGTCAGGAGCTTGTACGCAAGCTCGATCTCTTCCGACTGCTCGAGTGCCGGGAAGGGCCGGCCCATGACCTCGCTGACCGGTTGATGGAGAATGTCCGCATGATCGAAGACGCTGCGCATAACGCCGACGTCGTTGACGCTTCCAACCTGTTCGCGTCCTTGCATCACCGGAAGCTGTGAGATCTCGTACCGGCGCAGCAGATCGAGGGCCGTCCTGACGGTGTCGTCCTGCTGCACGGTGAGCAGCGGCGGCAGCGGCGTCTTGCTGCGCAGAACGTTTCCGACCGTGGCGCGCCGCTTTGCATCGGCCAGAAAACCGTTGGCGATCATCCAGTCGTCGTTGAAAATCTTCGACATGTAACCGCGGCCCGAGTCGGGCAGGATGACGACCACGATCGCCTCGGACGGCAGCGTTTTGGCCAGCCGCACCGCCGCGACGCCCGCAGTTCCCGAAGAACCGCCGACGAGTAAGCCCTCCTCGCGTGCGATCCGGCGCGCCATCAAAAATGAATCGCGATCTGAGACCCGCACCATCTCGTCGATCACGCGTAAGTCCACGGTCTCCGGCAAGTAACTCATGCCGATGCCTTCGACGGCGTACGAGCGCGGAATATCTCCGGAATAGATCGATCCTTCGGGATCCGCGCCGACGACGTGAATCGCCGGATTCTTTTCCTTCAAAAACCGAGCGGTGCCGGAGATCGTTCCTCCGGTTCCGATGCCTGCGACGAAATGCGTGATCGCTCCGCCGGTCTGCTCCCAAATCTCGGGACCGGTCGAATGGTAGTGCGCTTCCGGATTGAAATGGTTGTGAAATTGATTCGGCTGAAACGCGCCGGGTATCTCCGAAGCCAGGCGGTTGGCGACGCCGTAATACGACTCCGGTGAATCGGGAGGGACGTTGGTCGGAGTGATCACGACGTCAGCACCGTAGGCGCGCAGCAGGTCGATCTTTTCTCTCGACATTTTGTCGGGCATCACTAAGATGCAGCGATAGCCGCGAATTGCGGCGGCCATTGCCAAGCCGGTACCGGTGTTCCCGCTCGTTGGCTCGACGATCGTGCCGCCCGGCTTGAGCAGACCCTGGCGCTCGGCGGCGTCCAGCATCGCGACCGCAGGCCGATCCTTGACGCTACCGCCGGGATTAACGTACTCGACCTTGCCCAGTACCAGGCACGCCGCGCCGTCGACCACTTTGTTGAGTCTTACCAGCGGCGTGTGGCCGATGGCGTCTAACGCCGTTTCGCAATACGTGAGTTTTGACGCGGGGGGGGATGGCGCGGTGCTTGCCATAGGAGCGCCGCCTTCAGCGCGGCGAACACCTTCACCTATGAATTCACTCGGAGGCAGGCTCTTCATTGGAATAGCGTTGCTGCTATTAGGCACGCCGGGATGCAACACCGATGAACTGCCGCCGGCGGCCGGTTTCGCAAGCGTGTCGGGAACGGTCGTCGATTCGGCGACGAACGTACCGATCCGCGGCGCGCTCGTTACGGTCGATACGGTCTTAACGGCAACCAGCGACGCAACCGGCCGATTCTCGATCGACAAGGTTCCCAGCGGTATCGCCGATTACGCGGTCGAGGCAACGGGCTACCAGGCACTGTCGTCGAGCACGACCATCGAACCCGGCAAACCGTTTACACTCAACGTGACGCTCAGCACGCAAGCGGTGCCGCCTCATTAGCTTCCTAGTTTGGGAGCTTCCTAGTTTGAGCTGATCGCCGTCGAGCGGCGATAGGCACTCGCGGGCTTTACCAGCGTCGCCCGATCCGCAACCGTGCGGTCGACGATGCCCAGGACGACGGTAGCGAGGCGAACGGGATCGTGACGAACGTTCTCCGTCTCGCCGATCACCGCTGCCGTCACGGGGTGAAATCCCATCGTGGAAATGCGTTCCGTATCGGCCTCTACCGGCACTTGCCCCTCTTGTGCGTATGCCGACAACAAGCGCGAGGGCGGTTCGTCGTTCACGATCACATAGTCGCAGACGCGTTCGCCGGCGTTGGCAATCAACGCCTCGAGGTGATCGGCAGCCGTCATCCCATCGGTTTCGCCGGGCTGCGTCATCACGTTACAAACGTAAATCTTGACCGCCGATGCGTCGGCAACTTCGCGCGCGATGCGGCTGACCAAGAAGTTCGGGACGACCGAAGTAAAGAGCGAGCCGGGCCCCAGCACGATGGCATCCGCATCGCGAATTGCGGAGATCACTTCCTCCAGCGGCGCCGCGGCCGGGGGATCGAAGAAGACGCGCTTGATCGGCCGCTTCGCCAGCGAGATGTTCGACTCGCCCTCGAGAATCGTGCCGTCGTCGAGCTCTGCACAGAGCCGAACGACGCCTAACGTCGCCGGTAAAACGCGCCCCACGACATTGAGTACGCGGCTCGATTCCTTGATGGCGCGATCGAAGTTTCCGGTAATCCCGCTCATTGCCGCCAGAAAAAGGTTCCCGAACGAATGGCCACTCAGGCCCTCACCTTCGGTGAATCGGTAGCGGAAAAGATCGGTGACCATCGCTTCGTCGTCGGCGAGCGCGACGAGGCAGTTGCGAACGTCGCCCGGGGGCAGAACGCCGAGTTCTTTTTGAAGGCGCCCCGACGAGCCGCCGTCATCGCTGACCGTTACGATGGCGGTGAGATTGCTCGAGCGCCGTTTGAGGCCGCGCAGCAACGTCGAAAGCCCCGTGCCACCGCCGATCGCCACGATCTTATAGCCCTGCTGAAGCCGCCGGCCCGCCAACGCATCGCGAAACCCTGTGGGCTGCCGGCTGCCGGCGATTCGAGCGACGGTGCGCATCCACATGAAGACGCCGATGCTCACGAATACAATGCCGGCGGTACCAAGAATCCCGGTGAGATATGCGGGCGAAAAATAATCGACGACGATGCTGTCGAGAATCTCGTTGACGTGGATCCCGCTGCCCTCTGCGATGAACCAGCGCGTGATCCCGTCGAGCAGCAAAACGATGCCGAGAACGGCCAGCAGAATCCAGCGCTTGACCCCGACGCCGGGCAACAGCCACTGAACCGAACGAACGAAGCGCTGGCGCATTAGGCTGCCCGCACGAGATCGCGAGCCTCGAGTACGACATCGATCCGGCGATCGGCGGTGAAACGTTGCGCGAGCCGTCGGGCCACATACACCGATCGGTGGCGGCCGCCGGTGCAGCCCACTCCAATGGTGAGCTGCGACTTGCCTTCGGCAAGATAACACGGCAGCAAGAAATCGATTAAATCGGTGACCTTGGCAAGAAACGGCGCGAGAGAATCGTCCTCCTCGATGAAGGCTGCAACCGCTTCATCGTCGCCGGATTTAGCGGCGAGTGACTCAACGTAGTTCGGGTTGCGCAAGAAGCGCACGTCAAAGAGAAGATCGAGATCGGTCGGCAACCCGAACTTGAAGCCAAAAGCAACGAAGGTAACGGCGAGGCGCATCGGGCGGTCGGTAACGAAGGCCGCGGCGATTCGCTCCTTGAGTGTGCCGTGCGTCAGGTTCGTTGTGTCGATGACGACGTCGGCGAGCTCACGCATCGGGGCCAGGAGTCGCCGGTCGGCGTCGATGGCTTCTCGGACGGAGCCCGTTTGCGCAAAGGGGTGACGGCGCCGTGTCTGACTGAATCGGCGGACGAGCAGCTCGTCGGCAGCGTCGAGGAAGAGCACCTGCGCCAAGTGCGTGCCTCTGATGCGATCGATTGCGGTCCGAGCGTCACCGAGTCGCACGTCGCCGCGAACGTCGAGCGCCACGGCAACGTCCGTCACCCCCGATTGCTCGAGCGCGGCCACGGCGCTTTCGAGAACGGCGGGAGGAAGGTGCTCGATACAGTAAAAGCCCAAATCTTCAAACGATTTGATTGACTGGCTCAGGCCGGCACCGGAGAGCCCCGTGACGAAGACGATGCGCAGGGAACCCATATGAAGCTCTTTTCGCCCGAGCGCGCCAACGCCCTCATTTCTAAGCTGGAGCCGCTTATTGAAGAGCTGCTGACAAAGCGCAGAGAGCTCGCGATCAAGCTTCTCGAGTCGGATCCAGCGCTTCACCATGCCAAGCCGGCGACCCGCCCCCGCTTGGCCGGCATGCGCTCCGCGTTGCCGGAGCCGCGCTTCGCCGAGCTCAAACAAGAGATCGGGCGCCTGATCTATCGGGTCGAAGCGTACGGCTGCGTGGTCAAAGACATCGACCTTGGCCTGATCGATTTCCCCTCGATGAGGGGCGACGAGCCGATCTATCTCTGTTGGAAGCTAGGCGAGGAGCAGGTTGGCTACTGGCACGGCATGGACGAAGGCTTCACTACCCGCCAGCCACTTTAGAAAAGCCCTGATTTAGTTCATTTCGTTGTCGGCTCGGGGTTCGATTGCCGTAGCAAACTTCACCCCTCGCCTCCTAGAACTGAGCTAAATCAGGGCTTTTCTATCCAGCTGGGACCTCGGCTGGGATTGGGATAAAATCCTCGGCTAGGCCTTGCAGGCGCACGTCGCCAAAGTCGGCCGTATACGCGCCACCTTCGGCACCGGTGATCTCGCCGACGTCGACGACATTAGCGAGTTGCGGGATCTTTGCGCGGACTTCGTCGGGTATGCGCACGCGGTCGCCGATCGAGAGCCTACGCTGCTCGAAGAGCGCGTTGAGGTTGTCGAGGAGCATCGGCAACGGGATTCCATAATCGTCGCTGATCGCTCCGATCGTGTGCGTTTCGCTGATCGCGCAGTTCGAGCAACCGCCTAAATGGAAGCGCGCAAAAACGCGCCGCGCACCGGCATGGAGCTTGAATGCCTCGTCGACGGTCATTTCGGGAGTAAAATGCTGCTGCTGATTCATTATCTGCTTTCTTCTTTCGCTAAGACGCGCTGTGCGCCCCACCGGTTGCGCGTGGAAGGGCGGAGCACGCCTGTAAGCCGGATTCTGTTCCCACGAGTGGGCGATGACCATCTCTCTGGGGCGCGCGTTACCGAGCGCCTCGATGCGACGTGGCTCGTTCGGACGGGCCGTCCCTAAAATCGAGCGATCTTGCTTCAGGTGGGGTTTACCCGAGTGCGCGTCACCGCGCGACTCCGTGAGCTCTTACCTCACGATTTCACCCTTGCGTGGGCTCCAGAGGAGTCCACGCGGTATGTTTCTGTGGCACTTTCCTTCGAGTTGCCCCGACAGGACGTTATCCTGCACCCTGCCCTATGAAGCCCGGACTTTCCTCACCCCC
>Ga0070762_10000555_pt1 | contig 15973 bp, 8 predicted proteins | sample HubBroMetageREF2_FD_66726 | JGI IMG/M metagenome (GOLD analysis project Ga0070762, IMG submission 66726) | Reference soil microbial communities from the Hubbard Brook experimental Forest, New Hampshire, USA - Hubbard Brook CCASE Soil... | ecosystem: Environmental > Terrestrial > Soil > Temperate...
GTCGGATCTTTCGACAACTTTTGCGGTCGGCGAAGAGGCAGAGACGAAAATCACTGCTGAGGAAGAAGCTGAGGTCGTTCCGGTCACCGCACCGTTGAACCGCTCGCAGCCGACCGTCCGCAGAGGAGATACAGCGCGCGTCGATGTTGTGGTCCGTACCAATAAAATCGGGCATTTCTTCCCGGGCGGCACGGTGGATGCCTACGATACCTGGCTGGAACTCAAGGGGACGGACGACAAGGGGCAAACCATATTCTGGAGTGGAAGCGTCGAGGACAATGGCAAAGGCCCGGTGGAAAAAGGCGCGCACTTCTACCGCTCTCTGCAAGTAGATGCGCACGGCAATCGTATCAACAAACGCAACGCATGGGCCACCCGCGCCGTGGTGTATGTGCATTTAATTCCTCCGGGCGCGGCCGACACAGTTCACTACCGCGTACACATTCCCGAGAACTCAGGCGATAAAATCACACTGCACGCGCGGCTTTGCTACCGGAAGTTCACTTGGTGGAATACGCAGTTCTCCTTCGCCGGCGTGCCCGATCACGCACAATCTAATGGCGATGTCACTCCTGATTATGATGATCGAAAGTTCGCGTTCGCAGGATCGCTAAAAGGAGTATCGGCAAAGGAAGAAAAAGTACCGAACCTTCCCATCGTCGCGCTCGCGGAAGACGAGGTCACCCTAAGCGTAGCGCCCCACAACACCCCTATGCCTGCACCCAGGACCATTCTGCAGGCGGCCGACTGGCAGCGATGGAACGATTACGGCATTGGCCTGCTGCTGCAGGGCGACCTGAAAGGCGCGCAAGCGGCCTTTGAGAAGATCACGGAAATTGATCCCAAGAATCCTGACGGCTGGGTAAACATCGGACGCGCCGCCGTACAGGAAGGTGACATGGATCGTGCTCGCACTGTGCTGACGAAAGCCTTGTCGTTGAATCCAGACCTGGCGCGGGCCCATTTCTTCTACGCCAAAGTTCTGCGCAGCGATGGCCGCTACGATGACGCGGCTGACCATCTCCGGAGGGTTCTCGCGCAGTATCCACGAGATCGCGTGACGCTTAACGATCTGGGGCGCATTCTGTTCCTCCAGCGCAAATACACGGATGCTATGAACATGCTGCAATCTGTTCTCGCGGTCGATCCGGAAGACTTGCAAGCGCATTATGACCTGATGCTCTGCTACAAAGGCCTTGGCGACGAGAAGCAGGCCCACGAGCACGAGGTGCGTTATTTGCGCTTCAAAGCCGATGAAGCTTCACAGGCCATCACCGGCCCGTACCGCCAACTGAATCCCGAGGACAACAACGAGCGGCAGGCCATCCACGAACATGTTTCTGTCCCGCTGCCAGACCGAGCGACAAACCACGCGGCCGCCCCCGGCCGTCCGACCGAGCGAAGCTCGGCTATTTCCGCGGGGGCCTCACGATGATGCGGAAGACGATTGTGTCTTTGTTCTTTTTGCTGATGGCCGCATCCCCACTGGCCCAGCAGATCCAACTTCGCGACATCACCACGCAGGCCGGAATACATTTCGATCACATCAACGGCGCATTCGGCAAGAAGTATCTGCCCGAAACCATGGGATCGGGTTGCGCTTTCATCGATTACGACAACGACGGCTGGCCTGACATTCTGCTGGTAAACAGTGAGGATTGGCCAGGACATAAGCGCACCGATTCTACGCTCAAGCTCTATCACAACAACCACGACGGCACGTTTACCGACGTGACTCGCAAGGCTGGCCTCGCGATTTCCATGTACGGCATGGGCGTCGCCGTTGGAGATTACGACAACGACGGCTATGACGACATTTTCATCAGCGCTCTCGGCCAGAGCCACTTGTTCCACAACAACGGCAATGGCACGTTTACCGATGTGACGAAGGCGGCCGGATTGTGGGGGCCGAATGAGTTTTCGACCAGCGCCGCGTGGGTGGATTACGATCGCGATGGCAAATTGGATTTGGTAATCGCGAACTACGTGCAGTGGTCTGAAAAGAACGATCTGTACTGTACTCTCGATGGCGCACACAAATCTTATTGCACGCCGGAATCCTACAAGGGTTCGGCGGCGCGACTGTGGCACAACCTCGGCAACGGAAAGTTCGAGGACGCGACACAGAAGGCCAAGTTCTATGATCCAACTTCGAAGAGCCTGGGCGTCGCTATCGTCGATTACAACGGAGATGGCTGGCCCGACGTTCTGCTGACTAATGATACGCAGCCAAACAAGCTGTACCTGAACAAGCACGACGGCACCTTCGAAGAGAGAGCCGTCTCTGCAGGAATCGCATTCAGCGAGGATGGCGTGGCCCGTGCGGGCATGGGCGTGGATGCTGCTGACTACGATCGTTCCGGCCGCCCCAGTTTTATCATCACGAACTTCGCCAACCAGATGCTTTCGCTCTATCACAACGAGGGCAACGGCCTGTTTGTGGATGAGGCACCGCAGTCGGAGGTCGGGCGCGCGACTCTGGTGACACTCGGCTTCGGCTGTTTCTTCTTTGACTACGACAACGACGGCTGGCCGGACATTTTCGTGGCCGACGGACACATCGAAAGCGAAATCGAGCGTGTGCAAAAGCGCGTGAGCTACGCCGAGCCGCCGCACGTTTTTCGTAATCTCGGCGGTGGTAAGTTTCAGGAAGCAACCGCGTCGCTGGGGTCTGCATTTGCCAGCCCGAAAGTCGCTCGTGGCGCGGCTTACGCCGACATTGATAACGACGGGGCACTCGATGTGCTGCTGACCACCAACGGCGGCCGCGCGTATCTGTTTCGCAACGAAGGCGGCGAAAACCACAGCTTGCGTATAAAGTTGGTGGGCACGAAGTCGAACCGCGATGGCATCGGAGCCATCGTGCGAATGACCTCTGGAAAAGACCAGCAGTGGCAGATGGTTCACAGTGGCTCGAGTTATTTGTCGCAGAGCGAACTGGTGCTGACGTTTGGCCTCGGCGATAAAATCAAAGCCGATTCCATAGAAGTCGCATGGCCGAGCGGGCAGATTGACAAACTATCAAGCGTGACCGGAAATCAAACCGTCACGATTCAGGAGGGCAAGGGGGTGGTGGCGAATAAAGCCTACAGCAAGCCTCGGATCCTTGCCGCACCTAAGTAGAACACCCTGCATGGGTACCGTGACACTTTGAATCCCCGGTCCTCCCCACCGATTTTCCTTAGCCTACCTTCGTGTCCTTTGTGGTTAACTTATTTCTTCGCATGCATAGGACGGTTTCACTTGTTTGTGCCGGCGTCATGCTGGCTACGATTGCCATCGTTGCCGCTCCCCAAGGCACCCCTACGCAGCCGGACAAGTCCCTCGATGCGGCTCGTCTTAACAATTTGGGCGCTGCCTACATGAATCAGCAGCTTTTCGAAAAAGCGCTGAAGGAGTTTGAACAGGCTGCGGCACTCGACTCCAAGTTAACTATCGCTTCCATGAATCAAGGCATCGCCTTGCTCAACCTTGGCCGAATCGACCCGGCCCGGCAAATTCTTGAGCAGGCGGTGAAACAAAATCCCAACGATTCCCATGCCTGGTACAACCTCGGTATGCTGGAAAAGAATTCAGGGAATCCGCAAGCCGCAGTCGGTGCGTTCCGCCGGGTCACCGAAATTGATCCCAATGACGCGGATACCTGGTATTTTCTCGGCGCCTCCTATGCGCAAGACAAGCAATACGCGGAAGCGATCGATGGTTTTCAGCACGCGCTGAAGCTGAATCTGCTGCACGCGTCGTCCGAATTCGGACTTTCGCGAGCCTACCAGCAATCCGCCGATCTCACCCACGCTCGCGAACATCTGACTAGGTTCCAATACATCACGCAAAACAAGCTGGGCTCGCCGATCAGCCTGGCCTATGGCGAGCAGGGGAAATATTCACTCGCGGAAGAATCGCCTGCGGCCCCAGCCAAAGTGCCACCAGCGAGTGACGTGCACTTCGTGGATGCCACCGACGAAGCTGGGTTGAAGACAAAATCATCGACTGTGACGGATGTTGCTTCTTACGCCGGGCCAGGCGCGTGCTTTCTCGACTATGACAACGATGGTCGCATCGACGTCTTTCTGCCCGATAATGGTAAGGAAGGCGGAATGTCGCTGTACCACAATCTGGGCAACGGCAAATTCGAAGATGTAACGAAGAAGGCGGGCCTCGATCCCACGTCGCATGCGACTAACTGCACAGCCGGAGACTATGACAATGACGGATTCACCGACCTGGCGGTGAGTTTGAACGGGCGCGTGCTTCTTCTCCACAACGAGAAGAATGGAACGTTGAAAAATGTGACGGACGCTGCTGGAATCAAAATCGAAAGATTTGACGCGGGGTTGACGTTCATTGACTACGATCACGACGGCGATCTCGACCTGTTTGTCACTGGCGCTCCCGAAAAGCCGGGGACGGCCGTGTCGAGAAAACTGGACGGCGCTGATGTGATGCTGCGAAACAACGGCAACGGTACGTTTACCGACCTCACTGATTCAGTGGGACTTCAGGGGGGCACGCCGAATCATTCTGCTATCGGTACCGATTACAACAATGATCGCGCGGTCGACATTGTCGTGACAGGGATGGGTGGTGGAACACCTAGTCAGGGTTTGCTGGGAACCTTGATTTATGAAAACCCTCGGGAAGGCAAATTCATTAAACGTGCCCTCTGGTCGTCTCCCATAGCTTCCGAAACTGCGGGAGTCGCAGTTCTCGATTTTAATCACGACGGATGGATGGACATTGCCTTCAGTCAATCGGGTACGGCTGCTTTGACGCTCTGGCGCAATAATCGAGGTAAGAGTTTCGAATCGACCGCGCTTCCGGTCGCCAACTGGGTTCGCGCGTGGGGCGTCGCGGCCATCGACTACGACAACGACGGCTGGGTCGACTTGGTCGCTGTCGGTGAAACTGCCGACGGTCGTGGCGAAGTACGTCTGTTCCGCAATCTCGGGCTGGACGGATTCAAAGATGTCACCGTCGACGTCGGCCTCGACAAGATTCAGCTCAAAGATCCTCGCGCCATCATCACTGGCGACTACGATGACGATGGCGCTACCGACCTGCTCATCACGCAGAATCATGGTCCGGCTGTCTTGCTGCGAAATGAAGGCGGCAACAAGAACCACTGGCTGCGCCTCAATCTGAAAGGGCTTGCCGATAACAAGAGCGCCATCGGAACCAAAGTCGAGATCTTCGCGGGAGGAACTCGGCAGAAGTTCGAGATCGCGGGATCGTCTGGTTATCTCGGACAGAATTCGCCGTACCTGACGGTTGGCCTCGGACAAGCGACCCAAGCTGATGTCGTCCGCATGCTCTGGCCGACGGGCGTCCTGCAGGACGAAGTCGAAGTCGCCGCCGATCGCGAACAGAAGTTCATGGAGATCGACCGTCGCGGAAGTTCCTGCCCCACCCTTTTTGTTTGGGACGGCACACGTTACGAGTTGGTCGGGGACATGCTCGGTGCGGGAGTTGTCGGACACTGGGTCGGGCCCGGCCAACGCGATATTCCGCGGCCAACCGAGTACATCAAGATTGATAGCGAGGCCGTTCGAGAAAAAGATGGCAAGCTCAGCTTTCGCTTCATGGAACCTCTTGAAGAATCCGTGTATCTGGATCAGGTCAAAGTCATTGCCGTAGATCATTCGGCCGACCTCGACGTTTATCCCAACGAATACTTCGCCAGCAACCCGCCGTATCCTCCTTTTAAAGTTGTGATCAGCCGGGATGCGCGTCCGCCAGCCGCGGCACACGACGAGCACGGCCACAATGTTCTTCCTGACCTGCTGGCGCATCGGTACTTCGGCGATTTTGACTTAACCCAATTCGCCGGCTTTGCCAAGCTGCACAAGCTCGAACTCGATCTCGGCGAATCCTACGACGGCGGCCCGCTCTGGTTGCTGCTTCACGGCGAGGTCGAATATTACTCCGCGAACAGCATGTACGCAGCGTCACAGGCCGGAGTCGAGTCCGTCGCTCCTTACGTTGAGGCACTCGATGCCAAGGGAAAATGGATTCGCGTGATCGACGATATGGGATTTCCCGCCGGCGGGCCGCGCACCATGACCGCCGACTTGACCGGCAAGCTGCCGCTAGGCACTCGGCACATCCGGATCTCGACCAACCTACAGATCTATTGGAACAGCATCGTGATCGATCGGACGAGTCAAAATCAGGATGTTCGTCTTACGACCGTTCCGTTGGCTCAAGCCCATTTGCGGTTCCACGGATTTCCTCTGAAGATCGAGGGCACGCCTCCCGGCAACGTCGCATACGTCTACGAAAAGTCCAGCCCCACAGGACCCTATACGCGTCCGGCCGGGACTTATACCCACTACGGCGATGTCCTCCCGCTGCTCACTTCGCTCGATGATCGGCTGGTTGTTTTTGGATCAGGCGATGAAGTCGCTTTAGATTTCGATCCCTCTGGGCTCCCTGCTTTACCCAAAGGATGGTCACGCGATTACTTTTTCGTAGCCAACGGCTATGAGAAGGACATGGATTTCTACGCCTACGACTTCACCAGCGTCGATCCTCTTCCCTTCCGCGATATGGGTGCCTATCCATACCCTTCGGACAAGTCGTTTCCACTCGATGATGCCCACATGAACTACATTCTCGAATACAACACGCGCTTTATGTCGGGGAATGAATCGCGAGGTTACCGGTTCGATTACCCAGCAGAAAAGTGACGTAAAGGCGAGTCGAGCAGGTCGGTTAGCATAGTTCATTCTGCGTTCTGGGCAGGTGGGACTCCCGCGTATACATTGGTTTCATCCCATTTTTGGATTTGTCCCATAAAGGAAAGCTGCACCACGCCGTAACCCCTCTTTTGAGCCCGCGGTAATTTGTTCCCGTTCCGATGCCCACGTATAACCACGTCAGTATCCGAATCGCGAGGTCTCGCTTACGCGAATTCCATTGGAGGAAGTATGCGAAAAGGATGGGCCAGTATTATTGTATTAGGCGGCGTAGCGCACCTGAGCGCGCAGATCGCCGTCGATGCAACTCACCTGACGCCGACCGGCAAAGGGTGGGGGGTCGAGCGCAAGGTTTCGAGCAACGCGGGAACTTCAGCCAGCAAGCCCGCGTCGACGAATGGCATCACTTATCACGGCGGTCCCGTGATGCATGCTAACCCGGTCAATGTATATTTCATCTGGTATGGCAACTGGACGAACGGGCCCAAACCGTCGGACAGCCAGACTACTGTGAACCTGATGGACGCATTTTTCGGGGCAACGCGGGGTATCGGCGGCTCTAGCTACTTCAAAATCAATACGACCTACAGCGATACCGTCGGCGCTCCAAGCGGAAACATTGCACTACTCGCGTCCGCGACCAATAACTACAGCCGGGGGAAACAGCTTTCGGACAACGACATTCGGACTATCGTTAATAGCACAATCAGCAGCCGAGCTTTGCCGAAAGATGCTAGTGGTTTGTACTTTGTGCTGACAGCGTCAGATGTCGGTGAGAGCTCAGGCTTTTGCACCAAATATTGTGGCTGGCACACCAGCAGTTCCATCGGCGGAGCAGACATCAAGTACGCGTTTGTGGGCAATCCCGACCATTGCCCGCTGGCCTGCGAAATGCAGGCGATCAGTCCGAACGCCGACAGCGGCGCCGATGGTATGGCTTCAATCATGGCCCACGAGGCCTCCGAAGCAGTGAGCGATCCTGACTTGAACGCATGGTATGACTCGGCTGGCAACGAGAACGCGGACAAATGCGCCTGGAAGTACGGCCCAGTCACAGGGACGATTGGACAGGAAGGCTACAATCAGGCTTTCGGAACCTACAATTGGCTGATCCAAATGCTCTGGGAGAATAGTCGCGGCGGCGGGTGCGACAAAACCTTGGGTGGCAAATTCTACAACCAATAGCAATGCCACGGCTAAAAGGCTGTTGGCCCGACCCTTTGTGTTTCTACCTGCGAGAAAATCGTTTTAATGGTTGACAGTTTCGCCACGTCGTAATCCAATACCCGCACATGGCATCCACTCCTGCTGGCACTCCCGCGCGTCTGCGGCGAACTCTGACTCTCTGGGACCTGATCCTCTACGGCGTAATCGTGATTCAGCCAGTCGCGCCGCTGTCTGTGTTCGGCGTGCTCAGCGACCGCGGTCGCGGGCACGTGGTCACGACCGTTCTGATTGCGATGGTGGCAATGCTGTTCACCGCCATCAGCTACGGCCGCATGGCGCGGGCTTATCCCAGCGCGGGCTCGGCCTTTACGTACGTTGGACAAGAGATCAACCCTGCTCTCGGCTACGTTACCGGATGGAGCATGGTGATGGATTACCTGCTGAATCCGATGATCTGTATCATCTGGATCAGCCAGCAGGCTCACGTGTTCGCTCCCGGAGTGCCATATAGCGCCTGGGCCGTTTTCTTCGCACTGGTCTTCACCGCTTTGAACATCCAGGGAGTGAAGACATCCGCTCGCGTGAACACCGCACTGGCAGCGGGTATGGGCGTGGTCATCGCGATATTCTTCGTGGCTGCGGCCCGATACATTTTTGGAAATCCTCACGACGGGGCTGCATTCTTCACTCGACCTTTTTATGATCCACAGACGTGGAATACGAAAGCCGTGCTGGGCGGTACGTCCGTCGCGGTGCTGACCTACATTGGATTTGATGGCATTTCAACACTTTCGGAAGAGGCCGAGAATCCGCGGCGGAATATTCTGCTCGCAACCGTGCTGACGTGTCTGGTGATCGGCGTTCTGTCAGCGGTCGAGGTTTACGCAGCTCAACTGGTATGGCCCGCGTCGCAACCTTATCCCAACATGGACACCGCGTTCACGTTCGTAGCAGGACGCGCGTGGAAGCCTTTATTCGCGATCATCGGATTCACCTTGGTCGTTGCCAATTTTGGGTCGGGTATGGGAGCCCAGCTGGGAGCTGCCCGGCTGCTCTATGGCATGGGCCGCAGCAGCGCTTTACCCAAGTCTTTTTTTGGCGTGGTGGATGCCAAACGGCATGTTCCTCGCAACAACGTGCTGTTCGTGGGTGCGCTGGCTCTGGCTGGGGCTTTCTTTCTGCCCTGGGTGGCGGCAGTTCCGTCGAAAGTGCTTGGATTTCTCACCAGCGGATACGGCAAGGATTTAGGGACGACGACCAGCGGCTACGAACTCGGCGCAAACTTGCTGAATTTCGGCGCCCTGATTGCTTTCATGGGCGTAAACGCGGCCGCCTTTGTTCGCTATTATCTCCATGAAAAAGAGAAAAAACTGAGCAACCTGTTGCCGCCCGTCTTAGGCTTCGTGATTTGCCTACTCCTCTGGTTGAACCTCAGCACCATGGCGCTGATCTTTGGAGCCGTTTGGATGGCGATCGGGATCGCCTTTGGAGCATGGAAAACGAAGGGCTTCCGCAGCAACCTCGTAGATTTCGAGCTTCCGCCGGAAGCAGGTTGAGAGTTTTCAGATCAGAAAGAACCGGTTCACGGAGAGTCTAAATGCTGGGTGCAACCAACATCGTCGCATTCGTTCCCACCAAAGATCCTGCGAAGGCGAGGTCCTTTTACGAGGGAGTGCTGGGACTTCGTTTTGTCAAAGATGATGGCTTCGCGATGGTGCTGGATGCCAACGGGATCATGGTGCGAGTCGCGAAAGCTCCGGAGTTCAAACCGGCGCCGTTCACGATTCTTGGATGGCAGGTTTCAGGCATTGAGAAAGTGGCTGCCGCGCTCCAGGAAAGAGGGGTAAATTTCGAGAGGTTTGGCTTCTTTGAACAGGACGAGTTGGGGATTTGGACCGCTCCGACGGGCGACAAAGTGGCCTGGTTCCAAGACCCCGACGGCAACATCTTGTCGGTTTCGGAGCATGTGTAGAGATTCGTCCTGTTCACTAAGCTACCCTCTGTCATTCCGAGGTGCGACCGCGCTGACCAGGTTGGGTTTCCCCGACCACGCGAAGAACCCGGGTCCCGTGCTTTGCGAGGGATGACAGCAGCCGGTCCGTGATCGCGCCTGAAAGCCGCGGATGCCGCTTTGGTTTATAATGTCTAACTCGCCCTTGTACTCCGGAGTGATTAGACAATGATTCGATTTCTGCAGACCCCTGGCCCGATCAAGAAGATTGTTCTTGGCGGATTGCTGACCATAATTTCTGTCTTCATGGTGATCACCTTAGTCCCTGGCTTTGGTAGCACCGACTTTTTTGGCACCGCGCCCAGCCATGGAGTTGTGGCCAAGGTGGGCGGAGCCGACATCACCAGCCAGGAGGTTCAGCGCCAGGCGCGGGAAATGGTGCGACAGCAGTTCCCACGCGGTGGAGCGCAGGCCTCGATGTTGCTACCGTTCTTCGCCTCGCAGGCGGCGCAGCAGTTAATCCAAAGGCAAGCCCTGATCGCTGAGGCTGAACATCTCGGCTTGCGCGCGTCGGACGAGGCCGTACGCGACGAATTGCAACACGGCCGTTATAGCGAGACTTTTTTCCCCGGCGGCAACTTCATCGGCGAGGCTTCCTACGAAGAATTGCTGCAGCAACACGATCTCACCGTAACCCAGTTCGAACGCGGCGTAAAGGAAGACATTCTGATTGATAAGCTGCGTAGTCTGGTCGCGGGCGGCGCGATGGTCACGGACGCAGAGATCCGCCAAAAATTTGAGAAAGAAAACACTAAGATCAAGTTCGACTATGCGGTGCTGCGCAAGGATGACATTCTCAAAGAACTGCATCCGACAGACTCGGAATTAAAGGCTTTCTACGATCGCAACAAAGCAACCTACAACAATTCGATTCCGGAGAAGCGCAAGGTCAAGTACGTCGTGATTGATACTGCGAGACTGCAGGGCGAGACTCAAGTCAGCCCGCAAGATCTGCAGGCTTATTACGATCAGCATCGTGACGAGTTTCGCGCGCCGGAGCAAGTTAACGTTCGGCAAATTCTGATCAAGACGCCCCTGCCTGGCGCGGACGGCAAAGTCGATCAGAAGGGCGTCGACGCCGCACGGACGAAGGCGGATGACGTCCTCAAGCAGTTAAAGGCCGGAGCTAAGTTTGAAGATCTTGCCAAGAAGTATTCCGAAGACCCGAGCGGCAAAGACGGCGGTTCTGTAGGTTGGATCAAGCGCGGCGGATTTCCCGTCCCCGAGGTCGACAAAGCGGCGTTTTCATTGCCCAAGGGCGGAACTAGTGAGGTAATCAACGCAGGCTATGCGTTCGTGATTCTTCGTGTGGACGATAAGCAGGACGCTCATGTGAAGACGCTGGCCGAAGTCAAGGATCAGATCGAGCCGAGCATTAAACAACAGAAAGCTCAGCAAGCAGCCGAAGCCGCCGCAAGTGCTCTGCTTTCTCAGGCTCGGAATGGTGGGCTCGATAAAGCGGCGGCCACAAAAAGCATGCCCGTAATCACAACCGACTTCGTCAGCCGCACAGATTCGCTGCCGGGAATCGGGAACTCGCCGCAGTTCACCGAGGCAGTTTTCAGCGCTGCCGACAAATCTCCGGCTGATCAAGTGCAGTTGCCGCAGGGCTACGCGATATATGAATTAGTGGCCATCAAACCCCCAGCTACGCCGACATTTGAAGAGATTCACAGCCGCGTGGAAACAGAATTCAAAAATGAACGGGCCGGAACTCTGCTGACCCAGAAGACGCAGGAACTCTCTGACCGTGCCAAGGCCGATCACGACTTGAAAAAGGCCGCGAAGGAACTGGGCGCGACCATGAAGACCAGCGACTTTGTGCTGCCGGATGGTCAGGTTCCTGACATCGGTTCGATGTCTGGAGCCGCTTCCGTCGCCTTCAGCCTCAAACCGGGCGACATCAGCGGTCCGGTTGACAGCGGTACCACCGGTGTTGTGTTGGCGATTCTCGACAAGCAAGCTCCGACTGACGCAGATTTCGGCGCCAAAAAAGATCAGATCCGCGATGCGTTGGTACAGAACAAGCAGTCCGAATTGTTCGGACTTTTCATGGCCAACCTGCGCGAGCAAATGGAGAAGTCAGGAAAGATCAAGATTAACGAACAAGAGATGAAAAGCTTGACCAAGCAACAGGCTGGGGGCGAAGAGGGCGAATAGAGACCCACGCATTGCAGTGATGGCGTGGTCTGCGTGTTGGAAATTCTCTGCGCGAGAATACAGGTAATTGTGAAAGCCAATCTCGCTGCGATCCTGATCATAGCTTCATAATCCAGATGGAATCGTAGTCACATGTCATTTCCTCGTTTGACCGGAATTTTGCTCCATCCTACCTCGCTGCCCTCGCGTGGAGGCGTTGGTGATTTTGGTCCGGCTGCCTACGAGTTCCTCGATTTCCTTGCGGCCGGGCGTCAGGGTCTGTGGCAAGTGCTACCGCTGGGACCGCCCGCGAACGGGAACTCTCCTTATTCTTCGACCTCGGCCTTTGCCGGCAATCCCTTGCTGATAAGCCTCGATCGTTTGGCTGAGCGTGGATGGATCGACGCTTTGCCTGCGAGTGAAATTCCGAATCCGCTTGGTCCGATCGACTATGAGCGCGTTTATGAACACAAGATGCCGCTGCTGAATCGAGGGGCTCGTAAGTTTCTAGACTCTGCTCCCGCGACTGCAAGGTCCCGCTTCGAGCGATTCCGAGCGGACAACAACTGGTGGCTGGAAGATTTCGTTCTCTACGACGCCTTGAGGGATCGTTATCGAAGACAGTCCTGGAATACGTGGCCCCTCGAACTGGCGCGGCGCGAAGAAGGTGCATTGCGGACCGCCCGCACTGAACTGGCTTCCGAAATGGCTGCTGGCAGGGTTGTTCAGTTCTTTTTCTACGAACAGTGGCGCGCCTTGCGCCTCTACTGCGCGCAAAAATCCGTCCGCGTGGTTGGCGATATTGCTATTTTTGTCGATTACGACAGCGTTGACGTTTGGGCCAATCGAGAGCTGTTTCGTCTCAAGGACGACTTAAGTCCCGAGGCCGTTTCCGGTGTGCCTCCGGATGCTTTCAGCGCCACTGGCCAGCGCTGGGGGAATCCTCTTTACGACTGGAATGCGATGCGCGCCGAAGGCTATCAATGGTGGGTGCGGAGGTTGCGCTGGGCCACGCAGACTTGCGACTTCATCCGGCTCGATCACTTTCGCGGCTTCTCTCAGTTCTGGGAGATTCCCGCCAGCGAGCCCACGGCCATAAACGGCCGCTGGGTCGATGGTCCGAAAGACGAGCTGTTTGACAAGCTTCGCGAGGAATTGGGTGGGCTACCGTTCTTCGCCGAAGACCTGGGTTACATTACACCGGACGTGATCGAACTTCGTGAGCGCCATCACATACCCGGGATGGCTGTGTTGCAATTTGGTTTTGGCGACCCGGGTGCGCACATGTACCTGCCACATCGACTTACTTCTGACCGTGTCGTCTACACCGGCACTCACGACAATGACACGACACTGGGCTGGTGGACCTCAAGCGCGACCGACTACGAGCGCCGTGCCGCAAATGCATACGTTGGACATTGCGATGACGGAATCAACTGGGCTTTCATCCGCGCAATCCAGGATTCCGTCGCTAGCTTCTCTGTGGCTCCTCTGCAAGACGTGCTTGGCCTGGGTAGCGAAGCCCGCTTGAATACTCCAAGCGTAAAAACGGGCAACTATCTTTGGCGATACCAGCCGGGCGCGCTGACGCGCGAAAGAGCCGAGCGCCTCGCGAACCTCGCCGCAGTCACGGACCGGCTCCCACAGCCGGTTTCGGTGCCACCCGCTGAAGAGTTCGTCGCTTGATCCGAGAGGGATTGTTCGTGCCCCACGAACCCTCACGTATTGCTGCGCCTCGATATTCATCAATGTGAGTGTGGGGTTACAAAGTCGCGAGATATTGGAGCGGCACTGCGGAATCGTGTATAGATGTAAACGAGGTTCGGAGTGAAACCCAGTGGAGAGTCCGATCATCCAGGCGCGCGCCGTCGAGAAGTTCTTTGTCCAGCCGGACGGGAACCGTATCGAGGTAATTGCGCCTACCGACCTCGAAATATTTCCCGGTAAGATTGTGGCTTTGCTCGGGCCATCGGGCTCGGGGAAATCCACCCTGCTGCGAATCCTGACTGGTCTCTCCGATCCTTCCTCGGGTGAAGTATTCTGGCATGGTCAGCCCATCCATCGCCATCCTCCGAACGTCGCCATCGTTTTCCAGAGCTTTGCCCTTTTTCCCTGGCTCAACGTGCTTGAGAATGTGGAAGCGCCTCTGGAAGCGCGCGGGGTTGGCGCGATCGAACGCCGCAGGCGTGCGCTGAAGATGTTGGATACGGTCGGCCTCGACGGGTTTGAAACTGCCTATCCTAAAGAGGTTTCCGGTGGAATGAAGCAGCGTGTAGGTTTTGCACGCGCCCTGGTGGTCGAACCGGAAGTCCTGTTCATGGACGAACCTTTTTCCGCCCTTGACGTTCTTACCGCAGAAACTCTACGCGGTGAATTGCTGGAACTCTGGCTCGGCAAGAAAATGCCAACCACCGCGATTTTCGTGGTTACGCACAACATCGAAGAGGCTGTTCTGTTGGCGGACCGTGTTATTGTCCTGGGAAAGAATCCCGGACGCATTCGCTCCGACTTCGAAATCGGCCTGACCTATCCTCGTGATCGCAAGGCAGCTCGTTTCGTCGAGTTCGTGGACTATATCTACAAAATCATGACGCAACCGGACGTGGAGCCGGCATCGGGGCCCCCAGGGCAAGCATCCGCGGCGCGCACACCTCGGCAAAAGTACCAGATGCTGCCGCACGCTCGCACTGGAGGAGTCGCGGGTCTGCTCGAGATTCTTCATGACGGCGGCGGACAAGCTGACCTTTATCGGCTCGCCGAAAAGTTAGCTATGGATGTGGATGATCTTCTGCCGATCGTGGAGTCCGCAACCCTTCTCGGTTTCGCATCGCTCGAGGAGGGCGATGTTGAAATCACACCTGAAGGAATAGCGTTTGCCGAAGCCGACATCCTCACTCGTAAACTTATTTTTCGCGAGGCCGCACTCAAACACGTAGCTATCCTGCAATGCATCGAAAGTGTTCTCAAAGCCACGTCCGATCATTCCATTCCCGACGAATTTTTCCACGATATTCTAGACGAGCATTTCAGCCAGGATGAAGTCGAGCGGCAGTTTGAAACCGCGATGAACTGGGGGCGCTACGCGGAGATTTTCGATCACGATCCGCAGAATGGTCGTCTGGTGCTGACTGAACCTGTTTCGGAATCCAATCCCCAGTTGTCAGCGGCGACACCATGAAAAAAGGCGCAGGGATCCGAACGATCTCCCCTCTCCGTCTGTGGTCTCTATTGCCCCAGGTCGAGTCTTCGCATTTGCCTGATGTGCTGATGTTTGCGGCGGCCATTGCACTGTTTTATGGCGTTCTCGTTGTTGCGCGAACCTGGCTCGGCCCATTCACTCCGTCAGTTGAAATTTCACAAAGCCCGCTAGCGCTTCCTGCGTATGCAGGTCTGTCGCTGTTACGAATAACCCTCGCGTATGGATTGAGCTTGGCCTTTACGCTCGTGTACGGCTACGTCGCTGCTTACAACCCGAGGGCCGAGCGTTTCATGATTCCGTTGTTGGATGTTTTGCAATCTATCCCCGTGCTCAGCTTTCTGCCCGGGGTCATGTTGGCCATGGTCGCGTTATTTCCAAGCCGGCAGTTGGGCGTTGAGCTGGGAGCGATTCTTTTGATTTTCACCGGGCAAGTCTGGAATATGGCATTCAGTTTTTATGCCTCGCTGAAGAGCATCCCGCGTGAAATGCGCGAAGCCGCCAAGATTTACAGATTCAGCTGGTGGCAACGCTTTACCGAGATCGAACTACCCTTTGCCGCCATCGGCTTGGTCTGGAACTCCATGATGTCAGTAGCCGGCGGATGGTTCGCCCTGATGGCTTGCGAGATGTTCGTCCTCGGCTCGCGCGACTTCCGGTTGCCCGGCCTTGGTTCCTACCTTCAAACCGCAGCCAGCGCCGGAGACACGCGATCTATTTTGCTAGGCGTCTTCACCATGATCGCAGTCATCGTGCTGCTCGATC
>Ga0070762_10000556_pt1 | contig 15972 bp, 14 predicted proteins | sample HubBroMetageREF2_FD_66726 | JGI IMG/M metagenome (GOLD analysis project Ga0070762, IMG submission 66726) | Reference soil microbial communities from the Hubbard Brook experimental Forest, New Hampshire, USA - Hubbard Brook CCASE Soil... | ecosystem: Environmental > Terrestrial > Soil >...
CGTGGGGCGTGCCGCGTTTTCGGCGGTTGGGTTCCGTTCGTTCAGACTCCTCCAGGCGGCAATCGCGATGCAAAGAAGCAGCGCCCCCCAGGCCGCGCCCCAATAGAGCGCGTGAACGAAGCCAAGGACGAACGGGATGGCGACTCCCAAGATGAGCGCATCGCGCAGGCGATCGGAAAAGCTGTAGTTCGGCCCCGCGCGAAGTGCGGGCGCGGCCGAAAAAAGGCCGAGCAGCCAGAGCGCGCCCGGCACTGCGCTCACGAACTACATCGAGTCCGGTGCGCTGACGCCCGCGAGCGACAGGGCGCGTGCGAGGACGTTCTTCGATGCCAAGCACAGCGCTAGGCGTGCCAAGCGTACCTCGCGTTCGTCGGTCAGGATCTTGCACTCGGTGTAAAATTGATGGAAGTCCGAGGCGACGTCGCGCGCGTAGCGGGCCAACCGGTGAGGCGCGAGACGCTCGACGACGCCTCGGACGACGCTCGGAAACTCGGCCAGGCGTCGCACCAGCGAGAGTTCGGAGGGATGCATCAACGGCTCCAAAGAGGCGCTCCGAGCGGCCGCAACGTCGTCGGCCAGCGCGTTACGCAAAACCGACGCAATCCGTGCGTGGCCGTACTGCACGTAGTAAACCGGATTCTCACTCTCTTTCTCGACGGCAAGTGCCAAATCGAACGTGAGCGGCGACTCTACCGCGAGCATGATGAAGAAAAAGCGGGCGGCGTCGACCCCGACTTCGTCGAGGATGTCGTCGAGCGTGACGATTTCTCCGGCACGCTTGCTCATCGCGATTTGCTCGCTTCCGCGCATGAGCGCCACCTGTTGCGCGATGATCACGTCGAGCCGGCCCGGATACCCGAGCGCCGACGAGATGCCTTTAATGCGTTCGATGTAGCCGTGGTGATCGGGACCGAGAATGTCGACGACGCGATCGCTCGCTTTGAGCTTTTGATAGTGATAGGCCACGTCCATGCAGAAGTATGTCGGCCGACCGTCGCCACGCAGCAGCACGCGATCCTTGTCGTCTCCGAACTGCGTTGCGCGAAAGAAGAGCGCGCCGTCCGCTTCATATGTCAGGCCGAGCTGCCGAAGATGCTCGATGCCCTCGGAGACTTGACCGGAATCGTGCAGCTCGCGCTCGCTTTGCCAGTGGTCGTACTCGACGCCGAATCGAGCGGCCGTGCGTCGCTGCTCTGCGACGAGCTCGTCGCGGCCGGCGGTCGAGAAGTACGCAAGCCAATCGGCTTCCGGCGCCGACATCCAGCGGTCGCCGTCCCGCTCGCGGATACGCAGAGCAATCGGTATCAGGTACTCGCCCGGATAGCCACTCTCGGGCAGCGGAAACTCAGGCTCCAACGTTTGGCGGTAACGCGCGTAGATCGAGCGGCCCAAGGCGTCGAGCTGCCCGCCGGCATCGTTGATGATCCACTCGACAAAAACTTCGTAGCCGCAAAAGCGCATTGCGTTGGCAAGCGTTGCGCCGATCGACATCGAGCGCCCCTGAACGACGACGAGCGGTCCCGTTGGATTTGCGCTACCGAACTCGAGGGATACGCGCGCGCCGTGCGGCGCTATTTTCCCGAAGCTTTCGTCCTCGCGCAAAATGGCGGATAACTCAGCGTGCCAGATTTGCGGAGCGACGCGCAGGTTGATAAATCCCGCAACAGGCACGATCTCCGTGAAGATTTCGGCAAGCTCCGGGACGTTGCGCAGAACTTCGGTGGCGAGCGCCTTCGCGACGTCGTGCGGCGGCCGCCGCGCGATTTTGGCCAGCGAAAAGGCGACATTGGAGGCGAAGTCGCCAAACTCGGGGCGACGAGGCGCCTCGAAAGCAACCTGCGGCGTGACCTCGGGATACTGCTCCCTCACGGCAGTGGCCGTTGCGTCGCCGAAGGCGCGCAGCGCGTCGTCGAGTTTCATCGCGCATGCTCTTCGCCGCCCGGTAGAACTCCGACCCGCGAATAGCCGGTAGCACCCCGCGATTCGACTGCGCCCTCGAGCTCCAGCCACGAAAGCGCGGCGAGTGCCGCCGGCGGTGAGATGCCGCTCTCCGCCACAATTCGATCAAAATCGAGGGGCCCGCCCTCAAGGGCCGAGAGGACCGACGAGCTTGCGGCATCGCGCGGGACGTAGGCGGGTCGCGGCGCAGCCACGATGTTGAGGCGACCGAGCGCTTCGAGAACGTCCGAGGGGCCGCGGGCGAGCGTCGCGCCATCGCGGATCAGGGCGAGGCATCCCGCGACGTGCTTGCGATCGACGTCACCGGGCACGGCGAGCACCGGAATGCGCCCGGCTGCCCAGCTTGCCGTATTGAGGGCGCCGCTGCGGGCAGGCGCCTCAACCACGAGGATTGCATCCGAGAGAGCGGCTACCACGCCGTTACGCTCCAGGAACTGCCACGGCAAGGCAATCTGATCGGGTGGGTAGGGCGAAAGCACCGCACCCCTGGCGGCGAGGATACCCTCGGCCAGCGCGCGGTTGCGCCGCGGAAAGAAAGAGTGGTGTCCGCTGCCGAGGATCCCGACGGTTGGCGCCCTCGCCTCCAAGGCCCCCTCGTGCGCCGCGGCGTCGATTCCCAAGGCCAGCCCGGATATGATGCAACAGCCGGATCGGCCGAGTTCGGCGGCAAACCGGCGAGCAAGCTGGCGCCCGTACGGCGTTGCTGCTCGGGTCCCGACGATCGCTACGCAAGGGAGCGCTAAACCCTCCAGACTGCCGGCGCACCAGAGACCGCGCGCCGCGGCCTCGAAGCCTCGACCGGCGCGCGCGGCCTCGATCCGCTCGCGGCTTTGGAAGGTCGGCTCTTGCATATCGGCTTCCATCACGCCAGGACGCGAATCGTGCAAGAGGGGGAATATGGCGCGCCCAACGGAATAGGCGGGCCCACGGAGGTAGCACAGTTGGCAGCAGAAGCGTATTGCGTCAAGTGCAAGGCCAAGCGCGAGATCAAAGACGCGGTCCAGATCACAATGAAAAACGGGCGACCCGCGACCGAAGGTAAGTGTCCGGTCTGCGGTACCAAGATGTTCAAAATCGGCTCCGCAGGCTGATTTAGCCCGGTCGACGGTGCCGGGCGGCCGATGTACCTCGGTACACTTTGCCGCCCGTCGTCTAGACTAAAGTTAAATTGGTTCTGCGACAGGACGGACTAGGGACCGCTCCCCAGCGGCCCTTTTTTTGCGTTACCTACCGCTAGTGACGTATAATACGTTCGCCCACAAGATATGCCGTGGGGGAGACTTACCGCTGACTTGCCCGACCTGTCGCAAGAGTGAGACGCGCGTCGTCGACTCGCGCGACGACGAAACCGTCGTGCGCCGCCGCCGCGAGTGTTTGGACCCGCGGTGCAAGCACCGCTTTACGACGTACGAACGCATGGAAGTCCCCCGGCTTTTCGTCGTAAAGAAGGATGGCCGGCGGGAACAGTATAGCCGCGACAAGATTCTTACCGGGTTGCGAAAAGCGTGCGAGAAGCGTCCGATCTCGGAGGGGCAGATGGAGTCGGTGGCGGCCGATCTCGAACGCGAACTTTTCGCCCGCGGCGAAAGCGAGGTGCCTGCGGCGACGGTCGGTGAGAGGCTCATGGAAGCGTTGAGAAAACTCGATCCCGTTGCGTACATTCGCTTTGCGAGCGTCTATCGGTCTTTTCGCGATATCGAGAGCTTTCGCGAAGAGCTCGCACAGCTCTAATGGCCATCGGCCGCTAAATGGAGCGAGTGCGCGTCTGCGTCCAACGCCTTTCGCGAGGCGAGGGGCTGCCGGTGCCGGCCTATATGAGCGAGCACGCGGCGGGTGCCGATCTATGCGCAGCAATTCGAGAGCAACTTACACTGCTGCCAGGAGCACGGGCTCTGGTTCCAACCGGCTTTTCTATCGCGGTGCCGCCCGGCTACGAGGCGCAAGTGCGTCCACGTAGCGGCCTGGCGATCCGCGACGGCGTCACATGTCTCAATGCACCGGGCACGATCGATGCCGACTATCGTGGTGAAGTCCACGTCGTTTTAGCGAATCTCGGGACGGTGCCCGTGATGATCCATCGCGGCGACCGCATCGCACAGATCGTTGTGGCGCCGGTCTCGCGCGCCTCCTTTGAAGTCGTGGACGAACTACCGCCGACCGTTCGTGGCGAGGGAGGTTTCGGCTCCACGGGCGTCTTCTCGTGAAGGTCTATATCGTCGGTAAAGGCGCGGTCGGGACGTACCTCGGAGACTTGCTGCGCGCGGTTTCGGTCGACGTTTGCTACGCGCCGCGCACCGTAGAAAAAGTCGAGCCCTACGATGCCGACGTCGCGATCGTCGCGACCAAAGCGTACGATACCGACGGCGCAATCGAAACGCTGCGCAAAGCGATCGCCTATCCGGAAAAGTGCGTTTTCGTGTCGCCGCAGAACGGCGTTGGCAACGAGGAGAAATTGGCGGCGGCCTTCGGTGCCGACAACGTGGTGGCGGCCGCGCTGACGACGCCGGTCGGCCGGGACCGCGACGGTAACGCACGGGCGACAAAGGATGGAGGGTTGGCGCTCGCGCCGATCGGCTCCAATGCGTACAACTGGCTGTCGGCGACTTTTGCGAGCACCGGGTTAGTCGTCAAGGTCGTCGAGGATTGGCGCTCGCTGAAGTGGAGCAAGCTCGCGCTCAACGTCGTCGCAAATGCTAGCTGCGCAATCCTCAACGTCTTGCCAAACCGGTTCGTGCATTTCGACAAGATCTTCACGTTGGAAATTCGAATGATTCGTGAGGTCCGCGCCGTTATGCAAGCGTTGAAGATCGAGCCGATCGACTTGCCTCGCTATCCGGTCCGCGCACTCTTCGGCGTCGCGAATCTGCCCAGCCCGGTCGCGCGAACCCTTTTGGCCCACAGCATCGCGGGAGCGCGCGGACCCAAACCACCCTCTTTGTTGATCGACCTGCGGCGCGCCAAGCCGCGGACCGAGGTGGACGTGCTCAATGGGGCCGTTGCGGTCGCGGGCCTCGAGCATCGCGTGCCGGTGCCCGTCAATGCCGTATACGCGCGGGTCCTCAACGATATCGCGCACACCCCGCCCCTTTGGGCGAAATATCGCGAGCATCCCGACCGCCTCGAAGCCGAAGTCGAAGCCGAGGTGAAGCGCGCGAAAGTATTAGCTCGCGGCTAGGACGAACCGGCAGAGGACATGCGCGACCCAAACGTTCCGGAATCGCTCGAAGGTTGGTGGATACTCCATCGCATGTTTGCATTCGACCGGCGTGCCTGGGACTCGCTTCCGGAGAAGCGGCGCAACAAATACGCGGGCCACGCGGCCGATCTCGTCGACCACCTCAAGGGAAGCGAGGACGGTGACGTCGGTCTGGCACAGATCGTCGGTAACAAGGGCGATCTCATGCTCACGCATTACGCCCGAACGTTTGATGGGCTCGCCTACGCTCAGACGCTCGTCGACAAACTCGAGTTGCGAGAGTTTCTCGCGCCACGCGGATCGTATGTCTCGGTGCTGGAGGTTGGGCTTTACGACGCGACCGGAAAGATTCACGCCGAACTGAACCAGCGCGGGCTGCCGCCGCAATCGCCGGAATGGATCGCGGCCTTCGACGAACTCGTCCGCAAGCAAGGTGAGAGCCCATATATCGAGCCGCGCTTGTGGGCCAGAGTTCCATCGCGCCGGTATCACTGTTTTTATCCGATGAGCAAGCGGCGCGGCGAGGTGCAAAACTGGTACATGCTCCCCTTTGAAGCCCGGGCCAAGATGATGAGCGAACACGGCGTCGTCGGGCGCTCGTATCACGGGCGCGTCACGCAAGTGATCTCAGGCTCCGTCGGCTTCGACGATTTCGAATGGGGCGTCGATCTCTACGCCGACGATCCGCTGGTTTTTAAGAAGCTCGTCTACGAGATGCGGTTTGACGAAGCCAGCGCCCGGTATGGCGAGTTCGGTCCGTTTTGGGCCGGTTTGCAGTTTTCACCGGGCGAGTTCTCCGCGTTCCTCGACGGCGACGCGATTCCGCAGTTCGACCAGCCCGAGAGTTAGGGAACAGTCCGCGGGCCCGCGATGCCGTACGGTCCGTTTCCGAGCTGAATCGGGTCGCCCGCGCGCCGAGCAGCGACGTCGATAAACACGGCCGCGTTGTCGCGCGAGAGCAGTACGAGCGCCCGCTTGCCGTCGGCGGTGAAGGTGATGCCGAGGGGCGCGCCTCCGACTTCGATCGGTGTAGCGGCTTCGTTCGTCTGCGAATCGAGCGGGGTGATCGTGGAGTTGGCGTGGTTGCTGACGTAGACGGCACGACCGTCGGGCGAGAACGCGATTGCGAGCGGATCCACGCCAACGGGGATGCGTGCGACCGGCCGGCGCGTGTCGAGGTCGACGACCGTGACGTCGTTCGATGCGCTGTTGACGACGTAGAGGCGTTTGCCGTCGGGGCTGATTGCGATGCCCGCCGGGCGCAGTCCGACGAAGACATCCTCCTCGGCGGCGTTGGTGCGCAGGTCGATCGGCGTTACGCTGTTCGACCACGAGTTGCTGACGTAGAGTGTCGATCCGGCGGCGTCGATCGCCAGCGCGCGCGGATGCGAACCGACGTGCACCGTTGTAGCCACGCGAAGCGTGGCGGTGTCGATCGCTTGAACCGTGCCGTCGTCGTTGCTTACGACCCACAGCGTTTTGCCGTCGGGCGTCAGCGCGGCATCCATTGGCGTTCCGCCAGTCTTGACGGTCGCAATCCGCTTTCCGGCACGCGTATCGACGACTCCAACGTCGTTGGCGCCGGACTCGACGACGTATAGTCGTTCTCCGTCGCTGCTAAGCGCTGCGGCGCGCGGCTCTTCGCCCACGGCGATTTCATTTGCCGCAACGCCGGTCGTGAGATCGATTGGCGTCACGCTGTTGCCGAAGCGATTGGTTGCATACGCCATCGACGGCCACTCGTCGCCTCGCGCGACGCGTACGGGCAGATCGAGGTGTTCGAGGCGCGCGCCGTTGGCCGCGGCGCCATCGAAGCGAACGTCGTAGTAGCCGGTGGGCAGCGCTCCGTCGGCGGTTAAGCGAAGGTCGACTGAGCGTTCGGCGCGCGGCGCGACCGAGATTCTTCCGCCGGATTCGTCGACGTGCAACCCGCGCGGCAGCGTTGCGCGCCAGGTGACGTCTGCGGCCGTTTCGCCGAGGCGATTCGACACGTCAAGCGCTACCGGCGTTTCGAGCCCGTCGCCGGTCCGAACGACGATGGGATTTGCGGGCCTTACGAACTCCGCAGCCGTCGCGGCGGGAATCGCCGGGCTGCGTAGCGCGTACGAGGGTGGCGCATCCCCAGGGCCCGCGGCCCACCGTTCGTCGGCCGTGGCGCCGAGCGTCAGGTCCAGCCGCACCTTTCCGCGGTCAGGGAGCGCGATCCAGCTCTTGTCGCTCGTGCGTCCGTCGACGCGTAAGGCCTCGACGTACTGTGCGTCGGTTGCCGCGTTGGAAGCGGAGACTTCGAGTGTCAGGCCGCTTGGAGACTCGATGCGAACCGAGCGGAAGAGCGGTGCGCCAATATCGAGGTAGCGCATTGCGGGATTCTGCGGGTACAACCCCATCGCGCACCAGACATACCACGCACTCATCGTGCCGAGATCGTCGTTGCCGGGAAGACCATCGGGGGCGTCGCTGTAGAGCGTCGTCATAGCTTGGCGCAGGATCGCCTGTGTGCGCCAGGGCTCGCCGGCGGAGAGATAGACCCATGGCGTGCCGATGCTGGGCTCGTTTCCGAGCCAGGCGTACGGCTTGTCCTGCCCGGCGTTTAGCTGCGCGAAGAATCCATCGAGTTTGGCGGCGGCAGCGCGTACGCCGCCTAGTGCGTTGATGAGATCGCGTAGGTCCTGCGGCACCATCCAGGTGTACTGCGCCGCGTTGCCCTCTTGAAACCCGCTCTGTCCATTTTCGGTGAGCGGCGTCTGCATGAAAGCGCCGTCCGGATCGCGCGGCGCAATCGAGCCGGTCGCAGCGTCAAAGAGCGTCGCCCAGTTCGACGATCGTGCGAAGAAGTCGCGATAGGCCGAGCGGTCGCCGATGGCCAGCGCGAGTCGCGAGATTGCGAAATCGTCCAGCGCGTATTCGAGCGTCTCGGAAGCGCCGTTGGGGACCGGCGCAACCGACGTGGTGTGCGTATTGACGACGTATCCGCGCTGCAGGTATTGGTCGCGCAGTTCCCAGCGCTCGAAGTACCAGCCTTGCGCCGGTGGTGGTTGCGTGCTGGTCGCGCCCTTGATCATCGCCGCGAGCGCGCCGCGGGTGTCGAAGGCGCGCGCGCCGAACGCGTAGGCGCCGCCGATGACGGCGTCGACGGAATCCCCGCCCATCACGCTGGTCGTGCCGTCGACCAGCGGCCAGCGCGGCAACCAGCCCTCTTGACGATACGCGTCGACGAGCGACTGCACCATGTCGCTGGTTTCACTCGGCGCGATCAACGCCAGCAGCGGCACTTCGGTGCGGTAGATGTCCCAATCGGAGTAGTTCGCGTACTCGGCGTGGCCGGCGGCGACGCGGTGCACGCGGCCGTCGAAGCCACGGTATTCCCCAGTGACGTCGCTGATGACGTTAGGGTGGAGCAGCGTGTGATAGAAGGCTGAATAAAACGTTCGTTGCTGCAGCGTCGTGCCGCCGTCGATAGTGATGCGGTGCAGCATCGCGCTCCACTTTTCCGTCGCGCGATCGCGCGCGCCGATCAAGTTCCAACCGGAGCTTTCTGCCGCAAGATTTGCACGCGCGCCGGCCGTGCTGACGAAGGAGAGGCCGATTTTCATTTGGACCTCGCGATTCTGCAGCGCATCGAACGTCAGCCAGGCCCCCGCGGCGGGGCCCTGCGCCGACGATGCATCGGGGAAGAGCCGGGCGGCTTGCCACGTTCCATGCGCGCGAAACGGTCGGTCGAACTGCGCGACGAAATAGACGGTGTACTGATCGGGCATCCCGCAGAAGAAACCGCTCGTCGCCGAACCGGAGATTTCGTTGGGCCCGTCGATGCGCACATCGGAGCCGAGGACGCCCGCCTGATTCGAGGCGACGTTGACGAGCAGATTCGCTTGGGACGTCGCGGGAAAAGTGAAGCGGCCGATGCCGGTACGCATCGTCACCGTAAGCTCGGCGCGGACCGCGGGCTCACCCAGCGAGACGACGTACCATCCGGGGGCGCTCTGTTCGCTTGCGTGCGAGAACGGCTGAGATGCCGTTGCGGGCGATGACGGTAGCGCTCCGGCAATCGGTAAGATGCCGAAGTCGCCGAAGACGTTACAGCCCGGCCCGCTCAGATGCGTTAGGCTCAGGCCCGTGATCTGCTTGTCGCTGTACTCGTAGCCTCCGCCGGCGTTTTGTGAGGGCGTATCCGGACTCCACTGCACCATGCCGAAGGGCAAATCGGCACCCGGGAACGTATCGATCGGGCCGCCGGCTGGCGTTCCCGACGTGCCGACGAACGTATCCACGAGTGATGTGGGGCCGGCTACCGCCAAGAGATTCGCCAGTGCCCAGAAGAAAACGTGCATTGTTGCGCCTGTTGCCCGCGCGCGGCGCGACTGCCTTCCGCTTACGTTACGCGGCTGAGCCGAGCCGTTCCAGACTGCGGTACCCAATCGCTTCGGCTACGTTCTCGGCCGCAATGGCGTCGTTGCCCGCAAGGTCTGCGATGGTACGCGCCACGCGTGTAATTCGATCCAAGGCGCGCGCCGAGAACTGCCGCTTCGCGCTGGCATGCGCCAGGAGCCGCAGCGCGGGTTCGTTGAGCTCGCAATAGCGGCGCATCGCATTCCCGGGAATCTCCGCGTTGCAGGTCAGCGCGGTTCCGGCAAGCCGGCTGCTTTGAATCTCACGCGCGGCGACGACGCGCCGGCGAATGCTTGCGGAGCGCTCGCCGCCGTCGTAACGGAGCATGTCGTCGAAGGGTACGCGCGCGACGTCGATCTGCAGGTCGATTCGGTCGAGCAGCGGGCCCGACAGCTTGCTGACGTATTTCGCGACCATCGCATCGTCGCAACGGCATTCCGCGCTGCGGGTGCCGCGATAGCCGCAGGGACAGGGATTCATCGACGCCACCAGTTGGAAGCGCGCCGGGTACGTAAACGTCCCCGCAGCGCGCGCGATGGTTACGGTTCCTTCTTCCAACGGCTGCCTCATCACTTCGATGGCGCTGCGCGCGAACTCCGGTAACTCGTCGAGAAAGAGTACGCCGTGATGCGCGAGGGAAATCTCGCCAGGTTTTACCAGCGCGCCGCCGCCAACCAACGCGGTTTGACTGATCGTGTGATGCGGAAATCGAAACGGTCGCGCTCGAACGATGCCGGCTCGCCCGACGAGCAATCCGGCAACGCTATAGATCTTCGTGACTTCGAGCGCTTCGTGCAGCGACATCGGCGGCAGAATGGACGGCAGTCTGCGAGCCAGCATCGTCTTCCCGCATCCCGGCGGCCCGACCAATAAGAGGTTGTGACCGCCGGCGGCCGCAACTTCGAGCGCGCGTTTCGCCGCGAGCTGTCCTCGCACGTCGACGAGGTCGCCGTGAATCGCATCATCGTTTGCGTCGAGAACCGGGGAGGCGGTGCGGCGTCGCCATTTCGCACCGTGACCCATTAATACCGCAACCGCGGAGCGCAATGAGTCGATTGCGTACAGCTCGATGCCGGAGACGAGGGCGGCTTCGTCGGCATTGCAAGCGGGAACGATCAACTTAGAAAAACCCGCGTTGCGCGCGCCGAGCACCATTGGAAGAATGCCGCTGACGGGCTGCAGCTTGCCATCGAGCGCGAGTTCGCCCAGCGCGATTAGCTCTTGTAACCCGGCCCGGGCGACCTGGTCATCCATCCCGAGCAGTGCCAGCGCAATAGCGAGATCGAAGGACGGCCCGGCCTTGCGAACGTCGGCCGGCGACAGGTTAACCAACAGCCGGCCCGCCGGATAGGAAAACCCCGAGTTGAGAATTGCAGCCCGGACACGCTCTCGCGCGTCGCCCAATGCGCGATCGGGTAACCCGATGATCGCGAAGCCGGGCGTCCCCGGCGCGCTATCGGCCTCGACGCGCACGACGTAGCCCTCGATGCCGAGCATCGCGGCTGAAAAGGCGAGCGAGAGCACACGTATCATCTGCGCGCCGCGGCGCCGGCGTCTAGGGGTCGCGCAGGGCGGTCAAGAATGCGCCAGCCGTGAATTGGGAGGCGATAAGCGGTTGGGCGCAGGTTGCGAGCGCAGTTGGACAGATCGGGACGTTCATCGTGGTCGGCGGCAGCGTCATCGCCGCGCTCATTCAACTGCGGCATATGCGCGGCGGCAATCAGCTGCAGGCGCTGCTCTCACTCGAGCACGATTTTCGCGGCCCCGAATTGCAAGCCGCACTCACCTACGTTCAAGAGCATCTGCCGCAGCGGTTGGAAGATCCGGCGTATCGCCGGGATCTGGATCGGCTCGGATTTATCGATCCTCAAGTGCATCCGGAGATGGTCGCCTGCAACTGGCTCAATGAAATGGGCACTTTGGTCAAGCGGGATCTGGTTTCAGAAGGCACCTTTATGGATCTTTTTGGCCGATTAATCGTACATTGCTGGAAGCACCTATCGCCGGCCATCGCCATCATGCGGCGCAAACGCGGCCAAGCGCAGTACCACGACTTCGAATACTTGGCGGTCCGAGCCGAAGCGTGGCTCCAACGAAATCCGCAGGGCACGGCGCCGCGGCCCTTTGTCCGTGCGGAAGTCGCCGACCCGTGGCTGGCGGTGGATACGGCGGCGGACGCCGAGCGCTAGGAAAACTAAGCCGGCTTTAAGGCGCTGCGGGAATCTGCCATAACGCACGAGAGAAACTGGCGCAAAAAAGCCCTTCTCCACAGATTGCACAAGACCAATGTCACAGGCTGTGGACAATATCCAAGAGGCCGGATGTAGCGGGGCGTTCAAAGGACCGCCGTTAAAGGTCCGTTACTGCAAGGAGAAATCGATTGAAAAGAGCGCTCGCTCGGATTGCGGCAACGCTCGCCGCGCTTGCCTCGCTAGCTGCCTGCTCCCATGGCAATTCCCAGGCGGCGGCGTCGGCACAGCCTGGCTCCGCCACGGTACCGCATAAGACGATCGGCGTTTCGATCCAAAACCGTGAGGCGCAGTTTTACCAGGATATGGAATCCGGCATACGTGCAGAGGCAGCGAACGAGGGCTACGCCCTCGTTGTCGTGGACGCCAGCCGCGATAACGCGCGCCAACAGAGCCAAGTCGAAGATTTTATCTCAAAGCGCGTCGATGCCATCGTGCTGACGCCGTACGACTCGGCGGCGATCGGCAGCGCGATCGCGGAAGCGAACTCCGCGAAGATCCCCGTCTTCACGGCGGACATTGCGAGCACGAGCAATCAAGGGCACGTGGTGGCGCACATTGCCAGCGACAACATCCAGGGTGGATTTGAGGCAGGCAAATTGATCTGCGCCGCCGTCGGAAAGAGCGGCGCCATTGCGATTGTCGACGAGCCCGAGGTCACCAGCGTTCAGGATCGCGTCAAAGGTTTCAAAGAAGCGATCGCGCAGCTCTGCCCGGGCGTCACGATCGTTGCCGATGTCGATTCGGGTGGAACGCGCGACAAGGCGAGCAGCGACACCGGCGACATCCTGCAAGCGCATCGCGACCTCAAAGGCATCTTTGGCATTAACGACGATTCGGCGCTCGGAGCGCTCGCGGCCGTTCGCGCCGCCGGGTTAACGGGAAAGGTTGCCATCGTCGGTTACGACGCGACCCCGGAGGCGCGCCGCGCAATTGCAGCCGGCGAAATGTATGGCGATGCCATCCAGTATCCGGCCAGAATCGGTTCGACGACGATTGACGTAATCCGCGATTACTTCGCCGGGAAGAAGTCGCCGGCGTTCGTCAAGATTCCCGTCGGCGCGTTTACGAAGTCCTCATAACGTGCCGGCGCCGCTGCTCGAGATGCGCGGCATCGGGAAAAGTTTTCCCGGAGTGCGAGCGCTCCACGAAGTCTCGCTGACGCTCGCAGCCGGCGAAGTGCTGGTCTTGGTTGGTGAAAACGGCGCCGGAAAATCCACGTTGACGAAGATTCTGGCCGGCGCCCTTCGCGCCGACAGCGGGCAGATCTCGATCGACGGCGCACCGGTAGAAATCGATTCGCCGCAGCGAGCGCAGCATTTGGGCATCGGCATGATCTACCAAGAGTTTACACTCGTGCCGCAGTTGACGGCGGTAGCGAACATCACGCTCGGAGTCGAGCCAACACGCGGCGGCTTGATCGATTCGAGAACGGCCGTGCAGCGCGCGATGCGCGTCTTCGACGAGCTCGGCCTGCGCGTGCCGCTCGACGTGCCCGTCGCCAAACTCTCGGTCGGGCAGCAGCAGCTCGTCGAGATCGCCAAGGTTTTGGCGAGATCCGCCCGGATCGTCGTCATGGACGAGCCGACCGCGGCGCTCGCGGACCGGGAGATCGAAGGGCTCTTTGCCGTCGTTGGGAGGTTGCGAAGCGCCGGGGTAGGCATCATCTATATCTCGCATCGGATGGAAGAACTCTCTCGAATCGCCGATCGCATCGCGGTGATGCGCGACGGAAGCATCGTGGAAACCCGTCCCGCAAAGGACTTCTCCGGCGAAGATATTATTCGCGCGATGGTCGGACGTAAGGTCGACTCGCATTTTCCAAAACTGCCGCCTGCAGCAAACGACGCAGCAGTACGACTACAAGTTGAAGCTCTCACGCGAACGCCGGCTTTTGACGACGTGGCATTGCGCGTGCGAGCCGGCGAGATCGTTGGCTTGGCGGGGCTCATCGGCGCGGGCAGGACGGAGATTTTGAGGGCCATCTCCGGGGCAGACGTACCGGATCGTGGTGAGGTTCGCATCGACGACCGGCGCTTGCGGCCGGGGGATATCGCCGGCGCCATCGCGGCGGGCGTCGCATTCATCACCGAGGACCGCAAGGCGCAGGGCTTAGTGCTCGGGATGAGCGTCCGCGAGAACGTCTCGCTCGCACATCTTGCCGACTTTGTCGACCGGGATCTTCTGATCGACGTCGCTCGCGAGCGAGATGCTGCGACACGAATGATTGCGCAGCTGCAGATTCGAACGCCGAGCACCGAGCAGCTCGTACGAAATCTCTCGGGCGGAACGCAGCAGAAGGTCGTGCTCGCTAAGTGGCTGCTCGGGAACGCAGGCGTCTTTCTCTTCGACGAGCCCACGCGCGGAATCGACATCGGAGCGAAGACGGAAATCTACAAACTCATGCTCGAGCTCCTTGCCCGCGGCGCCGCAATCGTTATCGCATCGAGCGATCTTCCCGAAGTGCTGGGCATGGCGCATCGCGTCCTCGTCGTTCGCGAGGGCCGAATTGCGGCGGAGTTCGTGCGCGACGACGCGACCCCCGAGAAGGTCATCGCTGTAGCCACGGGGGCGGCGGCATGACGCAGCGCGACCGGCTATGGTACTGGTCGCGCATCGCGGGGGCGCTGGCGTTCTTGATCGCGATGATCGCGATCGTCGACGTGGCGTCGCACGGCTCGTTCCTCGAGCCTAGCAACATCGTTCGCGTGCTGCGTCAGATCACGTACAACTGCGTGCTGGGCATCGGCCAGACGTTCGTCATTATCACCTCCGGCATCGATCTGTCCGTAGGATCGCTCGTGGCGTTGACGGGCGTCGTCGCGGCGCTCTTCGCCAACTCGGTGCATTTGAGCGGTTTTCCACTGATCGCCGCAACGCTGATCGTGGCCGTAGCGGTCGGCTGCGCGGCCGGTTGGGTCAACGCCTTACCGGTCGTCAAGCTCAATCTGCCGCCGTTCATAACGACGCTTGCGATGCTCGAGATGGCGCTCGGAGCTTCATTCATTCTCTCCCACGGGCGCCCGGTCGCACTGCAGAGCTCGGACTTCGAGAATACGGGAATCGGCTCGTTCATGGGCGGCGTCACGAAGGCATTGCACCTGCCGAGCATTCCCGTGCCGGTGATTTGGATGCTCGTCGTCATCGTCGCGGCATCGGTGCTCTTGAACCGGACGCGCTTCGGTCGTTACGTATTCGCGATCGGCGGTAACGAGGAAGCGGCCCGCCTGGCCGGGATCAACGTCGCGCGCGTCAAGACGACGGTGTACATGATCAGCGGCGGGTGCGCGGCAATCGTGGGCTTCTTATACATGGCCCTCTTCTCGTCGGGTTCGCCGCAGACGGGAACCGGCGACGAACTGCTCGAGTCGATCGCCGCCGTAGTCGTGGGCGGCACGAGTTTGATGGGAGGGCGCGGCAGCGTGATCGGCACTTTCTTCGGCGCGCTGCTCATCGGTGTGCTCTACAACGCGATGAACCTCCTCAACGTCGATTCGTATCTGCAGAAGGTGCTGCTCGGTGCGGTGATCCTGCTCGCCGTCGTCCTCGACGAGTTGAGAAAGCGTTACTTAGCGAAGTAGCAGTCGAAGCACGATATTGCGGTGGCACGCTGGGAGCCGTTCCTAAGTGGGCGGCCGCATCGCCCGCTCGACGACGACGCGGCCGGCGTCTGCCGGCAGGGCGCCGGCGGGTAACTCACGCTCCTCTAGAGGTCGCCGCAGGAAACGTAGTGACCTAGATTCGCGGCGCTCTCGTGGACGTTGATCGCATACTTGGCTTTCTTGAGGTCCGCGATCGTGAGACCCTTAATGGTCGTCACGGAGACGCCTTTGACAACGTTGGACAGCCCTTTCCAAGGCGCTGGGTTCAACTTTGCACAGGTACCCTGGTGGATGTGTGCGGGTTCGGAAGCCATAGCCGGCTCGTTTTTCACTTGCAGTTTCACTTTCAAGCCGGCGGAAGTGTCGTTGAGGAAGGCTTGACCGTCTTGCTTCGAACCATTTTGTGCGCCGAGATTAATGGTCATCGCATGCGGTGACATTGCATTGTTAACGCTGTTCATGGTATTCGTCGCGGCGAACGCTTGCGCCGCAAAAGCGAGAACGATTGCCGGTACGAGGAGCGAACGCCCAAGTTTCACAAAGATACCTCCAAAAAGCTGGATTGCGCTTGGAGGCC
>Ga0070762_10000559_pt1 | contig 15938 bp, 13 predicted proteins | sample HubBroMetageREF2_FD_66726 | JGI IMG/M metagenome (GOLD analysis project Ga0070762, IMG submission 66726) | Reference soil microbial communities from the Hubbard Brook experimental Forest, New Hampshire, USA - Hubbard Brook CCASE Soil... | ecosystem: Environmental > Terrestrial > Soil >...
CGTCGTCCAACCACGCACCTCAAGCTCCTGCCCACGCAGCCCTCCCGGAGCAGCGATCAGCCGAACCCGCTCCGGCAACGGATCCACAACATGAGTAGTGCAACGCCTATTCGCGAGGCGTCGGCAAGACGGTGCTGCTCAAGGAGTACGAGCGAATAGCCCGACGCCACGAGTGGGTGGTCGTGCGCCGGGACTGGAGCACTCGCTTCTGCGAGGAGTCCGACTTTGCAACGGCGCTTGCCGGCTACCTGGCGCAGGCGGTGGAGGCGCTGAGCGTAAAGGCCAGGATCAAGAAGCACGTGGCCACCGCGATGAGTGCGATCGGGCAGGTGCAGCTACAGATCGCGAATGAGGTGAGCGTGTCGATGCGAGCTGGCTCCGAGCCAGCGGCGCCCGCCCTACTTGAAGACAGGCTGCGCGAGGCGCTCACACGCATCGGTGAGATTGCCCAGGCACAGGGACGAGGGGTGGCGCTTCTCTTCGACGAGGCTCACAGCGTCTACGACCGCCAGACCAAGCACCAGTTCCCGCTCGGGGCGCTTCTGTCCGCGCTCGCGGCGATCCAAGACGATGACGACTACCCGATGCCGATCATGCTGGTCCTCTGCGGCCTGCCGCCGCTGGTCGGCAACATCCACGCCGCTCGCAGCAACGCCGAGCGCCTGTTCCGGGCCGAGGCGATCGACAATCTCTCCCTGACGCCAGAGCCGCCCGACGAGCTCAGCGCGGCGGCGCAAGCGCTTGTGCACCCCGCCACCGACATCACCTATGCGCCCGGTGTTGCCGATCGTGTCGCCCGCGATGTCGACGGCTATCCCTACTTCATCCAGTGGTTCGGCGATGCCCTCTGGGAAGCGGCGGACCTCGAGGGCACTAAGACGATCACCGCCAAGCTTTACGAGCGTGAACGCGTGGCGATCCAGCGTAGCCTCGACGAGGAGTTCTTCGAGCCCCGCTACCGCGACGCCCGACAGGCCGACCAAAGCACGCTGCGGGTAGCAGCATCGCTTACTGACGAGCGCTTCACCAAGGCAGACCTCGACGCAGCCACAGGCCGCTCCACCGGCGCGCTCTCACAGAGCCTCATCCGACTCATCGCCGACAACCTCGTCTACCGCGACGCCCACGGCGTATACGCCTACACCGCGCCGATGTTCGGCGACTACATGTGTCGCAAACACCCGCGACTCGAGGAGGACCAGTAGTGCGACCGCCTTCAAATGGGTGCGGTCGGCGTACGCCACACCTCTATACGCCGAGAGCAACACCAGCGCGCGGGTCGACCCCAGCATGCCCTCAACCGGGTGCTTCGCGACGCTGAACGCGACCGTGAACCCCAACGGGGGAGAAGTCACGAAATGCGAATTCGACTAAGGCCCAACGGAGAGCTATACGAAACGTGCTCTGTGCGCTGCTCTGCCGGGCTCGGGCGACAGCGCTGTTGCGGTGTCCTCGGCAATCACGGGCCTCGCCGCGAGCACGGGCGCACTCGGCGTCAAAGAAACCTTGCCCGACACGCTAGACCAAGGTCTACGCCTCACTCACCGAGTGCGCGTCCGGCCTTAAGTCAGAGCAGGGTTCGAACAACCGTAACGAACCCAAACGGAGGGGGAGAGATTCGAACTCTCGGTACGCCAATCAGGCGCACAACGGTTTTCGAGACCGCCGCATTCAACCGCTCTGCCACCCCTCCAGGGGGACACCTCAAAGGCTAGATGATCCAGGCGGGTGGATGTCTTCCTGAAGCTCGTACGCCCACGCGTGGTCGCTGGTTCCCGCCGCGCACCGAGCAGCCGCGTCAGCGCCGCGACGCGAAGAACGAGCTCAACAGGCCTCCGCACTCCGGCGCGAGCAGCCCACCGGCGACATCGGGGCGATGGTTGAGCCGTGGCTCGCCGAGAACATCCAGCACGCTCCCGCAGGCCCCGGCCTTGGGATCGCTGGCGCCGTAGACGACGCGGGGAACGCGTGCGAGCACGATCGCTCCCGCGCACATCGCACATGGCTCGAGCGTCACGTAGAGGACCGTCTCTAGCAACCGCCAAGTGCCGGCGGCCTGTGCTGCTTGGCGCAGCGCGATGATCTCCGCGTGCGCGGTCGGGTCCTGGCGCAGCTCGCGCTCGTTGTGCGCTGCTGCCACGATCTCACCATCGTGCACCAGCACCGCGCCAATCGGCACGTCGTCGTGTTCTAACGCACGATCGGCCTCGCGCAGGGCCAGACGCATGAAGTAGTCGTCGCGTGGGAAGAAGCGTTCGCTCATCGTCATCGCCCGCGGAGTCTGCGACAGTGCCTGCCGAGCCGCGTTCGCCTCGGGCACATCATCATTACCCAAACCTCCATGCTCTCCCGCACCGGCCGCCCACCCCTCCGCCGCTCCGCGCGCCGGGTCTCGATCCCCTTGCTGCTGAGCGCCGCGATCGCCATCTTCGGCGCATCTACCGCGCAAGCGCAGGCCATCGCTCCAGGCAACTACGTATCGAACGAGATAGTCGTCGGATACGCCCCCACGCAGGCCCCGATACATGCGCTCGACGCCCGTGCCGCCTCCGTCGGCGCCGACAGCCCATCCGTAGCCGGGAACGTCCGCACACGGCTGCTGCGACTGCCGCGGGGAGAGAGCGTCGCGACGGCGCTTCGCCGCACGCGCGCGCAGCCCGACGTGCAGTGGGCGGTGCCCGACTACACCGCCCATGCCGCAGACGGCCTGATCCCCAACGACGAAGGCACCAACCACACATCGGGAGGCTGGGCGGAACTGCAGTGGAACTTCGTCGGGCAGTTCGGCGTCAATGCCCCTGAAGCATGGGCGAACGTGGCCGCGGATGGGAAGCCCGGGGGCACCGGCGTGACTGTGGCGGTCCTCGACACCGGCGTCGCCTACGCCAACCGCGGCCGCTTCCGCCGCTCGCCTGACTTCAGCCCGTACACGTTCGTCAAAGGCTATGACTTCGTCGGTAAGGACCCCTACGCCAATGACCGTAACGGCCACGGCACGTTCGTGGCCTCGACGATCGCCGAGGCCACCAACAACCACTACGGTCTCACCGGCCTGGCGTTCGCCGCTCACATCATGCCCGTGCGCGTGCTCGATGGCGAGGGCGAAGGCGAAGCCTCCACGATCGCCGAAGGCGTGATGTTCGCGGTCAAGCACCATGCGCAGATCATCAACCTCAGCCTCGAGTTCTCCCCGGGGGTGACCGCGGCGGACATCCCAGAGCTGATGGGAGCGCTCCGCTATGCCCACCGCCACAACGTGCTCGTCGTCGCCGCCGCCGGCAACGAGGGGGCTCGCTCGGTCGACTATCCCGCACGCGCGCCCGACGTGATCGCCGTTGGCGCCACTACCGAACACGGCTGCCTGGCCGACTACTCCAACTACGGCCCCGAGCTGACGCTGGTGGCCCCTGGAGGCGGAGCGGACGCCAACCTCCCTGGCGATCCCAACTGCCATCCCGAACTCCCCGCTGGACGCGATGTCTTCCAGGTGACGTTCACCGGCAGCTCGTTCACCAAGTTCGGGATCCCGTCGGGCTACGAAGGCACCTCGATGGCCACCCCCCACGTGGCGGCCACGGCGGCGCTGATCATCGCCAGCGGCGTACTCGGACCACATCCGACCACAGCGCAGATCACGGCGCGCTTGGAGGACACCGCGACCAAGCTCGGCGGTGGAGGCGACGAACGCCTGTACGGGGCGGGCCTGGTGAATGCCGCAGCCGCCACGGCCTCCGGTGGCCCTGGCGCGGTGGCAAGGTAGCCTGCGCTCGGTGTCGAGCACCATCCCACAGCGTGCACAGGCGCCTGAGCACTGCGATTTGGCGATCGTGGGCGGCGGGATCGTGGGCTTGGCGGTCGCACGCGAGCTGATCCGGCGCAATCCGCAAGCGTCGGTGTGCGTGCTCGAGCGCGAGCACGAGATCGGCACACATCAGACCGGGCACAACTCGGGCGTGATCCACGCGGGCGTGTACTACGTGCCTGGCTCGCTCAAGGCGCGCCTGTGCGTGGAGGGCGCACGCGAGATGTATGAGTACTGCGAGCAGCGGGACATCGCCCACGAGCGCTGTGGGAAGGTGATCGTCGCCACCGACCCCTCCGAGCTCGACCGCCTGGATGAGCTGGAACGCCGCGGCAAGGCAAATGGCGTGCCCGGGCTGCGCCGCATCGATGCCACCGGCATCCAGGAGCTCGAGCCACACTCGCGCGGGATCGCCGGACTGCACTCACCGAACACCGGCATCGCCGACTTTCCAGCGGTCGCACGGGCGTACGCGCACGACATCCTCGAGGCGGGAGCTACGGTCACCACCGGCTGTGAGGTAGTAGCCGTGCAGAGGAACGGACGCGCGCTGCGCATCCGGCATTCTCAGGGAGCCACAGAAGCTGGCCACGCGCTGTTTTGCGCCGGCGCTTGGGCGGACCGTCTCGCCGTCGCCGCGGGCGCCAGTGCGGACCCGCGGATCGTGCCGTTCCGCGGTGCCTATCTGCGCCTGACCCCGGAGCGCCGCCATCTCGTGCGCTCGCTGATCTACCCAGTGCCGGACCCGTCGCTGCCGTTCCTAGGCGTGCACCTGACCAAGCACATCGACGGCGAGGTCCTGATCGGACCGACGGCCCTGATGGTCGGGGCACGCGACGCCTACAAGCTCGCCACCGTCCACCGCCGCGATCTGCTCGATACGCTCGCGTGGCCCGGCACCTGGCGGATGCTCGCCAACTGGTGGAGGACGGGAGTGAGCGAGCTGCGTCACGCCGCCCTGCGCTCGGCGTTTGTGCGCGCCGCCGCCCGCTATGTGCCTGAGCTGGAGGTCGGCGACGTGCAACCCGCCTTCGCCGGCGTCCGCGCGCAAGCGCTCGGCCGTGACGGCAAGCTGGTGGACGACTTCGTCTTCTCCCACACCGAGCGGGCACTGCACGTGCGCAATGCACCCTCGCCGGCGGCCACCTCCTCGCTGGCGATAGCGCGCTACGTCGTTGACGAGGCGCAGCGGGCCTTCGATCTGGCCTGAACGCGACTACCGGCGCGGTGCGGTGGCGAAGGGAGCGCGCGCTACCTGAGCTTCAACTGGCCGGTTAGCTCCCAGCTAGCCCCATCACCGCTGATTTGCGGCGGATTCCCGGAGGGCCATCGTGACGGCGGTCGAACCGCCCGTCGAAGTCGGGGAGCGTCCGTGCGACAATCAGGCCATGACCAAGGTCGAGCTGCACGAGTTGGTGGACCGTCTGCAAGGCGGTTCGACTTGAGGTCGGTTGGCTCCACTGAACTTGTCGGCGCGCAAACCACGGGTGCGCCGACGCGGTAGGTGGGTGGACAGCACTTCGCGGCGGCTTGATACGCAGATCAGCGATGAGGATGCGTGGCGGGGTTGGCTTGGACGGCGTTGTGGGCGTGTCTGCGACGAATTCGCGTACAGGCGCTTCCTATTCGCCCGGTCCGAGCATAGTCGTATCCACCTTGATCTTCCCTGGTATACCTCGTTTGGCGTTTCGCACGATTTGCCGCCGCTGACGAAGCGCTTCGATCACTGCTTGAGCTGGATCCTCCGCGGGCACGCGTCGCCAAGTCACCCGCAGATACGTGTTGCTCTGATCACTCGGGTCCCGTTCGACTACCAAGTCGACGTCGAGTGCGTCGCTGACGGCTGCTCGACGCAACGCTGATGCATCGACGTTAATCAGCACCTCGTCCCCCTCCCAGGCCGCGCAAACTCGATACGACTGCTCGTAAGTCACCAGGAGCCCATCTGAGGCGTCGGAGTCGACATGTCGGCTACGTTCAACTTATCCACCGTCATTCCTCTCGACGCTGCGCACGCGGGCTCGCTCGTCAGGGTCGAGCCGCTCATCGCCGGGCTCGCGTTGCTCATCGACATCCGCGCGGGCGTCGTCGGGCTCGGCGTCTTCCCTACATATCACCTCACTGTGAGAAAGTCGGGGGGTAAGTCGACCGAGTCGCGCAACACGAAGACCTCGTTGACGACCGGCACGGTAGCCACTGCGCCATGCGTGTGGACAAGCACCTCATGCGCACCGTCCGGCGCCACGCCGACGATCAGCCGCGACGGGCGGACACCCGGCTGGGGGTGGAATGGCGTGATGGTGATGCTCGCGATGCCGTGTTCGACGGCTTCCGAGGTCGGGGCGCACGTCGTGCCCACTCCCCTGCTTTCCTGCGCGACGACGCACAGGTAGCCGTTGCCCGGAACGAGCCAATACGAGCCGGGCAACGCGACAGCGATGCGGTGGGCTAGCTTCCAGTTTAGGCCGAAGCTCGGAGTACGCAGGATGCGCTGCGTGCGCGCGGGAAGTCCTTCGGGTCGCGCGCGGAGTAGAGCAAAGTTGGCGAGCTGCCGGTGTTCGACGCGAGCAATGACGCGATACGCATACGGTTCGCGAGGGGTTGGCCTGCGCGAAGCCGACGCTTGCGGACTGGGTTGCGTCCTGCCCAGCGGCCGTACACCGCTCGTCCGGGAGGTTCCGCACGACTCCGCACCCGCGAGCAGCGCGAGAACGAGGAGTGAGCTGACGCAAGCACGCCAGCTCACCTTCGTCGGGATGCTCACGACTCGACCTGCGTCACGTTTGCCAACGAGTTGCGAGACACGTCGCTTTAATTGAACACTTCGGCGTAAACGACGGTTTCACCGTTGGCGTTGTCTTCGATCCAGGGAGGAAGAATTGCTCCTTCTCCGGTATAGAGCGTAAATTCGACGATTTGGTGGGGCCCGCAAATGAACCTCGGTTAGAATGCTTCGCCGTAGACGACCGTGGAGCCTGCGGCGTTGTCTTGGATCCACGGCTCTTCGTCAACCACTGTCCCCTTGTCAAACGTCGCAATCTGGTGAGGTCCGCCCGAGCAGTGGCCACTTTCTGCGCCGATACCGACACAGACGGAATGTTCTTCACCGTAGCCTTTGACTTCTTCCACGTCGCGAGCGACGCCAAAACAGTATTCGCCACCGCTGAGCCTTTGGCCACCGCAATATTTGCTGCTAGCCGACGCCGAGGACGCAATAAGCATCAGCGCGACAGATAGCATCGCAATTACGCCAGCTAGCAGCGCGAGGCGCGGAGTCAGGCGCCGGGAAATATGACGAGTCATACCACTACCTCCTTGACTGGTAGTTACTGTAATGTCGCAGTGAAGGGAATTCTCCAGACGGCCAGCTATCCACCCGGCTCTAGCTCGTAAACTCCATCGTCGGCATAGAAGCTCCCGGGACGTAGCCGCTCGTTACCCTCCCCTTTCGGCCATCTCCAATGGCCGACTACCACTATATCGCGCGGAACGGAACAATACCAAGAGTTGGAAACAATGGCTGAACAGAGGCGGCGACCTCGTAGCCGGGCTCGAGCAGCTGCCGGCAGAGTACGCCACCGATGAAGCCACTGGCGCCGGTGACGAGCGCGCGTATTACGCCAGCTGCGGGCGCGCCACATCCGCCCGGGCAATCACGTCGGCCATCTCTGCACGAAAGCGATCCTGGCCGAAGCGCATGGCGTTCTCGCGTATGAGCGCGCGGTCGAGCGCCAAGGCCTCGAAGCGCTCGATTGCGGCGGCGAGCCCGGCGGCGGTCTGCTCGGCGAACAGCACTCCTGTGCGTCCGTCGAGCACCGACTCGGCTGCTCCGCCGACGCCGTAGGCGATCACCGGCACCCCGGCTGCCTGCGCCTCTACGGGCACGATGCCGAAGTCCTCCTCGCCGGGGAACAGCAGCGCTCGGGCACCACCCAGCAGCGTGTCGCGCTCGCGCTCGGAGACCTTGCCCAGGAGCTCCGTGCCCTCGCCTGCCGTGGCGCGTACCGCATCGAGGGCGCGGCCGGCGCCGGCCACCTTGAGCGTCCGTCCGAGGCGCGCACACGCCGCCACGGCGAGATCCACGCGCTTGTAGGGAACGACGCGGCCGAAGATCAGGTAGTAGTCGTATGGCTCTTGGCGCTGGACGGCGAGGAAGTGCTCGACGTCCACAGGCGGATGCACGACCTCCGCTGAGCGTCCGTAGTAGCGCTCGATGCGATCGGCCACGTGGCGGGAGTTGGCCACGAACACGTCCGGGCCGGCTGCGCCGGCGAGATCCGCACGTCGCAGCCGCGCGAGCAGCGGCGGCAGCGCCAGGCGCAGCGCGCGGCTGACTTCCTCGCCCTCGAGAAAGCCCTCCTCCCAGGCGTAGCGCATCGGCGTGTGGCAGTAGCAGACGTGCAGCGCGTGCGGCGGTGTGCGCACGTTCTTGGCGCAGGCGTGGCTGCTGGAGAGCACGAGGTCGAAGCCTGAGAGGTCGAACGAGCGGAACGCCCGGTTCATCAGCGGCAGCAGCTTCGGATAATGACGCGTCGCGCCTGGGATACGGCTGAGGAACGAGCTGTGGACCTGGCGCTCGGTGATCTGCGCAGGCCATGGCGCGGGGTCGTAGACCGATGTGAACAGCTCGGCTTGGGGGAACATCTCGAGCAGCTCCAGCACGACCTGCTCGGAGCCACCGGGGATGGTCAGCCAGTCGTGGACGATCGCTACGCGCGCAAAGCGCTCGCGCAGCTCGTGGAGGATGGGGTACCCGCCCACCCCGTCCACCCCGGCAATTTGACCGCCTGTAGGCACCAACGCGAGACTACACGCCCCGACGCCTGGGATCATGCCGCCGATGCCCGATCCTTCCACCCTGCGCGGCCGCGACATCGTGTGCGTCGGATTCGCCGACTGGGACACGGAGCTGTGGACCAACCAGCACCACCTGATGTCGCGCCTGGCACGCGAGAACCGGGTGCTGTTCGTTGAGTCGCTCGGCCTGCGCCGCCCGCAGTTGGCGGGACGCGACCTGGCGCGTATCGCCAGACGACTTCGGCGCGGCGTCGCGCCGCCAAGAGCCGTTGACGGCCTGCACGTGCTCTCGCCGCTGGTCGTGCCGCTGCATGGCAACCGGCTCGTGCGAGCGCTCAACGGCCGCCTGCTGCCGGCGCTCGTGCACCGAGCAGCCCGGCGCCTGGGCTTGCGCCAACCGATTCTGTGGGCATACGTACCGCAGGCGGAGGTGCTGATCGACGCGCTGAAACCGTCACTTGTCGTCTACCACTGCGTCGATGACATCGCCGCTCACGAGCTGATCGATACGGCCAGCTTCCGTGCCGCCGAGGATCGCTTTGCGGCCCGCGCGGACCTGGTGCTGGCAAGCGCGCCGGCGCTGGCGGAGCGCCTGCGAACGGTCTCGAGCAACGTCCTCGACGCGCCCAACGTCGCCGACACGGACCTGTTTGCCACGGCCCTGGAGCCCGGGGCGGTGGATCCTGAGATGGCGGCACTGCCGGCACCCAGGATCGTGTTCACGGGCGCGCTCGTCGCGACCAAGCTCGACCTGCGACTGCTGGCGGAGCTGGCCCGTCTGCGGCCTTCGTGGTCGTTTGCGCTCGTGGGGCCCGTAGGGCCGGGCGACCCGCGCACGAACGTCTCTGCGCTCGCGGCTGAGCCGAACGTCCACCTGCTGGGCCTGCGCTCCTACGAGCAGTTGCCGGACGTGCTGCGTGCCGCGGACGCGGGCCTGATCCCGTACGCCCGCAACGAGCTCACGAACAGCATCTTTCCGATGAAGGTCTATGAGTACCTGGCGGCGGGGCTACCGGTCATCGCCACGCCGCTGCCGGCGCTCGTGAACGTCGCAGACGTGCTCACGGCGCCAGACGCGGATGGGATTGTCCAGCTACTCGAGCAGGCGCTGGCCGAAGACAGCCCGCAGCGGCGCGCTGAGCGCTCGCGGACGGCCAGCACACACTCTTGGGGCCGGCGTTTAGGGGAGATCGCTGCGGCGATCGATGCGCTGTGAGGGATCTCCTGGTGACCACACACACGCCTGTGCTGCGCAGCGGCCAGGCCGTTCGCACCTACGGTGTCGCCCGCGCGCTGGCCACGCACCGCGAGCTCGATCTGCTGTACGTCCGCTTCGGCGAGACCCAGCCGGACGCGAGCTTTCGCGCGATCCCGGGGATTGCGCTGCACGAGATCGTTCCTTCGCGCCGGCTGCGGCGCCTGCTCACGTATGCGAGCGCGCGCGCTAGCGGCGTGCCCGCTGGGTTCGCGCGCGGGATCTCACCGGAGCTGGCGCGCGAGGCGCGCAGGCTCGCGGAGGTAGCTGACCGCGGGCGCGTGATCGCCGACGGCCCAATCGCCGCTGCCGCGCTCGCGCACCTCGCGCGCCGGCGAGCGGTCATCTACAACGCCCACAACCTCGAGTCTGGGTTTCGGGCGGATGTGACTGGCGCTTCCCCGAGCAACGCGCAGGCGTTGCGGAAGTTCGAGTGCGGCTTGCTTGCCAGAGCGAGTGAGTCGTGGATGGTCAGCGAGCCGGACATCGAGGGAGCGAACGAGCTGTGCCCGCGGGCGCAGCTGCGCTACGTGCCCAACGTCGTTGACGTCGCGGCGATCGCACCCGTGACCCCGCGCGTGGGCGAGCATCGAGCTGTGTTCGTGGCGAACTTCGCCTACCTGCCCAACCGCGGCGGCCTGCGCTTCTTGCTGGATGAGGTGATGCCGCTGGTTTGGGCGCAGCTGGCGGACGCCCGCCTAGCGCTGGTGGGCGGTGGTCTCGAGCAGCCACCCAGCGGCGACGCTCGCGTCGAACGGCTTGGCTTCGTCGAGGATCTGGCGGACGCCTACGCGAGCGCTTCGTGCGCGGTCGTCCCGCTGCTGCAGGGAGGCGGAACGCCGTTGAAGCTGATCGAGGCGCTCGCGTATGGGCTACCGGTGGTTGCCACGCCACGAGCCGCCGCCGGACTGGAGCTCCGCGATGGCGAGCACTGCTTGATCGCCGACGGCGCGGATGAGTTCGCCGCGGCACTCGTGCGCGTTCTGCGCGACGGCGCCCCCGAGCTCGCCCGCGCGGGGCGCAAGCTCGTCCTCGAGCGCTACTCGATCGAGGCGCTCAGCAAGCTCGTCGCACCCTGATGACAGCGGGCTGTCTACTAGCGGACATGCGTCCACGCCGGCCGTGACGGCGACAGACATGCGTCCACGCCGGCCGTGACGGCTACAGATAGCGCGTAAGCTTCCGAAAGTTCACTTGCAGGACTCAAGTGAAGGCGTGATGGCACCGTCCCATAGGTGAATTAGACGCGCGCCGTTGCCACATCCCGAAAAAGGCACTCCCGTCGCGAGGCGGGTTCGCAAAACCAGGGGTCTCCAGCAGACAGCCCGGTCACCGAAGGAGAACGCATGCAAACGTCTCACCCCCGCCCTACCCGCGCAATCAGGACGCTGACAGCGCTCTCGATCGCGGCATTGTTCGCGCTTCTCACGTCAGCCGCTGCAAGCGGCGCCGCCTCGCGGCCAGACGGCTCGTCGTCGCACCGAGGCTCTCGTCGGTTCGTTGCCGTCGCGAGCCGTGCTGTCCCGCGGCCACTGGCCGTTGCCGCCCGGCGCAGCCGTAGCGCCGACCGAAACCTGGTCTCCAAGGCGAAGGCGTTGAAGAAATGCCTGGCCGCGCATCCAGCCAAGCCGAGCGCGTGCCGCGCGCAACGCGGCGCGCTTCAGTACGCGGGTCTCGTGCTCAAGCGCGACGAGAGCAATCTTGCGAGCGTCGCCGCGGGCAACGCCGCCGCCAGCTCCGGCTACCGTTACGGGTATGGCGGATATGGCGCGTACGCCATGTTTCAGGCTCCCAAGCTCTCGGTATCTGGCGAGAAGCTCAGCTGGACGCAGGTGGCGGGCATGGATCACTACGTGTTCGTGCGCAAGGTGCCCGGGCAGCCGGCCCAGTACTCGACAGTCTCCGGTACCTCCACCACCCCCCCGCCTGTGCCCGGCGTCACCGTCAGCTACAGCGTGCGCACAGCGGTCAATGGCAGTTCGTGGGCCAGCGAACAGTCGATCTCTTACTCCGAACCTTCGGAATTGATTCCGGCCGAAACGCTCCCCAGCGAACCGACCCCGACTCCACCGGTCGACACGCAGGCGGCACCGAAGCTCACGGTCTCCGGGCTGAAGCTCTCATGGAGCTCCGTGGGCAACGTCAGCGCATATGTGCTCGCGATCAGGGTGCCGGGCAAGGAAGAACGGTTCACAGAGGTCAGCGGCACGTCGATCACTCCGACTGCCGTTCCGGGAGCGGCCGTCGGCTACAGCGTCCGCACGGCGGTCGACGGCAGCGCGTGGTCGCCTGAAGTGGTGATCTCCTACCCCACCAAGAGCACTCCCGCGCCGCCGCCGCCGCCCAGCGAAGAACCCGAAAAGACGCAGTCGGGCTCGCCCTCGTCTTCAGCGATGTGGGTGGGTGTGGATGTCGGAGGCTGGGCATCGAGCTTCGCCGGCGACGTCGCCGGAGCGGCGTCCTATGTGCGGGTCAACTCGCAGTCGAGCGTCCCCGGCTACATCGCCGCCGGCCTGCACGTGATCGACCTCCTGCTGGATGAAAACTCGGGAGGCGTCAGTGCGCTGAACGCGACGGAATATGCCGCCAAAGCCGTAGCGGCGGTCAAGGCCAACCCTCAGATGGCCGCGCTGGAGGTGCTCAACGAGCCGGGGAACGAGTGGGGCGCGATGGGCCCTGACGCGGGCAGCGCGGCGAACGCCGCGGCGTATGACCACCTGCTGAAGGTCCTGCACGAAGCGCTGGTCGCAAATTTCGGCAGCGACTACCCGCCGGTGCTGGCCTCTTATGACGGCGGCGAGGGCCCAACCACTTGGGGCCAGGAGATGTGGGCGGCTGAACCGAACGTGGGCAACTACATCAACGGGATCACGATGCACTCCTACGGCGGCACCAGCAATCGCACTCAGTCGGCACTCGGCGATCGCGGCCAGATCGAAGCCGCGCACGCACAGCACCCGACGATCCCGATCTATGTCACGGAGGTCGGTTGGCCGACCGCTGTTGGCCAGCCGTCAACGGGAGACTCGCTGCAGTGGACGGAAGCCGAACAGGCCCAGAACATCACCAACTTCATCAACTGGGCCAAAGGCACCGGCTACATCGCGGACGTGACGATCTTCAACTACCGCGACTACGGAACGAACGACTTCTACGGCATCGAGAGCGCTTCGGGCACGCACAAGCTCTCCTACACGGCGTTGGCCGCGTTCCGCAGCTGACGAAACTCGTAGCTCCTAACAGCAAGCGCGTAGCTCCTCACAGCTCACAGGCGTGATGGGCGCGGTCGAGACACCTCTCGGCCGCGTCCGCGCGAGGCTCGTAGGGAAAGCCGTCGGCCGCGCGCGAGGCTCGCGGGGAAAGCCGTCGGGCGCGCCTGCGCGACGCTCGCGGGGAAAGCCGCGGGGCGCGTCGGCGCTATGCAGCATCATGTGGCTGTGAGCGAGAGCGAGCGCAGAGCGCACTAAGTGTCCTACGAGGCAAGACGCGGGCTTCGCGACCAGAGAATGGGCGCGTTGGGGCACTGGCAGGTCGTTGTAGCTGGAGCGATCGTGCTCGGCCTGCTCGGCGGCCTGCTCGTCCATCGTCAACCCAGTACCGCGATCCTGCTGTGTGTCGTCGTCGTAGCGATCCTGGGGCTGGCGATGCTGGGCGACAAGGCCTTTCCGTGGGCGATCGTGATCGTGGCGGTGGCACCGTGGTATCCGTTCCTCACCGAAGCCGCTGAAGCGCCGATCGTCAAGCAAAAGGTCCTCTGTGCGGCGGTCGCGGCGGCACCGCTGGCGCCGTGGCTGTGGTCGCTGGCGATGGGCGGGCGCAGGACGCGTCCCAGCCGCGCGGCACTGCTGATGGCGGTTCTGTTCTTGGGGCTGGCGATCATCATCCACGAGAACCTCCACGGCCTGACTGCGCTGATCCAGTCGGGCATCGTCGGCTACATCTTCATCGGCGTGACGTTCTTGTGCGCGAGGCGCTTTGGCGACGGCGAGGGCTGGCCGGCAGCCTCGTTTACCGGGCTGGTGATCCTCATCCTGCTGGCCGCTGACGCCTACACCCGCAACCCGTCGGGGCGCATCGGCTATTTCGTTGGCTACCCGATCACCTACGGCGCACTGGTCGCCGGGCTGCTGCCGGGCGGTCTGCTGTTCGCCTACCGGCGCTCGCCGCTGCTGGCCGCCGGGCTCGCGGGCGCCAGCGCGGCGATGCTGATCTTCTGCCAGTCGCGTAGCTCGTGGGTGGCGGTGGTGGTGATGCTGATCGTGGTCGCGCTGATCCAGGCCAGGTCCGGTAACTACCGGGCACTGCGCGCGATCGGCGCCGGCGTCGTCATCCTCATCGCGCTCATCTTCAGTACGAGCTCGCTGCACCGGCTCGTGGAGGAAAAGCTCGCCGCCAAGCAGGCGAGCAGTCAGTCGGTGACCCACCGGGAGTTCAGCTACGCCTATGGGATCCACGCGGTCGGCGAACGCCCGATCTTCGGCGCCGAAGAACCGGGCTTCTCGGCGAAAGAATCGGAGACCAAAACGAACATCGGCGCGGTTGACAACGGTTACCTGTCGGTCGCGGTGGATATGGGCCTGGTGGGACTGATCGCAGCGCTCATACCGATTGGGGTCGCTTTGCGGGTGCTGGCTCGCTGCCTGCGCTTGCGCGTGACACCGACCTACGATCTGGCCCTCGCCTTGGGGATCGTGGGGATGGCGGTCGTGGCGATCTTCTACGACAGCTTCTACTGGGCCCAGCTAGACCTGCTGCTGGGAGCGATGGGAGGCGTTCTATCGACGCGCGTCTCACGCATCGTCCAGCCGGTGGACGGAGCTGAATCCCCGCGCGGGGGCGGGGAGCGTCAGACGGGTGAGCGGACGTCGCGGTGGCCAGAGCGCCCGTTGGGCTGGCTGGGCTCGTCCTCGTAGTAGTAGTAGCCGCTCTCGGTCGGAGATTTGATTTCGGTGAGCACCAGCCCGAACACGCGCCGTCCGCTCGCCGTCAGCACGCGGCTGGCAGCCTTGACACGATCCCGCCTGCTGTAGGAGCCGCGCGCGACCATGATCACGCCGTCGACCTCGGTGAGCCGCAGCAGCACGCGCGTATCGGCGACGGGCAACAGCGGCGGCGAGTCCACGATGACGACGTCGGCGGAAGCCCGCATGAACGACAGCAGCTCACCCATTCGCCCGACGCTGAGCAGATCGGCGGCGTTGGGTGGGATCGTGCCACTGGGCAGCACCGCGAGATTCGGCTCGTCCTCGATGCTCACGAGATATTCGTCTAGCTCGCCGTTGGAGACGAGCGTGTCGGAGAGACCGGGAAGGTGGCGGGGAATCCCCAGCTGCGTGGCGGCCGCGGGGCGACGCATGTCGGCCTCCACGAGAATCACCCGGCGACCGCTCGCGGTTAGCGCCATCGCAAGGTTTACAGCCACGGTGCTCTTGCCCTCGCTCTCCTCCGCGCTCGTGATCACGAAGCAGCGCGCCCGCCCGGTGGAATCCAGGAAGCGCAAGCCCTCGCGCAGCATCCGATAGGACTCGCCGATCGGGCCCGCGAGCTGCTGCGCCATGGCGGTATGCGGCGGGGTATGCGGAACGCTGGCGATGACGGGATAGTCGGGCAACGCCCGTTCGAAATCGTCGACGGTCTTCAGCCGCCGGTCCAGGAAGTCGACCAGGAGCGCCAGCCCGGCCCCTAGGAACAGCCCGACGACGAACCCGAGGATCCCATCGCGTTTGGGCTTGGGTGAGACCGATGTTGGGTTCGGTTCCGCGTGGGCGATCACCTCGGCGTCACCGGTCTGAAGCGAGCGCAGCACCCCGAGCTGGCGCAAGCTTTCTCCGAGCTTTGTCTGCTCTGCCGGCGAGGCGGTCTTGATCGACTGATTCACGAGTTCTTCGGCTTGCGCGACCGTGTTGCGGTCGGTCTGGCGGCGGTACGTTATGTAGCCTTCAGCGAACGCGTTGGCGACAGCGGCGGCTTCGCTGGGATTGGAGCGGGTGGCCTTGATCGTCGCGATGTTCGCATCGGCGTTGGGGCTGACTGAGATCGATTCGACCAGCGAGCTGACCGGTTCTTTGATTTTCAACAGGCTCT
>Ga0070762_10000561_pt1 | contig 15911 bp, 14 predicted proteins | sample HubBroMetageREF2_FD_66726 | JGI IMG/M metagenome (GOLD analysis project Ga0070762, IMG submission 66726) | Reference soil microbial communities from the Hubbard Brook experimental Forest, New Hampshire, USA - Hubbard Brook CCASE Soil... | ecosystem: Environmental > Terrestrial > Soil >...
ACCTTCCAGTCGGCATTCGGGCCAGGCGGGGCGTCCAGACATTTCCCACCGTCGAGAACATCCAAAATTGAATCTTGCACGTACTCCCAAGGGAGTCCACACGCAATCCACTTCCCTGCAGGAGACTTCGATGACACTCAAATTCAGAAAATCTACCAGATGGATGGTCTACGGCATTGCCCTGCTTTCCTTTGCCGCTGGATCACTCTTTACCGCGCGACTCGCGCGCATCGACCAAGTCAGAGCTGACAACAATCGCGTCTTTGAGCTTCGCGTTTACCATACTCTGCCCGGCAAAGTGCCGGCGCTCGAGTCGCGCTTTCGCGACACAACTTCAAAGTTGCTTACCAAACACGATCTGAATGTCGTAGGCTACTGGGTTCCCGAGGGTGCGCCCGCCTGGGACAACACATTCATCTTTATGCTGGCCCATCCCAGCCGCGAGGAAGCGAAAAAAAACTGGGACGCATTTGCCGCCGACCCGGATTTTCAACAGGTGTTGAAATCCGAACAGACAGAAAAAACGGTGGAAAAAGTGGACGTGACATACATGCATCCGACCGATTTTTCTCCGCTGAAATAGCGAGGAGTGCCCCAGGTCTCGACTTCCGAGACCTGGGTTTCCGCGACTCTGACAATGATGCCCCTAGCAAAAAGCGACGGCTAAAACGTAAGATGAAACACCGACCCGCAGCCCTGGGTAAAGCCTTCGTCGTCACATTCTGGTTGAGCGGATCCCCCGACGGGCGTGCTGCCATAGAAATCGCCGTGCGAACCTAAAACCAGGCCCATTGAGGGGATAATTGGCGCCCCGCTTTGGTCTTGTGTGAAGTCGTAGAGATCGGTTATGTGCCCTTTCGTGTCTATCCTGAACAAGCATCCCCCAGCGAAGGCGCAGTTGTTGACCATTTGAAGGCCGTACAGGTTGCCTTTCGAGTCTCTCACCAGATGGCTGGCGTAGAGATGATTCAGCACCTGACCTTTAGTGCATGGGGGATCGGTGCACGGGCTGAAGGTAAAGAGCACACTGTACTTGCCCGTCGTATCCAATTTGAAAATGGTTCCCAAGCCGTACTCCCAATTTGTCTTTTTGATGGTATCGCCGCCACTATCAGCAATACCATAAAGGTTGCCGTCGGAGTCGATAATCAGGCCCAGAGGATCCGAGCCGTCACGCGGCCCGGTAAAGGTGTGCAGTACGCTGAACTTGCCGCTCGGATCAATCTTGTAGATGGTTCCACAGCCTTCTTCCTTGTTCATGCCCCAGCCTGGATATTCGCACTTGAGATTGCCGCCAAAAGCTGCGGTGCCGTAGATGTTGCCCTTAGCGTCGAGAACCAGGCCACCCTCGGGCTGGATACCGTCCGTTCCTTTAAAAACATGAATCACGCTAAATTTGCCGGACGGGGTGATTTTAAATAACGTTCCACAGCCCAAGTCATTCGGGACCAAACCGCAATTGGGCTTGCCCCCGTATGGCGACATGCCGTAGAGGTTGCCCTTCGCGTCCACGGCAACAGGAGAATCGAGGCAGCAGGCCTGCGCTGTTTCCCCGGCAACAAACAAAACCTTTTCCTGCCCTTGCGGGTCGACCTTGAACACTACCGATGCGCCGCCAACAAAGCCGTTCCCTTGCGTCGTGCCATAGAGGTTGCCCTTCGCGTCCCGGGCCAACCCCGCATAGGGACCATATCCATTGTCTCCGCCCTCGAAGCGATAGAGCACGGTCTCGTTCCCGGCGCTGTCGATCTTGAACACCGTCCCGCAGCTGTCTAGGCCGCACGAGGTGATGCCACCAAACTTGGTCGCGCCGTAGATGTTGCCATCCGCGTCCGTGATGATGGGATTGGGAACTGCGCCGTCCGTCCCTCCGCCGAACGCATGAAGGACGGTGTAGGTCTGTGGGCTCGCTAACGGTGTCGCAATTGCTAACAGCGCTATAGCGAAAACTGCTACAAGCAGCATTTGTGATTTTCTCAATGGTCTTACCTCCGGCGATTGCCATAGAAGAATGATCCGCTTGGCAGATCGCGCCGCCGACAATAACGCCGCTGCGCTATAGATTTGTCACAGAAATGTAAAAGGTTATGCAGAGAAGGTGACGTAGACGCGAGGGGCCCAACGGTAATACTCAGTTCTGCTATCCACCAGAAACGGGATGAGTCTAAGTTCGCAGTTCAAGAGGATTCATGAAGGAGGTAGTGATGAACGGGCTCACAACCGCTCGGACTTGCATCGTGCTGTGCAGCTTGGCTGTCGTCTTGGGGACCCCGCAGGGTTTCGCGCAGCAGAATTCAGCGGCATCAACCACCAGCGTTCAGAACACGGACCGGGATGGCCAGCACGACTTCGATCCCCTTATCGGCTCATGGAAATTTCACGTCAAGAAACTTATGCATCCCTTAACCGGCTCCACGACCTGGGTCGAATTTGACGGTACCGGAGTCTGCTACAAGCTTTGGGATGGCCGCTCGCAGTTAGACACAATCGAAGTCGACAGCCCGGATGCAGGCCACATCGAAGGTCTGACCTTGCGTCTATACAATCCTCAATCCCATCAGTGGCGTCTTTATTGGGCAAACAGCAAAATCAGCGTTCTCGACCCACCCCAGATCGGCGAATTCAAGAATGGACGCGGCGAGTTCTTCGCCCAGGATACGATTAATGGCAAAGTTGTCCTTATTCGATATGCTTGGACGAACATGACCACGGGCACGCCCCACTTCGAACAGTCCTTCTCAGCCGATGGCGGCAAGACCTGGGAAGTAAACTTTATCGCGGATCAAACGCGAGTCGATGAATCTGACAAAGCGCACTGAACTCGATCGAATTCGGCCACTGGTAGCTTGACCGGCTGACGTCCGCGTATCCACCCGATAACCCCAATAGTCACCGCTCTTGGCTGCGCAGTTGCGATACAATCCGCCACAGAGGCAATCCTCATGGATCTCGGCTTTGGTTTCACGACTATCGTACTTATTATCGTCGCTTTATACCTGCTAAGTTCCATCAAGATTCTGAAGGAATACGAACGCGGCGTGATCTTTCGCCTGGGACGTCTGCTTCCGGAGGCCAAGGGGCCAGGCCTCGTTTTCGTCTTCGCCCCGCTTGACCAGATGAATCGCATCTCCCTGCGTCAGGAAGCTTTGGAGGTTCCTCCGCAAGACATCATCACCCGCGACAACGTCACGCTGAAAGTCAATGCCGTGATTTTTCTACGAGTGATCGAGCCGAGAAAAGCCGTGGTCGAAGTTTCCAACTACGTGTACCAGACTTCTCAGTTCGCCCAAACGACTTTGCGTTCCGTTCTCGGCGAACAGGAACTGGACGAACTCTTAGCCCATCGCGACAAGATCAACCTGCGCTTGCAAAGCATTCTCGACACCCACACCGCTCCCTGGGGAGTGAAAGTGGCGAACGTCGAAGTCAAGCAGGTGGACATGCCCGAGTCCATGCTGCGCGCCATGGCCAAGCAGGCCGAGGCCGAACGCGAAAAGCGTTCCAAGATCATTCATGCGGAAGGCGAGTTTTCCGCCGCTCAGCGCCTGGTCGATGCAGCCCATCTGCTGGCGACCGAACCAGTGAGCGTGCAGTTGCGCTATCTGCAAACTTTGACCGAAATCGGCGTGGAAAAGAACACCACGGTAGTCTTTCCGGTTCCCGTGGACTTCTTTTCCGGAATACAAAAGCTGTTTGCGAAATCCGAAGGAGACGCTTTGCCCGCCAAGAGCTGAGCGCCCCGCATCGGCAACAACAACGAGGTTGAAATGGCAACGGCCACATCGCAGGACACAGAAATCACCCTGGACACAGGCAAGATGCTTGCCCTGTTTTTCGGACTCGTAGCACTCTGCGCGGTTTTCTTCGGCGTGGGATTTTCGCTGGGGCGAAGCTCGGTGAGGATCGCGTCGCCCGACCTCCCCGCCACAACGACGGTTACCACCGGCGGCCAGCGACCCTCCGCGGTCAAAACCACCAGCACCGCGGCGCCCGCCGATATGACCTTCTACAAAGCGGTTGAGAGCAAGGACGGAAACACTCAGCCCGTCGTGAAAGAAGCCGCAGCCGAGGCCCCGGCACCCGTTGCGACCGGATCGACCGCGGCTGCCGATCCCGCCGCTCCGCCGTCCTTGAACAGCTACTTTGTGCAGGTCGCCGCAGTCAGCAAGGCCGAAGACGCGGAAGCTCTGGTCGATGCCCTTAAGAAAAAACAATACCCTGCGTTCTCCACCAGCACGCCGACCGACAAGCTCATCCACGTGCAAGTCGGACCCTACGCCGACATCAAAGATGCCGAACTCATGCGCGGCAAGCTGGTCAGCGACGGCTACAACCCAATCCTAAAAAGATAAACCAATATTGATTGTCATCCTGAGCAAGCGCTCGTTGCGCAGCGAAGGATCTGGGCGAGCCGCGCGACGCGTCGCGCACTCTGCGCGCAATAATCACGCGTTACGCTCGCTTCCCTATCAAACCGAGCCTATCCAACATTCATACATTGACAACCATCGATCCAGATTTTATTACTATCTAGCATGTCTGATCCCGAGCAAACCCTGAATCGTATGCTGCACGCTGTCGCCGACCCTACCCGCCGCCTAATTCTGCAGGCTCTCAAAGAACGCGGAGCCTGTTCTATCGGCAAAGACGTCGGTCTATGCGCCTCGGATATCGAGCCGCGAGTTCACCTTTCGCAGCCGACGATCTCCCATCACATGTCGATTCTGAAAAAAGCCGGATTAGTCGAGGCCAAGAAACTAGGCCAATGGATGTGGTACCGCCGCGACGAAACCGCCCTCCGCGAATTCGCCCGCACCCTGCGCGAAAGCCTTTAGTGCCACAGCCGGCCAGTCGCGCGGGTGCCTAGCCCCGAGGAAGGCTGGCTCGATCAAAACCGCTGTCCTTGGAAAAGATCCCTACTCAGGGATCCGACTTTGGTAGCAATTCTCAATGAGCGGTATCGTCTGGTTCCGTTAATTGATCCGACTGCCGCAGAACCAGCATGTGTTCCGGCGCTATAAATGCGTGCTGCTCGGTGGGAGGTCTCTATGCAATCGTCCCTGCGTCCACCTCGAAAAACTTTTGGGTTTTACGATTCTTTCCTTCAGCTTCTATCTGCAGCAGTTCCCTATGCGACCCCACCACAGCCACATTCCGATCCCCATCACAGCCAGCAGAGGAACCATCATCAAGCTTCCTTCTGGGCCTGTTGTTCCTCCGCTCCACAGCGGATTACCTGAAGCGTGCGACGCAAGAAAGTGATTCTGCATTACTAGCCCACTGTCCGCGGTTCCGTAAAAATAGGATTGGCCCCAATCCCACCCAGCGTGGAACCCGACGGCCCACAGCAGCGATTTGGTATACCAGAGGCTTAGGCAGAAAAAGAGACCCGCCGCGAAGACTTCGACGATCCCCAATATGGACTCGCCGTTATTGCCAAGATGCCCGGCCGCAAACGCGAGAGAGAGGAGCAAAGCCGCCCACCAAAAGCCAACTCCCCGCGTCATCGCATACTGCAGATAGCCTCGGAATAGCGACTCCTCGAAGACGCCAACCAGCAAAAAGACAAGGCCCCATGCGAAGGCATACCTCCACGCCATGAAGCCGCTCAACAACTGCCGCTCAAGAACAAGCAGTCCCGCCTTCCACAAGATTCCAATTAGCAGAGACAGGCATAGAAACCCCCACAGCGCTCCAGTTAGGAGCCGCACCAGCGTGCGATCACCCGTGAAGCCGTAGGCAAGGAGAGGCCGATTTTCAATACGCGCCATCACCAACGTAGCAGCAGCAGCCACCAGTACTTGGCACGATTCCTGAAGGAGCCCGAGGCTCATGGGTATCGGACGAGTCGCGTCCAATGAGATGAAATGGCCGAGGATCGCTAACACAGAAGTTTGGAGAAGCCAAAAAACTGCGATGAATATCAACGCGCTCCAACCCGAGCGGATGCCTTGCTCGCCAATAAAAACGCGTTTGAGTGTGGCATTGACTGATCGACGCTGCGACCCCGTCGGGTCGGGCACTATCGTATTGGATGAGGTGCTCATTTTATCTGGAACCGGTTAAAACAAGGCACGGGTATCTCCAGACAAACTGCTGCTTCTCAACTCCGGCAGAGGACTTGGCTGCTGACTACCTGGGCGACTGCACCCCGTGTAAGGATAAACAGGGGCCCAGTCCACATGAAAAGTGTAGGGTGCTTCCTGCGCACACGAATGAGACTTCATGTCCCCTGACTCCAAAAATCCGGATTCGACAGCGTTAGCTAGTCACGGACTCTCATTGTCTTGCAGGCGCATTCTTCTGTCTTGAACGATAGTGACCTTCTGCGTAAACGGAAGGTGTCATGCCAGTAAGCCGTTTGAACCGACGATGGAAATGGCTCTGATCTGCAAATCCCAACTCGATTGCAAGATCACAAATTCGATCACCATTCTGCAAGCGTTGCCTGCCCTCTTCAATTCTGAGTTGGAGAAGCCATTCGTACGGAGGCATACCCACGGTGCGGCGGAAGGAACGAATTAGATAGGCTTTCGACAATCCAGTGAGTTCCGCGAGCTCATTTAGCGCCACATTGCGGCGGAGATTCGCGCGCAGATACTCTTGAATCCTAGCAACATGACGAGGCTCGAACCCAGCCTGCTGGCGTACATTGACGCGAGCATGCCGGATAAACAGGCAACTCAGGTCAGAGAACAATCTCGTTTCGACCGCCAGGCAAGGGCCGCCCAATTCCAGAGACCGGCAAGTGCTGCGTAACCGGGATGCGAGGTCCGAATCAGGAATGGTTGTCTGAGGAAATGCAGGCAAGGTGTGGATCCCGGGAAGAACTTCCTTTACCAGTTCGTCGTCCAGATAAAGCATTGAATGGCTTACCCCACCTTTTTGCAGGGGATATCCAGTGTGCACTGCACCCGGGTTTACAGCGATTATCCCTCCGGGCCCGACAAGCTCATTCGCGCCCCGATACCAAATGCCAGCTGTCCCTTCATCGACCACGCCGATTGCCCAGGTCGAGTGGCTGTGGCGAGGATATCCGTGGACAAATCCAATGGCACGAAAGCACTCGAGATGCGGGATCTCTGGCACCGTCCATGAGAGCACCCTGCTGATAGGCATAACGCGTTCTTATTCTAATTCGATGCCTGTCCAAGCCCCGCTTGGACGGTCATTTTTCTGGCTTGTTCGACGACGCTCCAATTCCATGCGATCTCGTGTCTTGTGCCAAGCCCGTCGCATCATCCCATTTCGGGACCCACCACTCTTTTTCTTCGCAATTCTCTTGACTTCACAATAGCTATAGCAGATAACAAATATATAGCTCATCTGCCGAAATGCCCTCCTCCAACCACAACCCGTTTGTTTCCAAGATTTTCCGCGTAACTCCTTTCAACTCAAAGATTTCAACCCTAGTCCCCCGCTATTCCTCTGATTCCAATAGATCAGAGGGGGAGGGGGTGGAGACTTCTTATGTCGCTTTATCCCAATAGCATTCCTCGTTGCGAACACCTGAAAATCAACGGCACTCAGTGCGGATCGCCCGCGCTGAAACGCAATCACTTTTGTTACTTTCATAAACGTTGGCAAGAAACCCGCATCATCCTCAATGCCAACCGCGCCCGCCGCGGACGCGCCGCCCTCGACCTGCCTGTGCTCGAAGACGCCAACTCCATCCAGGTCTCGCTCATGCAAATCATGCGCCTGATCCTCAGCGGACAAATGGACACGAAAACCGCCGGCCTGCTCCTCTACGCCCTGCAGACTGCATCTTCGAACCTGAGCCGAATCAATTTCGAACCCGTGATAAAAACCCGCGTCGTCATTGATCCCCGTACTGTAGACCAAACCCCGCTCGGAGAAGATCCCTGGCGCCGGGAAGATTTCGAAGACGAGGAAGACGATCAAGAAGAAGTCCCTGAGGAAATCGAAGCCAAGCCCCAGGACGTAGGCGTAGACACCGAATGGTTGGCCGGAGAAACCATCCCCGACCTCGAAGCCCGAGCCGAGACGGCAGAAGAAGAAGAACAAGAAGAAGACGAGCAACTTGCCCAGCGGCCTCCACTTAAGAGCCTCGCCTCCCATCCTTTCCCCAACCAACGCGGAAAGAGTGGGGCACCCTCGTCTTCGTTAGACAATCATTTAAGGATCTTGGCTATGCGCTGGCGGCTTGGGCTTTTTGCATCAGGCGGCGGGCGTGGGCGATCAGGTCGGCTACTTCGAAGGGTTTTACCAGGCAGGGCACGCTTTTTTCCTGGAGGAAGCCGCGCACATCCGGCTCGGCCACGCTGGAGAACGTAAACAGTAAATGCTTCTCCATGCCGGGACAGTTTTCCACCAGCCATCCGTAGATCTCGCGGGCGCTGCCGTTGCCCTGCGCTTTGCCGTCGACGATGACCGCATCGAATGACTGCTTGGGCAACAGGGATTTCATTTCTTCGATGTTCATCGAGGTGACCACTTCGGCTCCCGCGCCGGTCAGAACGTCGCGCTCGAATTCGAGCACCGCTTCTTCGTTCTCGATCAGCAGGACGCGTCCTGCAAGCGCGGCCTCGCGGCGCGCTGCTGGCGCAGCTTTCTCTTCAGTTGCACTCTGTCCGGCCGAGGGCAAGACGACTTCAATGACGCCGCCGCCGCTGGTCCCATTGTCGGCGCGGATTTGTCCGCCATGCTCCTGAATAATGCCGTAACAAATGCTCAGGCCGAGGCCTGTGCCTTTGCCCACACCCTTGGTGGTATAGAACGGCTCAAAGATGCGGTGCGGCTCCTTGATGCCGGGGCCGGAGTCGTGAAATTCGGTATGCACGTTTCCATCTTTGGTATAAACGTGGACCCTCAACGAGCCGCCCTGGCCCGCTTCCAGCATGGCATCTACGGCATTGTTGATGATGTTGAGAAACACTTGCTCGAGTTGATGCGGGTCGGCGGTCACAGCCGGGGCCGGGAGTTCGAATTCGCGCTGCAAGCGAATATCGTTTACTTTCAGGTCGTAGTCGCGCAGAGCGAGAGTTTCGTCGAGCACCTTGCAAATATCGACGTGCTCTTTTTGCGGCTTGCGCTGCCGAGCAAACGACAACAGGCTTTGCACTACGCGATGCGTGCGCTGAGCCTGCTTGAAAAGTTTGCTGACGAAGTCGGAGGCGCGATCGTTCAGACCTTCGCTTTCGAGAAGTTGCGCGTAGCCGAGAATCGCAGTCAACGGATTGTTGAGTTCGTGCGCGACGCCGGCAATCAACTGTCCGACGGCGGACATTTTTTCACTCTGCAGCAACTGCTCCTGCGTCTTGCGCAGATCTTCGTAGGCGCGGCAAGTTTCTTCGTAGAGTCGGACTTTTTCGATGGTCGTCGCCAACTGGCGGCCAATCGCTACCAACAGATTTTCATCATTGCTCGTATAAACGCGGTTCTCGCGGCTGCTGATTCCCATCATGCCAATCGGAGAGTCTTTGCTCCAGAGCAGCACCCATATCCAGGAACTCAATCCGTCCGCGCCGATGAACTCAGCGACCAGCGCCGGAAGATGCGGCAGGTATTCTGGAGTAATCACTTCGGTGCGGGAACGAGTCACCAGATCGCCAAAGCCGCCGCGAAACTGAACTTCGGACAAGCGGGCGCGGTCAGCGCTGCGCTGCCCCCAGCCGGCGCGACGGCGAAAAGTGGTTTGGTCCGCGTCTCCCAGGTAGATCGATCCGGTCTGCACGCCGAGCAGCGAAATTACCTGACGCAAAGTCAGGTTGAGGATCTCGTCCAGATCGAAGGACTGCGTGGCAATTACGGCCATCGCATTCAGCGCATTCAGTTCGCGATTGCGTTTGCGGATTTCGTCTTCCGCCCGTTTCTTCTCGGTGATATCGAGGAGGAATCCCTGATAGCGTTCAATTTTGCCGAGGGCATTGCGGGTGGCGAAGCTGCTCTCGAGCACTGTGATCAACGTCCCGTCTTTTCGGCGCAACGTCATCTCAAAGTTGCGCACATAGTTGTGAGCTTCGATGTCGCGGTGAAAGGCGTCGCCTTGCTCGGCGGATGCGGAGAGTTCCGTGTCCAGATCCATGGCCATCAACTCGGCGCGACTGCCGTAGCCAAGCATGGACACGAAAGCGTCATTGCAATCGAGGAGTTTGCCGCCAGGCGTGGCCACGAAAACGCCTTCCTGCGCCTGTTCGAAAATCAGCCGGTACTTTTCTTCCGCATCATGGCGGTCGGTAGTGTCGTGCACCACGTGGATGGTGCCCTTCTGCTGGCTTCCGTGCTCACTGTAAGACGAGGTCGAAATCATGCAATTGCCGCCAAAGCACGGATCCTGCGCTTCTTGAATTCCTTCCTCGGCGGCCGCGCAGTAAGGACAACCATTCCATTCGCCTTTGCGCGGGAGTACGACTGCACAAGGCTGACCGATCACATCCGCGGGGGCCTGGCCGAGGCGTTGGAGCAGCGCCATGTTGGCTTTCATGACGACAAACTCGGCGTCGTGCACCAGGACCAGATCCTGAATGGAATCGAAAGTATTCGCCCATTGCCGATGAGAGCGCAGAATTTGTTCGACGAGGCGAAGATTCTCAACCGCCAGCCCCAGTTGATGCGCGCTGGTGACCAGAAACTCCATGTCGTCGGGCGTGTAGGAGAGCCGGTGACGACTGCCCAGCGACAAGGTTCCGATCACAGACTTTTTGCCCAACACGGGCAAAGTCACGACATGATGAAAGCGTTCTCTCTTCAAATGGGGTCGCGCACTGTCGTCCGCACTGGAGGTCTCGATCACCATGGGTATGGTTTCGGTGAGCATGGCCTTCGTCGATTCGTCGAGCGGCACCGAAAAGCGATCGCGAACATATTCCTGGGAAAGCCCGATCTGACTGGTAAGCACCAACTTCTCACCTTCGAGCAAGCGGAACCAGGCGGCCTGCGTTCCCATTAGCGTCTTCAACTCGCCCAGGGCGGTCTCGGTCATGGGCTGGTGCTGCTGCGAACGCGTGATGGTTGTTGTCAAGGCATTGAGCACGCCCAAACGCCGGGTGCGCATCCTGGAATCGTCGAAGACCATCAGCAGCATGCTTAGTCCGAGGAGCAGGTCCACCGCCAGGCTGAATCCCGGCGGCAGGTGGATGCTAAGCGGAGCCCAGTCCAGATGCACCGCGAGCAAGCTGATACTCAACATCCAGGGACCGATTTCCCACCGTGCCCAACGGTAGCGAATTAATTGCAGGGCCGCGCCAAAGGTGATGACCCGATAGGAAAGTTCAAGCACGACCCGCAGCGCGAACGAGTCCGGCCACCACAACGCCTGCACAGCCGCATAGACGGTGACCGCGATGGAAAAGGCCAGCAACGGCACCAGCACCTTGCGGGCGTGGCTGTAGACAAAGACGGCCGCTGAGAAGAGACACACTGAAAGCACAAACTGCGACTGTGAAACGGCAACGTTATAACGCGAGACAGAGTCGACACCGGGGTGGTGAATGGTCCAACTGGAGACGAAATAGGCCAGCCATCCCAGTATCCAGATAAGCAGGTAACGCTCGCGGAAGGTGCGAAAGACCAGCAGGCCTGCAGCCAGGATGACCAACGCGGCGGATTCAACCGCCACGAATTTCGGGACGGGCAGGTCCACCAAAGCGGACCAGCCAAATAAGGCAAATAAGACAGAACTATTCATCGCGATAAGGGGGCCAAGCGCTCCTTTCTTAATAACATGCCCCTCCCGGTAGCCGATGACCTTTCCCGCAATGGTTGATTACTTTAGGAACCGTCACCTTTGGGGCTGCTAATTCATGCACAATTCGCGGTACACTAAAATGAATCATGCCATCTGAGCGCATCCTGGTTGTCGAGGACGAAGACGCCATTCGTGAAATCGTGTGTTCGATGCTTGCCGCGGCCAACTATAAGACCCGGCAGGCTTCTTCCGGCCTCAAAGCTCTGGCCATACTCGATGCCGGCGAAGAATTCGAGCTCATGCTGTCTGATCTCATGATGGCGGATCTGGATGGAATGGGGCTGCTCGAACGCACCAAGGAAGGTTACCCCGACATGCCCGTGGTGATGGTCACTGCGGTCCATGATATTTCGGTGGCCCTGGCCGCCATTCGCAACGGCGCCTACGACTACCTCCTGAAGCCCTTCGAGCGCGAACAACTGCTGGCGACAGTGCGGCGAGCTTTGGAGAATCGCCGGCTCAAGATGGAGAACCGCCGATATCAGACCGAACTTGAAACCATGGTCTTAGCCCGAACCGAGCAACTGCGAAATGCCATGGCCGATCTCGAACGTTCCTACAGCATGACGCTGGAGGCACTCGGCGGCGCGCTCGATCTCAAGGATGCTGAGACGGAAGGCCACTCGCGGCGAGTAACCGTATACACCATTGCCATTGCCCGAGCTATGGGATTATCAAAAGAGCAGATTGATGTAATTGCTCGAGGCGCGTTCTTGCATGACATCGGCAAAATGGCGATTCCCGACGCCATCCTGCGCAAACCGGGCAAGTTGGATCCGGATGAAATCAAAATCATGCGGGAGCACTGTTATCACGGCTACCAGATATTGAAGAAGATTCCGTTTCTGAAAGAGGCTGCGGAGATTGTTTACTCTCATCAGGAACATTTCGACGGAAGCGGCTATCCGCGACAACTCAAAGGCGAAGAGATTCCGCTCGGGGCGCGCTTGTTTTCTGTCGCCGACACCCTCGACGCCATGACTTGCGACCGACCTTACCGCAAAGCCCAGTCCCTGACCGCGGCCCGCGAAGAAATCCAACGCTTCTCCGGACGGCAGTTTGATCCCGCAGTGGTTAAGATGTTTCTCTCTATGCCAGAAGAAATCTGGCCCGACCTGCGCAAGGAAATCGACTCTCAAGTCAATCGTTTCGCCTACTCCACCGCCAAGAGTTAAGCGTCACACCTGGCATCTGTTCATCCCGCAAGTTCGTCTTGGTTTTCCGTTCTTCTATTTAGTTATTTTAGTCAGGATACTGGCGTATAACTTTGTTTGCGGTTATGCGGGAGGCGCACCATGAAATCTGCCATCGCTTTATTTGTGACTCTGCTTTTCGTCCCCGGATTTGCTCTCGGACAAGATCGTCCCACCATCACGGCCCAACCCAACTCTGTCGTCGTTGGGGCTGACGGTAAATTTGAGGCGAACCCCGACACTGCGGTGGTGCAATTCAATATCTCGGCCCAGCAAGACAATTCGCGCGCGGCTTACGATCAGGCCTCGAAGGCGGCGGAGCAGGTCCGCCAGATCCTGCGCGCCAACGGCATCGAACCTGCCGCGGCCCAGATCGGCTATTTTTCCATTGAGCCCGTTTTTGACTACAAGCAAGCGAAACGCAAGCTAGTCGCATACCGGGTCAACGTGAGCGTATCTCTGAAGCTGAAGGACTTTACGAAGATTGCCCCCATCGTGCAGCAATTATCCGACATTGATGTTACCGGCGATCAGTCCATCAGCTACACGCTCGATGACATTGATGCAGCCAAGAGCAAAGCTGTAGAGGATGCCTACCGCCGCGCCCGCGCTTCTGCCGAAGCTTTGGCTCACGCCAGTGGGCGAACTCTAGGAGAGCTTTCTTACGCGTCAGTGGATACGTTCGAAAATGTTCGTCCGATGCCCATGATGCCGATGGCGAAAATGTCTGCGATGAACGCAGCGCCCGCGCCCACCGAGGAATTCAGCCCGCAAACGATGTCAGTAACAGCTCACGTAAACGCGACGTTTGTGTTGGGGAAGTAAGCAGTCGGCAGTCAGAACGCGAGCGCGAACGTTTGCGCCAGCCGGAAACGACGGCGGGAGCCAGCGCAGAATGTGATCGCAGGTGTCGCGAAAGCCTCCGCCCTCGTGCTCTCGCATCACAACGGGCCGTGGACATACTTAGAACTCTGCCTAACCAAAGAAATAGGGACAGCCCTTCATTGGCTGTCCCTTGCTGACTGCCCTCCGGAAATCAAGAATCTCGAGGCTAGTGGGTGATCTCGAACACCGTTCCCATATTTGCTTTACCCCCACCCGTGAGAGTAGTGCCGAAAAGATTGCCGGCCTCATCGATGACCAGGCCCGTGCGCGGTCCGGTTCCGTCCTGGTTGAAGGCCTTGAAACTGTGCAGCAACGTCTGCGTCCAACCCCCGCCGGTCTGGGGAGCCAGCTTAAACACTGTGCCCAGAAAATTTGCGGTGCCGCCCGCAAACGTTGTGCCGTACAGATTGCCGGCTCCATCCAAAACTACTCCACCGAAAGGTCTCTCGCCGTCCTTTCCCTGATTACCGAAGCTGTACAGGATATTCTCCGCCCGAGTCCCGCCAGTCTGAGGGGTTAACTCAAACACCGTGCCAAAGAACTGGTGAACGGGCCCACCGCCCCAGGCCGTTGTTCCGTAAAGATTGCCGGAAGCATCGATGATCAGGTCGCCATACGGCTGGTACCCGTCTTCGCCGTCGTTCTGGAATCGGTGCAGAATTGTCTCGCTCCACACTCCACCGCTCTGCGACAACTTGAATACCGTTCCACAACCCAGATAGCACACGCCTCCGCCTCCATCCCGCGTCGTGCCGTACAGATTGCCCGCTGCATCGAAAATCAGCTTGGAATTCGGAAAGCGGCCGTCCGTTTTGTCGCCCTGCGTGAAGTTATGGAGTATCTTCTCGGTCCAGCGCCCGCCGGATTTCGGCACCAACTCGAACACAGTGCCGTTACCACGAGTGCCGCCACTACCAGTGACGCCGTAGAGATTGCCGCTGGCATCGAAAATGAGTCCGCCGTTTGGGAAAATTCCGTCCTTGCGGTCATTGACGTTGGGGAAGGTATGCAGCACAGTTTCCTTCCATACTCCGCCGATTTGCAGAGTCAACTTGAATACCGTTCCGGTGTTATTGGATCCGCCGGCCGTGGTTGTGCCGTAAAGACGTCCCTTGGCATCGAGTACCAGACTCCCGCCAGGGGAAGTCCCGTCCTGGTGGCTGTTGAGAAAGCTATACAGAACCTTTTCCCTCCAGCCTCCGCCTGTTTTGGGCGTCAGCTTGAAGACGGTTCCGCTATTAGCAGAGCCTCCGCGTGATGTCATACCGTAGAGATTGCCGGAAGCATCGACGATCAGGCTGCCCGAAGGCTCGGCACCGTCGCTACTACTTCCAAAGCTGTGCAAAATAGATTCTTCTGCAGACACCCGCGTGACCGTCGCAAACATAATGGCCGCAAACATCGCTAGAGTAGCTGTCAAGTGAAGAGAAATTCTTTTCGATTGCATCGCGTAAATCCTCCCCCGGTTGAAATGGCGTGAACCGAGATTGCTTTCAGGGGCCCGAAAGCGTGGAAACATTGTACGCTTCTTTTTCGGCGTACCAACCGAAAATAGAGGCGATCGAGTACTCGACTTGTCCTGTGGCGATAGCACTCGTTGAGACACTCGCAATGATCTTGTGAGACTTCAAGATAGGTAAATCGCATCGGGGGTATGGGGCAATCCTTTACGGTTGAGGCGACGAATAGGCCCGTGTCATCGTAGGCACTCGGCTAGCATCGAGGGGAACATCACGTTGAATGACAATCTCCAACGTTGTGCCAGCGTCCAGCTTCACATCGTTTCCGCGATGGAACATAGCGATCGCGCTTCCGATCGCACCACCGACTCCGGCACCGATCAATGCACCTTTGCCGCCGTTGCTCAGCCCGCCAACCACCGCACCCGTGCCCGCGGTTGCAGCCACGGTCCCGGCTTTCTGGCCGGTCTGGCTGTCGGCGCGAATCGTGCCCTCCTCACCGTTCACCGATGTCTTATCCACTCCCGGCGCATTTTCAACCGCGCCCGGCAGAAGAACGGTGTACCCGCTGGGATAGATCAGCGTGGTGAAATGCATCTGCACTTCGGCGCGCCCTTTGACCCGTCCCCCACGCTGGATGTGGCTGATCCTCCCTTGCACATA
>Ga0070762_10000563_pt1 | contig 15868 bp, 16 predicted proteins | sample HubBroMetageREF2_FD_66726 | JGI IMG/M metagenome (GOLD analysis project Ga0070762, IMG submission 66726) | Reference soil microbial communities from the Hubbard Brook experimental Forest, New Hampshire, USA - Hubbard Brook CCASE Soil... | ecosystem: Environmental > Terrestrial > Soil >...
GCGCCGTCTGGACTGCTCGGCATCCATCTCACCATGCCGGCCACGATTCCTCCGAACCTGGTGAAAGGCATCAACGGCGGTGATCCGGCGCCCACTGCGCTGACTGCCCAGGAACGGCTGGCGTACAACACGCTCAGCACCTTCTTCGGAAGAAACGCAGCCTACGGCGCGATGATGGTGACCCGTCCGCAGACCATCGGCTACGCGCTCGTCGATTCGCCCAGTGGCCTCGCCGCCTTCACGTACGAAAAGATCGCGGAGTGGACTGACAGCGACGGCCACCCCGAACGCGTGATCAGTCGCGACGAAATACTCGACGACATCACGCTGTACTGGCTCACCAGCACAGGTGCTTCTTCATCGCGCTTCTACTGGGAAAATAACAACAACAACTTCAGCGCCGCGGCACAGAAAACCAATCAGATCAAAGTGCCGGTGGCCATCACCGTGTTCCCGCACGAGATCTATCGCGCTCCGGAAAGCTGGTCACGGCAGGCCTATCCCTCGCTGTATTACTTCCATGAAGCCGGCAAGGGCGGGCACTTCGCGGCCTGGGAACAGCCGGAGATCTTCAGTGAGGAGATGCGAGCTGCGTTCAGATCGCTGCGGTAGCTTGCGTGCTAGCGGTGGGTCAGGCGATCCCCAGCTCTTTTGCCAGGGCTTTCCACTTGCTATCCACCAACGCCTTCGTCTTCGCATCCATAACAATTTCATCGGGCCACGGCCGGGTGAAGCCTTCTGTCGGCCATTTGCGCGTGGCGTCGATGCCCATCTTGGAACCGTAGTTGGCCAGCCGGCTGGCGTGGTCCAGGGAGTCGATGGGGCCGAGAGTGAATTGGATGTCGCGCTCGGGGTCGATGTGGTTCAGGACTTTCAGAGTGACGTCGGCTATGTCCTGGACATCTACGTCTTCATCGACCACGATGATGCATTTCGTGAACATGGCCTGACCCAGCGACCAGATCGCGTTCATCACCTTGCGGGCCTGGCCGGGATAGGACTTGCGTATGGAAACGATCATCAGATTGTGAAATACGCCTTCGATGGGCAGATTGATGTCGATCAATTCAGGAATGGTGAGGCGCATCAGCGGGAGGAATACGCGCTCGACGGCTTTCCCCATGTAGGCGTCTTCCATGGGGGGCTTACCCACTATGGTCGTGGCGTAGATGGGATCTTTGCGGTGCGTGATGCATTGCACGTGGAAGACAGGATAGAGATCTTCGAGCGAGTAGAAACCAGTGTGGTCTCCGAAAGGGCCTTCGGGGCGGAGTTCGTCCAGATTGACGTAGCCTTCGAGAACTATCTCGCTGCTGGCAGGGACTTCCAGGTCGACGGTTTCGCACTTGACCAGCTCGACTGGCGCGGCGCGAAGGAATCCGGCGATCAAATATTCTTCGACGTCCGGCGGGGCAGGAACGATGGCGGAGAAAGTTACGGCGGGGTCAGTGCCGATGGCTACGGCTACTTCTAGTTTGCCTTTCGGGTGAATACCGTCGGCTGGGTTCGATCCTCCGGAGGTTTGCGCCATTATGTTCACGGCTGCACGCGCAAAATCCGCGCGCTCTGGACGGGCGAATGCGCCCGTCGCCACATGGTCCTTGCCTGCGCCTTCAGCAGACTTGGTGCTTGCGGCGTTTCTTAGAGCTTGACGGTAATGCTCGGCCGCCACCTTCTGTCTCTGCCAATGTGCGCCGGTTGTGTTTTTGTCGTAGATTTGGAGGCGGTACATGCCCAGATTGCGTTTTCCGGTTTTCGGGTCGCGGGTGGTTACGCAGGGGAGGGTGATGAAGCGGCCCGCGTCCTGGGGCCAGCATTGGAGGATGGGGAAATCCAGCAGAGAGAAATTGTCGCGTTTGATTACTTCTTTGCAGGGGCCGGTGGGGACTGTCTTGGGGAAAAACTTTCCGGCTTCGGTGAGGAGCGGGAGCATTTTTAGTTTGTCGAGGAAGCCTTGGGGGGATTTGAGGTCCATGAAGACGCGGATGCGGTCGGCGAATTCGTCGAAGGAGTTTACCCCGAGCGCTAGTTTCATGCGGGCTTCGGAGCCGAACTGGTTGATGAGGAGTTGCTGGTTGGGGTGATTTTTAATGTTTTGGAAGAGGAGGGCGGGGCCGCCGGCCTTGCCGGTTTTCGATTTGCTTACGCGATCAGTGATTTCGGCAATTTCTAGGATTGGGTCGGCTTCGGTTCGGATGCGCTTTAGTTCGCCGGCGCGGTCGAGGGCCGCGATCCATTGGCGGAGGTCGTCGAAGGGCAAGGGGGTCTCCTTGGAACTGATGATTATAAACACTGGCCAGTGATCAGTGGGCGGTGGTCAGTTAAACCAGGATCCCTCGCTTCGCTCGGGATGACCTCTGAAACATCCGGTGACAATCTGAAATGTTCGGGATTGCGATGAGCAAATCTTACAGTTTGCTGCGGAGCATGGTGATTACGTCGTCGGAGGTGATTACGCCGGCTAGTTTGCTGTGTTCGTCGATTACTGGGAGGGTTACGAGATTGTATTTGTCGAATAGTTCGGCTACCTCGCTGTCGCTCGTTTCTTTATGGGTCAGGACGAGGGGTTCCTGAATCAGCGAGAGCAGAGGGGTGTCGGGCTGCGCCAGGACTAGTTTGATGAGAGGGACGGCGCCGACCAGGGTGCCGTGGGAATCCACCAGGTAGATGGTGCTGACGGTTTCGATGCCGCCTTCGAACTCGCGCATTACGCCGATAGCTTTCTCGACCGTGGCGGTGACGGGTAGGGCCAGGAACTCGGTGGTCATGCGGCCGGCGGCGGTTTCCTCTTTGTGTTCGAGGAGTTCGACGACTTCCTGACTGGCCTCGGGCTTCATTTCGACGAGAATCTGCTCGGTGCGATCCTGGGGGAGATCGCCTAGAAGGTCGGCGGCAGCGTCGGGGTCCATCTCCTCGACGATTTCGGCGGCGCGCTCGGAGTCGAGAGATTCGACGATCGACTTCTGGATATTGGGCTCAACTTCTTCGAGAGTCTCGGCAGCTACATCCTCATTGAGGGTGCGGAAGACGGCTTCCCGCTCGTCGGGAGCGAGGTCTTCGACGATGTCGGCGATGTCAGCGGGATGGAGAGTGGCGAGGCCGTCGTGAGAGATCTTGAGTTTCACGCGGCGGGCGGGATCGGTTTCGATCAGGTCGACAAAACTCCAGGGGATGGTGCGGGGAGGAATTCTCTCAAGCAAAACGTGGAGAGCGGCGCGGGGCGCGAGTCCCCGAAGTAGGCGGCGGATGGCGCCGCGGACTCCGATATCGACGGATTGGATACGCAGGATGGCATGGGAGTGCCCAGCTTCGATCATGGCGTCGATTTGAAGGTCGACGTCGTTGACGCGAACGACTTTGCGCCCGTTAATGTCGATGACCTGCTGATCGAGCAGGTCGCGTTCGAGCAGGAACAAACCTTCAGAGCCGTTGGCGGCGGGCCAGTCGGTGGGTTTGGTGGAGGTGTGAATGTCCGCGTTGATAGTAGTGACGGCGGAGAAGGGAAGGATGCGGTTGCCCGACTTGGTTTTGACGATGAACGAGGCGATGCGGTTGCGATCTTCCTGAGGAGCGAGAGTGACTTCGCGCACGTGCCCGGTGGCCGCGCCGGACGGGTCATACACCGTGGCGCCTAGGAGTTCGGAGAGAGGCAGCGTGGTCATCCCGGGGTAGAGAATAGCTGAGTTTTGCGGGAGAACGAAGTGAATTTGTGCAGGTGGGAGAAAAAAGTTCGCGGTCCAGCTCTAGCGATTCTTGCGTGGCGCCGGGTGCTAGCGCTTGTTCACAGCGAGCCAGGGCCGATCGCGGTAAGAGTCCGCCACCACCCAGGCGGCGGTCGTCAGCGCCCAAGAGAGCACGGTCTCGCTCCACTGAAAGGCGCTCTTGGGGCCAGGCGCTGCCACGATGGGTATCCACACCAGCAGCGTGAACAATCCCATCTGCAACGCCGAGAGCGCGGCCGCCAGCCGTGCAAACACACCGATGATCACAGCCACGCCCGCCGCGATGAATGCAGCGCCGGTGAAATACGCCCAGAACACGTGTGCCGGCAGCCAAGTAGGCACGAGCGGGGCGGTGTTTTCGAGATAGGTGAAATGGGATATGCCGAAGGGGATCAAGGCCAGTCCGTAGAACACCCTCGCGATGCGAAGGCCCTTGTCGCCGGTGGCGAAACTGAGGTGCTGCCGATCCCGGTCAGTGGCGAACCATGCATACAGTACCCAGGCCGCCGCAACGAACACGGCGGTCTGGCACCACGGCCAGTAAACTTCCACGGTGAACGTGTGGAAGAAGCCGGGAACCCTCAAGACCAGCAACCAGAGCAGGAGAAAGGCCAGCAGCAGGCGTGCAGCCGGGGCCGCGAAGCGCTGCCAAAGCAGGCCTATGCCAGATGCCAGGGAGATGAAGGCGCTGAGATAGGCCAATGCTTCGCGAGCTGGCACAGTCTTCGGTACGGGCTGCCATATCGCTGTGAAATTGCCTTTAATCATGCCCAGGATTCCGAGGCCGATCATGGTGGCCGCAAATAGTGCATGACCGGCGCTTTTGATGCGCATTGCCCTATTCTCCAGGAGTGTTCCGGTTTGTCTCTGTTCCGGGTTCTGCTTTATCCTTAAGTTCCCGTTTAGCGCGGTGCAGGCGCCCATTGTATGTCAGAAGCGTCGCATGAAACGGGTCCTGACCATCGTTGGCGAGTCGTGTGGGACGAAAACTGTGGTTTCTGGCGGGAAGCTACAGAAGAAGGGTACACGCATCGAAGAATTTGATCGCCAGGTCTTGATCACTAGGGCCAATGGGTGTAACGGCGTAGATGTCCTGTAGGTCGAAAGGTAACCTTCGCCGTTCCAAAGTGACACTAACTGTCAGGAGCATGGATGCATTTTGGCACCGGGCAGCCCGCTGGAAGCTTCAGAAGAGACTATAGTTTGAGTATGTGTGGCAACGAAGGGGATTGGAGGAGTTCAGAGCGGAACTACGGTAACTCAAGTTTGGCCAGGCAAGTGCGAACGTTAATCCCGTCAAAGAGTTCCAAAAAGGGGAAAATAGAGATGCGGAAACAACAGAAGGGTTTTTCACTGATTGAGTTGCTGATCGTGGTGGCAATCATCCTGATCATTGCAGCTATCGCGATTCCTAACTTGATGCGCGCCCGTATGGCAGCCAACGATTCGTCCGGCGCCGCTTCCGAGCGTACCATCGTCACCGGCGAAGTGGGCTACTTTGCGGCGTATCCGACCATCGGCTATGCCGGTTTGGCCGCCCTCGGTGGAGCGTCACCCTGCACGCCAGCCGTAGCGACTGGCTGCTTGATCGATAACAACCTGGCTAGCAACGGAACTCCGGCAGGCAGCGGCAAGAGCGGTTACCTGTTTGTCGCGACCGCGGTAACTGGCGCAGCCAGCCCGATTCCGAACGAGTTCTACACCACGGGAACTCCGATCAGCGCCCAGACTGGCACCAAGGCATTCTGCGCGTTTGACGACGGTGTGGTGCGCACGCAGGCTCCGGGCGTCATTACCCTGGTCGGCAGCTACGGTGGTTGCCAGGCTCTGAACCCGATGGCGAACTAGTAGCCGTCTGGCAAAGTACCTGGGGTACGAAACCGGGGAGCAGCGAAGGCAACTTCGCTGCTCCCTTTTTTTTATTCCGCCTTCGTTGCGTGTGAGTCCAATCGTCATCTGAAAACAGAAGTGTCCAAATCTGAAAGGGAACTCTGATTTTGCAGCCCGTATAATACGGGAGTGCGCCTTATTCTTGACATATTCGGGCAGACGTTGCGGACTTTGTGGGGGCACAAGCTGCGGTCGTTTCTGACCATGTTCGGGATTGCGTGGGGAGTGTTTTCGCTGCTGCTGCTGGTGGGACTGGGGGAGGGATTCCGGTCGGGAAACAAGAAACAGTTCGACACGCTGGGTGAGAACGTAATGTTCATTTGGTCGAGCCGCGCTCCGGCGATGCAGGGGAGCTTCACAGCGCTGCGGCAGTACTACCTTACGGACCGGGATTACCAGGACATTTTGCGCGAAGGCGGGAGCGTGGGGGCGGCGGCGCCGGTGATTCGGCGCAACGATATTCGGGCAGTGAGCGATTTCTTCCAGTCCAGCGGGGACCTGATGGGAGTGCCGGCGATGTTCAACCGGATCCGTTACCTGCCGATCAAGGAGGGACGCTGGCTGAATGACATGGATATCGCGCAGAAGCGGGCGGTGATTGTCCTAGGAGATGAGACGCAGCGGACATTGTTTCTGGGGCGGCCGGCAGTGGGGAGCAAGATCCTGCTGAACGGGGTGGAGTTTGAGGTGATCGGAACGCTGCAGCGAATTGGACACGGCGATAACAACACGCAAAACCTGAAATGCTTTATGCCGTTCAGCACGATGCGGGAGTATTTTCGCCTGACGAACGTTGGAGAAGCGCCAGATGTGATCAGCCTTATCGAATACCAGCCGAAGACGCGGGCACTGCATGAGGCGGCGCGACAGGAAGTGCACCGGATCATTGCGCGAAACCATGGGTTTGATGCGAGCAATCCGGATTCATTCGACGAGTGGGATACGGTGAACACGGTGGACCAGGTGGGAAAGATTTTCGACGCGATGAATGCGTTTTTGGGGAGCGTGGGGCTGGTGACGCTGGGGCTGGGAGCAATTGGGATCATCAACATCATGCTGGTAGCGGTGGCGGACCGGACGCGGGAGATTGGACTGCGGAAGGCGCTGGGAGCAACGAACGCGAGCATCATGTTTCAGTTTTTTGTGGAGGGAGCGTTTCTGACGCTGCTGAGCGGCGTGATTGGGATTGCGGGAGCCGCGGGCCTGATGGCGTTGCTGGCGAAGGTGAATCTGGGGGATGGATTCGATCCGCCGAAACTGGTGGCGTCGACGGCGGCGCTGGCGGTGGTTTCGCTGGCGGTTGCGGGGGTGGTGGCGGGGTTGTATCCGGCGCGGCGGGCGGCGATGCTGCAGCCGGTGGAAGCGCTTAGAAAAGAATAGTGGCCGGTGGCCAGTGGCCAGTGAAAACCTTTTGCCACGGTTTCACGCGGATTTACACGGATATAAAACCAAGATATTAAACAGAGGGGAGACAGGGGCTCACAGGGTAGATCGACCGTCCTCGGACAAGCTGCGAGCCAGGAGCTAGAAGCTGCACTTATGCATAGGGATTTGTTGGGACAGGCGTTTGCGGCTATGCGGCATGACTTGCGCAAGACTACGCTCACCATGGCTGGGATGGCATGGGGGATTGCTACCGTCGTGTTGCTGCTGGCTTACGGGAACGGGTTCGCGCACGCGATTACTAATATTTTTCAGAGTTTTGGGGCTACCGCGGTCGGGATATTTCCGGGGCGGACGTCGGAGCAGGCGGGAGGGAACAAGGCGGGAGTGCAGGTGCGCTTCACCAATGACGACGTTGAACTGATGCGGAACAATGTGCCGCTGTGCAAACATGTGGTGCGAATGTCGCAGAAGGATTCGTCGGTGCAGAACGGAAATCGGACGTTCACCCTGCCGGTGTTGGGCATGGATCCGGCGATCGAGGAGATCTGGAATCTGGACATGGATGAAGGCCGCTTCCTTAACGAGGAAGACAACGAGCGGCACCGGTTGCTGGCGGTGATTGGGTCCGAGGCCAAGGACAAACTTTTTTCAGGGATGCCCGCGGTGGGAGAAGAGATACGCGTGAATGGAGTGGAGTTCCAGGTGTTGGGAGTGGTGAAGCCGCGGATGCAGGAGGGCGATGACGACGATAACCGGACGATCTACATTCCGTATAACTCGATGAATGTGCTGAAGGACAATCACTATCTGGATGGGATCTGGATGGATTCGCAGGGCCTCGATCACGACCGGCTGGATCAAACGATTCGCGACACGCTGGGGGCGGCGCACGATTTCAAGAGCGACGATCAGCGGGCACTCTTTGTGTTCGATGCGCAGAAGCAGCTCTCGCAGTTCGGGATTATTTCGCTGGCGCTGAAAGTTTTGCTGGGGTTTATTGGGACGCTGACGCTGGGGATTGGCGGAGTGGGCCTGATGAACATGATGCTGGTGACAGTGACGCAGCGGACACGGGAGATTGGAGTGGAGAAGGCGCTGGGAGCTCGGCGCCGTGACATCCTGTTTCAGTTTCTGGCGGAGGCGCTGGTGATTACGGGGGTGGGAGGGTTGCTCGGGATTCTGTTGTCGTACGTGGTGTCGGTATCGGTGGGGCGGCTGACATTTTATAGTGCGATGGCGAAGCACGCGGAGGCGGGGGACATCCGGCTGATTTTGTCGCCGATGATTCTGGTGGTAGCTACCGGGATATTGGCGTTGGTGGGAGTGGTGAGCGGGATGGTTCCGGCCATGCGGGCGGCTAAGCTGGATCCGATCGAGGCTTTGAGATACGAGTAGAGCAGTGGTCAGTGGCCAGTTCAACCAAGTTCTTGGGTGCTGCTTTTTGTCGTGGAGCATGCAAAGCCCTTAACCACAGGGGACACAGAGGGACACGGGGTAAATCGCGGAATGGCTTTGTCTGAGGACATTTTGAGCTTGGCTCCGCCTCGGGCGGATGCTCGGGTGGCTTACGGCGGCGATTCGAATCAGTTTCTGGATTTGCGGTTGCCGCCGGGGAAAGGACTGCGCGGACTGGTTGTCAGCATTCATGGAGGGTACTGGAGAGCAAGGTACGATTTGGGGTATATGGGGCATCTTTGCGCGGCGCTGACCGCGAAGGGAATCGTGACTGCAAATCTGGAGTACCGGCGCGTAGGAAATGCGGGCGGAGGCTGGCCGGGGACGTTTGCGGATGTGCGGGCGGCTTTTCAGTTTCTCTTACAGAACTCGCGGCAGTACCAGTTTGACCTGGGGCGAGTCGTCGTCATCGGGCACTCGGCCGGAAGTCAGCTTGGGCTTTGTCTGGCGGCTCACGAAAAGGGCGTGAAGGCCGTGATATCGCTGGCCGGGGTCGTGGACTTGCAGCGTGCTTACGCGTTGCACTTGAGCAACGATGCTGTGGTGGAGTTTCTGGGCGGGACGCCGGCGGAGGTTGCGGATCATTATCGGGAAGCGGATCCGATGAAGCTGGCGATTCAGGCACGGCAGTGGCTGGTGCACGGCGCGGAAGATGATATTGTGCCCCCGGCTTTCAGTCGCGATTACGTTGGAGCGAAGCAGAAAGCGAAGGAAGATGCGCCGCTGGTGGAGATTGCGGGGGCGGGGCATTTCGAGGTGGTGGATCCGCGAGCCGCGGCGTGGAAGGATGTGGAGAGAGTGGTAGCGGAGGCGGCGGAGTGAGGGCTGGCTCCGGCGACGCCTTCGACCAGGAGATAGTCGTTCAGAGATCAGTTGCTCAGGAGATCAGTCGCTGACCTCGGACGGCTTCCAGATGGCCTCTTTCGCTGTGATACCCCAATTTGGGTTCGGAGTGACGGACACTATGTAACAGAGGCCGTAACTGGCGAGATCTGCGATTCGCACAATCTGACCTTCCTCCTGGGTGTTCTTGTTATGGATTCTGTTTCCAACCTCGTATTGCATAAACAATAACGAGTGGCGAGTGGACCGGGTCAAGGCATGGCAGCTGCAAAGGCGTTCTGGGACAGGGCAAGCGACGCTGCCTGATCCTTGCTAGTGCTCGTATTAGTCTCATGACCCGTCTGATGAGTGCAATCGGGGAAGCTCCGTAGATGTTGCGGGAAAAGTCCTGAGAGCAAATTAATTCACACGCGACTTACGAGCCAGATCTTTTCTGGATCGCCTGGTCAGTCTCTGTGGCTTGCTGGCGGACGTCGTTGGAAATATCTGGAAGATCGCGCTCATAGGGGCGAATGGCTGGCAGGTCGCCGGGCTGGCCGATGAGGTAGAGGGCGCGCAGGGCTTCCCAGACCTGGTCGTTCGCGGGATCGATTACAGCCAGTTCCGCGCCTGCGGAAATGTTTGCTCCGGTTCCGGCTACGGAGCGAATGCGGCCAGGAATCGGAGAGCGGATTTCCGCAATCTGTTTGTTCCCGAATTCCAGCTTTGCTATCAGGCCGCTCTGGTGGATGGCGGTGCCAGGGCGATCTGCATCGATTATTCGGCCGGATTCGGGCGATGTAATTTGCGCTGGCTGCAGCAGGGCCAGAATCTGTGGGCGGCCCGTGGAGTCGCCGAAGCGCACCAGGGATAGCGCGGCATTGCCGCGGACCATGTGCGAGGGGTCGGATAACAGCTTCAGCAGAGTTTCGTGAAATCCTGCGACTGACGTGTCCTGTCCCATCACCCAGGCGTCGGTGTTGCGGACTTCCTCTACTGGATCGGAGGCCAGGCGCACCAGGTCCGGATACCATTGTTTCGCGGTTGTGTCCTGGCGCGTGATGCGCTCACCCACCTGGACCAATGCTTGCTGAATGTGGCGCGGCTTTTTCGTGTCGTGCAGGTATTCGGTTAGCTGCTGGTCAGAGAGATTGCGGCCGAACCATGTGTTCCACCAGAACAGGAACGGCATCAGGCAGATCAGCCAGGCAGTGACGAAGAAGAGAAGTTTTTGGGTGCGGGACATGCCCGGCTTTGCGTGTGGGGCGTCGATGGCGGGCGGGGCTGGGATTGGGTTGGCGGACATTCTGGTAGACGGAGTTGTCATTATTACTCTACGACATCTGCGTCTAGAACGCGCTCTTGCTCGAGATAATGCGAAACGGCATATTGGGCCAGGAGCGGGGTCTGGAGTTTGATTTCGGCTCCGATCCAGGCGCCTTTGGGGTAGGGGTTCCGCCGCGCTTCGCTTGGCGGCACGGCCGAGGCGGCCGTGGCCACATGGCTTGTGGCGACACGGCTTGTGGACAGGCCTCCGCTGCCAAATTGGGGGCCGAAGTCAGCGCTTTGGATCTGATCGAACTGATTGATCTCGCGCCAGGCTTCGTCGCCTACTGTGCCGGAGACGTCAATTTTTAGTCTTACGATCGACATAGAGAAATTGCTGACTGATGATTGCTGATTGTTGATTGAAAGTCTGGATCAGCTTCGATTTGGTTTTAAATCAACAATCATCAATCATAAATCAGCGATGCCCTAGCTGTGCGGGAACCATTGGTAGAGCATGAAGTATACGATCACGCCGGTTACGCTTACGTACATCCAGAGCGGCCAGGTCCAGCGGGCGATGGCTCGGTGGCGATCATAGTTTCCCCGGAGGCCGCGGCTTAGCGTGATGATGACCATGGGGACGATTACGATGGCCAGCGTCACGTGGGGGATGAGAATGATCAGATAGATAACATGCCAGAAGTGATCGCCGAGAAAACGGATATCGCCTACATGCGCGTGAAAATAGACATAACAAGCCAAAAAAAGCGCCGAGGAAACGAGAGCCGCGATCATGTAAGCGCGGTGGACGGCCATCTTGCCGCGGGCAATTGCGTACCGGCCAGCCAAAAGAAGGACGGCGCTGGCTCCGTTCAGACTTGCGATCAGGGCAGGGAAGTAGGCGTATTGTTCAGCGATCATATTATGAACATCGGTTCTGGCGATCAGGCGGCCGGCTTCGTGGTGCGGCGGTTGGCCATCAAGAATGCGAACGAAAACATTACCAGAGAAAACAGAAGCAAGGTGGCGATGGAGGACGACAGGGGGAATTTGGTGTCCATGCCGGGGTAGAGCAAGTCACGCAGGGCTTCGACTCCGTAGGTCAGGGGATTTAAATACATCAGGACGCGAATCCATCCCGATGCGCCGGACAGGGGAAACAGCGCGCCCGACAGGAGCCAGAGCGGAATCAGAAAAAGATTAATGATGCCGTGAAAAGCTGAGGTGGAGTCCATGGGCCAGGCGATGGCGAAGCCGAGCGCGGTCAGGGCGAACGAAACCAGGAAGACGACTACGGCGACTAACAAGATTTGCAGCGGGTTGAGGTGTACGCCCGCAAAAGGGGCGAAGATCAGGAAGATTAAGCCTTGGATCGCCGCGAGCGTGGTGCCGCCCAGAACTTTGCCGAGCACAATCGCTGAGCGCGGGACCGGTGCGACCATGACGGAGAGCAGGAACCCTTCTTTGCGGTCCTCGATGAGCGACATCATGGCGAAAATCGAGGTGAAGAGCACGATCAGGATTAGCGTGCCGGGATAGAAATAATTCATGTAGTGCTCCTGGCCTTGCCCGGTCCCGGAGCTGAAGGAGTTCCCGAATCCCGAGCCCAGCACGACCCAGAACACCAGCGGCGAGGCGAGCACGCCAACGACCCGCGTCTTCTGGCGGTAGAAACGCACGATCTCACGCCACCACAGGGTGAAGGCGGGCAGCCACACGCCCGCCGAGGCTGGCGCGCTGGTTCTTGCGAGGGCCGCAGTCTGAGTAGCCACGAAGTTTAACTCGCTTTCGGCGCGGGAGCCGCGGGAGCTTTGGCTACGGGAGCCGGAATTTTCTTCTTCAGGATGCCCTGGTCAAACATTTCCCAATAGGCATTCAGCATGAAGACTCCGGAGAGCGTAAGCAGAATCAGGGTCAGGAACAGGCCGTCGACAGTGGTGATCAGGCCGTTCGTTAAGGTCCAGACGACTCCCAGTAAGGGGAGTATTCCAAGCGCGAGAGAGAGAATCAGCATCATAGAAAGTTTGTTACCTCCTGTGATTCCGGTAGCGGCAGTTTAACAAGGAAGCGAGCCAAACGCGCGATTATTGCGTCGCGGCTTTACTTAGTAGAAGCGTCGCGACGCTTCGCGCGGCTCGCCCGGATCCTTCACTGCGCAAAGAACGCTTGTTCAGGATGACAACCTCCTGTGATCTTTTGAATCGGAGTGCTCGTCTTCGGTTCGATTGTTATCTTCGCTCCAGAACTTGTGCCCGGTGCGGCGGATGAAGACGTCTTCAAGCGCTGGCTTGCTCACCGAGAGCGCCTCGATCTCTCCTGGAAACGCCTCAACCACTTCGGTGACAAAGCGGTGTGCGCCTTGGCGTTCCATGCGCACCTGATTTTCGAGCACCGTGGTTTCCACGTGAAAGCGATCCTGGATGCGCTCGGCGAGCAACGCCGCATCGTGGGCAGCGTCGAGCAGGATCACGTCGCCGCCGATTTCGCTTTTCAACTCCGCCGGCGTGCCCAGGGCCACGAGGTTGCCTTCATTCATGATGGCGAGGCGGTCACAGCGCTCAGCCTCTTCCATCAGATGCGTGGTGACCAGCACGGAGACGTGTTCTTCGTCGCGGAGCATCTGCAAGTATTGCCAGAGATCGCGGCGCGCTCCGGGATCGAGGCCAGTAGTGGGTTCGTCGAGCAGCAGGACTCCGGGACGATGCAACAATCCCTTGGCCAGTTCGATGCGGCGCTGCATGCCGCCGGAAAACGTTTCGACCACTTCCTTGGCGCGATCGGCGAGGCCGACGCGGGAGAGGATCTCCTGAATCCGCTTCGTCAGGGCCGGGCCGTGCAGGCCATAGAGATGTCCCTGATGCCACAGATTTTCGTAGGCGGTGAGCTTGAGGTCGATGCTCTGGGCCTGAAAGACCACGCCGATCTGGCGGCGCAGGCGCGCCGGTTCCTGAGCCGCATCGCAGCCCATGATGATGGCGCGGCCGGCGGTGGGAAGCATCAAGGTAGAAAGAATCCGGAACAGCGTAGTCTTGCCGCTGCCGTTCGGACCGAGCAGGCCAAACAATTCCGCCGGGCGTACGGTGAACGAAACGCCGTTAAGAGCGGTGCGGTTCTCGTAGCGATGGAGCAGGTTCTCCACGGAAATCACGGGCGCGACGAAAGGAGGCTTTACTTCCGGGGCGGCGTCGGCGAATGCGGAAACTTTCGATACCAAGGGAGGTCCTGAGTTAATTCATTATCAGTTTACGACGAGATCGTGTTCGAGATCATGAGAATGAATATAAATGGTGAAGTCTGGCGCTCATGCGGCTGACGCATCCCGTCGCGCCAGAGGTACACGCTCTGTCACCGCGACTGGAATATTGCGCCACACTTGAATCGCGAGAACTACCGTTGTCGCCAGAAGCAGGGCGCCGACCGCCACGTGCGCGACCGTCGATGCGACCATGGGCAACTCTGGCTGGGCTGCGTCTCGTCCCCAGGCCACGCGCGTCAGGAATGCGGTGAAGCCGAGGCAGAGCTGGGTGATCAGCAGCGCGAGCATCCCGATTGCCGGGCGGCGTACTGCGTCGATATTCGAATAGACCGAGATGGCGCGGATCGCCGTCCAGGCCAGCACGAAGGAAACGACTATCGCGTTCAGCACGTGCGGCCACCAGCTCATGCCGTGATGGCGGAACATCCCCCCGAGGATTAGTTGTACGTAAAGCACGACGATGGAGAGGCAGGTCAGCGTGAAAAGGCTGGGGTGGCGCGAGTCCGGCTCTACGCGGGGGCGCGATGTTTCCGGTCGATCGACCCACTGGCGTCCGGTGAAAACTGCGATGGCTACCGCGATGCAGAAGAATGTTTGCGCAACCGTAGCGTGGGCCGTGGAAAGCCAAGGGGGCTGGAAGAACAGAACCGTAAGCCCTCCCAGAGTGGCTTGCGCGATGACCGTGCAGAATGCGCCGATAGCCAGCCAACGCAACCACCGACGCTTCTCAACCAGGAAGGTCCAGAGCGCAATGGCTAGGGTGAGCGTCACCAGGGTGCCGGCCACCATGCGGTGGCTCCACTCGTAACGGACGCCGCCCACGAAGTGCGGAACCTTCACTAGATAGCCGAAAGAAGTTGGCCAGTCCGGAACCGAGAGTCCAGCGTCGTTGCTGGTGACCAAGGCGCCGGCAGTGATCACGACCAGCGTCGCACATGCCACGAAGACGGCGAATGTGTGATGGGCTCGGTTGTAGGTTGCCGGGATGGCTTTCAGAATAGTTCCCCTTTGGCGAGCAGGACGCCCTGCTTTCAAGCATAGCGGGCTGGCGGCCCAGCCCGCTATGCTAGACACCTCATTTTATCAAACTCTTTCTGACAAGTCGTCGAGCTTCGGCGATGCGGAGGCAGGCCAGGGCGGCCTATCTCCACGTAGTTCATCACCGCGCCCGTCGAGAGTTACGCGCCAGAAGCCTTGAAGCTCTGATCAACGGTTTTAGTGTCTTTCGGACCGACTGTCACCTTCTGGTCCTGCTCGCCCAGTTTTTCGTGGACGAACGCAATCGTGTAGTCCCCCGGCGGCAGTCCCTTGATTTCATACTTCCCGTCCTTGTCGGTGACCGCGTAGAACGGGCTCTTTACCACGTTGATGTACATCTTCATCCAGGGGTGCTGGTTGCACTTCACCGGCAGCATGATTTCTTCGCGGGCGAAGTTTTTCTCGAGCGGAGCCGCCGATGGGGGCTGCGATTCGTTCCACTCGCGGTTGTCTTTCGGCGTGGGATGAATGTTGTGCGTGGTCTGATCCTCATTCTTGATTTCGATCGTCTGACCCGCCATTACTCCGAGCATATGGGGATGATATTTGCAGCCGCTCTGCTCGAGGACGACCGCGTCCTTGGGAACGTCGAAGGCGCGGTTGCCGAGCCCGTCCTTTACATAGACGAAGACGTTGGCGAGATCGCCGTTGGAGACCACAATATTCTCGGCCTGGTTCATGCCTTTGCAGGCGGGATCCACGCTCATGTCGATCTTCGTTGGCTTGGGAACTTCGCCATCGAACTTGACGGTGCCATTTACCGTCGCCACGGTTGCAGGATCAATCGGAGTGGCTGCGGGAGCCATTGCTGGCTGTTCGGCTGGCGCGCTATTGGCCGGCTGTTCTTCTTTCTTGCTACAAGCCCCTGTCAGCAGCAAACCGCACAGGGCAAGCACGCTGACTGATATCATCCAACTCGTTTTCTTATTCATGATGTCCTTCTTTCTTTTCTTTCTCTTATGGTCAACTAGAAACACTTGTCATCGAAAGCAGCTGTCGTCCGGAGCACTTGTCGTCCAGACCACTTGTC
>Ga0070762_10000565_pt1 | contig 15848 bp, 11 predicted proteins | sample HubBroMetageREF2_FD_66726 | JGI IMG/M metagenome (GOLD analysis project Ga0070762, IMG submission 66726) | Reference soil microbial communities from the Hubbard Brook experimental Forest, New Hampshire, USA - Hubbard Brook CCASE Soil... | ecosystem: Environmental > Terrestrial > Soil >...
GAGCCGAGGGCTTCGGGGCGCCAACTGGAATCGGGGATGATGACGACTAGTGCATACGCGGCGGCGATGGCGCCGAGAAGTTGGGCTGCGGTGTAAAGAATCGTTTCCAATGTGCTGAGGCGGCGGCTGACCCAGAAGCCCACGGTGACGGCGGGATTTAAGTGGCCGCCGGAGACGTGTCCGATGGAGGTGACCATGACGCCGACGGTGAGGCCGTAGGCGAGCGCGAGGCCCAGTATCGTGATGCTGCCTTGTCCGGAAGAGCGGAGATATTGGTCGGCGCAGAGGGCGCCGGCCGCGAAGAATACGACGGCGAACGTGCCGAAGAATTCAGCGAGCAATTTTTGGGTGAGGCTGTACAAGCGGTTCTCCCAGGAAAGACGCGGCGCGATGCGTATGACATGCGGTGGAGTGCGCCGCGCGCGATTCTACTGAATTAACGGTGATAGGTCAAAAGATCGGAGCCGCGCGGGGCCAGTTAGCGCGGGCTTGAAGAAATCAAAAGCTTGCTGGAAATGCACCGCGAAAGGAATGGCGCTTCGCGCCGCTTTTTTTTGTCGGAGCTAAAGCTCCGACTCACAACGAGTAAGGCTAGCGCCGCGTGCGGCGGGCCAGGTCGCTGAAGATGTAATTGTGTTCGCTGCTCACACCCCAGCGCTCGAAGGGACGCCAGTACCATGCGGGGTAGAGATTGGAAATGATCGTGGTGTTGCGCGTCAGGATCGTGCCATCGCTGTCCTGTTGCAATGTGTACTCGGCATATTCGAAGCCTAGCCAGTGGCGGCCGGGCATGTTGGTGCGATCGATTGCGAGGCGCATGACATTGGGCGGCTGCCAGTCGATGACGGTCTCTTCGATCGAGCCGTGGTCGAAGTAACATGTTCGTTTGGCGCCGAGGCCGGTGCCTTGCATGTCGCAGCTGATGGGAATGGGGAGGCCGATGTACATCAGCAGAGGCTTTTTCCCTTGGAGGCTGGCGAAGGAGCGGAGGTCGTTCCAAACGTGAGTAGGATCGGCAAAGAGTCGAATCGTGGAAGTGACCACTTCCCGGCGGGGGTGAGTGAGCGTGGATAGCTCGATGCGGTGGCCGGTGAGAATCAGCAGCGGCATAGAAAGCAGGACCAGCGAGGTAAATGTGGGGCCCGCCTTGCCAGTGAGTTTGGCCCGCAGCGAGTGAAAAATAAATCCGAGAGCGACGCCTAACGTGATGCCGACGAAAAGCAGGGGGAACGCGAGCAGGGCACAGACCGGAGTTTCCATATGCATCGCGATCAGTAGAGCGAGCGATGCGATGGCTGCCAAAATCCCGGCCGCGGACACGGTTTGCATATCCCGCGAAACAAGGGTGATGGCGAATCCGGCGGCAAACGGCACGAGTATGAAAATCACGCCGCCCATCGCGTGAGTTACGGGGATCTCGGCGACGAAAAAGCCTGCGAGCCCGACCGCGACGCCAGTGAGCCCGCCCACCAGAACACCTTTCAGCGAATTTTCCCAATCATGCAATGTGGTTCTCCCGCTTAACCAGAGGATGGCGCTCGGGTCGCGATCTGTTGGCTACCGATGCCCGTGACCTTTGAATTACCAAATGAATTTGGCGCCGAGTTGAATGTGACGCGAACCTCCGCTGCCGAGAACGGGATTAGAAGCCCCCAGGTCAGGAGTGAATGCGGCGAGCCCCGGATTGGACCCGGCCAGGTTATCGTTGATGCCTGTAAAGTTGGGGTGGTTCAGGATGTTGAAAAACTCTGCGCGAAACTGGAGCGTTAGGTGTTCGCCCAGTTTTTGGTTTTTGCTAAATGAGAAGTCCCAGTTGGTGAAATCCGGCCCACGAAAAATGTTGCGGCCAGAGTCGCCAAACGCGCCGTTGGCGGGAGGCGTCAGCGCGGTGGCTCCGGAAACGTAACACCCAAACGTTGCGAGTTGATTGACGGCCGCTGGGCCAGCCGCGTTTATGCATTGTTGATTGCCACCGATCACATTCCCGCCGCCATCAGTGGTAAATGTGCTCGGGTCGATGAATGGAATTGAGGTAGTTTTTGACCAGTGAATATTGTTCGGACTGCCGGTAATGTTCCAGCGGTCGTTGAACTCGCCGGTAAAACTGATGTCGTCATCGAAATCAAAGAGCGTATAAGGCATGCCGGTTTCGAGGATGACGATTGAGTTCATCTGCCAACCTTCGAGAAGTTGCCAGAAACTCTTACGTCCCGGAATGGCGTAGGTGACGGCGAACGTGAAACGGTGGCGTAGATCGAAGTCGCTGTTACCGCGTTCCCCGGAAGGATCCAAACTGTTCTGGACATTGAAATGCCGGTTGCTGGTGGATTCATCAATTGAGTGGGCGTACGTGTAGCCGGCTACGATATTCAGGCCCTTCCAGGTGTGGGTTTTGTAGGTGACCTGCAAGCCGTCGTAGCTGGAGTTGTAGGCATTTCCGAATTCGGTGGTCTCGCCGAGGAAATTATACTGCTTGAAGAACGGCCGGTTGCTTTGTTCGCATGCGAAATAGTCGCCGCCACCTTCGAAACAAGCCGCCGCCGCTGGTCCGTTCGGTTGGTTAATGTCGAGCAAGCTGAAAAGCTTTACGCCGCGCTGCCCGACGTACCCCACTTGAAGCGAGGACCAATTTCCGATCGCTCGCTGGACGTTGAGGTTCCAGAACTCGGTGTAAGGAGTATCGAGGTGATTTTTGACGGACGTAATACTGCATGGGCCGTCCGCGCTACAAGCTATCGGCTGCGACAGAATCGGAAATACTTGTGCAGAAGAATTCACCCAATTTAATTGTGTAGGATCTCCACCGTTCGCTTGCACCACCGCTGCGGTTATCGTTCCACCGCCTGGAGTAACTCCCAACGCTCCCGTCGGGATCGTGTTGAGCCCAATCCCGCCGCCGGCCGTCTGGCCGATGAAATCGGAAATCGGAGCCATTTCATAAATAATCCCAGCGCCCGCTCGAATTACGGTTTTTCCGGTTCCCCACGGGTCCCACGCGAAGCCGAGCCGAGGAGCGAAGTTATTGTGTTGTACGTTATAGGGGCTGGAAATCTGTTTGCCCACCTGAGCAAATCCGATGCTCGGCTCGAAGTTGGCGAGCAGATTGTTTTGCTCGTGAATCACGCCAGAAACTTCGTAGCGCAGACCGGCGGTGATGGTCAGCTTGGAATTGAAATGGAACTCATCGTCCACGTAAGCAGCGTATGCGTTTTGCGTGATGAACCGCTGCGTGTTTCCGGACAGGATCTCTCCGTTTTCAGGTCCGCAAGGCGTCTGTGAACAACCTGGGTTGAGGTCGGTTCCATTGCCCGGGTCTATCGAACCTGCCTCCATGAAATCCTGAAGACTTTGGAAGAAAATCTCCCCTTTTGCGTGACGGTTGCGAATATTGTTAACGGATCCGTGGCGTATTTCTACTCCGAAGTGAATATTGTGACGGCCTCTCAAGTATCCGAGGTTTTCGGTGAACTGATAGGTCGCCGTGGGCGTAGTGAAAAGCGGAAAGCCGTTCCCGCCGCCAAGCTGGAAGAAGTTTCCGACGTCAATCTCCGGAAGACCGAAATTGAATGGGTTGGTAACTCCCGTATTGATTCCATATGTGGTCGGATTGACGTTATGGTCCGCGGAAACAATTTGCTGCGAGAATCGGCTGTATCCAAAACGCGCCTCGCTCACCCAGTAGCTGGTTGGCGTATAGGTCCAATTGATGCCCACGACTTGAGGGCGGGTCAGCGCTTGTGAAAGGAATTGCGGCGCGAGATAGTCGCCGTCTTCTTCCGTTTGCGCGCTGTCCGCAAAGAAGTAGCGTCCAGTGAGCGTGTTGTTCTTCGAAAAATGATAGTCAACTTTGACGAGCGCATTGTCCGCGCGGTTTAGGTTCGCAAGATCTTGAAAGAGCAATCCCGGACCCGCTGTGCCAGTATTCGTGGGATAAAGCTGGGAAATTTTCAGGCTCAAAGGATTGATGACGCAACCGGGCAATGCCGCACAGTTCGATATGACGTCCGGAATACTATTGTTCAGGTCGCCGCCCAATGGCACGGTGTCCGGGCTGTTAGCAAGCAGCGGATTACCAACTTTGTCTCGCACGCCTTCGTAAGCGCCGAAGATGAAGAGCTTCTCTTTTATGATTGGTCCGCCGGCAGAACCTCCGAACTGATGCAGGATGAGCGGCGCCAGCGGTTGTCCGACGGGATCGAAATAATTTCGGGCGTCGGCCGCGCTGTTCCGCGCAAAGTAGTACGCAGAACCGTGGAATTGATCAGTTCCCGATTTCAAGCCGAGCTGTACCACCGCGCCCGGTTTCCAGCCGTACTCTGCTGTGGGGTGTTCTTGCGTGCTGAATTCCTGAATCGCGTCAATCGGGAGAAGGCTCGCGGGCGTGCCGCTGACACCTTCTTCATTCAACACCGAGGTTCCGTAATAGAGGTCGTTGTCGTCAGTCCCGTCAACGATGTAGTTGTTGTCCTCCGGCCGCGCGCCATTGGAAATGATCGAGTGGAACCCTCCGCCAGGCGTGCGATCAACCCCGGGCATAAGCATGACCAAGTTTTGCCAGTCGCGGCCTTGCAGGGGCAACTCGTTGATCTCCTTATTGCTGAACGACCCTCCCAGGGTCGCGTTGGTTGAATCAATCAGGGACGCGGCCTCCTCGTTCACGACCACGGTTTCGTTCACGGTACCCGGCTGCAGTTGCAGGTCAATGCGAATGTCATTCGTGACCTCTACGCGCACCGCGCTGCTGATGACTTTCTTGAAGCCAGACGCTTCCGCCGAGATGGTGTACAAGCCCGGTTCGAGGTCAGGAGCAACGTATTCCCCGGTTCCATTCGTCACCAGTTCGCGCGAAACTCCCTTGCCGGTGTTCGTAACCGTCACTTTCGCGCCAATTACCACGGCACCGGACGAATCACGGATCGTCCCCAAAATGCGGCCCTCATTGGTTTGCGCCCGGGAATTTGGGCTGAGAAGTAAAAACATTGCGACGACCCCGCTCATGAAGCCTAAGCTTTTCATCGCCTGCTCCTTTTTCATGCAATTCCGTTCGTGTGCCGGATGAGTGCGGTCGCTATGCGTTCTGAAACGGAAAGGAATATGCGGGCGCTGAAAAAATTACAAGCCTGCGGCGAGTTTACCCAGGTCTACGAGGCAGTTAGGAAAGATGCGAGCCGACGATAGCGGCTGGCCGTGATTATTCGCGATGAATGGCCCGGGTCCCATGGGAATTGATGGTATGCGCGACAAAGTAGAACACCTGCGAGAGGAAGTCAATGTTGTTTCGCGACGTCGCGACAAATTCGCAACAAACCTGATTGTCTGGACCACATTGGAACTCATTCTCAGGGAGGAACGATCGCGTCCTATTTCGAAGCAATACAATCCCCGCTGGCATATACTGCGCGGCCTATGCGCGCGAAACTATTTCGGACCGCCATTCCTGTCGTAGGAGCTCTTTTAACTCTGGCGTTACCTTCTGTTGGGCAGACGATCAGGGGTAACGGGTACACCGCCTATAGCGTTGCCGCGAAGGATCCGCGGCCGCCGCACGCGCCGACGTTCGCCGCGGTATTGCTCGGCGGCCACGGTGACGTGGACGAGGCCACATCATTTTTATGCAGTCATTCTGGAGGAGGCGAGTTGGTTGTTCTACGCGCCTCCGGGGCTGACGACTACAACGCCGAGTTTCAGTCTGCGTGCCCTGGAAATTCCGTCTTGACACTTGTAGTTACATCGCGGGATGGCGCAAATGATCCTTTTGTCGCGGAAAAGCTCCATAACGCGCACGCGATTTTTATTGCCGGCGGCGATCAATCGAACTACGTGAAATATTGGACTGGCAATGCCGTGCAGAAAGAGATCAACGAAGGCGTGAAGCGAGGCGTTCCCGTCGGCGGAATCAGCGCGGGACTGGCGGTGCAAGGTGAATTTGTATTCGATTCGATGTTGGACACGGTGACGAGCCCGGAAGCGTTGGCAAATCCCTACGATCCACACGTGACTCTAGTGCGAGATTTCCTCTCGATACCAATCCTGAAAAGCATTATCACCGACAGTCATTTTTCGCAGCGCCAGCGCATGGGTCGCTCGCTCGCGTTTCTTGCGCGCATCGTGCAGGACGGTTGGGCGCCGGAAGCGCACGGCATTGGCATCGACGAAACCACCGCGGTCCTGGTGGAGGCGGACGGCCGTGCCCGGGTGGTCGGGAAAAATTCAGCGTACTTTATGACGCTTGATCACCGGCCGGAAATTTGTGTGGATGGAAAGCCGCTCACGCTGCGTCACGTGAAGGTTGTGAAGCTCAGCGCCGGGGACACTTTCGATCTGAATGCGTGGGCGGCTACGGGCGGGAGCAGCTTTGAAGTGAATGTCGTTGACGGCAAAATGACGAGTAGCGCGCAGCCGTGAAGTTGGAACGGCATGGAATACCGAGATCTTCGCTATGACTGGGTCAAATTTGCTAGTTTTTTCGACACGCCCCGAACTGATGGGTAGAGAAGCGCACCTGGAGCGATAGCGCTTCTCGGTTTATCCAGCAATCGAATAACGCTGGGGCGTGCAGCGCCAACTGCCGCAGCTGACGTCCGTCGCGACACAGCCCTAGCGGACGGCGGCGACGGGGACGCCTACGGGGGTTAGCCAGTTGTGGCGGTCGGGTTTTTTGCCTTCAACCAGGGCGAAGAATTCGTCCTGGATGCGTTTGGTGACGGGGCCGCGAGAGCCCATGCCGATTTTCACGCGGTCGATGGAGCGGATCGGGGTGACTTCAACCGCAGTGCCGCAGAAGAAGACTTCATTGGCGATGTAGAGCATTTCGCGCGGAATGATTTGTTCGGCTACGGGAATGCCGAGGTCTTTGCAGATGGTGAGGATGGAGTGGCGCGTGATTCCCGGCAGCGCGGAATTGGACAGAGGTGGAGTGATGACCGTGTCGCCGGAGACGATGAAAATATTTTCGCCGGAGCCTTCGCTGACGTAGCCGTGGGTATCGAGCGCGATGCCTTCGACGTAGCCGTTGGCGCGCGCTTCCATGCGGATGAGCTGGGAATTCATGTAATTGGCGGCGCACTTGGCCATTTGCGGCAGAGTGTTGGGCGCGGGACGATTCCAGGAGCTGACGCAGACGTCCACGCCATTGCGCAGGCCTTCTTCACCTAGATATTTTCCCCAAGGATAACAGGCCATGTACACCTCGATGGGGCAACCGACGGGGTCCACTCCAGCTTCGCCATAGCCGCGGAGAATTACCGGGCGGATGTAACAGGCGCCGATTTTATTCACGCGCAGGAGTTCGAGGTTGGCGTTGCAAAGATCATCGAGGGTGTGGCGTACCTCCATGCGATAGATGTAGGCGGAATTCAGCAGGCGCTGCATGTGTTCTTTCAGGCGGAAAACGCCGGGGCCTTGTTCGGTATCGTAGCAGCGGATGCCTTCGAAGACGGCGGAGCCGTAGCTGACGACGTGGGAGAGGACGTGAATTTTGGCGTCGTCCCAGTTGATGAATTTACCGTCGTGCCAAATCTTTTCTGTCTTGGGGATGGGCATCGGGTCGCTCCGCACGCAAAAAAGTCGTGAAAAATGAGTGCAATGGCAGAGTAGAGCAGGGAGGGTTGCGGTGTCAATCTGTCGGGCGGTGGTTGTGTCGAGGTGCGATGCTCCAATTTGGACGGTGGAAAAGAAGGAGAAAATCACCACTGATGAACACAGATAAATGCACTGATAAATCCAACAACGAAAACGAGAATAAAGGCAAAAAAGGAAATAAAGACAAAATCTAAAGAGCAACAGCTACACCAACAATGGCGGGCTACTCTTCGCGCAAGGCCACTAGCGGGTCAACCCTGGTGGCGCGCTGGGCTGGGATGAAGCAGGCAAGTAAAGCTACCGACGTTAGCAGGGCGGCGATTGCGACGAACGTCAGCGGGTCCGTGGGCTTTACCGCATAGAGCATGGAGCGCAGGAATTGGGTCAGCAGCAGGGCGCCGAAAACGCCTGCGGCCAAGCCCACGGCTACCAGGAACATGCCTTCTCCGAGGGCCATGCGCAGGATGTGGGAGCGTTGTGCGCCCAGCGCGATGCGAATGCCAATTTCGTGACTACGCCTGCTGAAGGTGTAAGCCATCACGCCATAAATTCCGATGGAGGCGAGCAGGAGCGCGATCACCGCGAAGACGCCCAGAATTTCGAGCGCGAAGCGGCGCTCCGCCATCGATCTGGCGATTACTTCTTCCATGGAGCGCACCGCATAAACCGGCACGTCCGGATCAACCGCCTGAACTTCGTGACGAATTGCATCGCCGATCATACCGGGGTCGCGGGCGGTGCGCGCGTAGATGACGGAACTGTAGGAAGGGGATTGGAAGTCCGAGAGGTAGATATGCGGGCCGTCCTGGGCCTCGAGCGAACCGGATTTCACATTGCCGACGACGCCGATGATGTTCAACCAGGGGGCGGTGGATTGCGGGTCCCCTTCGCGGGCGAAGCCAGGCCTAACGCGTTTGCCAATCGGAGTGTCGCCGGGCCAGTATTGGTGTGCGAAAGCTTCGTCCACAATGGCAACCGGCTGGCCCTTATCGTCGTCGGAGTCGGTGAAGTTTCTTCCGGTGATGAGCGGGATTTCCAGCGCGCGAAAGTGGCCCGGGCTGACCGAGGCAAACTCGGCGACTGGCGTTCGTTCGGAGTCCGAAGGCCGACCCTCGATGGTAAAAGGGAGTTGATTCCGCGCAGGTACAAGCGGCAGGCTGCCACCGCCGCCGATGGAGGCCTCTTCGACGCCCGGAAGAGCGGATACGCGCCGCAGAACTTCACGCATGAAGGCGGCGCGCTTCGGAGTAGTAAAATAGCGGTTTTGCGCAGGATCATTCGGATAGGCGAGCCACATCTGAGCGGTGACGACGTGATGTGGGTTGAAGCCGGGACGGACTTCCAGGACTTGCCAGAAGCTACGAAGGAACAAGCCCGCGCCGATCAAAAGTATCAGCGAGAGCGCGACTTCGGAAGCGACCAGCGCGCTGGAAACCCGCATCTGGCGCTTGCTGGAGCCGGAGCCGCGGCTGCCTTCGCGGAGATTGGAGATTTGATTGGGGCTGGCGGCTTGCAGCGCGGGTGCCAGGCCGAAGATCACTCCGGTGATGATCGAAACCAGCAGCGCGAAGCAGAGCACTCCGGCGCTGATGGTAACTTCACTCAGGCGCGGAATATCGGCGGGCGCGAAATTCAGCAGAGCGCTTTTCAGCGCCACTACCGTAAGCAGTGCAATGCAGCCAGAAACGAAAGCGAGCAGCACGCTTTCGGTGAGCAGCTGGGCGATGAGGCGGCTGCGCCCGGCTCCCATCGCCAGGCGTATGGCGATTTCGCGGTGGCGCCCTGAGGCGCGGGCCAGCAGAAGATTCGCGAGGTTGACGCAAGCAATCAGCAGCACGAACCCGACAGCGGCGAACAGGACGAAAAGCTCGCTGCGAACATCGGCGGTGAGATCCTGCTGCACGGAAACCAGGCGCGGAGCCCAACCTGCAGCCGGAGGATATTCGGTGGGGTAATCGCGGGCGAGCCCAGCGTCGAAAGCTTCCAGGCGGACTTGCGCCGCGGCGACGCTCAAGCCGGGTTTCAGGCGTCCGATCGCGCCGGGAAGCATGCGAATCGAACGAAGCGGTGGCACGGGGAATGGCAGCGCGCTGTAGCCGGCGGCGATGTATGCGTCCTCTTCGGTTTCCAGAGTTTTTCCCGGGTGGTGGAATCCGGGCGGCATGACGCCGATGATTTCGTACATATCGCCATCGAGGCGCAAGCTCTTGCCGATGACTTTGGGATTGGCGCCATATTGGCGGTGCCAGAAGCCGTCGCTGAGGACGACAGCGTTGACGAAGCCCGGAACTTCGTCTTTCTGGGTGAACACGCGGCCAAGCGCGGCCTGCGCTCCGAGCATCGTGAAATAGTTGGAGCTCGTGGCCAGGACTTCGATTCGCTCGGGGCGTTCCACGTCGGTGAGGTTCGCGGGAATCGGCCAGATCACCGCGAGGTCTTGAAAAATTCCGGCGCGATCACGATAGTCCCAAAATTGCGGGACGGACATGCCGACGTCTTTGGTGTCAGAGCTGCGCAGATCGTCGAATGCACGCACCAGCTGTTCAGAATGCGTGAAAGGAAGCGGGCGGAGCAAGACGCCGTCAACGATGCTGAACGCGGCAATATTCGCGCCGATGCCGAGGGCCAAGGTGAGAATCGCAACCACGGTGAAGCCCGGAGTCTTGAGCAACATGCGGCAGGCGTAGCGGACGTCTTGCAGAAAAGAGGCCATTTTGGCTCCTCTTGAGCATGATCGAAACGGATCCGTGCGGTTCGTGGAGTAAGACGCGGGAAGTTATTTTTGTGTTAGCAGCGAGATGAGAATTTGTTGCGGATTAGGTGAGGAGGCGCGGTCTGAGCGGTGTGAAGCGTTCGTTGATGGGACGTGCGTCCCCAAATCAGACAGGATTGCACGGGTGAAACGCGGCGCGGTGTGCGAGACGGCTTCGCGGCGGCGGATTGCTCAGCGGCCGGACGCTTGCGTGCCGCGCAGAACCATACAGGTTGAGGACGCGCGCGCGACCAGCACGCCGGAGGAGTTCGTAATATCACACTCAGTCAGGCCGACGGTGTTGCCGCGCTTGACGACTTTGCCGACGGCGCGCAATTTTTCGCTCCAGACGGGGCGGAGAAAATTGATTTTCAGCTCGAGCGTGGTGAAGGACTCGCCGTCCTCCAAGGTTGACGCGAAGGAAACGCCCATGGCGGCGTCGGCGACGTCGCAGAGTACGCCACCGTGGAGAGTGCCCATGGGGTTGGCGTGTTTTTCGTTCGACTCAAAATCGAAGACTGCTTCACCGTGTTTTACGGCGACTAACCTGAAGCCGATGAGCTGGGCGATGGGAGGAGCGGGCAGCTCACCGCGGATCAGGCGCTCGAGATTTTCCAGTCGTTCGGTCACGCGATGTTCCTCCGATAAGAAACAATCGTACTCACCTGGGTAATTAGAGTCGCGAAGAGCGGGAAAGATGCGCGCGAATACTCTGGACGAAGGCTAGAAGTGTTCTTCGATGTCCTGTGCGGTGTGCCCGCGTCCGTTAAAGCCGGAGATTCGGCCCCAGGCGCTGGTTTTCCAGTCATCAGTGATGTGGGCTGCGAGAATCCAGGGTGGCAACTCGACATACAGGAAGTCCGCGAGAGCGTATAGATAGGGCTCGTACATGTCGCGCAGTTCTTTCAGCTTACATTTAGAAGCTTCGTCGTTGCGCAGTTGATAGCCGGCTTGTTCGAGGCTGGTGTACAAGCGCGCGTATTGCTCGGGAGGCAAGCGGTCGGGGCCGTCAGGGCGCGGCTTGGCGAAGAAAACTTGCGCGAGGTCGGCGACGGTGTGGCGGCACATGGCGAAGGTGAGCCGTGCCTGGCGGGAGCAAGGATTGTCGGATGTCGCGATTAACAGAGCGGTGGAATCTAGAATTGCCGCGAGAGCTGCCAGCCATGATTCATTGGTGTGTTGCGAACGGAAATAACTAACGACGGGATAGGAGATGTGACTTTCGAGCAACTCGGCGGACCAGTGCTCCCAATCGCGGAAAAGGATCAGCAGTGCGTCCAAGCCATGCGGCCCCGCGTGGCGGAGCAGCAACTCCCCGGCGGTGGGCGGCGAGCCGGCGCGGGCATCGAGCAGAACGATGGTGACTTCGCGTTTGGAGAAAGCCTGATAGATGACCGGCAGATAACTGATGATCATCGCGAGAAAACCGAAGCCGAGGCCGCTCTCAAAGATGGCCAGGATGCGCTCGGGGGAAGTGTGGGGAGTGACGTCGCCGAGGCCCAGCGTGAAAAATGTGGTGCCGCTGAGATAGAAGCAGGTTTCCAGCGACGGCCGGGTGGGGTCGTGCGGCGTGTTGCCGTAATACAGGAAACCGAATCCGAAAATCAGGCTAGCCGCCCACAGCCCGAAGAGAATCAGCAGGGAAAGCGGACCGAAAAAGCTGAGGAACGTCTCGCGCGCTTTGGCGGAACGGATCAAGCGCGCGATCGCTTTGGTGGGCGCCCATAACGCAACGTAGAACGCGCGCGTGAGACGGAAGCGGCGCGAGACGCGGCGCGGCAGAATGATGGTTTCGAACGCTTCGAGCAGGATGACCGAGATGATGCAGAGGCCGATTACGACAGGAACAATCATGCAGCCTGCTCCAGCACGGACGTCAGCGTGATTTCGGCTTTGAAGAGACGCGAAACCGGGCAATTGGCTTTAGCACTGGCGGCCGCGGATTCGAAAGCGGACTGGGTAATTCCGGGAATGCGCGCGGCGAGGTCCAGATGGATTTTCGAGATGGTCCAGCCGGCGTCCAGCTTTTCGAGCGAGACGGTCGAGGTGACTTTGATGCTATCCGGGGTGAAATTCATGGTGCTGAGCTGCGCGGAAAGAGCCATGGCGAAGCAGCCGGCGTGGGCGGCGCCGATGAGCTCCTCGGGGTTCGTGCCTTTGCCGTTTTCAAAACGCGTGAGGAAGGAATAAGGGGCATTTGCGAGTGTGCCGCTGGCGGTGCTGATGCTGCCATGGCCGTCTTTCAGTGCGCCGTTCCAGATTGCTGAGGCTGTTCGCTGCACGTGGCTCTCCTGTGGACTTCGAGATTTTAATTCTGTGCGACGGATTTCTTGCGGCCGGGATGCGGCTTTCGGCCTGAGTGCCAGGAACTGTTTTACTCTTGCGGCGGTTCGAAATCCAGCCTTCGCGCGAGGGGGGAAGCTCTCACGTTTGTACGAAAACCTGCCCGCTTCGTCCCGAAAAGACCGGGGCGAAGCGGCCGCCACATGCGCTCGAAGTATCTGCGGTTTCGCCGATCCGGAGACTGGCAGCAACATTCCGATTGGATGTGCGAGCGTACGTGATGGATTTAGATTAATACCATGTGCTCGCGGTCAGAGAGCGCTGTTGATTTCAATGCACGTCGGGCGGCGGCGGCGCTTCGCGAGTGCTAAGCGAATGAAAATTTTGCTGGATGCGCTGCAGGCGATTGCCGGCGACGTTCTCATAGATGCCGAATGCCACGAAGGGAACCAGCGCGGCGAGCGCCCAGAGCTTGGCGCTGTTGGGGAATTTTGCTTCGGGCTCCCAGCGGAAAAGCCTACGCGAGATTTCGAAGGCCACCAACAGGCCCAGAGTGAGCGCGACGAAATCCGTGAGGACTTCGACGGGCGTGGAAGCATTGGTAGTGGCAGCTTCCAGGCCGTTCGCAAGGTAAGTGGCGGGCATGAACAGGGCGGCGCGTTGGATCCAGTGCGGAAAGATGGCGAGCGGGACGCTGGCGCCTGAGAGAAACAGGAAGCCGGTCCAGATAAGCTGGTTGATGACCTGGGTTTCCTGCATCGTGTTGGTGACGCTGGCGACGATCAGCCCGAAAGCGGAGAAAGCCGCCGAGCCAACGGTGATGAGCAAAAAGACAGCCCACAGATTTCCCCAGCCAGGCATATGCAGCGCCCATTTGCAGGCGAGAATTTCGATGATCACCGAAGGGACCACGAGTAGGTAATTCGCGAGGATACTGGAAGCAAGCATGGGTCCGGCACCCAGCGGCGCGAGTCGAAAACGGCGCAGGATTCCCGCTTCGCGGAACATCACCAGCTGCACGCTGAGACCCCAGAAACTGCCCATTACCGTGAGAGTGAGGACGGCGCCGAGAATATAACCAATCCATCCGGTAGAGCCCTTGCTGAAGACCAGCACGAAGAAAAACAGGAAGCCGAGCGGCATAATCAGGCTGAAAAATAGAAATGTGCGATTTCGCATCGCGAGGCGCACGCGGATTTTTGTGAGCGTCCAGGTGTTGGTGATGGGGTTCGAGGCCATTTTTAGATTAATCCCTTAGCCTGCGGCCGGTCAGCTCGATGAAGACGTCTTCGAGAGAGGGCGAGAACATTTCCAGGCTTTGCAGTTCGTTGTTTTCGGCTTCGAGCTGCTTCACCAGCGCGACGATGGTGCGCGGCGGGAGCGTGGAGTGCATGACGTAAGTACCGTCGAAATCCCGGCAATCGGCGACGCCTTCGAGAGTGCTCAGAACACCGTTGGTGAGAGGGCGCGCGAGGCGCACTTCAATGCGCGTGGTGCCGGCGGATGAATGTTTCAGCTCGCGCGGCGTGCCGGTCTTGATGATGCGGCCGTAATCCACGATGGCGACGCGATCGCACAGACGCTCGGCTTCTTCGATGTAATGAGTGGTGATCAGCACGGTCTTCTTGTCTTTGCGCAATTCCTCAATGATGTCGTAGATCTCGCGGCGAACCTGCGGGTCGAGGCCGGCGGTGGGCTCGTCCAGAAACACTACTTGTGGATTGTTGACCAGCGCCATGGCTAGTGCGAGGCGCTGTTTTTGGCCGCCGGAAAGTTGGCTGTAGAAAGTGTCGCGCTTTTCTTCGAGCTGAAAGCGTTTCAGCAGAGATTCCGTGTCGGCGCGATAGGTGTAGAAGTTTGCGAATAGATCGAGGGCCTCCTTGACGCGCAGTTTGTCTGGCAGGGAAGTAGACTGCAGCACGGCGCCGATTTTCTGCTTGAACTCGGAGCCCGCCTTTTCAGGGTCGAGGCCGCAGACGCGAGCGGTGCCGCGGTCGGGTGTGCGCATGCCTTCCAGGATTTCGACGGTGGTGGTCTTTCCCGCGCCGTTAGGACCCAGCAGGCCGAAAACCTCGCCTTCCTGGACCGAAAAGCTGAGGCCGCGTACGGCTTCGACGGCGACGCCGCTGGATTGATACGTTTTGAACAGGCCTTCGACGGCGATGATGGGTTCCGGCACGAACGATGTCCTCGGTGTCTGTGGAGCTATCTTCTATATCACACTCGTGATTTCGACGCGACTCGCCTGGCAGGCTTGCGTTTTGGCTTGCGAGATTTTGCGCGTGAATTGACGCGAGCTTTGGCGCGCGATTTGGGCGACCAGGCGTACAGCTTCATGTCAATTCTGGTGCCTTCGATGGGCACACCTTCGGTGGCGAGCAAGCGGCGCTGCAGGCTAGCGTGCGGTTCGGGCATGGTGACTTTGCCGCCGGCGCCGATCACGCGATGCCAAGGAATGCCGCGGCCGTTCGGTGTTGCCGCCATGGCGTAACCAACGGCGCGAGCTCCGCCGCGCAGGCGCAAAGCTTTAGCGAGCTCGCCATAGGTAGTAACCCGGCCGCGCGGAATTCGTTTCACGAGCCGATAGACTGGATCCCAGGACATTCTTCACCTCTGCTGACAGTTTAATCGAATTGCGGCGGCGCTGCGGCAGCAACGTGTGCAGTGGATTTGCGCTACGCGGCGAGTCCGTAGCTGGGCTGCGGAATTGATGAAATCCTCCCGCGACGGTGTCCAATAATTGAGGCGTCGCGCGGGAAACGAGCGCCTGCCAGCGTCGAGCGGGCGCTGCGGACGCTGCAACGAGTAATGACGGATACGATACAGTGCAGACAAGTCCAACCGTTCGTACTATTGCTCTTGTAGTGGACCACCAATACACTACGTAACAGCATCTAACCTTGTGTATGCGTGCTGAGCGCTAAGAACGTGCGCTGCTCGGAAAAGGAGGTGTTATGGCTTTTGTTCGACGCAAAGGCAACACCTACTTTCTGGTGCACAACGTGCGCAAGCAGGGCAAAGTGCAGCAGTTGCATTTGGCGCGGTTGGGGGAACGGCCGCGCATAACAGATGACGTGGTGCGCAAGGTATCGCGCAACCACCCCTTCCTCGATCTGGACTGGTCGCACCTGCGGGAGCAGGTAAATGGCCGGATCGAGCTGTTTGATATTCGGTCGCCGTACGTGCAGAACCTGATGCATTCGTTGCGAAACCTTAACCTGGACCTGGCCGA
>Ga0070762_10000566_pt1 | contig 15846 bp, 12 predicted proteins | sample HubBroMetageREF2_FD_66726 | JGI IMG/M metagenome (GOLD analysis project Ga0070762, IMG submission 66726) | Reference soil microbial communities from the Hubbard Brook experimental Forest, New Hampshire, USA - Hubbard Brook CCASE Soil... | ecosystem: Environmental > Terrestrial > Soil >...
GGCATGATTCCGCGAAAGCTCATTTTTCTGCACGCAAAGCTGAAGTCCGAAATCAAGACCAAGCCCGGCTTGAAACGCTTCTTGCCCGCAACTCTGTCGGGCGAGTTTGAACAGGCAGAGGTAGAACTTACGCGCTGGCAGGGATCAGGAGACATCGCTGCGACTGCGAAGGCCAACTGTTACATCGTGATTCCACCGGATCGGGACCGCATCGCAGTCGGCGAGTGGGTGCCCGTTCTCATGCGCTAGATCTCTTCATATTCGAGCCAAACCGAGCCAAATTGTCCGTATGCCCTGCCTCGGTGCCAATTTGTCCCCGTTGCAAGCGTGGAGTATCTGCCTAAGTCCTTACTCCAGAATGTCCTACGCTTTTTCCCGGTGGCTACAGGCTTGCTGCAGGTATCTCGGACACGCGTTAAGCGTGAGGAGATGCGAAGGTATGGCAGTAGTTACCAAAGTCATTTCAAAATTTCATCACCTCGCACTCTGCTGGATCATTCTAGCGGCGACTTCGGCCTTTGCCGGTCCGCGCAAAATTTCCAAGGACTTGCAGAAGCCGTCCACCGGGCAGTTGGTAAATGTCATCGTGCAGTATCGCGTCCCGCCCAGTGCGGCTCATTTCAGCAAAGTCATTGGCAAAGGCGGAGAACTGCAACTGAACCTGCCTATAATCAACGGCGGTGTTTTTACCGTCAACAGCAGTGCTCTGGCGGCGCTGGCCAAGAATTCGGCCGTGGCCTACATTTCGCTCGACCGCACGGTCTGGGCGACGGCCACCGCCACCGACTATTACGACCAGGCGGTGCTGGCTCCATACGGATGGTCGAAGAATTTTAGCGGAACCGGAATCGGGATTGCTGTCATCGACAGCGGAATCAACAGCGGCAGAGACTTCACGCTTGCGAGCGGCGCGGGCTCGCGCATTGTCTACAACCAGAACTTTGCCGGCGGCCCAAATACTACAAACGACTTGTACGGGCACGGCACTCATGTGGCCGGCATTGTCGCGGGCAATGGCCTGAACTCGCACGGCGCGAGTTTCCGCAAGACTTTCATGGGCATTGCGGATAACGTAAACCTGATTAACCTGCGGGTCCTCGATCAGAATGGAGCAGGCAGCGATAGCGCGGTGATTGCGGCGATTCAGAAGGCGATCAGCCTGAAGAACAAGTACAACATTCGCGTCATCAATCTCTCGCTTGGCCGTCCGGTATACGAAAGCTATAAGCTTGATCCACTTTGCCAGGCAGTCGAGGCGGCATGGAAAGCCGGCATCGTGGTTGTGGTCGCGGCCGGAAATGAAGGGCGCAACGATTCAGCGCATACCGACGGATACGGCACCATCGCCGTGCCGGGGAACGATCCTTTCGTGATTACCGTGGGCGCCATGAAACCGATGGCCACTACGACCCGCGCCGACGATCTGATTGCCAGCTACAGTTCAAAAGGACCGACGCTGCTCGACCATATCGTGAAGCCAGATATCGTTGCACCCGGGAACATGATAGTTTCCGTGATGGCTTCGACCAATGCGACCTTGATGAGGGCTTCTCCGGCAAACATTGTTGCGCCGAGTTCTTATAGCGCCAATGGCAAAGGAGCTGCCTCTTACTTCACGTTGAGCGGCACCAGCATGGCCACGCCTGTCGTAAGCGGCGCCGTGGCAATGCTGCTTCAGAAAAATGCATCGCTCACGCCTGACCAGGTCAAGGCGCGCTTGATGAAGAGCGCTTACAAGACATTTCCACGGTACAGCACCGCGAAGGATCCTACGACTGGCAAGAGCTACACCAGCCAATACGATATTTTCACAGTAGGCGCGGGATATCTCGACATCCAGGCAGCCTTGTCGAGCACAGACCTCGCGCCGGCATCATACGGAAGCGCAAAGTCACCAGCGGTAGCACGCGATAAGAGCAAGAACGTGTACCTGATCACCGGTTCGTCCGTCCTTTGGGGTGGCTCCATCATGTGGGGAACATCAGTAGTTTGGGGTACCTCGGTTTTGTGGGGGACAAGCGTCGCAGGCGAGTCAATCTTGTGGGGATCTTCGGCGCCTTGGGGGTCCGGTACTGACAACGGCTACAGCGTGCTCTGGGGAACGTCCGTTGTCTGGGGCACTTCGAACGAAAACGATACGGAAGCCATTCCAATCGAGATCGAAGGCGAGAAATAGAAGTTCGTGCCACTAGTTGAAGGCTTTCCCTCATCCCAGAGTTGGTCCATCCGCATTACTTAAGTTTGCGGCCTTCGCGGCAAGTCGTTGCCCTCACGCAAGTTCATTGATATCACTAGCCTTAGCTCAGTTTGCATTCCTCGCTTAGAGGAAAGTGGCGCACAGGCGGACCCGACCCGGTCCGAAATATCTCGAATGGCCCGCTGAGGGTATCGAAACGCTATCCGCATTGCCAAAACTCGCAGGCAAAATTCTGATCACCGTCCTGATCGGCGGTTTTCTCGGCGCGACCCTGGTACGCCTCGCGCCCGGTTTCGGAGTTGACGAAGAGGATTTGGATTCACGACTCGGCGCGCAGAGCATTCAGGCGCTGCGAGCAAAAGAAGCCCACGAACCCAATCTTCTTGCCTTCTATTTTCGATATCTGAATCGATTGCTGCACGGAGACCTGGGAATTTCTCGAACTCTGCAGCGTCCGGTTTTGCAACTTGTGGCCGAACGCTTGCCTGAGACTCTGAAGTCGGTTGTCTTGGGCTTGGCTTTGGGCTGGAGTGCTGGCTTCTTCCTCGCAGTAGCGATCGTGATGTCGAGAGCGTGGTATCTCGATCTGTTAGGCAGTCTGCTCGTCGGCATCCTGCTCTGCCTGCCCGCGGCCGTACTGGCATTGCTATTTGTTCTCGCGCAAGCGCCTGCGCGCTTGCTGCTTGGGCTGGTCGTCTTCCCGAAAATCTTTCGCTATTCGCGAAATCTGCTGGCGCGGAGTTCCGCTTTGCCTCATGTCCTCACTGCGCGAGCAAAAGGCTTGGGCAACATGCGCGTGTTGGTGTGGCACATTCTGCCGATGGCCGCGCCCCAGCTTCTTGCTCTTCTCGGAGTTACGGTAAGCGTCGCATTCACCGCTGCGATTCCCATGGAAGCTTTGTGCGACATTCCCGGCATCGGGCAGCTGGCGTGGAAAGCCGCTCTCGGACGGGACGTAGCTTTGCTCGTGAACCTGACAATGATCGTCACTCTGGTGACGCTCGTAGCCAATTCTGCTTCCGACTTGCTGGGCAGAACTTTTCGCGTGAGTGAAGCATGAAGTGGGCGCGCACCACGGCAATTGTTTTTCTGCTCGCGGTTTCCGCCGCATGCTTGCTGGCCAACGTCATCGCGCCATCATCCTACGCGCACCAATTTCGTGAGGAGCCCAACGCTTCACCTTCCCGGCAACATCTCCTGGGCACCGACGATTTAGGCCGTGATCGCTTTTCGCGTCTTCTCTACGGAACGCGAGTTTCGCTTCTGCTGGCCCCCGCGGCTGGCTTGCTGACCAGCTTATTGGCGGCTTTCGTCGGCGGCATCGCCGGGTTCGCAGGCGGCTGGGTCGAACGATGCGTGATGGCAGGCACGGATCTCTTCCTGTCGCTGCCTTGGCTTTTCCTGCTGATCACGGTTCGCGCGCTGTTGCCCTTGAACGTGTCTCCAATCGTTTCCGTGTTGATCACATTTGCCATGCTGGGATGTCTCGGCTGGGCCGGTGCGGCTCGGATCATCTGTGCCGACGCCGGAGCTTTAGCGCAATCGGATTTCATCCTGTTAGCACGTGCTTCGGGCAGCGCAGGCTTTCGCCTCCTGTGGCGTCACCTTCTGCCTAATCTGAAGCCCGTGCTCTATGCGCAGTTCTGGATTTCGGTTCCGGTCTTTATCCTGACCGAAGCCAATCTAGGGATTCTCGGCTTGGGTGTCGCCGAGCCTCTGCCTTCGTGGGGCAGCCTGCTGCGCGAACTGGAAGGCTTTTCCACCGCGTCCGCCCAGCCGTGGCAGCTGGTTCCCCTCATTCTCTTCATCCTCGTCGTAAGCAGCTTTCATCTCGTCCTGACTAAAGAGGAGCTTCCGGTATGAAAAAACTTCTAGCGTCTTCTATTCTTCTGATCGCTCTCAGTTCGACCGGCCTGCTGGCGCAGTCCAGCGGCGAATTGCATTTCTGCCTGCGATCCGAGCCAAAGACTCTCAACCCGCTGCTGGCCGCGGACGACGCGTCGGAAACCATCCGATACTTAACCGGCGGCGTGCTGGTCCGCGTGAACCGCCTCACCCAGGACCTCGAGCCCGAACTAGCCTCTTCCTGGAAGGTCACGAACAGCGGAAAGACGATCACTTTCCAAGTGCGCGACGGGTTGCGCTTCTCGGATGGAACTCCTTTTTCAGCCGACGACGTGGCTTTCACCATGCAACAGCTTATGGATCCGGCGCTGCATTCGCCGACCGGGGATGCATTCCGTTCGTCGGAAGGCAAAGTCGCGACTGAAGTCCTGCCCAAGAATCGTGTCCGCATCACTTTCCCTGCGCCCATCGCTGGCCTCGACCGGCTCTTCGATCAGGTCGCGATTATGTCCGCCAAGTCTCCGCAAAAAGAAATGGCAGTGTTGGGCCCTTACTACGTGGGCGAAAACAAAGCGGGATCGTATCTGATCCTCAAGCGCAATCCCAACTACTGGGAGAAAGATCCAGCCGGACGACCACTGCCCTACATCGAATCTGTTCGACTCGATATCCAGCAAAACCGCGACATCGAAATGTTGCGCCTGACGCGCGGAGAAATTCATTTCATCAACTCGCTCGACCCCGAATATTTCGACAAAGTAGTTGCTCAGGATCCATCCATGGCGCGCGATGCCGGCGCGTCTCTCGATTCCGAGGAGATGTGGTTCAATCAAGTCGCCGCCTCTCCGCTGCCGTCCTACAAGAAAGTGTGGTTCACTTCGACGAACTTCCGGCGAGCGGTTTCCGAAGCCATCAACCGCGAAGACCTGGCCCGGATCGTATTCCGCGGACATGCGCGTCCTGCAATCGGGCCGGTTTCTCCCGCCAACAAGTTCTGGTTCAATGCCAAGCTGCAAGCGCATCCCTTTGATCAGAAATCCGCGCTACAGCGTCTCTCTCAGGATGGATTCCATCTTCAAGATAACGTACTGCGCGATCACGATGGACACGCGGTCGAATTCTCCGTCATCACCAATGCCGGAAACAAATATCGCGAACGCATGGCGGCCATGATCCAGCAGGACTTGTCCGGCATCGGAATCAAACTGAATGTGGTCACGCTGGATTTCCCTTCGCTGATCGAGCGCATTACACGAACCTTCGACTACGAGGCTTGCCTGCTCGGTCTGGTGAACGACGAACTCGATCCCAACGCGCAAATGACCGTGTGGCTCAGCTCCGCCGACAGCCATCAGTGGAACCCCAGCCAGAAGACTCCAGCAACTTCGTGGGAAGCGGAAATCGATAAGCTGATGCGCGCGCAAGCCTCCACTCTCGATCCTAAGAAGCGCAAGGAAGATTTCGACAAGGTGCAGGAGATCGCATGGCAGCAGGAGCCTTTTATTTACTTGATCAACAAGAACGCACTGTCAGCAGTTTCACCAGCGGTTCACAATGCGCATCCCGTGGTGCTGCGACCCCAGGTTTACTGGAATATTGATCAGCTTTCGCTGACCAGCGAGGTCGCCAGGAATCGCTGATGGACCCGCAGCCGCTGCTTTCCCTGCGACTCTCGGTTGATTACCCTGGCAAATCTGGGGTGTTGCGCGACTTGTCGCTCGACATCGGCAGGCAGGAAATCCTGGGGCTGGTCGGTCAAAGCGGTTGCGGCAAGAGCACGCTGGCGCTGGCTATCCTCAAACTTCTGTATCTGAAGCGTGGCCACGCCCGCGGTTCGATTCACTTCAACGGACGCGACCTGATGGCTTTGCGCGAACGCGACGTTCGCTCCCTTCGTGGCAAAGAGATTGGCCTGATCCTGCAAAGCCCCATGTCTTCGCTGAATCCGGCGCTTCGCATCGGAACGCAACTGGGAGAAGCTTGGAAAGTGCACCGCCGGGGTTCGCGAGACGAATGCCAGGAAGCATTACGCGAAGCCTTAACAAATGTCAGCCTGCCTGGAGAGCCGGATTTTATGCGACGATACCCGTCGCAATTGAGCGTGGGCCAGGCGCAGCGCGTGCTGATCGCAATGGCTGTCCTTCATCGCCCCGCGCTGCTGATTGCTGACGAGCCCACCAGCGCTCTCGACTTGATCACGCAGGCAGAAATTCTGCAGCTCTTCGCCAGCCTCAGTGCAAAATTCGGAATCAGCATTCTCTATATTTCACACGACCTGTTGTCGGTTGCGACCATCGCGCATCGGGTAGCAGTGATGAACCTGGGTGAAATTGTCGAATGCCGCAGAACAGCGGAGCTGTTCCAATCGCCCGAACATCCCTACACCCGCCAACTGATCCGATCGCTCCCTGTGATACCGCGTCTCGCAAGCGCAACCGCAAGCGGCCAGTAAAACTTCCTCCACTAAAAAGAAAAAGCTTATTTGCCGGCTTTTGCTGGGGTCGCCACCTGTGCAGCGATCTCCACCGAGTCCGGAGTACTCCAACTCGCCTTCCCATCCGTCATTTCCAGGCGCTCCATGGTGATTTTCATTTTGCCGTGATCGACCTCAACCAGCAGGTAGTGGTAATTCACCGCTTTGCCGAACAGAGGATCTCTGGGCTGCCGCGGGATCAGATAAGGGTGGGCCCCTCCCCCACCGGACACGAAGTACGTGACCCCTCCGTGTTCATACCGCTCGTAATTGTGCACGTGTCCGGCGATCACGACAAAACGTGCCCGGGTGTGCGCCTGGCGCTCTTGCAACATTTGGCCCAGAGCCTGCTCGGAATGCCGTGCCGAGTGCCCACCGCCAAAAAGTTGATCCGTAGAATCGGTGTAAGGTGGATGGTGAAGAACAATGCAGACGAAGTCCACATCGGCAGGCAGATGATCCAGTTCGTGTGCCAGCCATTGACCCTGGTCTCCGGAAATCTCGTCCAGCGAACTGTCCAGCATGAGCAGAATCGTGTTGGCGGCGCGCGCCGAGTAATAGCGGTTGCTCCGTAAATCCGGAAAGCGCTGAAAGTAGTTCGCCAGCGCGACCTTCTCATCGCCATAGAGGTCGTGGTTCCCCAGCGCTGGATAAATTGGAATTTTGTTTTCGCGCCACACCGCAGTTTCTGCGTCCCAGACCTTCCAGTCATCTACGTTATCGCCTCGATAGGCAATATCGCCGCCGATGGAGATGAATGCGGGATGGGAATCCGCAATGGCCTGTACCAGCGTCTGACGAACCGCAGCATTCGCCGCGTCCGTATTCCGCGGATCGGTGAACCGAGTGTCTCCATAGGCGACGAAACGGAAGGGGAGACTAGTTTGAGCAGTCAGTTCCACCGGTTGTGTCTGGCCTGGCAAGGCCGAAGCCGTGGCGGCAATCAGAATGAAAAATGCGAGAATCCTGTGAAGTGTCATATTCAGTTCAATGTGGGCGCGAGCGCCTTTCGTCGTGGGTTCTGTAGGTCCATCAAAAGCACAAAGACATTCGTCAACTCCGAAGATACAACGATACCGCCGTCGAGTCACAAGTGTGCTCCTTGAATGCGGAAACAAATTCCAGTGGTTCGTGCGCTTCCTATGGGGTCGTTCTGCGGCGATAGTTGCGGAGTAAATCCCAAGCCTCTTTATAGCGCGTCCATCCATTGCCCGGGCCGTCGGCGAACAACGTGATCGAGTTCCTTTTGGGGCTAACGACGGGTCGCACCGGAATGATGTACCAGACGTCGTCGGGGATGATATAAGCCGCCAGGAAATCGAAGTCCCCTCGACTGTAAAGCTCACCGTTGGGGCTCGGGTGGACGCCGCATACGTAGCCCCCGTTGGACTGGCGGTTCGCGGTGGACTTTACTTGTACGCGCGCGAAGTGCCCGCCGGTTTCGACCACCACATCATAGCGCGACGAATCCCCCCACGGCTTGGCCATGCGTAGACCTTCCTTGGCGGCGCGGGCCATGAACTGCAGTTCCGACCATTCGCCGCGGCGTTTGCAATTCTTTATGTGATATTTCGCTCTCTTGCGTGCTTTCTTTTTGCTTGATTTCATATGCAGACAACAAAAAACGCGGCCTGGAGAGGCCGCGTCCCTTTCTGTGACTGTCTATTCCTATTATATCAATACGAAATAGGTAAGTATGCCATGTTTGCTAGAATTATATTTGGATTGGATGCAACGAGTTAAGCTCGTTCGTGTAAGTTTTGCCTATTGACAAGATTTCGCCGACTAACCACTTTGGGTCATTTTCCGTTTCCGTCGTTGACACTTCCCGCACCCAGGAGTAGCGTTGCCCGAACTCGCAGAATTAAGCTCACGCGCACGGGGGGACAGGAATGTTTTCCAGGCTATTCTGGATGATGCTGTTTGTGTGTTTGGTTTTGCAATCCGTTCTGGCACAGGATCCCACTAAGGTCGAGTCGCAGCACTATAAACTGGCATTCGAGAATGAATGGGTCCAGGTCGTCGATGTCCACTACGGCCCCCATGAGAAGTCGGGATTGCATGACCACCCTGGTGGAGTCGTCGTTGTGCTCACGGCTGGACATCTCCGGTTTACTGACCAGGAGGGAAAAACCAAAGAAGTCTACGCCAAACCCGGCGAGTCAAGATGGTATCCCGCATTCAAACACAAGGTCGAAAACCTGGGCGATACCGCCTACAACGCGGTCTATATCGGGGTCAAAACCAAGTCAGTGATGAGTAAGGGCAGCCCCGAACATGGGCAGCCGACCATGGACGCGCAGACGGCAAGAATCCTGGCGGAGTATGCCCTGGCCGCTGGCAAGCCCTAGGCATCGCTTAAAGTGAACCGTCTCTTGGGTGGGTTATGTCCTTTCCTTTGTGGAGTTTTGTGCCGGAAGCATGTTCTGGGTGGAGACGAAGGATGGCTGGAATTTCTTCCCGCCCGGATCGCAAGAGCAGTTTCATGCTGGGCAAACAAACCTCAACTCGAAGCCATTTCACGTCCAGCCGGAGTCAGGCACCTTTCCGAGGGGTTGCCCGCATCCTACAATTTGTTTAGTGCGTGGGGGTTAACCTTGCCTTCACGTACCCGAAGACATAGAATGTTAGTCACCAGATAGTGTATGAGGAGTACCCCCTTCTATGTTTCAGGTAGGCTTACGTCGCGGGCTTTGTTCACCCACTTTAGTAGTAGTTCTCGTGCTGTTTTTTTTGGGAATCAGCTTGTCCGCGACGGCCCAGCAGGATGCCAAGCAATCCAGCAGCGACCAAGTTCCTGCCCCAACTGCCCCGGCCCAGACGAATTCAAGCCAGACGGGACAGTCGGTCGATCCGCTAAAGCGTCCCCTGAGCGAAAAGCAAAAGAAGGAAAACGCCAAGGCCCTGAAACAGGAACTCAGCAAGACCTATAAGAAGTGGCTGGACGAAGACGTTGTCTACATTATCTCGGACGAAGAGCGCAAAGCCTTCAAGCAACTCTCCAACGACGAAGAACGCGATCAGTTCATCGAAGCCTTCTGGCAGCGCCGCGATCCCACCCCAGACACCGAAGAAAACGAATTCAAGGAAGAGCACTACCGCCGCATAGAGTACGCCAACGAACACTTCGCCGCGGGCCTCCCCGGCTGGAAAACCGACCGCGGCCGCATCTATATCATGTACGGGCCGGCGGACGAGATTGATGCGCATCCCAGCGGGGGGACTTACGACCGTCCCATCGAAGAAGGGGGCGGGACCACATCGACATTTCCGTTTGAAGACTGGCGCTATCGCTATCTCGAGGGCATCGGGCAGGAAGTGGAAATCGAGTTTGTGGATACTTGCATGTGCGGCGATTATCACATGACGATCGACCGCGGCGAGAAAGATGCATTGCTGCACACGCCCAATGGCGGAGCGACGCTTTACGAGCAGATGGGGATGGCGACTAAAGCCGATCGCTTTACCGGCAATGGACTGGAGACCTTAGGACCGGGGCCGGATAGCACATCGCAGGCGAGCAAGGAATTCGACCGCCTGGAGCGGTTTGCCAAACTGACGGCGCCTCCGCCGGTGAAGTTCAAGGATCTGGAGGAAGTGGTCAGCCATAAGATCAGCATGAACCTGATGCCGTTCGATGTGCGCGCGGACTTCGTGAAAGTGACGGCGGAGACGGTGCTGGTTCCCTTCACCGTGCAATTGAAAAACCGCGATATCACGTTCGTGAACAAGGACGGAGTGCAGCGCGGCGTGGTCAACATCTTCGGCCGGGTTACTACGCTGAGCGGGCACATTGCGCAGACGTTCGAAGATACGGTGCAGGCGGATATTCCAGCTGAGTTGCTGGCCAAAGCGGCGGAAAATTCGCAAGTTTATTGGAAGGCCTTGCCGCTGCGGCCGGGGCGCTATCGTGTGGATATCGTGGTAAAAGATGTGAATGGGGACCGAGTGGGAACCTGGAGCAAGGGAATTCAAGTTCCGGATTTCGCGGATGACCGGCTGGACGCTTCTTCGTTGATTGTGGCGGATCTGGTCGAGCCCGTGGCCTCCAAGAACATCGGTACAGGAATGTTTGTGATTGGCGCGACGAAAGTTCGGCCACGGGTTCCTCCCGCGGACGGCAAGCCGATGATGTTCAAACGCAATCAGAAGCTGAATTTCTGGATGCAAGTTTACAATCTGGGTGTGGACGACAAAACGCATAAGCCGTCGGCGACGGTTGAGTACAATGTAGTGAATGCGACGACCAACAAGGCCGTGGTTCATACCGTAGAATCCACGGACACGATGGGCAACATTGGCGACCAAATGACCCTGCAGAAAACTCTTTCGGCCGCCAATCTTGATCCCGGCGTTTATCGCATTCAAATCAAAGTGAACGACAACATCTCCAAGCAGACAGTGGATCCTACAGCGACTTTCGCCGTAGAGTAAACTGAAACGCTCGGTCTCCCTTGAGGTGGCGGGTTGTTGATACTCCGCAGGCTTGGGTTCTCGGTGCTGATGCTGGGTTTGACGCTTCCAGGGTGGAGTGTCGACAGGCCGGGCACGATCTCCGGTTACGTGCGAGCCGCCAGCGGCAGTCCTCAGATGGGAGCCGCGGTGGAGGTACTGGGCGCAGCCGCGCAAGGCCTCAAAGTATTTACCGACGAGCATGGCTTCTACTCCGCCGCGGGGCTTCTGCCGGGAATCTACAATCTCAAAATTTCCGCCCCGGCTTTTCTGCCCGCCCTGCGGGAGCATGTAGGGCTTCATGCGGGTGGCAATACGGTCGTCAACGTTACCTTGAACACGCTGTTCGATGCGATTCAGATCACTCCAGCGCACACTCCCGCCGAACGGGACGACTGGAAGTGGGTGCTGCGATCGGTATCGAACCGGCCCATTTTGCGACTGGTTGACGATCCGTCTTCGGATACCCCATCCCCAGTTTTCGCCAGCGAGTCAGAAAAAGCCGATCGGGAACTCAAGGGGACGCTGTCGTTTATTACCGGCGCCCCGTCGGAGGGATTTGGCAGTGTAGCTGATATGAGCACCGGTTTTTCGGTGGAGAAGTCGATTTTTGCTTCCGATACGATCGGGCTTCGCGGCACTGTGGGATACGGCACCAATTCACTGTCTTCGGTCGTGCGCGCGTCGTTCGAACACAAAACGCCCGATGGGTCAGGGCCGTCGGTCGCGGTAACTATGTGGAATGCGCCCGCACCCGATCTTGTTCTGCACAATTTTCAGGCGCTGGCGCTGACCAGTTCAGACGATATGAAGCTGGGCGATCGGATGGAAGTTAAGTTTGGCAGTGAGTTGGAGAGCATCCAGTTCATGGGACGGGTTACCACGTTCCGTCCGTTTGGGTCGGCCGATTTCCATGTCTCACCGAACACGGTGCTGGAATATAGCTACGCCACGTCGGAGCCGGATAGCCGGCTGGACAAGAGCTTTGACTCGGTGCCGATCGATCCGAATGAGTCAACGCCGCGGGTCAGCATGACCGCGTACACGCCAACGGTCGAGCACGCCCATCACCACGAGGTTTCAGTTTCACGCCGGATCGGGAAAACCAACCTGCAGTTGGCCGCGTATGCGGACCGGGTATCGGATCCGGCTCTTACCGGGGTTGGCGAATTCACCACGGACAATGGAACGGTTCTTCCGGATCTGGATTCCGGGACATTTACTTATCAAGGAAGCAATTTTCACACTGAAGGCGCGCGCTTTGTTGTGCAGCGCCAGTTGACACCAAACGTGACGGCCACGCTTGACTTTGCCTACGGCGGCGTACTTGATTTGGCCCAGCCCAACGCGAGCCTGGCGAACGTTTCGGAATCGAGCGTGTTGCGGAAGCGGCAAAGCGTGGCGGGAAAGATTACTGGCACGCTTCCGAAGTCGAAGACGCACTGGATGGCGTCCTATCGCTGGGTCAGTGGAGACGCTCTTACTCCGGTCGATATGTTCAACGCGTCGGCGGGACGAGCCGATCCTTTTCTGAATTTCTTTTTGCGTCAACCGATTCCCGGAACCGGCTTCTTCCCCGGCCACATCGAAGCCATCGTTGACCTGCGCAATCTTCTGGCGCAAGGATATGTTCCAGTCATGGGCAGCGATGGGCATACCGTTTACCTGGTGCAATCGGCACGAGCGGTAAGCGGCGGCGTGGCGTTTACCTTCTAGAGAGCTATCCGCCTAGATCATCTACTGGGCGGGTGTGGACGGGTTCTGAGTGCGATGGTCTGATTGCAGGTTCCTTAGGAGTTGCCGATCAGGACTCCGGTGGCGAAGACTAAGGCTCCGCCTAAGGCTACCTGCATGGCGGCAGACACGGTCGGCGTGTCCATGTAGCGATGACGAATCCAGGTGATGACTCCCAGCTCGACCAGCACGACGACGAAGGCGACGGCCAGCGCCACGTGAAAGCTGGGCAGCAGGAACGGCAAAGTGTGGCCCACCCCGCCTAATGCGGTCATGGCACCGCAGATCAATCCGCGAACCCAGGGATGGCCGCGGCCGGTGAGGCTGCCGTCGTCGGAAAGCGCCTCGGCGAATCCCATGCTGATGCCTGCGCCGACGGAAGCCGCCATGCCGACCAGGAACGCGTCCCACGGATTGCGCGTGGCGAATGCGGCGGCGAACACCGGGGCGAGCGTGGATACGGAACCGTCCATTAAACCCGCCAGGCCGGGCTGCACGATCTGCAGCACGAAAAGCCGGCGGCGGGCGCGTTCTTCGTCCTGCGCAACGTCGGGGCTCAATTCTTCTTCTTTAAGTTCCTGGGCGCGGTCTTCGTGGGCGCGCTCTTCCTGGGCGAGATCATCGAGCAGTTGGCGAATGCTGGCATCCTCGGTTCGTCCCGCAGCCTTTTCGTAGAACCGGCGAGTTTCGACCTCGATGGCACTGGCTTCGTTGCGCACCACGTCGAGGCGGAGAGGCCGCGCCAGCCAGACCGGCTTTCGTTCGACGAAGCCCTTGACGTCATGGCGGCGGATGAGCGGAATGTGTTCGCCGAATTTCTGGCGGTACAAGTCGATTAATCTTCTGCGGTGTCCGGATTCTTCGTCGCGCATGCCATCGAAGACAGCGGCCGAGGCGGGGAAGTCCTGACGCAATCCTTCGGCGAAGTCGGCGAAGATGCGCTCATCCTCTTCTTCGAGGGAGATGGCCAGCGCGAGGATTTCGCGTTGCGTAAGAGTTTCGAAATTCTTCATGGCGGATAGTGTAATCGGGCGGTGAGGGATGCTCCAACTCGGAAGTCGAAGTCATGGAGTCGAGCTTTACTCGACCAGACAGCCGGGGCGGCTGTCTCCAGGTGATTTTGCCTGCGGCGGACTTCGATTATTTGAAGTCCACCGCGGCAAAGTCAAAGAACAGCGTGGGAACTAATACGCCCAGAAGGGACCGGATGTGGTACCGACGGCTGTTCCATCGATGGCGGTAAACACGCTACGGCCGTAGAAGAACGGAAGCCCCCAATCGAAAGTACAGGCCGCCGTGTTTGAGGAACTACAAGCGCCACTGCCCATCGGTCCTGCCAGGTTACTGAACGCCGCATCGCTGGGGTTGGCTGAGGTCACGGTGTCGAAATCGTCTACGCTGAAATTGACGGTGTTCGACGTCGCGCCGTTATTCGGATCCACATTGGTTGCCGTGTACGCCGTGGTAGTCGGAGGACAATACCACGAACTGTTATCGCTACAAATGTTCGGCAAATTGTTGATCTGTGGGAAAAAGAGGCCGTTCGAACCGCTGTCGATGAAGCTAGCGGTAAGAGATTGGCCGTTGAAATTAGTCGTAAAGTTGTCGGACGAATTCAGGGTGAACAAGGTTGCCGTGCTCGGAATGGCGTTGTTCGATTCGGTGCCAATGCCGAAGGTCAAAGTTCCGGTAACGGTCGCCGCCACATCATTCACCTGTGGCAGCGTGAGAACGACGCCGTTGTTGTCTAGCGGGAAGTTGAAAACCGGGTTGGTCACCTGTTGGTTTGGGCTAGGATCCTGACACAGGGACCCGCAGGATACAAACGACGTGTTGCAGCTACCCCCCGAGGAGCAGAGATAATACACCGCTGGAGCTGTTCCACCGGCGCTTGGGTCGCAGGCTACGCCACAGTCAAACGGCTCTGGCCCCACACCCAGTATGCCGTTTGCCCCCAAGAGCGTTTGGGTATCTTCGTTAGTGCCGGAGCATCCGCTGGGTATGCTGAAACTAGGATTCGCGATAATCTGAACCGAAGTCGAAGTTGCCGTCTCCCCACCTAGCACGATAGTCGCAGGCGCCACGGCTCCCCACAGAAACGAGTTATCCACAAACTGAACGCAGTCATACAGGGTGTTGCCATTGCCGTCATTTAACGGCGTGAGCGGAACCGTAACTTCTGAGCCCAAAAGCCTAAGGCCGAACGATCCTGTATCCACCAGAATATCTGGGATGGTCTGGCAAGCGCCGGAGGGCGCGCAGACTTGGACGCTGACAAAAGCAGCGTTGGTGTAGATCGCAGTTGGCACCAATGGACCTCCGTTGACCGTGATCGGCACAACGTTCCCTACAGTGCCAGCGGGCGAGACAGTGATCGGCAATGATGCGTTAACCGTGGGGCTGGCTATCGAGGTGGCCACGACGGTTGCGACCGATGTAGTGGTCACCGTGGCTGGCGCAGTGTAAGTCACTCCCGTGGTGGTTTGGCTGCTCAAGGTGCCGACCCCGGTTAGTGACCAGCTTACGCCTTTGCCGCTAGAATCGTTGGCAACACTAGCGGTAATATTCACGCTTTGGCTCGCGTTGAGAGACGCGCTGCTCGGAGTGAGCGTAATCGAAATCGTAATGCCTGCAGGCGTTCCACTGTTACCGCACCCTACAAGAAGTCCGAGGGTCCCGACCAAAGTTAAGACTAAGAAGCTGCGCACACTTTCCTCCTTATTGTAATGCGTCGACGTTGACGCCCTGCGGCACCATGGCAGGAACGTAAGCTCTGCCAACGTAAGCGCGCATATGGCCGCCGTTTTGGAAAACCAAACCGGGTTGTTGAATGCTGACCGGCCGATGGCCTGGCTGACTTTCACGCTGAGCTTTGGCGGCTTGCGCGAACTGATCAAAGTACGTCCCCAGAAGCTGCTGCATGTTGGGGATAAACGGTCCGCTCCAGGAGATGGCAAAAACTTTGCCTTCTGGCGAAACGTATTCCTTTACCACGGTTTTGCCAGGGGCCGTGATCGCGTGCGTGGTATAGGCTTCGGCCTCCGTGGTCTTCAGAGTGCCCTTCATCTGGGCTTGATCTGCGTGGACGGAGGTGACGTCGCCGCCCAACGCGGCCAATGCGGGAATGGGAAGCGCCAGCATCAGT
>Ga0070762_10000567_pt1 | contig 15826 bp, 13 predicted proteins | sample HubBroMetageREF2_FD_66726 | JGI IMG/M metagenome (GOLD analysis project Ga0070762, IMG submission 66726) | Reference soil microbial communities from the Hubbard Brook experimental Forest, New Hampshire, USA - Hubbard Brook CCASE Soil... | ecosystem: Environmental > Terrestrial > Soil >...
GGCCTAGTGCTCCGCTATCAGACCAGCGAGACCGACGACGGCCTCTCCGGCGAGGAGGGCACGTTCACGATCTGCTCGTTCTGGCTGGTCTCAGCGCTGTCCGAGATCGGGGAGCACCGCAGGGCGCGGGACCTGTGCGAGAAGGTCCTCTCCTACGCCAGCCCGCTGCTGCTGTACGCCGAGGAGATCGATCCCAAGTCAGGGCGGCACCTGGGCAACTTCCCGCAGGCGTTCACCCACCTGGCGCTCATCAACGCGGTGATGCACGTGGTCATGAACGAGAAGATCGCGGAGCGATTGGCGAACAACAGCGGCGGCGCGGTCGCGCCGCGCCCCGACTGACTGCGCCCGCGATCATTCCCGAGGCGGCCGCGATCACTGCCGAGGCGCGCGCGATCACTCCCGAGGCGGCCCGGCCGCCGCGACGGCCTCGAACTCGGCCACGGACAGCCCGGGGCCGAACCCCTCAAGCAGCCAGGTGACCCCGTGGCTCTCGGCGGTGGCCACCGCCTTGGCCCGCTCGGGCGGCTCGAGCAGCCGCATCTTGCCCGTGATGACCAGGTCATGACCTTCCGGGACGCCGAGCCGGGTCAGTTCGGCGCGCACCCCGGCCAGGTCGTCGGCGTCCGGGAAGTCCGGATCGCCGGCGAAGATCGGGAAGCTGGCGTGCATCCGGGCGGCCCTGGCCAGCGGCGCGCGGTTGGGCCACCGGCCGGCGACCCAGATCGGTACCGGATCCTGAACCGGCCTGGGCAGGAACGGCGTGGAGTGCACGTGCAGGCGCTCGCCGTCGAAGTCGACGGGCTCGCCGGTGAGCAGGCGCTGCAGCACCTCGAGCGACTCGTCGAGGAGGACGCGGCGCTCCCGCGGCTCGGACGCGTCGCCGAACGAGCTGAACTCCTTCCAGCCGTCGTCGCCGAGGCCGACCCCGATCACCAGCCGGCCGCCGGACAGCAGGTCGAGCGCGGCCGCCTGCCTGGCCAGCACCCACGGCCTGCGGCGGGCCAGCGGGGTCACCATCGCGCCGAACCTGATCTCGCGGGTGGCCGCCGCGATCGCGGCCATCGCGATCCATGGGTCGCAGACCGCCATGCCTGGCCGGGCCAGCATGTGATCCCAGAGGAAGAACCCGGACCATCCGGCTTCCTCGGCCACGACCGCCAGGTCGGCGAGCCGGGCGGGATCGGCGAGCTCATCGAACTGGGGGAAGAAGAGCCCGAACCTAATGTCGTTCAACTGCGCCTCCGGGGGGTGGCAGCGCGGATTGCCAGCCTTGCCGCAGCCGGGCAAGCGCGTCGGGGACGATCTCACCGTAGACCCTGAGCCTGGCCAGCCCGCCGTCAGGGATCACGTCGAGGCGGACGTGCGTGGCGAGGGAGTCGTCGCCGACCAGGTGTTTGTGTTTCGTGTCCGGCTGAACCGCGGTGACCGGAAGCACCTCCCGCCACGCCGAATCGGGCGGCGGCGCGGCGTCCGGCGCATCCGGCGCGTCCGCCGCCAGCAGCCGGATCCGGTCCGGCGCGTTGCCGACGAACCACGAGGTGTCGATCTCGACGTGGCGCAGCACCCCGCGCCCGGCCAGGGCGATCGTCACGTAGTCATTGCCGGGGCCGCGCCGCCGCGCGTTCTCCCATCCCCCGGCCATGCCCGTGGCCAGGCCGGGCAGGATCAGGTTGCTGGCCGACGCGTAGAACTGGTCCGAGCAGCCGACAACCCGGCCGCCGTTCTCCAGGGCCGCCAGGTCGATGGTCCCGGCGAGAAACCGCGGGTCGGGCAGCGGCGTGCCGTGCACCCGCAGCCGCGCCACGCCGCCGTCTGGGTAGATCGACAAGCGGACGTGCGTCCACCGCAGCGGCGAGCTCACCCGATAGCGGTTCACCGTGTCGCCCAGAGCGCCGGCCCGCTCGACCAGCGTGTGCCACCGGGTCAGCTCGCCCGGTGCCGGGTACCCGTCCGCGGCGGCCGCCTCGACGGACACCTCCGGCGGGTAGTTGCCGCGGAAGAACGAGGTGTCCACGACGACCTCGTGCACGACGCCGGGGATCCCGAGCCTGACGATCGCGTGATCATGCTCGGGCGCCCGGTGCCGCCGGGTCTCCCAGCCGTCGTAGATCTTCCCGCGGTTCCCGAACTGCCCGGCGGCAAAGGCCGGCGCCTCCGGTTTGATCAGGTTTTCCTTCTCCGCGAACAGTTCATCGGTCGCGAAGATCACACTCCCGCCAAGTGCCCGTGACGCTAGGTCAGGGGCGAGTGCGGCGCCGGGATCGGTCATCTGGTGCGCTCCCCCCTGGCCAGCAGCTGGCCCGATGGCCTGCCGCCGTCCACGGGCGTGCCGCGCAGCCAGGTCCGGCGCACGACGCCGTGCAGCCGCTGGCCTGCGTACGGCGTCACCTTGTGCAGGTGATGCAGCCGCAGCGGGTCCACGTCGAACTCATCGTCCGGCGCGAACGCGACCAGGTCGGCGTTGAGCCCGGGCGCGATCCGGCCCTTCCCGGCTACCCCGGCGATCTCGGCGGGCCGTGCCGCCATCCACCGGGCGATGTCGTCAAGCGAAAACCCGCGCTCGCGGGCCTGGGTCCACACCACGGGCAGCGACAGCTGCACCGACGAGATCCCGCCCCAGGCGGCGCCGAAGTCGCCGTCGGCCAGGTGCTTCATCGCCGGCGGGCACGGCGAATGGTCGGACACCACGCAGTCGATGGTCCCATCGCGCAGCGCCTGCCAGAGGCGCTCACGGTTAGCTCGCTCCCGGATCGGCGGGGCGCACTTGAACTGGGTGGCGCCGTCCGGGATGTCCTCGGCCGCGAGCGCGAGGTAGTGCGGGCAGGTCTCCACGGTGATCGCGACGCCGCGGCTCCTGGCGGCCTCCAGCAGTGGCAGCGCGTCCGCCGCCGACAGGTGCAGGATGTGTGCCCGCGCCCCGGTGCGTTCGGCTGCGTCGATGACCTGCGCGATCGCGGCCACCTCGGCGGCCGGGGGGCGAGATGCCTGGTACGACGGATAGGCGCGGCCAGCCGGGGGTGGCGCGGCGTCGATCACGGCGGCGTCCTCCGCGTGCACAAGCACCACGCTGCCAAGCGCGGCGGCCTGCTCGATCACGGCGCCCAGGCCTGCCTGGTCAACGGGCGGGAACTCCGGCACCCCGGAGTCGGCGAGGAATGCTTTGAAGCCAAACACCCCGCCTTCGTGCAGCCGTGACATGAAGCCGATGCTGCCCGGCACCGCGCCGCCCCAGAAGCCGACGTCCACGTGCACCTGGCCCGCGGCCTCCTCCCGCTTGATACGCAGCGCCCCCGCATTTGTCGTCGGCGGAATCGAGTTCAGCGGCATGTCGACGATCGTTGTGATCCCGCCGGCCGCCGCGGCACGTGTGGCGGTGGCGAACCCCTCCCAGTCGGTCCGGCCCGGCTCGTTCACGTGCACGTGCGTGTCGACCAGCCCGGGCAGCAGCACCTCGTCGTCGGCCAGGGTTATTACTCTTTCCCCGCCCGGCCCCACCCTCGCCCCGCCGGGCCCCACCCTTTCCCCGCCCGGTCCCACCCCTGCCCCGCCCGGGCCCACCGTTGCCCCGCCCGGTCCCACCCTTGCCCCCGCCGCCAGGTCGTAGGGGCCGACGTCGGAGATTTTGCCGTCCGCGACGGTCACTGCAGCCGCGCGTATACCGTCCGGCAGCACCACGCGGCTGGCCCGGATCACCAGCTGCGGGCTACCGGAGCGCATCGAGCCCTGCCCGGTCCAGGCCGGTCAGCTCGCGGAGTTCCGGCTCGGTGACCGCGCCGCAGTCGAGCCCCCTGGCCAGGAATCCGGCCAGGGCGCGGGCGGTGGCCGGCTCTTCGAGCACCGGGCCCCCGGCGCGCTCGAGGTAACCCTGCAGCCGCCCGGCCGCGGTCGCCAGCCCCTCTCTGAAGAAGCCAAACGTGGCCGCGTACCTGCTGGCGAGCTGCGCTGGATGCAGGTCCCAGCCCTGGTAGTACCCGCGCTCGAGGGACCGCCTGACCAGCCGGGCGTGCTGCTCCCAGGCCCCGACGACCTGGTCCCTGCTCCCGTCGGGCACCACGTTGGAGGATCCGTCGCTGAGCCTGACCCCGGTGCCGGCGGCCGCGACCTGCATCACGGCCCGGGCGTGGTCGGCGACCGGATGCTCCATGCTCTGCTGGTGCGCGGCGATCCCCAGCGCGGCGCTGTAGTCGTACGTGCCGTAGTGCAGCCCGGTGAGACGGCTGCTGCCCGCGTGCACGCAGCGGGCGACGGTCGCGGTCCCGTCCGCCCCGAGAATCACCTGCGGGGTCTCCACCTGCACCTCGAACACCAGCCGCCCGGTCTCCAGGCCGTGTGCGTGCTCCAGCCGCTCGCACAGCCGCACCATGGCGGTCACCTGGTCGGCGGACGTGACCTTGGGCAGCGTCACCACGAAGCCGTCCGGCAGCGCGCCGTGGGACAGCAGTTCGGCGAGGAACCTGTCCAGCGTCCGGACCGCGCGGTGGCGGGTGCCCGGCTCCAGGCTCTTGCAGCGCAGGCCGCACCGGGCCGGGGCCGTGCCGGCCGAGATCTCGGCGGCCAGGCACGTCGCCGCTGCGCACGCGTCGGCATCCTCGGCGTCATCGGCGCGCAGGCCGTAACCGTCTTCGAAGTCCAGCCGCAGGTCCTCGATTGGCTCGGCGATGAGCTTGGCCAGCACCCGGGACCGCACGTCGGCCGCGAGTGCGGCCGGCAGTCCCATCGCCGCACCGAACTCGACGGGGCCGGGGGCGAAGGTCTCCAGAGCCTTCAGCGCCTGGCGTCCCCATTGCGCGGCCAGGCCGGCCTCGAGCCTGTCGGCGGGCACGTAGACCGTGTGCACCGGCTGGCGGCCGGGCCGCGGCCCCGGGTAGCCGGCCGCCAGGGCCCGGTCGGCGTCCGCCAGGAGCCGGTCGGCCTCGGCCGCCATCGCCTCCACGCGCTCGACGGTTTTGGCCGTCGTCGCCTCCGCGCGCTCGACGGTCATGGGCCGTCCGCGATGTGCTCTGGCCTGATCGGGATCTGGCACAGGTCGAGCCCGGTGGCCGCGCGGATCGCCGCCACGATCGCCGGGCCCGACGAGATCGTCGGCGGCTCGCCGACGCCGCGCAGGCCGTAGGGGGCGTTCGGGTCGGGGTACTCGAGCACGTCGAGCCGCATCGGCGGCATGTCGAGGATCGTCGGGATGAGGTAGTCGGTGAACGAGGGGTTCGCGATCCTGCCGTCCTTCACCTGGATCTCTTCCATGATCGCCAGGCCGAGGCCCTGCGCCGTGCCGCCGTGGATCTGCCCTTCGACGGCCTGCGGGTTCATGGCCTTCCCGACGTCCTGGGTACAGGCCAGCTCGACGACCTTGACCAGGCCGAGGTCGGTGTCGACGTCCACAACCGCGCGGTGCGCCGAGTACGCGTACTGCACGTGCGCGAACCCCTGGCCGGTCTCCGGGTCGATCGGGAACGTCGGCCGGTGCCGCCACTCGACGGTCTCCTCGATGGCGTCGCCGTTGATGACCTCGGCGAGCAGGATCCGCTCGGTTCCCGCCACCACGCAGCCGCCGGAAAGCGCGGTCGCGGTCCGGCCCAGGCGGCCCTCGGCGCGAGCGAACACCCGGTCCCGGATCCGCTCACAGGCGGCCTTGATCGCGCCGCCGGTCATGTACGTCTGCCGGGAAGCGGACGTCGACCCAGCGGAGCCGACCTGGGTGTCGATGGGGTTGATCAGCACCTCGTCCACGCCGAGCTCGGTACGGCAGATCTGCTGCTCGATCGTGATCAGGCCCTGCCCAACCTCGGCGGCGGCGGTGTGCACGGTCGCCACCGGCTCCCCCGCGATGATCTCGAGCCTGACCCGCGCCGTCGAGTAGTCGTCGTAGCCCTCGGAGAACCCGACGTTCTTGTAGGCGACCGCGTAGCCGACGCCGCGCACCACACCCTCACCGTGAGTGGTGTTGGCGACCCCCCCGGGCAGGTCCCGCAAGTCGCTGGCGCCCTTGCGCTCGGGGAACGGCATCGCCTCCAGGCGCTGCAGCAACTCGGCCACCGGGGCCGGGCTGTCCACGATCTGGCCGGTCGGCGCCTCGTCGCCCATGCTGATCGCGTTGCGGCAGCGCAGCTCGACCGGGTCCAGGCCGAGCAGAGCAGCCAGCTTGTCCATCTGAGCCTCGTAGCCGAACGCTGCCTGCACCGAGCCGAAGCCGCGCATCGCCCCGCACGGCGGGTTGTTCGTGTAGACGCCGTAGCAGTCGACGTGCACGTTCGGCACCACATACGGGCCGATGCCCATGGTCCCGGCATTGCCGACCACGGCCGGTGTGCTCGAGGTGTACGCCCCGCCGTCCAGGTAGATCTCGGCCCTGACGTAGACCAGCCTGCCGTCGCGGGTCGCGCCGTGCTCGTATCGCATGGTCGCCGGGTGGCGGTGCACGTGCCCGTAGAACGACTCCGCCCTGTTGTAGACCATCTTGACCGGCTTGCCGGTGTGCAATGCGAGCATGCACGCGTGCACGTGCATGGACAGGTCCTCGCGGCCACCGAAGGCACCGCCCACACCAGCCAGCACGAGCCTGACCTGCTCCGGCGGCAGCCCCAGCGCCGCGCAGATCTGCCTCTGGTCGACGTGCAGCCACTGGGTGGCCACGTAGAGGTCCACCCCGCCCTCGCCGTCCGGCACCGCGAGTCCAGCCTCGGGCCCGAGAAAGGCCTGGTCCTGCATGCCGATCCGGTAGTTGCCGGTCACGACCACGTCGGCCGCTGCATCCGGGTCGCCCTTGCGGATCTTGAGGTGGCGGACCAGGTTGCCTTCGGCCATGGAGTGCAGCCGCGGTGCGCCCGGGTCAAGCGCCTGCCGCGCATCGGTCACCGGCGCCAGGACCTCATAGTCCACCTCGATCTTCTTCGCCGCCTGCCTGGCGATCTCGGGATGGTCCGCGGCCACCAGCGCGACCGGCTCGCCCTGGTATCGGATCATGCCCTCGGCCAGCACCGGCTGGTCGACGAGCTCGAGCCCGCAGGCGTTCTGGCCGGGGACGTCCGCGTGCGTGAGCACGGCGTAAACCCCGCCGGTGGCCAGCGCGGGGCCGATCCCGATCGAGCGGATCTTCGCGTACGGGTGCGGGCTGCGCAGCGTGACGCCCCAGATCATGCCGTCCATCCACAGGTCGCTGCCGTAGGCGAACTGGCCGGTCGCTTTCGGCGTCGCATCGGGGCGCCGGGCGCTGGCGCCGATACCGCCAGCGGTGGCCGTTCCGGCCGGGGCCTCGGGCACTCGGGTGGGCGTGCTCACGCTTTCTGACGATACGCGTATGCTGGCCCGGCCGGCCGCATCCGCCCAGCCCACCGGCTGGTGCCGGATCCCTCCGGGGGGGAGAAAGCCTTATATCGTTTCACGATATTTGACCCGGCGGCGGCGAGCGCTAGAATTACGTCGTGACACGATAGTTCGTCGGCCGGGGATTGGGGAGGTGCCCGCCATGCGCCTGTCCGTTCGCGAACAGCGGCAGCTCGACACCATCGGTGAGGCCGTGAGCCAGTCGGATGTCCAGCTCGCCTTGATGCTGGCGACCTTCGGGCGGCTGGCCGCGGGCGAGCCGATGCCCGATCGTGAGCAGCTCACCAGGCCGGGCAGCCGGCCCCGACGGACGTGGCACGCGGTCGGCGCGGGAATGGCGCGGTTCATCGCCTGGCTCGACCGCATGGACAGCCCGCGCGTCAGCCCGGCGGAGCCGGACAAAGAGCACCACGCGGCCTGACCCCGCAACCTGGCGGGCGGGCATCTGCGGCTAACTGCCCGCCTCGACCCTGGCGATCCTCTCGACCGACCTGAGCGCCTGCTCGACGTGGTGGCGCATCAGGCTGTCGGCAAGGGTGGCCTGCCGGCTGCGGATCGCCTCGGCGATCTGCCTGTGCTCGGCCCCGGTGCCGTCATCGAGGTCGCGGTCGCGCAGCACGATGATTCGGTAGCGGTCGGTCCGGTCCCACAGCTGGCCCAGGATCCCGGCGAGGACCCTGTTGTGCGAGGCCGCATAGATCGCCAGGTGGTACCGGCGGTGGGCGGCCAGCCGACCCCGCAGGTCCGTGCCGCGTTGCTGGGCCGCAAGGTCCGCGATGGCCTGGGCCTCCTGGTCCGTGGCCTCGCTGGCGGCAAGCTCAGCGGCGAGCGGATCGAGCCGCTCGCGGGTGACGAAGAGCTCGTGCAGTTCCTGCCACGACAGCGGCACAACCCTGACGATCTTGTGGGCACTGAGCGTGACCAGGTCCTCGGCCTCCAGCCGCCGGAGGGCTTCTCGCAGCGGCGTGATCGACAGCCCCAGGTCGGCCGCGAGCCGCTCCTGGTTGATCGTCGCACCGGGCGCGAGCGAGCCCGAGAGGATCCGCTTCCTGAGCTCCTGATAGGCCGCTTCGGCTTTAGTCAGGACACCGACAGCATGCAGCTGGGTCTCGGAAGACTCGGTCACTCGCTCTCCCACCGCCGCTGAGCCGCCGCCCGGTCGGATACTCGGCGATCCCGGAGCCTACTCGACATGGCGTTCCAGTGCCGCCGCGACCGCGACCGTCTCGGCATCGTGAAACGGCCTTCCCACGACCTGCACGCCGACCGGCAGCCCCTCCGTGGACGACCCGCAGCGCACCACGACGGCCGGCGCCCCGAGCAAGGTCACCGCCCGGCAGCAGCTCTCCATCTGCGCCCCGCTCAGCACCTGACCGCCGACCCGGAATTCGGCCGTGCCTGGCGGGAATCCCGGGACCGACGCCACCGGCATGAGCAGAATCGGCCACTGCCGCATGAACGCGGCGACCTCGGCCCGGAGATCATCGGCGGCCGCGGTCAGTTCGCGCAGCGTCGCCGACCCGGCCGGACGGCCCGGCTCCGCATAGATCAGCTCGCGCGCGTAGCTGGTCAGCTCGGCCTCGCGGCCGGTAACGAGGGCCCGGTGCTCTGGGAGTCCCTCGATGCCGCGCAGGGCCGCGTAAACCTGCTCGGCCCTCTCGAGTCCTGGCGGGCGGCGGGCGATGACCGTGGCTCCCAGGTCCGCCAGCACGTTCGCCGCGGACTCGACGGCCTGGACCAGGTCGGCGCGGACCGGGAAGCTCCCGTCGCCCGCGCACCAGGCCACAGGGAGGTCGGCCACGCTGACCTGGTCGGGATGGCCGAGCGTCGCGAGCACGGCGTTGACGTCGATGCCGTCAGGGCCCGCCATCACCTGCAGTAGCGGCCAGAGATCGCCTACCCGGCGCGCGATCGGGGCGATCGACTGCAGTCTCGCTTGCAGCGAATTGCCCGGCGCGACGGGCGCGGGCCCGGGCGGGGAGGGGGCTGTCCCGGGCGCGAAGGGGGCGGCCCCGGGCGGGAAAGGGCCGGGCCAGGGCGGGAATGGAATCTGCCCGGTGCCGGGGATCAGCCCGGGCGTGGGTCGCAGCGCGGCCAGGCCGGTGCAGTGCGCGGGAACCCGAATCGACCCACCGTAGTCGGTGCCGATACCAAACGCTGCCATGCCGGAGGCCACCGCGGACGCGTCTCCCCCGCTTGAGCCGGCCGGGCTCAGGTCAGGGCCGAGCGGGCTCAGCGTCTCGCCGAACAGCCGGTTCCCGGTGTGCACGGCCAGCCCGAACTCCGGGCAGTTGGCCTTGCCGAGCAGCACCGCGTCGGCCGCGCACAGCCGCTCGACCGCCGTGGCTCCCCAGGCCGGTACGTGGTCGCGCAGGATCAGGCTCCCCGCGGTCGACCGCACGCCACGCGTGGCGATCAGGTCCTTGACCGTGAACGGCACGCCGGCCAGCGGGCCGGGAACGGCGCCGGCCGCAATCGAGGAGTCGATGTTCGCGGCCTGTTCGCGCGCCATGTCCTCGGCGAGCGTGACGATGGCGTTCAGCGTGGGGTTCTGGGACCGGACCTGTTCCAGGTGAGCCTCGAGCACGTCGGTCGCCGTGATCATGCCCTTCCTGACCTGATCCGCGATGACCAGGGCCGGCCAAGCGGTCACCGGCAGTTCGGCGCTTGCCTCCCCCGTTGCCATCACCGCCCGTCTGCCGGGCCGTCTTCCCACGCGATCGCCCGGATCGGGGACCCGCTTGAGTTCGGCACCGGCAGCGGCAGCCCGCAGAACCGCACCCGCCGGCCGGCCAGGCTCGCCAGATTCGTCAGGCCCTCGATGATGTAGATCCCTGCAGACAGGCAGATGCGGTGCGCTGGCCAGGGATCGGTGACCTCGGGGCGGTAACAGTGCCGGACGCAGACGCCGTCGTAGACGTGCTCGAAGCCGAACGGCTCCACGCCAACGGCATGCACACCGGCGTCCACCAGCCACTGCGCGCCCTCCGGGGTGACATACGTCTGGCTGACCAGGTACTCGTCGGGGGTGCCCGGTTCCTCCCCGGAATAGACCAGCACGATGTCACCGCGGCGGATGCCCGGGCGCGCCTGGGCGAAGTCGCTGCCGGTCAGGCCGCGCCCTCTCGCGTGGGAGCAGTCGATCACCACGGCCTCGCCGAACAGTCTCGTGAGGTCGAGCTGGTCGACGCTCGCAGCGCCGCGGACGACGTGGCTGGGCGCGTCGACGTGCGTGCCGAAGTGATCGTTCAGCGTCCACTGGCACTGCGCGCCGTTGTCGCCCCGCTCCCAGCTCCGCAGCCAGGAGAATTCCAGGGCCTTGACCGGGGCATCGCCGACCGCGAGCCGTCCGGCCAGCGCGATCAGGGTGTCGTGTGTCAGCGGCCGGGTCAGGTCGTGGATCGGAGGTGACCATGTCATGAGGGCGCGTTCCTTCTGGCCGGCGGCGAGCCGCGGCTTGCCGCGGCTTCCTTGATGTACCGCAGCGCTAGCTCGAGATCCTGCCAGGCGCCGCCGAACTGCAGACGGAAGTACCCGGCGCTGCCGAACGCCGGCCCCGGGCAGACCGGCACGCCGAACCGCACGATCAGGTCCCTGGCCAGGCCCTCTGCGTCGCCGGCGAAGTGAGGGAAGAGGTTCAGACCCCCTCGCGGCGGAACGCAGCTCAGCCCGCCGATCGCGGCGAGTGCGCGAGCCGCGCGCGAGCCGCGCTTCGCGGCGTCTGCCGCCATCGCGTCGAGCCAGTCGCGGGGCCCGGTCAGCGCGGCCAGCGCCGCAGCCTGGGCCGGTCGGCTCACCGCCAGCAGCGACCACTCAAGCAGCGCCGACACCCGGCCGAGCAACTCCGGCGGCAGGACCGCGTAGCCAACGCGCATCCCAGGCATCGCGTAGTCCTTGGAAAACGAGCCCACGAGGACGCCGCGCAGCTCCGGGTGCCCGGCCGCCGGCGACAGGTGCTGGCGCCCGCCATAGACGAATCCCGACAGCGACTCGTCGCTGACGAGCAGCAGGCCGGCCCTTGCCGCGAGATCCGCGGCGGCACCGACGTCCATCTCGTCGTAGACGTAGCCGGTTGGGTTTACCGGCGTGTTGACGTACAGGATCCTGGTCCGCGGGGTGACGGCCGCTTCGGCGGCCGCCCAGGAGGGCCGGAAGCGGTCGGACGCCGGGCTGGGGAACCAGACCACGCGCGCACCCAGCTGACGCGCCAGGCCGCCAATGAAGAAACCCGGCGCTGGCATGAGCACCTCGTCGCCCGGCTGCAGAACCGAGCGGAACACCAGGTCAAGCGCGTGCATGGCGCCACACGTCACGATGACCTGCTCGGGCGAGACACGGATGCCGCGCGCCTCGAGCGAGGCCGAGATCGCCTCCCGGAGCGCGGGCTCGCCGCCCGATGGCGCATATCCGGGGACGGCAGCCGCCGCGTCGACCGCCTCCCGGACGTGGCCGGGCAGCGGCACCAAAGGCGAGCCGCTCAGGTGCAGCCGGCTGTGCGGGTGGTGCCTCTCGATGAGCGTCTCAACGACGCGCGTCATCGGCTGCTCCGTCTCACCGTGCAGCCACACTGCGTCCTCGTCGCTCGCTGTCACGTCGCCTGCCAAGGGTCTAAGCGTGAGACGGCTGCTGCGCACCTGATTCGTCCGTATCCGCGAACGCCGCCCGCCCGATCGCGGCCTCGGCCTGCGCGAAGCGCCGCCGCAGCACGAACGTGAGCACGATCCCGGCGACGAGGTAGACGATCACGACCACCGGAAGGTAGTCGTAGGGCGGCGCCTGCGGGCCGCCGAGTGGGCTGATCGACCACAGCGGGTAGACCACGACCGCGATGCCGATCAGCGGCAGCACCACGTGCAGGAACGGGTTGAACAAACGGCGCAGGCTGGTGCGGAAGACGACGAACGTCGACACCATGATGAGGACGTAGACGGGGACCATCGCGAAGACCAGCACGGTGCCCAGGTAGGCGTAGGTGTTCTCGGGACCCACCCACAGGCCGAGCACGAGGAAGAGCACGAGCGCGAGCGCGGCCTCCCCGACGATGGCCACGACCGGCGTCTGGTACCGGGCGGACACCCGGCCCAGCGCGGGCGGCAGGAGCTTGTCCCTGGACATCGCGTAGTAGATGCGCGACACGGCCAGCGCGGTCAGCAGCAGCGACGCGGTGAAGCTGGTCACTCCCGCGATGTCGATCGCGAGCCGGAAAGCGGGGCTCGCGAACCGCTCGGCGAGCGTGTCGAACGGCGCGGCGTTGCCGGCCAGGGCGCTCGAGTGATGGACGCCGAACCCGATGGTCGCGGCGTACGAACCGAACGTCAGGAACACCCCTCCGATGATCACCGCGAGGAAGAGCGCGAGCGGGATGTGGCGGCGCGCCCGGGTGGCTTCCTCGCCCGTGGTCGTCACGGCCTCGAACCCGACAAAGGAGAGCACCCCGAACACCATCGCGCCACCGAGCGCCCCGAAGCCGGACGGCGGCTTGAACGGCACGATCGTGTTCCCCGCCGCTCCGCCCTTCGCGACAACCACGATGCACAGCGCGGTGACGATGACGAGCTCCACGGCGAGGATGACGAGGCCGAAGCGCACCGAGGGCCGTACGCCGACGATGTTGATCACGGTCACGAGCGCGAGCAGGATCAGCGCGATCACGACCCAGTTCAGGCTGACCCCGTAGCGACTGAGGATCGTCGATACGTAGTCGCCCTCGGCGGCGCAGACGCCGGGAACGGTCAGGAACGATCCGGCCAGAACGAGCCAGCCCACGATGAAACCGGCCCGCTGTCCCAGTGCGCTCCGGATCCAGGAGTAGTAGCCGCCGGCCGTCGCCTGATGCTTCGCAAGCTGAGCCATGCACGACGCGACGATCAGCATGGCGACGGTGGCCAGCAGGAACGCGAACGGAACGCTGGAGCCCGCGAACGACACGGCGATCGGCGTGTTGAAGTACAGCGCAGCGGTCGGGGCGTAGGTGGCTGTCGCCATCGCGACGACGTCGGTTGCGGTCAGGGCATTGCGCCTGAGCGTGCCGGTTGACGGGGGGCTGAGGGTCATCGCGGAACCTCCCAGGCGGGTCGCCGAGCCGAGAGCTTATAGGCTGTGGGCTGCAGGTTATGGTTGCGCCATTCCGGACGTCAAGGGGCATGCGGGGCCGATCAGCCGGCCAGGGACACGCTTCAGCCGGCCAGGCGACGCAATTCATCCGGCCAGGGACACGCTTCAGCCGGCCAGGGACGTGCTGGCCCGGCGGGCCGCGTCGGCGACCTGCTGCTCGTCGACGGTGACCAGGTGGTCGCGCTCGACGATCGTCCTGCCCCCGACGAGCAGCAGCTCGAGCGGCGGCGGCGAGCCGAGCACCAGCGCCGCGACGGGGTCGGCGACGCCCGCATGCGGCAGCGTGTCCAGCCGCCACAACGCGATGTCCGCGAGCTTGCCGGGCTCCAGCGAGCCGATGTCGGCTTCCCGGCCGAGCACCCGCGCACCGCCGAGCGTGCCGAGCTCAACGGCCTCGCGCACGGTCATCGCGCCGGCGCCGCCGACGGCGCGGGCGAAGAGGGCCGCCGCGGTCACTTCGTCCACCAGCGAGCCGGCCTCGTTCGAGGCGGCGCCGTCCACCCCGAGCCCGACCGGGACACCCGCGTCGAGCAGCGAGCGGGTGCGGCAGATGCCCGCGCCGAGCCTGGCGTTGGAGGACGGGCAGTGCGCGACGCCGGTGCCGGTCGCGGCGATCCTGGAGATCGCCTGGTCGTCCACGTGCACCCCGTGCGCCAGCCAGACGTCGGGACCGAGCCAGCCCATCGAGTCCATGTACTCCGTAGGCGTGCAGCCGAAGTGCTCGAGGCAGTAGTCGTTCTCGTCGGCGGTCTCGGCGAGGTGGGTGTGCAGCCGGATCCCGCTGCCGGGCGGGTAGCTCCGGGCCAGCGCGGCCGACTCGGTGAGCAACTCCCGGCTGACGCTGAACGGGGAACACGGAGCGACCCCGACCCGCAGCATCGAGCCCGGCGACGGGTCGTGGTACCGCTCGATCGCCGCCTGCGTGGCGCCGAGGATCGCGTCGATCTCCTCCACCACGTCGTCCGGCGGCAGCCCGCCCGCGCTTTCACCGAGGTCCATGGAACCTCGGGTGGGATGGAACCGCAGGCCCACGTCGGCGGCTGCGTCGATCGTGGCGGCGAGCACGTCGCCGCCGGACTTGGGGAACAGGTAGTGGTGGTCCATCGTGGTCGTGCAGCCGGTCCGGGCCAGCCAGGCCAGCGCCGCCGCGGCGGCCGCCCGGACGATCCCGGCGTCCATCCGCGCCCAGACCGGGTACAGCTCGGTCAGCCAGCCAAAGAGGGGGGAGTCGACGGCACGGCCCCTGGTCGCCCACTGGTACAGGTGATCGTGCGTGTTGACGAGTCCGGGGGTGGCGAGGCAGCCGGTGGCGTCCACCCAGCGCGCGCCCGGGTGGCCGTCGGCGTTGCGTAGCGGCCCGGAACCCACGGCGGTGATGCGGTCGCCATCTATGACGACATGCCCGGCGGAGTACTCGTCTCGCTCCGGGTTCATGGTCAGCACGTGGCATCCGGACAGGACGACGGCGGTCACGACGCGCGATCCTGCCACCTGTCCGCGGCCAGCCGCACGGCAGCGAGGATGTTCTCGTATCCGGTGCACCGGCACAGGTTGCCGGCCAGCGCCTCGCGGATCTCGGCGTCCGTGGGCCGCCGACGTCTGCGCAGCAGGTCGTGCGTTGCGACCAGCAGACCGGGCGTGCAGAAACCGCACTGCACGGCACCGGCTTCGATGAACGCCTGCTGCACCGGATGCAGGTCGCCGGCCGCCGACGCCAGGCCCTCGACCGTGACGATGCTGCGGTCCTGCGCCTGGCCCGCCGCGACCAGGCAGGCACACACCGCCTCGCCGTCCATATACACCGTGCAGGAGCCGCATTCGCCCTGCTCACACGCGTTCTTCGAGCCGGGGAGCCCCATCCGCTCCCGCAGCACGTAGAGCAAGCTCTCGCCCTCCCAGACGTCGTCGGCCTGGCGGGTCTCGCCGTTGACCGTAGCCGTGATCCGCATCCGGTCAGCCTCCCCTCCGCGGGGTTCCGGGGGGACTTCCGCCCCGTCCCCCCGGGCTAGCACTGTCCTGAAAGGCGGTCCAGGCCCAGGTCAGCGTACGCCTGGCCATGACCGCGAGCCCATGGCGGCGGTAGCTGGCCGTGCCCCTGACGTCGTCGACCGGCGACGCGGCGGCCTGCACCTTCACGCCGAACTCGGTGACGAGGGATTCGGTGAGATCGGCGCGGGAATCCCACAGGCTGGCCTCGTCCAGGGCCGCGGCCAGGAAGAACTCCGCATCCGTCGCGCGCCGCGGCGTTGGCGCCGCCGAGCCGATGCCGGTGCCGACGGTCCGGTCACGCGTGTTCAGGTAGATGCAGAACGACGCCACGGCGATCACCATCGCGTTGCGGGTGCCGATCTTGCTGAACTGCTGCGGCCCGGCCGCTTGCGGGATCAGG
>Ga0070762_10000568_pt1 | contig 15824 bp, 29 predicted proteins | sample HubBroMetageREF2_FD_66726 | JGI IMG/M metagenome (GOLD analysis project Ga0070762, IMG submission 66726) | Reference soil microbial communities from the Hubbard Brook experimental Forest, New Hampshire, USA - Hubbard Brook CCASE Soil... | ecosystem: Environmental > Terrestrial > Soil >...
TGGGTGTGTAGTGCGGAGATGGGTACGGGGAGCGAGCAGCGGAGCGTGTAGTGCGGAAGGACATACGCGGGTTGTAGTGGAGGGGCGGGTACGCGGGCAGGGGCGAAGCGGGAGCACACGGAGCGTGGAAGGTCTCTTTTTGATGTGCTGCGTAGAAACGCCTAGGGGAAGACACTCCGCGCAAATAGGGGAAAATACCGGTGACGGGGGGCGGAGAGGCGTGCTAGACTAAGGACATGAAAGAAACTCCCCTTTTCAAAGGCGATCGAGTCCGGCTGACAGTCGGGAAGCTCGTTCTGAAAAGATTCGGTATCGCCGATCCTAAGAGCGTCTGCCCGGCCGTGGTCGATGAAGTGCGAATCGGTAATTGGGTAAACTGCCGATTAGTGGGGTCTGAAACCGAGGATATGCCAACGGCCGTGCTCTCCACCGGCTACTATGTTCCGACGCGTTACCTACGTCGCTCTTGACTCCCCCTCCCTTTCCTCCTAACCCTCAACCGTCTTAGTCCAGCTTGTCCCATGAAAACCGTCTTGTCCGTGGTCGCGGCCCTCGTGGTCGTCTTCGCCTTGTTCGCCTTCGCGAGCAGCGGCGGGCACAGTGCCCATCATTCCGAAACCTTCATCTTCTCGCGCGGCTTCGATGGCTTCCGGCCGTTCCGTGGATTCAGCTTCTTTCATTGGGGGCGCCGCTAATGGATACCTATAAAATCACCCGGAACGATATAGACGCCGAGGGCAACTTCAAGGAACCCTTTCTCGATTTCAATGGAAACGTAGAAATCGAGGCCGATCTAGGTTTTGTTGTCATTAAGACAAAGCTTGTAGCAACCGGTTGGATTCGTGCCTTGGCCGGCTCGGGCATCGAGGCCGGCTGGGGCATCAAGGCCGGCTCGGGCATCCAGGCCGGCGAGGGCATCAAGGCCGGCTCGGGCATCGAGGCCGGCTGGGGCATCAAGGCCGGCTCGGGCATCGAGGCCGGCTCGGGCATCCAGGCCGGCGAGGGCATCCAGGCCGGCTCGGGCATCCAGGCCGGCTCGGGCATCCAGGCCGGCGAGGGCATCAAGGCCGGCTCGGGCATCCAGGCCGGCTCGGGCATCCAGGCCGGCTCGGGCATCCAGGCCGGCTGGGGCATCAAGGCCGGCTCGGGCATCAAGGCCGGCTCGGGCATCCAGGCCGGCGAGGGCATCGAGGCCGGCTCGGGCATCCAGGCCGGCTCGGGCATCGAGGCCGGCTCGGGCATCCAGGCCGGCGAGGGCATCGAGGCCGGCTGGGGCATCGAGGCCGGCTCGGGCATCCAGGCCGGCGAGGGCATCAAGGCCGGCTCGGGCATCCAGGCCGGCTGGGGCATCAAGGCCGGCTCGGGCATCCAGGCCGGCGAGGGCATCCAGGCCGGCGAGGGCATCAAGGCCGGCTCGGGCATCCAGGCCGGCTCGGGCATCCAGGCCGGCTGGGGCATCAAGGCCGGCTCGGGCATCGAGGCCGGCTGGGGCATCCAGGCCGGCTGGGGCATCAAGGCCGGCGAGGGCATCCAGGCCGGCTTGCGTATATTCGCCGGTCTCTGCTCTTGGCGGCTGCCGAGACCCGAGGAAACGGAAATTACATGCAAGGTCCTCACCTCGGGCACGATCGTCTTCGGCAACCTTGTTATATCAACCGATAAAAAGGAGTCCTCCAAGTGACCCTCCCCGAAATCATCAGCGAGCTTGAACGGATCAACGCCGAGCTCGGCAAAGTGGGAATCGGCTATTTCTCGATCGAGCCGGATTTCGAGGGCGCCCACAAGGCCCGGGAGTCGCTCGTCAAAGCGATCGCGGCCTTGAAGGCGCTCCCGAAGGAAGGGGGCGCGCCGTGACTCCGATTCATGCTTTTATTTACGGGTTTGTGTGCGCCACGATCGGTGGTATTTTGGTCGATCGTTGTGTTTGGCGCTACGTTCCTCGCCTCCGAATTTTCAACCGTTTGAAGTTGATCGAAGCCCACCTCGAATCGATCGAGACGCGGATCGGCGGGCCGGTCAACACGGCGTACCAAGCCAAAATCAGGGAGATGGGAGGCAACCCGTGATTTCAGACGTCCGAATATTCGCGCGACAGGGGACGCTGGCCGGAAAAGAGCAAACAATACAGCACCAGTGGTATCTCATGAGATTTCGATACAACGGGAAAGATTTTGAGCTTCCGCTTGTATATGTTCTTGAAGTAGCCGCGGAAAGATGCCTGATGGTCACGAAGACGCTCAGTGATATTGAAGCGCGGTTGGAAGCGATCGAAGCGAACAACCGGGGGGAATCCCGATGATCTGCTTCGGCCCGAATCCCGGCTTTCTGCCAGCATCTACGGCGCCTGCGGAGCAATCGCGCCCTCCGCAACAAATACCTGCTGCGCTCAGCGGGGGCGCCACCCCTCTCCGCCCCTTCTGCGAGAAAATTCCTCGCGCCTGGCTCGGCCCCGCCAAGGACTTCGAGGCGCCTACGATCGCGGTCTGTGCATGGTGCCCGGACAAGCGCGCGGCCGAGGTGCTGGCCGAGGCGTTGGGGTTGCAGGTGACGCACGGGATCTGTCGGGCGCACGCCGACGAAATGAAAGGCGGAAAATGAAAGGCCGCGACGAAACTATATCGTTCCTGCTTTATGGCGACGAATACGGTATAGAGTGGAACGAAGACAAGGGAGAAATCCGGGTGCTTAAAAACGGCGGCGTCTATGCCGTGTTTTTCTCGAAGGGCGATCCGATTGACGCGTTCCGGCAAGCGGTCAAGACGCTCCGCTACGTCGCGGCCAAGCCGGCGCCGAGGTTGGAGGACGAGCCATGACCCGCGAAGTCTACCTCACCGGCCACCGTTACATCGGCTACGTGTCGAGCGCGGGCGCCTCGTACCCTGAGTTTCGGGCGCATTACAAGGGCTGGCAGTTCTCCCTTACGATCGACCACGACTTCGAGACGATGGACGGCGCCATCACGGCGCTTATCGATCTGTTCAGGCAACTGACCGGAATCCCGCATCACCTGAGCCAGCTTGAGCAGCGCGCTCCCCGTCGCCGGAAAAAGCCGAAGCAGCCCTATATGCTGTGAAAGGCCGCGGAAAAAAGACCGCCAGGGAGTACGACGCGCAGGCCCGCAAGCTGAAGGCGTTCGGCTTCGGGTACTCCTACCGGATCGGCCGGAAGAACACGCCCCAGGCCCGAGCGGTCATCACCCGCGCGTTTAAAGCCCGACGCTCGTTCCTGTCTCTCAAGCCCTCCACGCAACCGGTGAAATTCACGAAGTTCAAAACCCCCTCCGAGCGCCGCCTCGCGAAAGAGGTGCTTTCGCCGGAAGCCATCACGCCGACGGGGTTTTTCACCCAAGTCCCGAAGGGTGTCAAAGCGAAGGACTACACCCAAAAAATCGCGAAGGGGAGAATCGTGGAATTCACCCGCGGGCGCCAGTTGGACGAGATCGTGCGGCCCTCCGCTAAGGGTCTGGCCAAGGACCCGGTTGCCGAAATCCGCTCCACCCTGAAGCGGGTCAAGCGCGAGACGGGCAAAAAACGCATCCGCGGGGTGCGCTTCCTCGTGGGCGGCAACGAGGGCAAGCAGTTATTCGGCCAGGGGCAGTTCGCGCTCTATTGGGGATCGCTCCAGCGCCGGCTGATCGGGGACGGCAAGGGGCAGATGAGCAGGCGGGAATTCAACGACAAGTTTCAGATGCGGGTGATTTTCAAGGCGGCATGAGCCTTCAAGACTGGTCCGTCGCCGACCTGGAAACCGACCCTTTTGAGCACGGCCTCGAAGTGGAAGCCTTCGCGGCCGGCTGGTCCGATTGCACAGGAGAAATCTCCCGGATTTGGTGGGGGCCGAAGTGCATCCCCGACCTCCTCGCCTTCATCAAGAAGCTCCCGTCCCGGATAAAGTACGTCTACTTCCACAATGGGGGCAAGTTCGACCTGAACCACCTGCTCCCCCACATGAGCAACCGGGAGATCGACCCCTCCCCGACGATGATCGGCTCCCGCATCGTGGCGCTCAAATGGTGCAACGTGGAATTCCGCGACTCCTACGCGCTCGTTCCGAAGCCGCTGAAGTCGTGGGGCAAGGACGAAATTCAGCTTTGGAAGCTCAAGGCCGCGTCCCGCGAGAAGCACAAGCCCGAAATCTGCTCCTACCTCTTCGGCGACCTCCGGAACCTCCGCGAGATGCTGGCCGAAATGTTCGAGCGGTATGGCCGGGCGCTGACGCTCGCCTCCCTCACCTTCCGGATCATGAAGCGGGACTTTGGTATCAGCCCCATCCATACCTCGCGGCGGTTCGACCGGCATTTCCGGCACCATTATTTCGCGGGGCGCGTTCAATTTTGGGGCCTCGGCCGGCACATCGGCAATTTCCGAATCCTCGACATCAACTCCGCATTCCCGCGGGCAATGGTGGAAAAACACTGGTGGAGCCAGGGCTTCAAGACGAAATATGGAAAACAAAAAATCGTGGGTCACGCCCTCTACGAAATCCGTTGTCGAACTGCTGGCGGCGCATTTGCGCTACGGTCTCGGGACGGAATCGAATTTCCGTGTGACGGCGGCGAATTTTTCACTACCGGCTGGGAGGTGCTCGCTGGTCGCGCATCTGGAGCCGTCAGGGACCTTGAAATTCTCTGTGGTCATTATCCCCGAAAAACTCAGGACTTCGGGGCCTTCGTCCGCCACTTCTACAAGCTTAAAAGAGAAGCCGACAACCCCGCCGACCGATACTTCGCGAAGATCATCTTGAATGCCTTCTACGGGAAGCTCGCACAAAACAGCGAGAATTTCCGGGAGACCGCCATCATGCCTTGGCGGAAATGGCCGAAGGGCCAGGGCTGGGAGGTGGTCTTGGACGACAAGGCGAGTGGCCGGACGATCTTCCAGCGGCCCACCAATTCGTTTTCCGACCCCTATTGCGTAGCAGCCGGCGCGTCCATCACGGGATGGGTGCGGGCCGAGCTCTTCAAGGTCATCTGCGCGTCCAAGGACGTGCTCTACTGCGACACGGACTCGCTTGTTTGTGGGCGCCCGGCCGCGCACGTCAAGATCGGCGAGGAATTGGGCGAGTGGAAAGAGGAGATGAAGTGCGATGTCGTTTGGATCGGGGGCAAGAAGCTCTACGTCGCGCACAATCGGGCCTATCCCTGGCATTCCAGCCCAAAAGAGGCCGGTAAAAAGCCGATCCGTGTTCCGGGACTCGGGTGGACTTCGAGCGACCCCAAAGCCTGGAAGACGGCGTCCAAGGGGGTGCGGCTTTCGATTCGAGACCTGATCGCCGTGTGCGAGGGCGAGACCCGCACGGCCAAGCAGGAAGCCCCGACCTACGCCTTCGGGGTCATGAAGCCCTTCATCGTCCGGACGGTCAAGCGGGCCGACAAACGAAAAGGCTTGCCGACCGCGGCCAAGTGACATGGATATTTCCGTCTTGCTCGAACTATTGCCGGAGGAGAGCTCCGGAAGAGGCCAGGGGACACTGGGGAACCTCCATTAAACATCGAAGCAAGACTGGAATCAATTTCCGGGGCACCCCGCTCCGGCCTCAACCCAAACAACAGATGCTTAAAAAAACCATATCGAAGTCAGACCTGACGGTTGCCGTCCAGGAATCCTCCGCCCTCCAAGTCGCCGGACGCGGGGAAATCCGCACCCTGGACGATTTCCTGAAAGCCGACGGTCGGCAATTAGGAGGCGGAAACGTGCTGAAACTCGCGATCGGCGGAGTCGCAGGTTGGCTCCGCGTCGTGGAAATTCTCCCGAACCAGAAGCTGAACAAGAAAATGAAGGGCACGGTCGATGTCTACGTGGCCGAGCTTGACGGAATTCAGGTGCGGATGCCGGCCAGCCTATCCTTTACCGCCAAGGCCAAGGAGGCGAAGCTGAAGGTTGGAGATGAATTCGCCGTCGCCCGGCTCGAAGACTACAAATCGCAGCACGGCCGCGTTGACTGCCACGCCTACGCAATCAAGCTTCGGCCCAAGGCTTGAGCGCCTTCCACTCCAAACTGATTGCCGACGGCGGGTTGAGCCTTCGGGCCAGTTGCGGCGATACCGCGACGCTCTACGACCTTTCCGCCGTCGGCGATTTCATAGCCTATGCCCAACGAAACCACGATCGCGGAGCCTCCGCCCGAGACGGAGACGAAACCGTCCGCGCCTCCCGCAAAGCCCCCTCCAGAAAAGCCCGCTCCCCCAAAGGCGCCCTCTTCTGACGCGGCCCCGGTCACGGCCGAGGAAATCGTCGACGCCGACAAGGACGAATTCCCGGCCGAGGAAGAGGGCCAGGGGCCGGCCGACGCCGACCCGGAAGAGAAGGCGCCCGACCCCTCCCCCGCCCCGCTTACGGAAGAGGAAAAATCCAAGGCCGGCCGGAAGCCCGCGCCCCCCACCGGGGATCCCGAGATCGACGCCAAACGCGAGGCCGAACGCGCCAAGGATCGCGCCCGCAAGAAGTCGAAGAACTTCCGGCCGGCTCCGGATTTTTCGCGCGAGCGGGCCAGGGCCGGGAGCGCCGCGCCCCCTCCGCCCCGGGGTGAAGAGGAGACGGCGAGACCGGCCCCGCAGGCCTCCGCCGCGGTCGACTACAAGGCCCTCGCCGAATCGTGCTTCGCCATCGTCACCGGGGTTGCCTGCAACGTCATCGGCCCGGAGTGGCGGCCGAAGTCGGAAGAGGAGAAAAACTCCGTCGTGGTGCCGCTGGAAATCTACCTCCGGGCGAAGAACGTCCCCGACCTTCCGCCCGGAGTCATCCTCGCGCTCGCCTGCGCCTCCTACGCGGGCAGCCGTCTCCGCGAACCGAATACGATTACCCGGGTCAAGGGCTTTTGGGGGTGGGTCAAGTCGAAGCTCTGGCGCAAGCGCCGGCCGATGCACGTAGTCAGCGAACAGGCGAGGGCCGCGGCATGAGCTACCATCCTTCACACGAGCCGATTGTTCCCCCCGAATTGCGGCCCGTCCCTCCGTCCAACGAGCAAATTTTTCTTGCTCAGATGGCGGAGCAGACAAAAGCGGTCGAGCGGATGGCCGACGCGCTGAAGGACATCGCCGAGCTCCTGCACCAACGCCTGCTATGACCGGCACCCCGCTCACCAAGGAGGAAGTCCTGCTTTGGCGCGAGGACCTCCACGTCCGCATCGCCCGCAAGGCCGTGGCGGATACGTCGAGCGATCCCTCCGCCATCTTCGCGCCCGAGGAGGTGTTGGAAGTGATGCATTGCCTCCGCGAGCAGCGGCGCCTTTGGAACCGCTGCTACCCTCCCCCGCTCGAATTGGAGCCGGCTGAACTGTGATTTCCGGCGGCATCTTCGGCCCCAAGCTCTGCGGCAAGACCACGCTCGCGAAGGAAATATCGAAAGAGTACTGGCGCTGCAAGGCCGTCCGCACGCTGGTGCTCGACCCCCACCGCGACTCCTGGGGAGAGCAGGCGCTCATGCTCTCGGACGAGGACCGCTTTTGGGATGTCGTCTGGAACTGCAAGGGGGCGCTCGTCATCGTCGAAGAGGCCGCCGCCACGATCCAGCGCGATCGCAATCTCATGCGTGTATTCACGATGATGCGACACAATCGGCACCGCCTCCTCGTGATCGGCCATTCCGGCGCCGACCTGCTCCCAGGAATGCGGAACAACCTCGACACTCTCTTCCTCTTCCGGCAGCCCGCCAGCGCCCTCGATTGGTGGATCGACGCCTTCTGCGAGGAAAAAATTTCGGATGCCGCTCACCTCCAACAGTATGAGTTTCTGGAGGTCCACAGCTTCAAGACCCCGATAAAAAGACGCTTGCTAATTTAGGTGTTCTGCACACAAGACGTGTGCGAACGACTAAGACCACGGTTTCCCCAACTGATCGCCCGACGGCGCGCGACAGTTGGGGTTTTTCTTTTTCATGACCTCGAAGCACTACATCCTTTTTGGAGCCATCTTCCTCGCCGGGGCCTTCATCGGCTATTCGATGGCGCCCAAGCAATGAAGGACGTTCTTTTGATCGCCGTCGTCGGCGTGGCGCTCTACGCGGTCTACCAGATCGTGCAATCGCAGGCGTCCACGACCGCCGCCACGAACGCGGCCGCTCAGCAGGCAACCTCGGATTCGCAAAGTTACACGAACGATGGAATCGACGCGCTGAACGACCTCGCCGGCCTCTTCTCCTGAAATTTTCCTCCATGCACAAAACGACCATCACAATCCTCGTCGCGGGCCTCGTGGGCACCTTGCTCGGGGTCTACTACGCCCACACCCAAGGACAGGTTTGACCGGTCCTTTTGTCGCAATCCAACCATGAACCATACCACCGTTTTACTCCTTTCCGTCGCGGGCGGCGCGCTTCTTGGCTACTACATGGCCACGACGCTCGTTGCTTATCCGCCTTGGTCCTTCATCCCCTCCATCGGGGGCGCCAACACGGCCTCCGCCTGACCTCGCCGGGCTCCAACCTTTTAACTTTATAGGGCGTTCGCCCTTTTTAATCCATGCCACAGCAAGTCAATAACATCGGCCGGCAGATCAATTTCATTTCCGGCATCACCGGGGTTTCCCCGGGAGGCGTCTCCACGATCCAGATGCCCACCAATCTCCGGGCGCATCGCCTGGACTTCAACTGCTCGGGGATCGCCTACCAAAGCCCCACCGCGACCAAGGAGGCGGCCGATACCGGAACGGGCACGTTCACCCTCACCGTCACGAACGGTGTCATCACCGCAATCGCGATTGCGACCTCGAATTCGTCCCTCGGCGCCGGCACGTATCCCTTGACGATCCTCGACTCGCTCTACACCGCCGCCAATGGGCTTGTGTACCGAGTCGGCCAGGGCGCCACCGGCACTTACACGGTCAACGGCTCGAACGTCATCACCGCCGCCGCCATCACCCTCGGGGGTGTCGTGGCGCCGATCCCGCCCGAGCTTTTCTTCACCTCGTTCAAGCAGTTGGTGAACGGTGTGAACATCCGCGACATCCAGCCCGCGGAAATCATGCGCATCCAGGCCGCGAATCCCCAGTTCGCGCCGTGGCTGTATTCGACCGCGACGGCCGCGAATCAGGGTGGCCCCTACCTGAGCGGCACCGGCGCCACCGCCAGCGGCCTCCAGGTCGGAGGCGCGCTCTCGGGCGCCCTCGCCGGCAACCTGCCGGTTTTCTTCACGGAGCCGTGGAGGAATCTGAACCATCACAACGAGGTGACTTCCTGGGACCTCTTCGGCCAGGGAACGTGGCAGATCCAAGCCGGGGTCGCCTCCAACATCACGTCGCCTTCCCTGGTGGGCGCGTACGAATTCGACAATCGCAGGAACACGCGGCCCTCCACCAAGGGAGGCACGACCACGAACGTCCCCTTCCTCCAGCCGGTCGCCCAGCATCAGTTCGCCTACCCCGTTCCGACGGGCCGGTTCGATCTTACGACCTTGCCCGCGGCCTACCCGATCAGCCGGATTTGGCTCTACGAGACGAATTCGACCACGGGCGCCCGCCTCGGCGCCGGCTCCATCTATCAGCTCGAAATCTATCAGGACGGGAACAAGATTCTCGAAGTGACGGCCGACGAAATGAACGAGATGTACAACGAGTACGGCTTCAACACGGCGATCTACGACGCGGCCTACATCGCCGACCCGGATCAGCGGCTGTGGAAAGCGCTCAAAATCGCCTCCGCCACGGGCCTCCTCGTTCGGGTCTACTCGACCACCTCCGCGGTCCTCAACGTCATCATGGAAACGCTCCCCGGAGCGTACGCTTAAAGCTTGGGTTTGTAGGTGAGAAAATCCCCGGCGCGTGCTCGCGCTTTGCACGCGCCGGGGTGTTCATAAAATGGGACTCGACCTTCTCAGCGATCTTTTTGGGGGCGGCTCGGCTTCGAGCTCCGCGGCCTCGTCTTCGAGCCTAGCCACCCCCTTCGAGGGGAACACCTACGTTGAATTTGGAGGCTCCGGTTCCCAAGGCGCGGGATCGGGCATCGGCCCGACCGAACCGACAAGCAACGCCGTGCCCACTTCCACCGCGACCGCGAGCACGACACCCGCCAGCAACGGCTCCCTTGTCACCCCGGGAAGCTCGGGCGGCCTCCCGATCTCCAACACGACCTTGACCTATATCCTCATCCTCGGCGCCGCCGTCGCCGCGTTCTTCACCCTCCAAAAAATCAAATGATCGCCAAACCTCGCTCCACCCGCGTCATCATCAACAAGCTCGGCCGTCAGGCCATCGTCTCCGGGCCTGGAACGAACCTTTCCAGCACGACCCGGCCGACCACCGCAGGGCGCACGACGAGCGTCCAGAATCCGCTCCAGCGGCACCGCACGGCCGTCGTGCAGGGCTACTAATGCGCATCCTGACGGACAAAGAGCTCGTGGAGCTCGCCGAAGGCTTGGACGCCGAGGATTTCGCGTTCGCCGAATCCCGGATGCCCGAGCCCGACCCCTTCACGGGGAAACCCGGCTGGCTCCGCGAAATCGTGGAGCAGGGATTTGTCCAGGCCCGGCATATCGTCTTCAACGGCCGCAAGGTCGGCTACCTCTTCTACTGCTTCGGCCCCGATTGCGTCTACCTGAACGGGGGCGCCACCGTCGCGTGCGCCGGGGTGGAGCTCTCCCCGATGATCCACGCGGCCGCACTCCAACTGGCCAAGGCCAACAACAAGCGCTACGTGAAACTCGAAACCCGCCGCCCGGGGGTCATCGACTATGCCGTCAAGCACGGCTTCAGAATTTCAGGCGTTTCACTCATCAAAGAGGTCGAATAAAATGGCCGCTTCAGGTTCATACCAACAGTCATCCACCCAACAATCGGAGACCAACCAACAGGTTTCGACCCAAGGCGCCTCCGGTTCGGGCTCCACTATCGCGGCCGGGGCCGGATCCTCCATCGGCAACATCAACATCACGTCCGACAATTTGGACGAACTCAACGCGGCACTGACCGGCGCCGCGAACATCACGGGACAGGCCGCGGGAGTCGCGCAACTCGCGATCGGCGCCGGGGCGACCACCGCCCTCGACGCGACCACGACCGCCCTCCAGGACAATTCATCGATCGCGAGTCAGGGACTCCAGGCCGCGGGGCAGTTCGCGGCCGGCTCCAACGCCGTCGCCATCGACGCCATCAATACGACCGCGAACGCCGTGGCCAATGCCGAGGACCAGAACGCGAGCGAATCCGCGCAGTTCACGAACGCACTCACGGAATCGAACATCGCGAACCAGCAGCTTGCGAGCTCGGCCTTGACCGGCGCCGAGTCGATCGCGGCGAACGCGGCCCCGCAGAGCTCGGGCGCCACCCTCGAACTTTTGCAGGGACAATCTCCCCTCACCGCCACGTCCGCAGTCTCGCCCTACACCCCGCCCTCCATCACGGGAAATGGACTGTCCACAAACGGTGTGCTTTTCCTCGGCGCCGCCGCCCTCGCGCTTTACCTCCTTTGGAAGAAATGAACGCTCCCCGCCGACCGGCCGCACCCGCTCCGAATGTCCTTCCGGGGCGTTTCGATGTCGCGGTCGGGAACAATCGGACAAATTCCTCGGGCCAGGCCCCGACGATCGGCCAGCAGCGCGGGAGCGCGCTCATCAATATCGCGATCGCGGCCGGGCAGACGATCCCGATCCCGCAGGCGGGAAACCAGTTTTATTTCGTCGTCGCGCAGGCCCCCGTGGTCGTGCAGCCCTTCATCCAGGGAGCCACTCCCGGCGCCGCCGTCACCTACTCGCAAGGTACGGGAATGCGTTCGGCCCCCGGCAGCGAATTCTCCAACCTCAACGTCACCAACCCAAACGCGAATTCGACCGTCATTTCGCTTTTCGTGGGCTTCGACGGCTTCATCGACAACCGGCTGATTGAGGTCTCCAGCGGGGTTTCGCAGGTGGCGCATCCGGTGCTCTCCGTTCCCGCATCGACCACGACCGTCAATATCCCCGATCTTTCGGGGGGCGCCTTCACGGACATCGACGGCAACTCCTGGCTCGCCATATCGAGAGTCTCGATACAGATGACGAATTTCGCGAGCGCAACGGACTATCTGCTCCAGGCTTACGGCGCCGCCACCAACAGCGGCCCGGCGATCCTCGGGTGCCTCGCGAGAACGAGCCTGATCCTGAACGTCGACGGAAACTACGCCGTCTCCAACGGCGGCGGACTCATAAACATGGTCGTCTCCGAAATCTACAACGCGATTTCGCCGACCGGCATTTGACCCCTGTGAGCGGGAACATGCAGAACTGGCCGACTCCGGAAATTTTCAAAGTCATGCTCCCAAACCACGGATCGCAAACGTTCACTTCATCCGGAACGTTCACGGTCCCGAGCGGCATAACCATGGTTTCGGTCATTCTTGTAGGGGGCGGAGGCGGAGGGGGAAGCGCCGAATCCGGTTCGGGCGGCGGAGGGGGCGGCGCCCAAGTGCTTCAAACGAACGAAACGCTCGTTTCGGGCGAAACGGTCGCTATCACGATCGGAGCGGGCGGCGCAGGCGGAAGTTCGGACACGGCCGGTGCTGACGGCGGCATTTCAACTTTCCACCCGACCACCGGAAACACCCTGAACGCGCGCGGAGGCGCGGGGGGAGGAATGGGCGACGATAATAATTACGATGGTGCCGGAAAGGGTTTGAACGCCGTGCAGGCAGGAGGCGGAGGCGGCGGAGGGAGTCCGCCTCTGATCGGTGGCGGAGCGGGTGCGGGAGGCACCGGAGCTCATTCCGGCGGTGCGGGCGAGGATGTCAGCAATGTCTGCGGAGGGGGCGGCGGCGGCAGCAACGGCAACGGCGCCAACGCGAACATCGTCGCCGCGGGCGCGGGCGGCGCCGAAACGATCGTCAACGGGATCGGCTACGGCGGCGGGGGCGGTGGGGGCGGCGGTGGCGCGGGAGGCGGCGCAAGCGGTGGTGCGGGCGGCGGCACGTTCGCAGGCGCGGGCGGCCCCGGCGCGGACGGAGCGGCGAATTCAGGCGGAGGGGGCGGAGGCGCGGGAGCGGACGGTCAGGGAAACGATTACGATGGGGGTGTCGGCGCCGACGGCATTTGCATCGTCTCTTGGTGATGAATGAGCCGAAACATTCAGAGTTGGCCGACCTGCGACATCTTCGAGGGCGCCCATTTCCTTCAACCCCAACCCTTCCCCCGGACGACGAACCCGGATCAGGGAACGGTCGGAGCCGCGCTCTCCTTCGCGATTGTGGACCCGAGTGTCTCGGACACGGCCTCCGATTCGGGCACCGTTTCGGCCGCTCTTACACAGGCGCAGGTCTCGCCAAAAGTCGTACAGTCGCCCGCTGAAAAGGGGTCGATCTCATGCTCTCTCAAGAATGCAACCGTGCCGGCCGCAGTGACGGACAACCCGATCGGCTTGGGCACAGTCTCGGCCGCGCTGACGCTCTCAATCGTCAATGCGGGGCAAACCCAATCGGTAACGGATACGGGAACGATCTCGGCCGCGCTCACAAGCGCGACAGCCTGAGCTTCGGCGTCCGCGGCCGCGTGCGGCGCCAGATCGTCCATGGGGAAACCAAGGAGGTTTTGTCCGACTCGGGCTTCCAACCTAACTTGCTGCTCGACAAGTTTTTTTCGGAGCTCGCGAGCAACGACATTTCATCGCTCCTCGCCAGCGGCTTCATCGAGGGAGGGACCGGCAATTCCAGCCCCGTCCGCAAGGACTCGACTCCAACCACCCTATCCCAAAGCGGCACGACCGTCACCGCCTCCAGCGCCTTCTTTTCCTCAGGCGACGTCGGCAACCTGCTCGTCTACGGAAGCTCGGGCTCGGGCACCAACATCTGTTACATCACCGCATTCACCAATTCCACGACCGTCACCGTTTCGGTCTCGCAAACCGTGGCGTCCGTGGTCGGAACGGTTTGGTACGTCTCTTCGGCGTGGGCGCTCTCCGGAACGACGCTGCTTGTAAACACCAAGTCGACCAACTCCGGACAGTGGGGCACCGCGTATTCAGGCGGAGTATATACCTACACCTGCACCTTCAATTCCGCCGTGCAAACGAGCTCGATCACGCTCCTGCAGTTGGCCTACGGTGTTTCAGGCTTCCTGCCGTTCGCCTCGTTCACGATCCCCGGTGCGGGAGACACCATCCCGGTCGACTATTTCTACGTCGTCACCTGGGAATTCGAGATGACCGTCACGCCTTCGACCCCTTCCGCCCAAGGCAATGTCGGCACCGGCATCAACACGGCCGGAAACATCATGATCGAATCCCTCGGGGGATTCTCCACCCTCAACAGCAGCGGCACCGCCGCCGGTCCCCAATGCCCGCTCGACGGGAACGGCGGAACCGGTTCCCTCACTTCGAGCTCGGGCTTCCTCACCTCCGACACCTACACCCAAAATTCGAGCGTCGCCGCGGCCGGGAGCGAGCCGGTGCTCTCCAACACGAATGGCTATTTCACGACCAGCCAGCCGACTTTGGCGTGGTCCGCGCCGTCGGACACCGGAACGACCGTTGGCACCTTCACCGCCTCGTTCAACACGACCGGCAACGGCGCCGTTATCACCGGGCTTGGCATCATCAAATCGAGCTCCAGCCGAAACGTCTACTTGGACGTGCAACTGACCAGCACCTATACCTCCCCTTCCTCGGGAAGCTTCACCTTCGTTTTTGTCTTTACCGTCACGGTCGGAAGGACCGTAGTCAACTGATGCTTTCAAAAGAAAAGGTAGCTCCCCTTCTCGCTGACGTCGGCGTTGCCGCGGGATTCGTCGGCCTGCACGCCGTGGCCCAGATCGTCAACGAAATCGCGGGTGCCGCCACCTCGGTGGTTGCGCTTGCCTATTTTTCCGTCCGCTTCTATCGCTACTTGTCAAGAAAATCATCACCATGAAAATCAATTGGGCCACAGTCGCAACCGACGCCGGTCAAATCCTGGGGGTCTTCGGATCCCTCGGCCACCTCCCGGGAATCCCCGGTTGGGTCGGCATCGTCGCCATCGGCGTTTCCACCCTCCTCGGCAACCTTGTTGCTTCGAGCTCGCAGACCGGACTCGCGCCGGCCGCCCCATCCAAGTGAAAGCCCGTCTCTTCCTCGCCTGGCTCGCGATCGCGCCTTTCCTCGGCCTCTTCGGCTGTGCGAGCGTGAACGTGCGGGCCCTGGAAGACTCCGGGGTCGAGCTCGGCGCCTACCTCGTTCTGCGGAATAACCCGGCTGATATCGCCCCGGCAGAGGCCACCGCGGCCGCACTGGCGCAGGGAAACTTGGGGCCCCTTACACTTGCCGGGGTATCCTCGGCCGTGGCCCTCTACGGCCAAAAGAACGGCCTTTCCGCCACCGCGCAGCAAGGACTCGAAGCCGCCTTCGCCGCCGCGATCGAAAACTACCTGACGGACACGGGGGAAACCTCCTTGTCGGGCGATCCGAACGCCTCCGCCTTCATCACTTCCCTGGCCAACGCCATAACCGCAGGCGCCCAACTCGCCGCGGCCAATCCCAAATGAACAACACCCTCATCGCCGCGGGCGCCCTTGGGGCGATCGACTTCGCGTTGGACAAGAACCTGCTCCGGGCCGGCATCATCGCCCTCAGCGCCTATGCGCTCATTTCCTGGGCCTGCTCCGCAACCTCCACCCCTTCCCGCCGATGAACGTCAAGAAATTCCTCGTCACCGCAGGCGTCATCGCAGGCGTCGTCATCGCCTGGGACGTCGCATCATCCGCCTTCGGCACCGCACCCGGCACGGATTCCCTTTCCACGACCGTCGACAACACCGCCGCGGGCCTGGGCAACGCCGTCGACATCGGAGGCTCCGTCGTCGTCGGGGGCGCCGCGGCCTGGGCGCTGCTACTGCTTTTCCCGTAAGCGCGGCGGATCAGGTCGCCAAAGCCCATAGCGGAGAACTTCCCGTCACACG